>Ga0308157_10009900_pt1 | contig 10456 bp, 9 predicted proteins | sample PhyBR1_FD_201035 | JGI IMG/M metagenome (GOLD analysis project Ga0308157, IMG submission 201035) | Phyllosphere microbial communities from UC Gill Tract Community Farm, Albany, California, United States - DLSLB.R1 | ecosystem: Host-associated > Plants > Phyllosphere > Unclassified | place: USA... | reverse complement strand
CCGGTTTTTGTGCCACGTTACGTTGTTGATTTTTTGAAAAGATTTCCTAAAAATAGTTGAATCTGCATAAAGATATAAAACAAATCGAACAAAGGAAAGTAAAAAGCAAGATCGTTGTAACGGAATTTTTTGGCTGCTTTTGCAAATAATATCCAGATAATGAGGTAGCGTAAAAGCACAATTGCAAGCGTTACGTACCAATATTCTAGGGTTATGAAGGATGCAATGACAGTCGCAATAAATAAAAATTGAAACAGATTGAAGAGCTTTATTTTAAACGCTGCAGATCCTTTAAGGTTTGATAATAATTGAATTTGCTGATTTTTAAATATCTTGAAATCATTACGATTTAAAGCTTCGGTTTCAATCATGGCATCGGAATGTTCGCAAATAGTAGTGTTTTTTGATGTTGCTGCATCGTTCACCAGATATTCGTTCATAAACAAAGGTTTCTGCATGTGGTTGATAAAACCGTTTACGTTGTAAAAATCTCCTTTTTTGAAGGCAATTTGCTGTAAATTTAAACTGTAAGGCTGACTGATTTTTGTCCAAGCAACCGACTGAATTTGCTGCATGGTGTGAAAAAATCGCTGATATTTATTGAAGAATCCTTTTTGCTTGTTGTAAAAAAAAGATCCTAAAATAATGGTCTTGTTTAAGGTAAAGTGCGATGTTAACTGAACCAGCCAATTGTTTGAAAGTATTTTTTTATCGGCATCAATACAAACCAGATATTCGTATATACTGGCTTTAATTGCTAAAGTAATGGCGTATTTTTTATTTCCCCAAAAAGTTTCGTTGTTCACCACATCAACAATTCTAATGTTTGGGTACATTAACGCATATTCTTTAATTAAATGCAGCGTATCGTCGGTAGAAGCGTTGTTCACTAAAACCAATTCAAACTGATGATAATTCTGATTTAGTAAAATAGGCAGTAAATTTCGCAATTCATCACTATTGTTTTTTGCATATACAATAACCGAAACCGGTATGCGTTTGGCATTGGTTTCGTGCGGTTTGCTGAATATCGATCCTGCAAAAATGCCTAAATAATATACCAGTAAAACAATAAATAAACCTGCTAAAATATAAAGTAGTGTTAATGCCATAGGTGCTTTAAATAGCTGCAAAAATACTTTAAATGTTAACGAACTACAAGTTTAAAAATTAAATAATATTCACTTCGGGGTTAATTTCAATTCCGAATTTCTGCAAAACAGTTGCTTGCACGTATTTAGCCAGATTAATTAGTTCTTCGCCCGTTGCGTTGCCATAATTAACCAACACCAATGCTTGTTTTGTATGTACACCGGCATCGTCTTTACGATAGCCTTTTAAACCAGCTTGCTCAATTAACCAGCCCGCCGGAACTTTTACTTGAGTATCGTTTACGGGATAATGAGGAATATTCGGATTTTTCTCTAATAATGATTGATACAAAGTTTTATCAATTACCGGATTTTTAAAGAAACTACCACTGTTGCCAATTTCTTTTGGATCGGGTAATTTTGACTGACGGATTGCTATTACCGCATTACTAACATCTTTAATCGTTGGGTTTGATACATTCATAAGATCCAATTCCTGTTGAATGGCTCCGTAAGATGTATGAAGAATATGTGGCGCTTTTTTCAGTTTAAAAGTAACCCATGTTATAATGTATTTGTCTTTTAGCTTGTTTTTAAAAACACTTTCGCGGTAACCGAATTCACAATCGGTATTCGAAAATGTTTCAATTTGCAAGGTTTCTAAATTTAAAGCAGTTAGGCTGTGAAAAGTATCTTTAATTTCTACGCCGTACGCACCTATATTTTGAATAGGAGAGGATCCTACTTTTCCGGGAATCAGCGATAAATTTTCCAAACCGCCTAAATTTTTATCAACCGTGTTCAGAACAAAGTCGTGCCAAATTTCGCCTGCTTGTGCTTGTATCCAAACAAAATCATGGTCTTCGTTTACAACTTCAATTCCTTTGGTATTTAAATGTAAAACCAGCGCATCCACATCTTTTGTAAGCAACATGTTACTTCCGCCACTTAAAATAAACAAAGGCAATTGGTTGTTATTTTGCTGAATGACCTGTTTTAGCTGATCTACCGAAGTAATATCAACAAAAGCGGTTGCATTTACACTGATGTCAAACGTATTGTAATTTTTTAAAGACTGATTGAACTGCATAGCTGAAAATTTGTACAAATAAACGAAAAACCCTTTTTGTTTAGTTAGATATTTTAAAAATTTCGTAATCTAAATTGGTCTGCTTTACAATAAGCTCTGTGCGGTCTTCGTGTGTATCGGTAATAAAAAGCTGACCAAAAGTGGCGTTGTTTACCATTTCGATTATCTGCTGAACGCGATCGGCATCCAACTTATCAAAAATATCATCGAACAATAAAATAGGCAGTACACCACTTTGTTTCTTTATAAAATCGAACTGTGCCAGTTTTAAAGCGATCAATAACGACTTTTGCTGACCTTGCGATCCGTATTTTTTAATAGAATGTCCGTTGATTTCAAACAGTAAATCGTCTTTATGAATTCCTACTGATGTATATTGCAACACGCGGTCTTTCTGTAAAAAATCTGTAAAAAGATCCAATAAAGGTTTTTCACGCAGCTGACTTTCATACTTTATTTCTACCGATTCGCTGTTACCTGTAATCTGTTGGTGGTATTTTTGAAAGATCGGATTAAATTCTTCAATAAACTCGCTACGTTTGTTGTGAATTTCCGTTCCTAAATGATGCAGTTGTTCGTTGTAAATTGTTAAAGTATCGGTATCGAAAACTCGGTTTAAAGCAAAATATTTCAATAAAGCGTTGCGTTGCAACAATACTTTCTGATATTGAATTAAATGCTGTAAATACTGACTATTTTGTTGAGAAATTACCAGATCTATAAATTTTCTGCGGGTTTCGCTTCCTTCCGAAATCAAATCTTGATCGCTCGGTGAAATCATTACCAACGGAATCAAACCCACATGATCTGCAAACTTATCGTAAATTTTTCCGTTGCGTTTTAGAACTTTTTTTTGTCCCTTCTTTAAACTGCACACAATTTGTTCGCGCTTGTCGGTTTTATTAAAAGTACCTTCAACCACAAAAAAATCTTCGTTGTGTTTAATATTCTGCAAAGCCACCGGATTAAAATAACTTTTGCCAAATGCCAGATAATAAATAGCATCGAGCAGGTTGGTTTTTCCCTGACCGTTTTTTCCCACAAAACAGTTGATTTTTTTAGTAAAATGAAGTGTTTTTTCGGGAATATTTTTAAAATTAAGGATATGTATTTGCTCTAAATTCACAAAAGCAGTTTTATTTATTGAATTAAAAAGCAAATTTCTGAAAAATATCTAACAAATAGACTTTTAAATTTAGATAAAAATCCTATTTTTGCCCAGATTAAAATTATTCCATCGTTATGGCAACATATAATAAAAGAGGTTATAAACCAGAAAAACCAGAGGTAGAAAAAGAAGAAAACGTACACCAAGCGGTATTAAACGATAAAAGTGATACAGCTGAAGTGTTCAATTCTTTAGATTCGTCTGCAAATAAAATAGGAAATTGGTTTACATTAAACCAGTCAAAAGTATTTTATGCAATTGGCGCATTGGCTGTTGTAGCAGTTGGTTATTTGGGTTATACTAATTTTATTTTAGAGCCAAAGGAAGACGAAGCTGCAAACGAAATGTTTCAGGCACAACAATATTACGACCAAGCTATTAACGGACAAGCAGCAGATTCTTTATACAATTTAGCTTTGAACGGTGGTGAAGGTAAAATGGGCTTTTTAGGAATTGCCGATACTTACAGCGGAACAAATGCAGCTAATTTGGCGCATTATTACGCAGGAACTTCATACCTTAATATGGGTAAATTTAAAGAAGCAATTCAGCATTTAGAGCAGTTTAACTCTAAAGATTTGTTCTTAAAGGCAATGTCGTTAGGTGCAATTGGTGATGCATTTGCAGAATTAAACCAACAACAAGAAGCTTTTGAATTTTACAAAAAAGCATCAGAACATACTCCAAACGATTTTTCTACACCACGTTATGCTTACAAAGCAGGCTTAATGGCTATTGAATTAGGTAAGAAAGACGAAGCGTTGAAATTGTTTACCAATATTAAAGACAATTACAAAAGTTCGGTAGAAGCTGCAAATATTGATGTTTATTTAGGAATGGCTCAATAATTATGGCTACAGCTAATAAAAATTTATCAGAATATAACAAAGCCGATTTAATTGATGCAAAAGAGTTGAAAATTGGTTTGGTTGTTTCGGAATGGAACGATAAAGTTACCAACGGGTTGTTTCAAGGTGCTTACGATGTATTGATTGATTGCGGAGCGAAACCTGAAAATATTGTGCGTTGGAATGTTCCGGGAAGTTTTGAATTGATTTTTGGAAGCAAAAAAATGCACCAGTTAGAAGAGTTTGATGCTGTTATTGCAATAGGTTGTGTGATACAAGGCGAAACAAAACATTTTGATTTTGTTTGCGAAGGCGTTACACAAGGCATTAAAGACTTAAACTTAATTTACGATGTGCCAACCATTTTCTGTGTACTAACAGATAACAACGAACAACAGTCGATCGACAGAAGTGGAGGTATCCACGGAAACAAAGGAACCGAAGCAGCGGTTGCCGCTTTAAAAATGATCGCATTAAATAAATAATACAAAAGCTCTGAAATTTTCAGGGCTTTTTTAATTTTGTTTTGGATGTGTTTTTTATGTTAACTTTTTTATATATTTATAAATATTAACATAAATAAAATCATTATGAAGAAACTACTTTGTTTATTTTTGGGCATTATTGGTATAAGCTCATGTACCAATGATAATTTTATTGAGCCACAGACTGAAAACACTACTTTTGAGATTGTTCATAAAAAATTAACTTATCAACAAGCTTCTAAAGCAATTAACAAAGAACCTGCTTTTGATGAAAAGTTAAAAAACTCTTTTCATGAAAACTTTACCTCGCTAAGTAATAATTTAAACAAGACAACTAATAGTACAGAAGAATCTACCGAAATTTTAATTGATTATTTCTTTGACCCCGTTCATGATAATGAAACCTATTCTTTCATTACACACGAATTTACAGGAACAGTAGAAGATGATTATCTTGAAAAATTTGTATTAACTGTTGAAGAAGGCGAACAAAAAGTAGGTTATTTAAGGTATTACCCTACAACCGATTTTTCTACAGAATATTTTACTGGAAATGTACAGGTTTTAAGTTTAAATCATACTGAAGTATATGAATCGTATATAGAAAATGGTATAACTATTCAAAACCAGACAAATTCCAGATCAACAGATTGTATCACAAAAATAACATTTGGTTCTACAAGATGTTCAAATGGAGGACACCATAGATACGGGATTCCATGTACAGGCAATGCTGTTAACGATGCCTATCAATATTTATTGGTAGACGTATTTTGTAGAGATAATATTTCCTTCCCTCGCGATGTAAGTGCACCTTCTCCTGTTTTTATTATGGATAGTAACCCCAACCGTGGCGGTGGCGGTGGAAGCAATAATTCACAGGCGCAACAAAATTCGTTTATGAACTCGTTGCCTGATGCTGCTAAGCAATATCTTAATGAGAAACCTGAAATAAAATACTCTTTTATGATGTATTTAGGTAATAAAAAATTTTCAGCTGAAAATAAAGATATTGCCAGACAGTTAAGTGTACTAATAGCTAACGATTCTGTTTTAAAGAATAACGACCTTTTGACAGAACTTATTGTAAAACAAATTTTATTTTCTGATAAATATACTGTACAAGAGTTTGAAAATTTTTGGAGCAACCTAACACCGGCACAAAAAGCAATTTTTAATAATTATGCCATTAACGGAATATCTGCTAACGGTAATTTTTTAAAACCTTCTGTACAAACTTTTTTAAGTTGGGCTTTTCCTTATATAATTGACAACCCAACGGTAACAGTTGAGCAATTTGAAAATTGGTTTATGGGGAAAGTTGAAGGAGTAGAAAGTTTAAACATTTATGATGAATCATATTGGAATAATCCCAATTTAACTTTTACTCAACAAAACTTACCTTCGTATGATGACTTTTTTACTAATTATCCAGATGCTACAGTTAGTGCTTATGATTTATGTCATCTTCTTATTGGCGGACAGATCGCTACACTATATAATGATATCCTAGCTACTGGGACACAAATTAATACTTGCGCAATTAGAATGTCTTATGCGTTAAATGAGTCTGGAGTTAAAATACCAAATATTCCAGGAAAGACAAAAAGGGGGACAATAAAGTCTGATGGAACTTATGACTATTATTTTACATTTGCAAAAGACATAAATAAATGGATGAGAGAAACATTTGGTACCAATGATGGTGATCCTAATACACCTCATAATCCTAAACATAAGCGTTATACAAAAGCTCAAGGAGGTGCTAATGGAGCATTGTTTCCAGAATTGTTTATGACAGAAAATAAAAAAGGAATTTTTTCAATTGTATCTCCTCAAGGAAGTAAGTGGGCTACTGGGCATGCAGACTGTTTAAAACCTGACCAGACTTGCGTTAATGATTGTCATTTTTATGATGGTGATATTCAATTTATAGACATATGGGAATTAGATTAGAAATGAAAAGTTTTTATATATTATTTTCTTTAATAACTTTTTCAAGTTATTCTCAACATGTAAAAATGGAGGTTTTAGAATATCCTAAATATTTTAGTGAAGCAAAATACGCAACATATCATTTTGTTCAATCAAGTTATAGTTCATCTCGTTCATACACATTAATAATCTTGAATGTAAATGATTTTCTTAATACTTATCCTAAAATAAAAATAGAGTACGAAAAAAAGCAAGGTTTTACAGATGTTTATTTGTTAGGAATTGAAAATTTAAATCCTGATAATTTAACCAACAAGGATAAACAAATTATTGAAAATTTTCATAAAGAAATAAATAGATATAGAGAATGTAATAATTTAGAGCATTTAAATGAAGCGTACTTTGAATCACATAAACATTTTTATAAAAATGAAAAAGGATTAGGTAAATTCTTAAGTTATTAAAAGAATCAACTAAAAACCTCCCAGGTTTACAAACCTGGGAGGTTTATTAATTAACAAAATTTAGAATGAAAAAAGTTATACTATTCTTATTTTTAACTGCTTTATTTTATTCGTGTAATAAACAGTTTGTCTATATAGAAAAGCCTAGTAGTAAGCATTATAATAAGTTTTTTAGTCATTTTAACAATCAATCGTATGTTTCTGTAGAACAGTTAAAAGGTCAGTTTTACAATTATGTACCGTGCGATTTTATGTACCATAAAAGTGTTATGTTTCAAGAAAATAAAGTAACAATAAGTTTAGGCGAAACAGAAATTTATGAAGTAACTAAAATTTCTTTTAATAAAAACATCATGGAACATTCACTGAGTGACGGATATAACAATGGTAAATTATTAAGGAAAAAAGTTGGAGATAAATTCTTATTTCGCTTTCAAATGAATGATTTTGACTATTTATTTTTAACTATTTCTACAAACGATCTGAATAAGTATCCTTTAATTATTCATAATTGCAAGCATAAGACAGAAGAAAAAGAATTTGATGTTTTGGATTTAGAAGAAATGTGGAATAACTAATAAAAGCTCTGAAAATTTCAGAGCTTTTTTGTTTTCTTTAACTTTCTGCAAAGTGCATTGGTAAGCATAATCCCACATAAAATTGTATTTTTGTAAATCATAAAAAAAAGTACAACAATACATGTCAAGCGTTATACGTTTATTGCCCGATCACGTTGCCAACCAAATTGCCGCCGGCGAAGTGGTGCAAAGACCCGCATCGGTAGTTAAAGAATTACTCGAAAATGCCGTAGATGCTGGTGCAACTGCCATTAAACTGATAATTAAAGATGCAGGTAAAACGCTTATTCAGGTAATTGACGACGGTAAAGGAATGAACGAAATTGATGCACGTATGTGTTTTGAACGTCATGCCACATCAAAAATTTCAATAGCCGAAGATTTGTTTCAATTACAGACAAAAGGTTTTCGTGGCGAAGCATTGGCATCAATCGCCGCAATTGCGCATGTAGAATTAAAATCTAAAGAGCATCCTGCAGAATTAGGTACGCACGTAATTATTGAAGGAAGTAAAATTGTGTCGCAAGAAATTGTTGTGGCTCCAAGCGGGACATCGTTTTCGGTTAAAAATCTGTTTTTTAATATTCCTGCCCGACGAAATTTTCTTAAATCAGATCAGGTAGAATTACGCCATGTAATTGATGAGTTCGAGCGTGTGGCTTTGGCGCATAACGATATTCAGTTTACGTTTATAAACAATGGCAGTGAAATGTTCAATTTGCCGGCATCTAATTTTCGTCATCGCATTGTAAATGTCTTCGGTGGAAAAACCAATGAAAAATTGGTTCCCGTTCAGGAAACAACCGAGATTGTTGAGGTTCACGGTTTTGTTGCAAAGCCCGAATTTGCTAAAAAGAGTAGGGGAGAACAATTCTTTTTTGTGAATGATCGATTTATAAAAAGTGGCTATCTGCATCATGCGGTTACGGCTGCTTTTGAAGGTTTGTTGAAAGACGGTACTCATCCCAGTTATTTTCTTTATTTAACGTTGCCACCAAATAGTATCGATATAAATATCCATCCGACAAAAACCGAAATTAAGTTTGACGACGAACAAGCGTTGTATGCTATTTTACGAGCTACAATCAAGCACAGTTTGGGTCAGTTTAATGTTTCGCCGGTGCTGGATTTTCAGAAAGATGGCGATTTAGAAGTTCCTTACAGTTATGAAGGAACAAAATCTAACGAACCAACGGTTGCCATTGACACCTTTTTCAACCCGTTTGAAAGCATGAAATCGGGAAGTAATCTGGCAGGTCAAATGGGTTCTGGTTTCAATCCGTTCGAAAGTGTCAAACCAAAATCTTCGGGAAGTTCCTTTCAAAGCAATGCATCGTTTCAAGATCGAAAACACAAATCGGGCGGTTGGGAAACTTTGTACGAAGGTATTTCAGATGCAAAAGAAATCATTTTGACATCGGCAAATCATCAGTTCGATGAAGAAGTAATTACAGGGTCGTTGTTCGATGACGATTCTTCGCAACCAACAAATCATCAGCAATCGTATCAGTTTCAAAAAAAATACATCATCAGTCCAATAAAATCGGGCATGATAATTATAGATCAGCGCAGAGCACATCAGCGAATTTTGTACGAACATTACATGCGTTCGTTCACGGTGAAGCAAAATGCAAGCCAGCAGCTGTTGTTTCCTTTGTCATTGTATTACGGTGTTTATGAAATGGAACTGCTTAAAAATCTGCAGAACGAATTGGTTCAGATGGGATTTTTATTCGATGAAATTTCTAACGAAAAAATTGTAATTTTAGGTATTCCGGTGTCGATTACAGAAAGCGAGGTTTCTATTGTTTTGGAAGATCTTTTAAACGATATGCAAGACGATGCTCCTGCTGATGTTGATATTTTGCACGACCGCATTGCAAAATCGCTGGCGCAGAGTTTGGCGGTAAAAACCGGCACTTATTTAAGCGATAAAGAGCAGGAAAATATTGTAAACAGTTTGTTTGGATGTGAAGATCCACAAACATCGCCCTTTGGCAAAACTACTTTTATTACCATGAAGGTAGAAGATATTGATAAAAAATTTATGTAATGAATCAGATTACTCCAGTAGTAAAACAATTGTTAATTGTTAACGTTATAATATTTTTAGCGGCTAATTTTTTTATGCCGATTTTAAAAGATTATTTTCCGCTGTATTATTTCGAAAATCCTAGTTTTAAATTTTGGCAGCCAATAACGCACATGTTTATGCATGGAAGTATTCCTCATATATTGTTTAATATGTTTGCTTTGTATTCATTTGGATCGGTTTTGGAACAAATGTGGGGAGGCAAGAAGTTTGTGCTTTTCTATATTTTATGTGGATTAGGTGCTGCTGTTTTACATACAGCTGTTAATTATTGGCAGTTTCATAATGGTTTAAATACATTACTTTTAAACGGAATTAAAGAGAGTGAAATTATACAAACGCTTAACCAAAGTATGATAAATAATGGTTGGCAACAATTTCTATCTGCTCAAAAAATCGATAGTTTTGCTTCATCGTATTTATCAGTAGCAGTTGGCGCTTCAGGAGCCATCTATGGTTTATTAGTTGCGTTTGCTTTTATGTTTCCAAATGCTGGCTTGGCTTTGCTTTTTATACCTGTACCAATTAAAGCTAAATATTTTGTTCCAGGCGTTTTGGTTTTAGATTTAGTTTTAGGGTTTAACGGCTCAGCTATTTTTGGATCAGGCGGAACAGGAATTGCTCATTTTGCACACATTGGTGGCGCACTTGTCGGTTTCTTGTTAATGTGGTTTTGGAAGAAAAAACAGTTCGATCAATTCCGTT
>Ga0308157_10009891_pt1 | contig 10462 bp, 9 predicted proteins | sample PhyBR1_FD_201035 | JGI IMG/M metagenome (GOLD analysis project Ga0308157, IMG submission 201035) | Phyllosphere microbial communities from UC Gill Tract Community Farm, Albany, California, United States - DLSLB.R1 | ecosystem: Host-associated > Plants > Phyllosphere > Unclassified | place: USA... | reverse complement strand
TTTAATTGTTTCTAGGGGTAAAGTTATTTAAAAAATCGCAATTATTTTATTAAAACAGCGGTTTAATACATTAATTAAATGCTTCTTACGATATTTGAAAAAAATAATGAAATGAATAAATATTCTGTAGTTTTTATGCCCGATTTGCAAACGATTGAAGCAGTAAAGCAGATAAAATTACTGTTAGTGGATAAAATTGGTTGGTTTAACAGTAAAAATTCGTTGGCACATTTTACTATTTTTGAGTTTTTGGAAGAGGAAAATCGGGAAGATAAATTTTGTTTACAGTTGGAACGAATTGCTTCTGAAATCGATTCTTTTAAAGTTAAATGTGATGCATTTGATTGGTTTGACAATGGTGCTTTTTATATAAAACCGAATACAATTTCTTCTATCAAAATGACGGAATTAATGAAGCAGGTTTTAAAAGAATCGACACAAATTAAAAAGACAATTACCAATACAAATCCTCATTTATCGATTGCACGAAAATTAACTCCCGAAAAACTACAAACCGCTCAAGAATTATTTACCACTATAGATTTGGAGTTTATTGTTGCAAACCTGACTTTAAGAAAATTCGATGAAAAAGTAAAGCAATTTGCCATTTATAAAACGTTTCCGCTTTTAGGAAAACCAGAGGAAATTCAAGGAAGTTTGTTTTAAAGTTTATATTTGCAGAAACTCAATTTATGAAGGCTATTTTACTCGATTTTTGGAATTTCATCAAAAAACCAAAAGATGAACAATATTCAGGAAATGAAAAACATTATAAATGGAAGGTGTTTTTTGCGCTGTTTGTTTTCAATATTCTTTTCACCGTTGTTTTTTCTGGATTGGTGTTGTTTATTAATGAATTCTATCCATTAGAACATAAATTTGACGATTTAGATTATAATCCAAAGCGTTATTTTTGATTGCTGTTCTTATTCAACCTTTTTTAGAAGAAGTTGTTTTTAGGTTAGGATTAAGAAGAAAAGGAATTTTAATGAATTTATTTTCTGAAGAAAAATGGAATCGTTATTTTTCTAAATTGACTTATTTATCTGTAATTGCATTTGCTTTAGCACATGGAAATAATTACAAATTCGACAGCTATTTCTTTCTTTTACTCATTCCATTTTTAACTATTTCGCAATTTATAACAGGATTTATCAACACTTTTTTACGCGTTCGTTTTAATTTTCGGATGGGATATTTATTTCATGCTTTTTGGAATTTTTCTGCTCTTTTTGTCATGAGTTTTCCCAATACGATTTCTTCGAAAGATTTTAATATTACAAACGAAAATTATCAATTAGAAGTAAAAGAAAAAGCTCTTTTGACTAATTTTTCAAATTCAACTCTTTTATATTCTCTAAATAACGATACGATTTTTCAGTTAGAAACAAAAGGTTTAAAAACAAAAAACATTTTAAAAACATTGGATTCTACGGAATTAAAATACGAACCTGTTTCAGAATATATCGACGTTCAATTCAAATCCGAAAAAGGAATACCAACAGATTCTTTACTTCATATTCTGGAAACAGAGGGATATATTGAAAAGAAAGCGAAAACCAATTAGTTTTCGCTTTTGTTTTTTAAATAATGATTCAACAAAAAGGCTGTTGAACAATCGTGTTTTTTTATTTCGTTTGCCTGTAGTTCGCTTTTAATATTGTTTGCCAGAACCTTTCCGTACTCTACACCAAACTGGTCAAAACTGTAAATATTCCAAATATAGCCCTGTACAAAAGTTTTATGTTCGTAAAGTGCCAACAAACTTCCCAACGATTCGGGTGTTAGCTTGTCAATCAAAATAGTGTTTGACGGTCGGTTTCCTTTAAATTCCTTGTAAACAGCGTTCTCGTCACTATCATCGTCGGTATGATAATTTCCTTCTTTACCGTTCATCAATGCTTCGGTTTGTGCAAAAAAGTTTGCCATAAGCAAATCGTGTAAATCGCTTGGATAAAACGGATTTACGAATCCAATAAAATCGGTTGGAATAATTTTTGTTCCCTGATGAAACAATTGAAAAAATGCGTGTTGCGAATTGGTACCTACTTCGCCCCAAACAATCGTTCCGGTTTCGTAATTAACCGAATTTCCTTGTCTGTCGGTATTTTTTCCGTTGCTTTCCATAACTACCTGCTGTAAATAAGCCGGCAACATTTTTAATTTATCTACATACGGAACAACGGCTTCGGTTTCAAAACAAAAAAAGTTGTTGTACCAGACAGAAAGCAATGCCAGAATTACCGGTATATTTTGTTTAAATGGTGTATTTATAAAATGTTCGTCCATTTGGTTGGCGCCATGTAGTAACTTTTCAAAATTGGCAAACCCAACAGACAACGCAGTGCTTAAGCCAACGGCACTCCACAAGGAATAACGTCCGCCGACATAATCCCACATTGGAAAAATATTCTGCGGTTCAATGCCATATTTTACTGCTTCGGGAATATTTGACGAAACTGCCACAATGTGATCTTGTGTTCTTAAACCATTTTGTAACAGCCAGTTTTTAAAAATATTGGCATTGCTGATGGTTTCTAATGTGGTAAATGATTTTGAAACTATAATAACCAATGTGGTTTCGGCTTGCAGTTTCTTTTTTAAACACTGAATACTATCGTTATCAATATTTGAAATATAGTGGACATTTAAATGGTTTTTATAATCAGCTAGTGCTTCGGTAACCAGTTTCGGACCTAAATCTGATCCACCGATTCCGATATTTATCACATCTGTAAACGCTTTGCCGGTTGATCCTTTTAACGTGCCATTAATAATAATTTCGCAGAAATGCTTAATTTGATTTAAAGCCTTGGCAACTTCTTCGGTTTGTTTTTCTGATTCTTTTCTTAAATCGGTATGAAGTACTTTTCGGTTCTCGGTTTCATTGATGATTTCGCCGTTTACTAAAGCTTCAATTCCTGTTTTCAATCCTGTTTCGGCTGCCAATTCAACCAATAAATTTATCGTTTCGGCTGTGATTCTGTTTTTTGAAAAATCGATTAAGAAATCGTTCCAGCTAATATTAAATTCCTGAATACGATTTGGATTTTGAGCAAAAAGTTCCTGCATTTTTACAAACTGTATTTCATAAAAATGATTTTTCAGCTTTTGCCAAGCTTGTGTTTCTGTTGGGTTATTTTTTGGTAATGACATTTAATCGAATTTTTCTAAAATTTTATCGTCAATTGCTTTTTTAACAGGTTCTATTTGCGACAAATATACAGGCAATTCTTTTTTATCCATCTCTAACGAAGTAGGTAATTTTTGTCTTAAAGGATCTACCTGAACACCATTTTTCCAAAAACGGTAGCAAACGTGTGGTCCTGTAGCCAAACCTGTGCTTCCCACTTTACCTATTACCTGCCCTTGTTGCACACGCTGTCCTTTGCGGACTAAAATTTTCGACATATGAAGGTATTGGGTGGTATATGTTCTGTCGTGTTTAATTTTCACAAAGTTCCCGTTGCCCGATGTATAGCCTGTTTGAATAACGACACCAGCAGCAGTTGTCATAATTGGTGTTCCATGCGGTGCAGCATAATCGGTTCCGTTATGTGCTTTGAAACGTTTTTGTACCGGATGAAAACGGTTTTTTGAAAATTTGGACGTGATGCGAAAATATTTCAAAGGCGATTTTAAAAACATAGTCCGCATTTGCTTGCCGTTTTCGTCATAAAACGATACGCTGTTTTGATTGTTTTGCTTAAACGGAAAACCATAAACATCTTTATCGTTGTAATTAAAATAGGCTCCTAAAATCTCTTCGGTTCCCACATAAATTGAATCGTTAATATATTTTTCGCGGACAGATAATGCAAATTTATCACCTTGCTTAAATTTAAAGAAATCGACACTCCATGCAAATTGTTTAGACAAAGCTGTTGCAAGCCCCGGATCTAATCCTTCTCTTTGTATTGATTCGGTCAAAGAACCGTCTATTTCACCAGCAATGGTTTTAACTTTGTACGAAACTGGATAATTTACCGTATAAGCGTGGATTGAATCACGAAAATCAATTACTTGAAATCCCATTTTATCGGGTTCATAAATCAAAATTTCCAGTTTAGGAATAGCCTCCTTTGATTTTAACAACGTAAAGGTTTTACCTGCCTTTATCTTGCGTACATCAAACGAATCTTTGATTTTACTTACAATATCGTGAATTTCTGTAGCATCGTAATTGTGTCTTGCTAAAATCAAGCTTAGGTTATCGCCACGTTCAACCGTATCACGCTCTATATGGTATTCGTTCAAAGAAAAACCGTAGGCAAATTCGGGTTTCACTTCTTCTTTCTCTTTTACGGATACTTCGGCAAATTCAGGTTCTGACTCCTTTTTATTGCACGCAAAAAGTATCGAAAAAACTGTTAGAGATAATATGAGCTGGAAAAACTTCATTACAATGCGTCTTTTCCCCAGTTTGCCAATTCTTCTTCGTTCCACAATTCGGGGAAGAAAATTCTGCGTTGATACTGCGGCAACATGTATTTTTTCCAGTCGCTTCCGCCTGTTGCTTCTTGCGGTCCGGCTTCGCTTTCAATGTATTTTTTAGCAGCTTTAAAATGCCCCATAACCCATGTAATATTCACGGTTTTATCGTAATGACGCATTGCTGTGCGCAAATCTTCGTTCTGTTGATCTTCTATTGGAAGCTGCTTGAACTTTTGCCAAAGGTTTGATGTGTTGTATTTCTGCATAAAATCAATGAATTCTTTTTTGTATTTCTTTTCGAATTCATTGATTAGATATGATTTTTTTCCTGTTTTGTAATCTTTACCTGCAGCCTGCCAATACATGTGCTCAAAAGCATGTTCGTATGGTGTATTTCTGTCGATGGTTTCGCGGTAACGTGCATCGATCAAATTAATTAAATCGGTCGAAGCAAATTCTATCAAACGATACTGTGCACTTTGAAATCCACTTGCTGGTGTCAACGTGTTACGAAATTTAAGGTATTGTTCTGTTTCCATTCCATCGCCCATAATGGTAAACGATGTAGTTAACATATCAAAATAACGAGAAATTCTACCTAAACGTTCGGTGAAAAACGGAGTTGTTAAATTCTCTGCAAAACAAACCTGTTCTATTTCCCACAAGATCATTTTAAACAACAATTCATTTACCTGATGGTACATGATAAAGACCATTTCATCTGGCAGGGTTGAACGTTGGATCTGTAAATTAAGCAAGGCATCAGTTTGTATGTAATCCCAGTAAGTTATTGGTTTTTGCCAAAGCAAACCTTCTAAATGCGTATCTAATTTTTGGTCTATTTGTATGAATTTGTTTTCTAAAGCTTCAATTTTTTGCTGGCGTTCGTTTGAGATCTCCATTATTTTATTACTTTCAAATTAGTTTTTAAATTTTTGTATTGGATTAATTCGGCTTTTAAAGAACCAACCAGCAAACTCGCCTGAATTTTCAATGGAACCTTGTTGTCATCGTTTGAAACCCAGAGAGTTAAACTTTCTTCTTCTTTAAAAACACGTCCCGACATTACATACGGACGGAACTTCATGCTATTAACCGTACCAAATTTAGTTTTAATTTTCTCATAACCCATAAATTTTAGTTTAAATTTAAAGATTTCGTCATCAAAAAACATATCAATCTGTATGGTTTCGCCCACCTTTATATTGTTTAACTTATCGTGATTACGTAAATAATAAAACGATGAAATAACATCTTGAATTTTTGAATTTACATTATATGTTTTCTCAGTTTTTGCTTTGTAATCTTTCAATAAAACGGTGTTGGTTTTGTAGTTTATAAAACCTTCTTGGTTTTTGGTATAACCGCCCTCGTTGATTTTTCGTATAAAACGATAAGGCTGCCCGGTTGTTTTATCGAAATAACTTTGATAATCATCTTTTACCTTAAAGAAAGTTTTCGACAAACCTGTGGTACGCCCGTCGCCTTTTGCATGATACACGCTTTTACCGTTGTATGTTGTTTCTTTTAATTCTAAAGTTGCAATTCCCGCATTGATAAAACCATAAGACACTTGAAATTTAAAATATTCGCCCGATTTAAATGCAGACTCTTGGCTAAAGCCAATGGTAGATAACATTAATAATATAAAGGTTAAAAATGTATTTTTCATATTCTTTTCAATTTTTACGGAAGATACAAAACAATATTTATTCCAAAGTTATTAAAAAACAAAAAAACCCAGTTGTTACCAACTGAGTTTTTATGCTATTAACCAACCAAAAAACTATAAATTATGAAAAATTTATTACAATTACCAAGGTTTTTAATCACCCTGATTTTGTGAGTGCAAAGGTAGGTTTTTAATTTATATGTAAAAATACTATTTTGTATTTAACACAATTTTAACTAATTACACTTAAATAACAGATTATTAAAGTGTTCCGCGTTTTTCTTGTTCTCTTTCAATCGATTCAAACAAGGCTTTAAAATTACCTGCACCAAATCCGCGAGCACCCATACGCTGAATTACTTCAAAGAACAATGTTGGACGATCTTCCACTGGTTTTGTAAAAATCTGTAACAAGTATCCTTCTTCATCGGCATCAATCATAATTCCCAATTTTTGTAATTCTTTGATGTCTTCTTTGAATTTATCCATGTGGTCTTTTAAACGCTCTGGAATGGCATCGTAATATTCTTGTGGTGGAATTGATAAAAATTCAACACCGCGTGCTTTCATATCAGAAACTGTTTTAATGATATCGTCTGTTGCTACTGCAATGTGCTGAACACCTTCGCTTTCGTAAAAATCTAGATATTCTTCTATTTGCGAACGTTTTTTACCTTCTGCCGGTTCGTTAATCGGGAATTTAATTCTTCCGTTACCGTTTGCCATAACTTTAGACATTAGCGCAGAATATTCGGTTGTAATTTGTTTATCGTCAAAAGACAAGAAGTTTACAAAACCTAAAATATCTTCGAACCATTTAACCCAAACGTTCATTTGGTTCCAACCTACGTTACCCACCATATGGTCAACGAATTTTAAACCAACCGGAGCTGGGTTATAATCGCTTTCCCATTTAACGTATCCAGGTAAAAACAAACCTTTGTAGTTTTTGCGTTCTGTAAACAAGAAAACCGTTTCGCCGTAAGCATAAATTCCGGCTTGTATTACCTCGCCGTTTTCATCAGAAGTTACGGTTGGTTCCATAAACGATTTTGCACCACGTTTTGTAGTTTCTTCGTAAGATAAACGAGCGTCTTCCACCCACAAAGCAACCACTTTTACACCGTCGCCGTGTTTCTTAACATGCTCACCAATTGGCGATTGAGAGTTTAACGCCGTTGTTAAAACAATGCGTATTTTATCTTGCTTAATTACATACGACGCACGGTCACGTACACCGGTTTCTAATCCTGAATACGCTTCGGACTGAAAACCAAATGCTGTTTTGTAAAAATGTGCAGACTGTTTTGCGTTTCCTACATAAAATTCTACATAATCTGTACCTAAAATTGGTAAGAAATCTTGTGCTCCTTCAAATATTTTTTCTAATCCGTATTCTACAGATTTTAATTCGTTTGACATAACTATGTTGTTATTAATTATTGTTGTTAATGTAATTTAATTAGCGAGTTAGCTAATTAGCAGATCTTCTAATTATTTGCTACTCTAACCAAGACTGGTAGTACTTTTCATCGGCTATTTTCATAGCTTCTTCGGTAACCATTAACGGTTTAAAGGTATCAACCATAACCGCCAATTCTTGCGTATCTACTTTACCTATGCTTCGTTCCATTGCTCCTGGATGCGGCCCGTGCGGAATTCCGGCTGGATGTAATGAAATATGTCCGGCTTCAATATCGTTACGGCTCATAAAATCTCCATCTACATAATAAAGCACTTCGTCTGAATCGATGTTACTGTGATTGTAAGGTGCAGGGACTGATTCCGGATGATAATCATACATACGAGGCACGAATGAACACACCACAAATGCGTCGGTTTCAAATGTTTGATGCACCGGAGGCGGCTGATGAATACGTCCTGTAATGGGTTCAAAATCGTGAATTGAAAACGCGTACGGATAGTTGTAACCATCGTATCCTACCACATCAAACGGATGCGTTGCGTAAACCATATCAAAGATTTCGTTTTGCTTGCGTACTTTAATTAAAAACTCTCCTTTTTCATCATACGTTTCCAACTCTTCAGGTCGGCGGATGTCGCGTTCACAAAACGGTGAATGTTCCAATAACTGACCAAACCAATTGCGGTAACGTTTAGGCGTGTAAATTGGTCGGCGCGATTCTACAATAAACAAACGATTATCGTCTGTATCAAAATCTATTTTATAGATTACACCACGTGGAATCAACAGATAATCGCCGTATTTAAAATCTAAATTTCCTAAAACAGTACGCAATTTTCCGGTTCCTTTGTGAATAAAGATCAACTCGTCTGAATCGGTATTCTTATAAAAATAATCTTGTGTCTTTCCAGAAGGTGCTGCCACCGTTATGGTTACGTCGCTGTTTGTTAAAACGGCTTTACGGCTTTCTAAAAAATCTTCTGTTTTAGGCACTTGAAAACCTCGCAAACGGTACGATTGTATATTATTTGCCCGTGCAATTTTTGGTGCAACACTGTAAGATCCTTTAATTTCTTTAACCTGTGTAGGGCGGTGTTCGTGATACATATTGGTTGACATACCATCGAAACCAACCGTGCCAAACAACTGCTCGTAATAAAAACCGCCGTTGGGTTTGCGAAACTGCGTATGACGTTTATGTGGTATATTTCCTAATTTATGATATAAAGGCATAATTTGTTTTGTTTTTAATTTTTAATAAAAGCATAGAAAAGCCTTCTTCATTCAGGGTTGCGTTTAATGAAGTATTTTAGTTTTGATAATAATCCTTGCCATGTTTTCATACTTAACAAATATAAAAACTATTTTTTTGAGATTTATTAATTTTAACCAAAAAAAGTATCGCTTTATGCTGTGTTAAAACCAAAACCCTAAACTAAACCAGGTATAATGTGTTTTAACTTCGGGCGAATACGATTGTTTAATTTCTAACGGACCAACAACGGTTTGAAATCCATATCCTAACGCATAACCAGAATTAATTGGTAGTTCTAACCAATCATTGTACTGAAACATTGCATCTTTTAAATACATATAGTTTGCTGTGAAATTTAAATGATGCTTTTTATAAAAGCGGTAATCAACCCGTAAAAGTGCTTTAAGATAGGTGTTTGAATTTAGACTTAAAAAGTCGTAACCATAAAAAGGTTTAATGTTTGATATGGACTGAAAACCGTATCCGCCCAGAAAATAGTTCATATTTGTTGACGGAACACCGCCAATTGTTATACCAACATCGGCTTTTGCCTCTACCGAAATCCGATCGAAAAATGTTTTTACCATTCCCAATTCGCCGTTTACCTGGGTAAAAGGTTCAAAGTTTTCATTATAGTCCGATGAGAGCAGAGTGTGCTTCACTTCGGCATTAAAATTAACACCACGGGTGGGGAAATACTTGTTATCATAGGTATCTAAAACAACCGTAAAATACGGACTTATGTAATGACTATTGTCTAACCAATTTTTATCTAAATTAAGGTTTGCAATATCAACAATTTGATATTTATGTTCTAACCCTAAGCCAATTACAAATTTATCGTTGTAATAATTTTGCAAATACAAACGGTTTGTTAAATCAACCCAATCGGTATTAAAAATATCAAACCCCAACAATTCCTGTGGTACAACGCCTGTTTCGTAAGGCTTTGCGTTGTATTTAAATTTATTTAAACGGCTTTGTACACCAAAACTCCAACGAAAACCGTTATCTACCAAATAATTAAAATTATACCGAATGTTATCGCCAAAAATAAAATCGAGCGATGCCAAATCGTTCTTAAAAAGTAATTTTTTCTGTGTAACATTAACCAACGCCGCACTTTTGTAAAGATTATCGAAATGCAGACCAAACTTTAAAAAACGGTTTATGGTATTTTCTTTCAAATTCAACACTAAATTATCGCTCTCTGCATCGGCTTTTTCAAAATGATACGAAATTCCGCTAAAGTTCTGGGTTGCGTTTAGGTTGGTAATACCTTTTTCTAGTTTTTCAAACGATACACATTCGTTTTTAAAATAACCCAATTTACCAAAAATATAATCTTTATTGTAATTTTTTAAGCTGTTGATACGAACCGAGTGTATATGAATATCATCGGTAAACAGGTATTCGGGCAATTTTGGTTTTGTATAATTACTGCTGATTTTTTGCAGTTGCGGAATTTTTTCTTTGGCCGCTTCGATTCCTTTCTGAATGATCTCGTTTCCTTTGTCGAAAGTTACAACAGAAAAAGTAGAAATATCGGGTTTAATATAGATGTCAGTTTGTTTTTTCTTCTCGTCCATACCGCCATACATGCCGTAATTGGCAATTTGCATTAAAATATCTAAAGCACCTTTAATGTTTTCGCGATCCTTTTTACCGTCTTGTA
>Ga0308157_10009890_pt1 | contig 10463 bp, 9 predicted proteins | sample PhyBR1_FD_201035 | JGI IMG/M metagenome (GOLD analysis project Ga0308157, IMG submission 201035) | Phyllosphere microbial communities from UC Gill Tract Community Farm, Albany, California, United States - DLSLB.R1 | ecosystem: Host-associated > Plants > Phyllosphere > Unclassified | place: USA... | reverse complement strand
ATGCCCCAAATGCGATTGTGGTGACAAGCGGCAGTGAAGCACAACAGGCCAGAACTGCGCAGGATCTGGTTTCAAAGCTCGGATCATCGGCGATAGGTGTGCAAACCGGCACCACGCATGAGCAGGTTATCCGCGCCCATTTTCCAAACGCGGACATTCGAGTCTATGACCGTCCCGATCAGATCGCCGATGATTTGCTGGCCGGGCGTATCGATGCAGGGCTCATGGAGCGTTCCGCATGGGATCCTCTCGTTAAACAACAAGGGGAGGGCAAACTGGTCTACGCAGGGCCGCTGCTAACCGGCGCTGATTTCCCTGAATTCGGAAAGGGTCAGGGAATCGCCTTGAAGAAAGGCAATAGCGGCCTGCAGGCAAAAGTCGATGCTGCCATTCAGGCAATGCTGAAAGATGGTACGATCGCATCGATTTCGCAAAAATGGTTCACTTACGATCTGTCGAAGAAGTGAGATGGGCAGGGGTGGCGCAATGCGCAACCCCTCATTTTACGGATGAATTATGCGCAAACAATCTGAGTTGCTTCGGTCTGCGATCACCGATCTCGCGGAACTTGTTAAAATCCCTTCCGTCAGCGCGCGGGGTCAGGAACTGGATTCCTGTGCGCGCGAAGTCGGAGATCTCCTTGAAGACGCCGGCTTTACAACGGAAATCTGCGCTGGTGAAGTCGGGCCGTTCGTCGTTGCTGAAACTGGTGAAGGGCCGTTCACGCTCATCATATATAACCATTACGATGTTCAACCGGAGGAACCTGTCGAGCTCTGGAGCAGTCCCCCCTATCGTCTCACAGAGCGCGACGGGCGACTATACGGAAGGGGCGCAGCGGATGATAAAGGTGAATTCATAAGTCGGTTAGCCGGGTGGCGCGAATATCGCCGCTGTCATCCGGGATTACTGCCTTACCGTCTCATCTGGATTGTCGATGGCGAAGAGGAGATTGGCAGCCCTTCCCTCGATCGTTTTCTGCAACGCCGTTTTCCTGACATGAAAGCAGACCTTTGCTGGTGGGAATTTGGAGAAGTCGACAGCAGTGGACGTCCGATTGTTCTGATGGGCTTCAAAGGCGTTGTTGCCATTGAACTGCACTGCCGGACTGCGCGCGCTGATCTTCACTCGAGCTTTGGTGCAATTTTCGATAATCCACTCTGGCGAATTTCAGCGGCTTTGTCTTCAATGCGTGATGCGAACGGACGCGTTTTAATTGACGGCTTCTACGACAATATTGCTGACATTGCCGACGATATCGAACGGTTGGTCGGAGAGCCACCATATACGCTCGACGGCCTGCAAGTGGCCACAGGTGGCAAGCGGCTTCTTGCCGGGACAAATGCATCGAATTTCTATCGCGATCTCAATCTTGAGCCATGTCTGAATATCAATGGCATTTCTGGAGGTTACGCCGGGGAGGGCGCCAAAACCGTTCTGCCCGCGGAAGCCGTTGCAAAGCTCGATTTCAGGCTCGTACCTGACCAGCATCCGCTCCATGTCGGGGAACTGGTGCGGCGGCACCTGGATAAGCACGGCTTTGACGATGTCGAAGTCAAGATACTGGATGCGGAGGTTCAGCCTGTGCGGTGCGATCATAGGCATTGGGCGGTTCAGGAGGGGATCCGTCTGCTCGAATTGCACTTCGGTAAGACAGCGATCGTTCAGCCCAGTTCGCCTGCTTCGGGGCTCGCGCATCCTTTCGTGAGAGACATGGGGGCAACGCTTTTTGGCGCCGGACTTACGCATCATGCAGCCATGCTTCATTCACCAGATGAAAACATTATCATCGAGCAGCTGGAGCGAATGATCCATTTCTCAAGCGATTTTTTCCAGGCGCTGGCCAGTCGTTGTGCTGGATCAGACAGCAGTCTCGAAGAGGTGCAATAACATGTCCATGGTCTTTGCATACCTGCCGCAGCTTTTGCAGGGGCTCGCGCTAACACTGATTGTCGCGCTGGGAAGTTTCATCTGCGGCTTTGTTGTCGCCCTCATTCTCGCGCCGCTTGCGCTGTACGCGCCGACACCCGTTCGGAAAATTATCAGTCTTTACGTCGGACTAATCCGCGGCTTGCCTGAACTTCTGGTTATCTTTCTTATCTTTTACGGGGGAACAGTGCTCCTCACGAAAATCGCGGGACGATACATCGAAGTAAACGCCATGATGGCCGGCATCGCGGCCCTGTCGGTGGTATCCGCTGCCTACCTAACTGAAACTCTACGCGGGGCCCTTCTCAGCGTATCGAGTGGACAATGGGAGGCTGCGTTAGCGCTTGGCTTAAGGCGGGCGCGCGCTTTTCGCCTAGTCGCCCTGCCACAGATGATGGCGCGCGCCCTCCCAGGACTTGGAAATCAATGGCTCGTCATTTTGAAGGAAAGTGCATTGGTATCGATTATCGGGCTTGAAGAACTCATGCGCAAATCAGTCGTTGCTGCCGGTGCCACGCGTGAACCGTTGGCATTTTATCTCAGTGCCGCGGCTCTTTACATTGCAGTGACCGGCGTTTCCACGTTGCTGCTCAGGGCCTACGCCTCCCGACTTGCGCCACAGACGCGGTAATATCATGTCATTTGATCTCTTGCTTCCAGCTTTCAAAGCCATCCAGCATGGAATGTGGTTTTCCCTTCTTATTACGGTTACCGCTTTTGGGGTAGGGCAGATATTTGCCTTGCCGATCGCGCTCGCGCTGACATCACCGAAGAAATGGCTGCGCTACCCGGCGGCTAGCTATACATTCATGGTGCGGGGAAGTCCGCTGCTCGTGCAGCTGTTTATCGTTTACTATGGACTTGGTCAGGTTGAATTTATTCGGGAGAGCTTTGTTTGGCCATTGCTCAGAAGCGCGCTTTACTGCGCTATCATTACGATTGGTTTGAATTCCGCGGCCTATTCGGCAGAAGTGATTGCCGGCGCCATACGCCAGCTACCGAAGGGCCAGACGGAAGCTGCGAGCGCTTTGGGCCTGACGAAATTCACCGCCTTTCGGAAAGTCATCTTTCCGCAAGTTTACAGGTCGATCTTACCTGCATTGGGCAATGAGCTCGTTCTGGTGATGAAGGGTTCGACCTTGGCCAGTGCCGTCACAGTTATGGAAATGACAGGGGCTGCGCGCGTGTTCGTGGCAAAAACTTATGCGCCCTTTGAAACCTTCCTGATCGCGGGCGCAATTTATCTGATCATAGGCGCGATCTTTGGCTTCATTATCCGTTCCATTGAAATCCGGGTCGCAATTCCGGGCCGATGAATGCACTGCGTTTTTCGAAGTAACTGACGATCTGGTGGGGAGTTTTCATGATGTTGACCACGGCGAGGCCTGCGGTTGAACTGGCTAAGGTGATAGAGCTACAGAAAATGAACAAATGGTATGGGCAATTCCATGTCCTCAAGGACATAGATCTGCAGGTGACGCCGGGGGAACGCATCGTCGTGGCCGGACCCTCTGGCTCCGGCAAGTCAACCATGATCCGCTGTATCAACCGTCTGGAACAACACCAGAAGGGCCAGATCATTATTGATGGTGTTACGCTCACCAATGATCTCAAGAAGATCGACGAAGTGCGCCGCGAAGTCGGCATGGTGTTCCAGCACTTCAACCTCTTCCCGCATCTGACCATTTTGGAGAACTGCACACTCGCACCGATCTGGGTTCGCAAAATGCCAAAGAAGCAGGCGGAAGAAATCGCGATGCACTATCTGGCACGCGTGAAAATTCCAGAGCAGGCCAACAAATATCCGGGTCAGCTTTCAGGCGGTCAGCAGCAGCGTGTGGCAATTGCCCGCGCGCTTTGCATGAGCCCGAAGGTCATGTTGTTCGATGAGCCGACCTCGGCACTTGATCCGGAAATGGTCAAGGAAGTGCTGGATACAATGGTGAGCCTTGCTGCGGAAGGCATGACGATGATCTGCGTAACGCACGAAATGGGCTTTGCCCGTCAGGTCGCAAACCGCGTGATCTTTATGGATCAGGGCCAGATCGTTGAGCAGAATTCGCCAGCCGCGTTCTTCGACAACCCGCAGCATGAACGCACCAAGCTGTTCCTGAGCCAGATTCTGCACTGATCAGGCCGATTGCCTCGCGATGGAAAACATCCGCCAGCCGGGTTGACGGATGGTAAGCAGCGCGCAGGTGAGGCAAAGAAAAGCTGGGGCGGGCTACCCCAGTCGAACGGCCAGCAGTGACCTTCTGGCCCCGCGCGTAATCCGACACCTTCGCGCGATGTGGTGACCTCAGCTTGCTTCGTCGTCTTGCAAGTCAGAATTGATTACGGCGTCTTCGGACGTATCAAATGACCAGCAGACCACCATCGCACCTGAAGCTGTTCCCAGCAGCAATGAGCCCCAATCCACATCGGTGATATAGCAATAAAGACACCATGTAAAAAACACCGCTGTCCCACCGATCCACCATGGAAGGTCGGGGAGAAAGCGTCGTAATCTGTCATGTTCGTGCCGCGGGGGATGCATGATCCAATTCTATGCAGGATCATAAGCAATTGGCCAGAGTTTTTTATCGGCTTTCGATGACGAATTCGCGATTTATAGGGAGGGGCCGTCCGAAGTTCCACTTGAAGCGCGATTGCCAGCATCCTGGCGCCGCTTGAAAATCGCCCATCCGGCACTCGGTCCTTTCTAAGGGCGTAAGGCCGCCCGATCGCTCAGCCGAATGAACCGCGTCTGTTGGAATGAGCGCCAGCATGTGCGCGAAGCCGTGTGTTTGAGCCCGCACGACTTAAACAGATGCTTGCCTTTCTTCCCTCTCACCCTATCCTAAAGAGATATGTCACAGCCTGAAACAATTGAAACTTCAAAGACGCGTTTTGCGTCATCCCTCTTTTCATCGCCTGCCTTTCACCAGATCCGGCCCTTTCCCACCAGCAATTGGGACGGCGTGTCCAGCCTTTCGGAACTCGCCTTCTTCCTTGATCTGGATGGAACATTGCTGGACCTCGCGCCCACCCCAGATGGCGTCAGGGTTGAGCCTGACTTGCAGGAAAATCTGCAACGCTTGTCGAAGCGCAATCAGGGCGCGCTGGCGATTATAACAGGGCGTTCAGTCGATTTTGTGGATGCGTTGTTCCCTCAGCACCAATTTGCGGTTGCGGGCCTGCATGGTGCAGAACTGAAACTGCATGGACAGAATGCGGCATGCCACGGTGCAGATGTTTCCTTCGACAGCGGGGATCAGGCGCGTTACCTGGCCGCACGCGCCACCGCGGAGGCTGCAGCATTGCAGCTTTCGGGGGTGGTATTCGAAGACAAAGGCAGGGCGTTCGCGTTGCATTATCGCCGTGCACTCCATCATGCGGGTGCTGTCCTGGAACTTATGAAGCAGGCCGTCGTGACAGCGGGCGCCGCCTATAGTTTGCAGGCTGGAAAGTTCGTTTACGAAGTCAAGCCGGGCGGCAGCAGCAAGGCCACCGCTGTCAACTTCCTCATGCAGACGCCTGAATTCCAAGGGCGATTGGCCGTTGCTGCCGGCGATGATCTGACCGACGAAGCGATGTTTGCGGAAGTCAACGCCCGGAGAGGGGCCAGTATCCGTGTCGGTCATCTGACGAACGGAAACAAAACCTGTGCCTCAATGGTTATCGGAACGCCAGCATTATTCAGGAATTGGATCAGGAGCATTGGGTGTGAAGAAGTTGAATGAGCGTTTGCGTGGTTTTCCGCTGACCGAGTTGCGATTGTGGGAGGCATTCTGGTGAGCAGGCTGGTCGTTGTTTCCAATCGCGTCCCTGACCCAGACCGTCCGCCGCAGGGCGGGCTCGCTGTCGCGGTTCAGGCGGCTTTGAAAGAACGCGGTGGCGTCTGGATGGGGTGGTCGGGGCGCAGCAGTGGCAGCAAGGAACCGGGACCGCTGACGATCCGCGAAGAAGGCGCCATCACCTACGCCCTGTCCGATTTGTCCGATCAGGACCTTTCGGAATATTATGCGGGTCTCGCCAATAGTGTGCTCTGGCCGCTTTGCCATTATCGTATTGATCTGACCGACTATGCCCGTCGCGATATGGCGGGCTATCTTAGAGTAAACCGGCTGTTCGCTGAGCGTCTGAGGCCGTTGATCCGTGCTGACGATGTCATCTGGATCCATGATTATCATCTTTTGCCCCTGGCGGCAGAGCTACGACAGATGGGGGTCGCCAACCGGATCGGCTTTTTCATGCACATCCCGTGGCCCTCGCCGGATGTGTTTTTTACCTTGCCGGTCCAGGCTGCTCTTTTGACGGCGATGACCGCTTTTGATCTCATCGGTTTCCAGACGGAGGATGATGCCGAGAATTTCGCACTTTGCCTTCGACGGGGCGGGGTTGCCAATCCGGTCGAGGGTGCAGCCGGTTTGTTCGAAAATCCGATGCGGCGCTTTCGCGTCGGCGCCTTTCCGATTGGCATCGATGTCGGTGCCTTCTCCGGTGCTGTTCCTTCAAACGGCACCAGTTCGACGATCAAGCGGTTTCAGCAGTCCTTGGAAGGACGCGATCTGATTGTCGGCGTGGATCGGCTTGATTACACCAAGGGAATTCCGGAACGCCTGCGTGGCTTTCGTCGGTTCCTGGAGGTCAATCCGGCCTGGCACGGCCGCATAACCATGCTGCAAATCACGCCCAAAAGCCGCTCTGATGTCGCCGAATATGATGCGCTGCAACACGAGGTCGCCGAGATTGCCGGGCATATCAACGGTGCAATGGGTCGGCTCGATTGGACGCCGGTGCGTTATGTTAACCGCGCCTTTGGTCAACAATTGCTTTCTGCCATCTACCGCATGGCGAAAGTTGGGCTGGTGACCCCGCTCCGCGATGGCATGAATCTGGTTGCAAAGGAATATGTTGCAGCACAGGATCCAGAGGATCCGGGCGTTCTGGTTCTTTCCCGCTTTGCCGGCGCAGCCCATGAACTGGGGGAGGGCGCGCTTTTGGTCAATCCTTATGATGTGGAGACGATTGCCGATGCGCTGGCGCGCGCCGCGTCCATGCCGCTTGAACAGCGGTTGCAGCGCTATCAAGCAATGATGAGCGCTGTGACCACCAATGATGTCTTTCATTGGTGCCGCCATTATCTCGATCAGCTCTCCGGATCCACACCGGATCCGCAATAGCCGACAGGCAAAAGCCGACCGTGAGACACGGTCGGCTTCTCGGTTCCGAGCAGCAGCAATCAGGCGGCAAGCGCCTCATCGGTTGCGGTTGGCACTTCCGATATCGTCTTAAGCACCTGCGATGCGATCTGATATGGGCACCCTTGTGAATTGGGTCGACGATCTTCGAGATAACCTTTGTAATTGTTCTGGATGAAGGAATGCGGAACGCGGATCGATGCGCCGCGATCGCCCACACCGTAGGAGAACTTGTTCCATGGTGCTGTCTCATGCTTGCCGGTCAGGCGCATGTGGTTATCAGGTCCATAAACGTCGATATGGGCCTGAAGGTTCTTATCAAACTGAGCCATCAATGCTTCGAAATAGGCTTTGCCGCCGATCTCGCGCATGAATTTGGTTGAGAAATTGCAGTGCATGCCCGAACCGTTCCAGTCGGTGTCCCCAAGCGGCTTGCAATGGAATTCAATGTCGATACCGTATTGTTCGCAAAGACGCAGCAGAAGATAGCGGGCGATCCAGATCTGGTCAGCGGCGTTGCGCGAGCCTTTTCCGAACACCTGGAACTCCCACTGTCCCTTGGCGACTTCCGCATTGATGCCTTCATGATTGATCCCGGCCTCAAGACAAAGATCAAGATGTTCCTCGACGATCTTTCGGGCAATCGAACCCACATTCTTGTAGCCAACGCCAGTATAATAAGGGCCCTGGGGCGCCGGGAAGCCCTGTTCCGGGAAGCCGAGTGGACGACCGCTTTCGTAGAAGAAATACTCCTGTTCGAAGCCAAACCATGCATCTTCATCGTCAAGGACAGTGGCGCGACTGTTGGATGGATGAGGGGTGACACCATCCGGCATCATGACTTCGCACATCACAAGCGCACCATTCTTGCGCGCCGGATCCGGATAGATTGCGACAGGTTTCAAGACGCAATCCGAACTCCGGCCTTCCGCCTGCATCGTCGATGACCCGTCAAAACCCCAGAAGGGAAGCTGATCAAGGCTCGGGAATGCGTCAAATTCCTTGATCTGGGTTTTGCCACGCAGGTTCGGTGTCGGGGTATATCCATCCAACCAGATATATTCGAGCTTAAATTTTGTCATCGCCTAGTCTCTTTTGTTCTGCGTCTAAAACCAAACTTCTGCAGTGTGCCGATCATCGTGACGCGATGAAGACAGCACTGCGCTTACCACTACACAAGCAAGTGTCGTGCCAGTTGCAAATCCACGCGCTTTTTGTCGGTAAAGGCCTGCCGGCAGCCGACAGGGACCGCCGGCATGGCCAGTGATTGCCTTGATGCGGCTCGGCAATGCCAAATGGCTGTGCGCGTAAAGTCGCGTCCCTGTATAAAAAACAGGCACCTGTCCAAAAAAACATCATCCTGCCCGCAGACGAGGGCGGCTTTTGACCCGAAGACGGTCGTTAGCGGACAGGGTAGCGCCCGATCGGCAGCATCATCGGACGCCCCGACGTGGGGTCGATGATGATCTGACTGTCCAGGTTGAAAACGGCGCGAACGGTTTCTTCGCTTAGTACTTCCTGCGGAGGCCCTTCAATATAGAGCTTTCCCTCCGTCATCGCTATAAGATGATCGGCGTAGCGCGCAGCGAGATTGAGATCATGCAGCACTATGACGATGGTCGTTTGCCGCTCGCGGTTCAGATCAGTGAGCAGATCAAGGACTTCGATCTGGTGGCTGATATCAAGGAAGGTCGTCGGTTCGTCAAGCAGCAGGATATCGGTTTGCTGGGCAAGGGCCATCGCGATCCAGACGCGCTGCTTCTGACCACCGGATAGCTCATCGACCAATCTGTCGGCCAGTTGCAGGGTTTTGGTCGCGCAGAGTGCGGCCGACACCGCTTCATTATCCTCGCGGGTCCAGCGCGAGAAGATACCCTGATAGGGATGTCGGCCGCGGCTGACAAGATCGGCGACGCTGATGCCATCCGGCGCAATGGGGGATTGCGGCAGCAAACCGAGCGACCGGGCCAGGATGCGCGAGGGCATTTTATGGATGGATTTCCCGTCGAGCAGCACCCCGCCCTTTTGTGGGACCAGCAAACGCGACATGGTCCGCAGCAGGGTAGACTTGCCGCAGGCATTGGCCCCGACAATGACGGTGATTTTTCCGGCTGCAATGGTGAGATCGAGGCCGTCCAGAATCAAGTTACCGCCATAACCACTTGATAAGGCGTTCACTTCGAGAGAGAGGTTGGTCATAGTGAACCTCCATTGCGATTGACGCGTATGATCAGATAGACAAGATAGGGCGCGCCCAGAGCCCCGGTGATGACGCCGACGGGGTAGCGGCCGGGCAGCATGAACTGACCGACATAATCGCCCACCAGAACCAGAATGGCGCCGATCAGGGCGGAAGGCAGCAACAGGGATCCATTGCTTCGGAAAATGCGTGCGGCAATCGGACCCGATAGAAAAGCGACGAAGGAAATAGGGCCGGCAATGGCGGTGGCAAAGGAAATCATTGCGACTGCGGCGACGATGACAAGAATGCGGGTCCGCGCAACATGGGTGCCCAAAGCGGCCGCGGCGTCGTCGCCCAGTCGCAGGATTTCAAGGTCCCGTTTGCGACTAAGGAGCAAGCCGCCAAAGACCAAAAGAGCAAGAAGCAGCGGCAGGAGCTGATCAAGACGAGCCCCATTGACACTTCCGGTCAGCCAGCGCATCGCCTCCTGCAAGCTCCAAGCCGGAGCGCTCGACAGGATATAGGCGATAAAGCTCTCGAGCATTGCCGAGACACCGATCCCCACAAGAATAAGCCTCGTTCCCGCCACACCATCACGAAATGCCAGAGCGTAGATCAGCAAGGCGATGGCCAGACCGCTGAGAACGGCAAAAACGGAAACGGCAGGGCCGTTCATGGATAGTACCACGATCGCAAAGACTGCAGCCGCGCTGGCGCCCGAACTGATGCCGATAATGTCCGGGCTTGCCAGCGGATTGCGCAGCATCGTCTGAAACGCCACCCCACCCAAACCGAAACTCAGACCGGCGAGAACCGATAGCGAGGCGCGGGGCAGACGCAACTCTCCAACTGTGAAGCTTGCGCCCGGTACGCTCTGCCCGAGCAGCACCTTGATCACCAGCTGAGGTGGCGTGAAGGATTGTCCCAGCATCAATGTCAGGACAAAGGCAGCGATCAAAATGAGCATCAACCAGGCCATGTGATAGCGTCGAGCCCGCGTGGCGCGCTGGCGGCGCCGCACAAGTTGATCATAAACCAGGTTCGACATGCTCACAGCTCCCGAACTCGCTGCCGCCTGACAATAGAGATGAATACCGGAGCACCAAGGAACGCGGTGATAATTCCCACGTCTATCTCCGCCGGTCGCGCTATCAGTCGTCCGACGATGT
>Ga0308157_10009885_pt1 | contig 10466 bp, 11 predicted proteins | sample PhyBR1_FD_201035 | JGI IMG/M metagenome (GOLD analysis project Ga0308157, IMG submission 201035) | Phyllosphere microbial communities from UC Gill Tract Community Farm, Albany, California, United States - DLSLB.R1 | ecosystem: Host-associated > Plants > Phyllosphere > Unclassified | place: USA... | reverse complement strand
CTTGACCGCGTGACATCCCGAAAAATAGCGATGTTCACGCGGTAACATTTTGCAGCGAAAAAATAAGCCTGTAGAGGGTATCTATAGTAGATACATCAGCTACACCGTCCACATTTTGTGTCCGAAAATGCCGCTGAAAGGCCTTAATCACGATCTCAGTGGCCTCATCGAACGCACCATTGATCTCGATTTTGTATCCGTAAAGCGCAAGCATCGATTGCAAAGCCTCGACTGGCTGGCCTTGTTCACCGCGCGCGAGAAAGCGACCGCCGCGGATAGGCGTTGGCTCAATGTAGTGACCAATGCCTGCTTCATGCAGCTGCTTCCATGGGAAGTTGTGCCCCGGATCAGTCTTGCGCTCTGGTGCTATGTCTGAATGGGCAAGCACGTTTTCGGGACGGATTTCATAACGCGAGCAAATGCTGCGACACAGTTCGATAACTGCCGCGATTTGCTGCTCAGCGAATGGCGGATAGTTCTCGAGAACACCCGGATTGACGATCTCAATACCGATGGAAGCCGAATTAATATCGGTTTCGCCTTTCCAGAAGCTGTTTCCCGCATGCCATGCGCGCGCTTTTTCAGACACCATCTGCACAACACGTCCGTCTTCATGAACCAGATAATGCGCAGAAACTTCCCGTTCAGGAGACTTGAGAACCTCAAGTGCCTCCTCTGCTGTCGCCAGCCCCGTATAATGCAGGATCAGATAATTCGGCGTCTTACCATCTTTGCGAAGTCCGAAGTTCGGCGAGGCATCAATAGTAGCAGTTGGATAATCTGGCCTTTCCAACGCAAGCGCTGCTAAGTCATCTATCGGCTTGATATCTGAACCACTCATGCGGCCTCCAGTTGCTTCACGACACTGGCCCAAGCACTGTTTATGGCAGCGAGGCGCGCATTTGCGATATTAATGAATTCCAGCGGAAGACCCTCAGCAAAGAGCCTATCCGGATGATGCTCTTTGACCAGCGCACGATATTTTTTGCGCGCTTCTTCAAATGAAACACCACGTTTCAGTCCAAGAATGGCGAAGGGATCGCCTTCGCCGCGACTGACATGCCGCAAAGCGATGCGGTCAAAGCCTTCTTCGTCATAGCCAAAGATTTCGGCAACATTCGACAGGAACGCCATTTCCTTTTCATGCACATAGCCGTCAGCGGTCGCTATATGAAACAGCCCGTCGAGAATATCTTCGAGCAGATGACAATTCTCATCACCTTCGCGACATAGCCCCGCTAACTGACGTGCATAGCTCTCATAACCGGCAACATCCTGCTGCGCGAGATTATAGAGGCGCACAACATGCGCATGTTCTTCTTCCGGTACAGAGAAGATACGCTGAAACGCACGAAACTCATCCTGTGTCACAACACCATCGGCCTTAGCCATTTTGGCGGACAATGCGATCATGGCGATGGAAAAAGCAACACGTCTGCGCGTGTCTGCATCGCCTTCGAAAACTGTTCGCACAGCTTCAATCACGCTAGAAATAGCGCTGAGCGTTATAGAGGTGAAAAAATCACCGATTTGAACCCAGATCGACATGAATCGTTTCTATAGAATTCCGCAAAGGCTGGAAACAACAACTCGCGACAATCGACGAAAAAACAATTATTTAGCAATAAACAAAATAGTTATTGGGACTGACGTTCTGAAAAAGAACGCTGCGCGGAACTTGCGGCGGCTTCACCTGCTGCCTGCGCCTGTTGTTCGTTTTGTCCAACGGCTTTGGCTGCGGCTTCTGCGTTGCTGCGGGCACGTTCAACGGCTGCAGCCTGCTGTTCTGGTGTCATCACGCCAGAATTATCTTCCAAGGCCTTCATAAGATTAGGCCCATCCTGCTCTTGCGCGGCTTGCGCAGGAGTAGAGGTCTCTTGCTCTGGCTGAGCAGATACATCATTCGTATCGTCGCTACCCTTACCGCAAGCAGCAAGTGCAACAAGAACAACAGCGGAAATCAAAAACAAGAAATTACGGCTCATGACAAAAGCCATAACCGAAGAAAGACGACGTTTAAACTCCGAAAACGCGCTCATCTCATCTTTGTTTTCAACAATCGCAGAATTTGTCACCAGTTCTGCTCCCTTCGAGGCAAATAGCGGCCCGAAACCGGACCGCCATCTGAAACCAGCGAATGCCATTGGCATTCACTTAAACCTAACTGCAATTTAGTTTGCAGGTGGCGTACCTGTTGTACCCGGCGTCGAAGGCGCAGGGGTAGCAGGGGTCGTTGTCGTATTGTTAGAAGGCGCGGCTGGCGCTTCAGGCGCTGGTGCAGCCGGAGCATTGCTGGTGTCTTTTGAATTGTCGCTACAAGCTGCAAGACCTAAAAACGATACGGCAGCAACTGAAGCAATCAAAAACTTCTTCATGATGGCTCTCCTTACCCTAAATTGAAGCGTTGCGGGGATATAGCCAACGCTTTCTGATTTATTGTGCGTGACCGGTTTAGCGGCCAATCACCTCGAAAAGACATTCGTCACATCACGCTTTTGTCCCCATAGCTATTTCCAAGCGATCTGTTTGACGACGCCAACATCACGTTAGAAAACGGCGAGCATGCGGAAAGGTTCTCTCAAATAGTCTTACGAACGGTAACAAACCGCCATAATAACAAAGTGCTAACCATAACTTTCTGCGTCACGCGCCTGTTACCCGACAATGTTTAACTCAGCCAAACAAGTCCGGATTCGCCAGTGATTTGGCGCTAAAAGAACGGGGAACATGGCATGAAAAAGCAAAGCGCCAACGATACGATCCTCAAGCGTGCGGTCACTCAAAACAACGCGCTTTCAAAAGACGGTGTTTCCGAAAGACTGTTTGCTTGGCTATTCAAAGGGCTGGTCTATCCGCAGATATGGGAAGACCCGGAAGTCGACATGGCAGCGCTTGCCATTGAGCCGGGCCATCGTATCGTGACAATAGCGTCAGGCGGTTGCAACGCGCTTTCTTATCTGACTGCTGATCCGGCTTCGGTCGAAGCAGTTGATCTGAACAGCGCCCACGTTGCATTCAACAGGCTTAAACTCGGCGCTCTGAAGCATTTGCCGGATTATGCGAGTTTCTACCGCTTCTATGGGAAAGCCGATGACAAGGCCAATCTTGCGGCCTATCAGCGCTTCATCCAACCACATCTCGACAGCGAAAGCCGGGCCTATTGGGAAAAGCGAAAATGGAGCGGCCGCCAGCGCATCTCGATTTTCTCCCGCGATCTATACCGCCATGGTCTGTTGGGCGTCTTCATTGGTATGGGCCATCGCGTTGCCCGTCTTTATGGAATTGATCCACGCGACATTCTAAAAGCGCGCACGATGGAAGAACAGCGCACGTTCTTCGACACAGCTCTGGCACCTTTATTTGAAAAGCGCATAGTGCGCTGGGCCACAGCGCGCAAGTCATCGCTTTTCGGCCTCGGCATTCCGCCACAGCAATATGATGCTTTAGCGACAGCCGGAAATGGCGATATGGCATTCGTCCTTCGCGCGCGACTTGAGAAACTCGCCTGTGCGTTCCCGCTGAATGAAAACTATTTCGCATGGCAGGCATTTGGCCGAGGATATAGTAACGACGATGAGACCGGCCCGCTGCCGCCCTACCTCTCGCGCGCTAACTTCGACACTGTGCGTGCACGCGTTGATCGCATGAGTGTCCGAAATGCCAATTACACCGAGTTTCTCGCCAAAAAGCCTGCTTCATCGGTAGATCGCTATATCCTTCTCGATGCGCAAGACTGGATGAATGACGCTCAGCTCAACGCGCTCTGGGGCGAAATCACCCGAACAGCAGCGCAAGGTGCGCGCGTTATCTTCCGCACGGCAGCCGAGCCAAGCCTGCTGCCGGGCCGGGTTGCCCCCTCAATACTCAACCATTGGGATTATCGTGCTGAACAATCTCGTGCTTTGCATGACCGCGACCGCTCTTCCATCTATGGCGGCTTCCACCTTTATGTTCTGAAAGACGCATAACTATGAGCGCCGATCAGAAACGCGTTCACATTATTGACCACGCCAGCCTGATGGACCGCGTTTATCGGCGGCAAAAATACTTCTACGATGCCACGCGCAAATATTATCTTCTCGGGCGCGATACGATGATTGCTGGCCTAAACGTCCCTGAAGGCGGCAGTGTTTTGGAAATAGGCTGCGGCACAGGACGAAATCTGGTCAAAACCGCAAAGACCTACCCTCGCGCGAAGCTCTACGGCATCGATATTTCAGCCGAGATGCTCGACACCGCTCATGCGGCTGCAAAGCGTGCCGGAATTGCGGAACGCACAAAACTCGAACGCGCCGATGCCACGCATTTTGATCCAGTCACACTTTTCAATGTAAACAGTTTCGACCGTATCTTCATTTCCTATGCAGTTTCGATGATACCGCAATGGCAGTCGGCAATTCAGGAAAGCATTCGGCACTTAAAGCCCTGTGGCGAGTTGCATATTGTCGATTTCGGCGATCAGCAACGCCTGCCAAGCCTTTTCAAAAAATCTCTTTTCACATGGCTTAACTGGTTTCATGTGACGCCTCGCGAAAACCTGTTTGCTGTGTCAGAGCAACTCGCAAAAGAGCAAAGCGCTCATCTGAAACAAAAAGTCCTGCATCGCGGCTTTGCATGGATCGCTATTATCCGCGCCAAAACATAAACAGTGCGACACAATATATATTGAGCAAAGTTTTGCGGCCTCAGCGGGTGACGCAGACAACGGTATCGCGTAACCCTAATCAAGACTGATTCGCGACACCGGGGCCATTGTATGAACGCTATCGCCAGCCGCTGCTTTCTTGCCCTCGGGGCGTTTCTTCTGTCCGCTTGTACGACAGTCGATTATGATTTCGCCGACGTTAAAAAATCAGGCAATTCGATGCAGCAGATGGCGCGACCATCAGGTTCGGTTAATGCGCCGCGTTTTGGTGATCGCAAGCCGTTTGAATGGACTGGCCGCACACCGTGGCATTATCCGATCCACGGCACCGATGTTTCCAAATATCAGGTCGATGTTGACTGGAACGCAGTACGGCGCAGCGGCATTTCCTTTGCCTTTATCAAAGCGACAGAGGGCGGCGACCGCTTCGATGATCGCTTTACCGAACACTGGAACGGTGCGAGACAGGCTGGCATTCCGCGCAGCGCCTATCACTTCTATTATTTCTGTCGCCCCGCAATTGAGCAGGCGCGCTGGTATATCCAAAACGTTCCACGCGACCCGAACGCGTTGCCGCCCGTGCTCGACATGGAATGGAATGCGGAATCACCATCGTGTAAGTTGAGACCGCATGAAACAATCGTGCGCAAGGAAATGAAGATTTTCCTCGATGCGATTGAAAAGCATTATGGCAAACGACCAATCATCTACACGACCGTCGACTTCTTCGATGAAAACAAACTCAACCAGCTGAGCGGATACCCGTTCTGGTTGCGCTCCACTGCCGGTCATCCGACAGAGAAATACGGCCCGCATCCCTGGACTTTCTGGCAATATACCGGAACTGGCACAATTCCCGGCATCAAAGGTGATGCGGACATCAATGTCTTCGCGGGTAGCGCTGGAGCATGGAAAAAGTGGCTGGAAAGCAACAAGGTCCGTTAACCGAGCAATAAACGGGAACTCACACTAAGTTTCGCTTCATTTCCATGGCGTGATGAGGCAATAGCTTAAAAAACAAATGGGGACGTTATTTCCCTTTTAATTGTGAGTTCTCTCGATGAAACTTATCGCTTCAGTGATGGCTGCCGCTTTACTGGCATCAACTGCAATTTCCCCTGCTCTCGCTTCCCCAGCACCGACCGCTGCAACGGATACGGCAAATATGCCGAAGCCCGAATGCGAAATCGATTATGGTCAGTGGATGGACAATCTGACCAAAGAAGCGCGCGAAGCGGGCGTTGGCGAAAAGGGAATTGCTGAACTGCACAAGGCAACGCTCGAACAAAAGGTTCTGGATCGCGACCGCAAGCAGACTGTTTTCAACCTCACCTTCACCGAATTTTCCAAGCGCCTGATTTCCGAAGCACGTTTGAAGAACGGTCAAAGCAATCTCGCCAAACATGCAGATGTGTTTAAAAAGGTTGAAGAGACCTATGGCGTACCCGGCCCGGTTCTCGCAGCCTTCTGGGGACTGGAAACTGATTACGGCGCTATTCAGGGCGATTTCGATACGCTGAACGCGCTTGTCACCCTTTCTTACGATTGCCGCCGCCCAGACCTGTTCCGTCCACAATTGATTGCGCTGCTTAAGCTTTTCGATACCGGCGTTGTCGATGCGGCCACAACCGGCGCATGGGCTGGCGAAATCGGCATGATGCAGCTTCTGCCGAAGGATTATCTGGAACGCGGCGTTGATGGCGACGGCGATGGCAAGGTCGATCTGAAGAACAGCATTCCTGATGCGATGATGACTGCAGGCCGCATGATCTCCGAACTCGGCTGGAAGCGCGGCGAGCCATGGCTTGAAGAAGTGCGCATCACGCAGGATTTGCCGTGGGAAGAATCCATCCGCACTAATCGCAAGCCGCATTCGTGGTGGGCGCAGCACGGGGTAACGGGCCTCAATGGTCCACTCGGCCCCGATGATGGCGATGCATCGCTTCTTCTGCCATTGGGTCGCAAAGGTCCAGCATTCTTGTCCTATGCAAACTTCGACATCTTCGTTGAATGGAACAAGTCGATTGTTTACGCAACGACCGCTGCCTATTTCGCGACCCGTCTTGCAGGTGCACCAGCCTTTAATGCTGGCAATCCTGATCAGGGCCTGACGCAGGAGCAAATGAAAGAACTCCAGACCAAGTTGCAGGCGCGTGGCTATGAGATGGGCAAGATTGACGGCGTCTTCGGTGTATTAACCCGCGATGCCGTTCGCACCGAGCAATTGCGCCTGGGGATGCCTGCCGATTCATGGGCAACGCCAGAACTTCTCGACAAGCTCTGATTATACTATCCAAAGGCGCGGACAACCTCCGCGCCTTTTCAATTATCATAAGCTGATCCCCCACCATGCTCTCAACCCTGATTATCGTTTTGCCCGTCTTCGCCCTCATCTTTTCCGGTTGGGGTGCCTTCAAGCTGAACATATTAGGGCCGCATGCCATAGCGGAATTGAACCGCTTCGTTGTCTATCTCGCACTGCCCGCTCTGCTGTTTGACATCATGGCCAACACCCATGGCAGCGATCTCTGGCAGCCGGGTTTTATCAGCGTCTTTCTGCTCAGCAGCGCAATTGCCTTCGTACTTCCATTCCTTATTCGCCTTCGAGGTCAACTGTCGCTTGCTGACAATGCACTCGACGGTCTGAACGCCGCCTATCCGAATACGGGCTATATGGGCATTCCGCTTTCGATGATTGCGTTTGGCTCCGGTGTTCTTGCTGCAACAACGATCTCCATCATCATCACCGTCTGCGTGACTTTTGCTTTTGCGATTGTGCTGATTGAAATCGGTCTGCAAACAGAAAAGAAGCCGCTGCGCCTTATCTGGAAAGTCGCTCGTTCGCTGATGCGCAATCCGCTGCTGGTTGCGCCGTTTCTCGGCGCCTTGATGCCTGTGACCGGCCTCACAATTCCCGCCCCCGCCGAAACATTTTTGAAAATGTTAGGCGGTGCCGCTTCACCTTGTGCATTGGTAGCGCTTGGGCTTTTCCTCGCGCAACCGCGCAAGATTGAGCGCGACAGCGTCAACGCCATCGCCTTCCTAGTCTCGGTCAAACTGATTGTTATGCCGTTGGCTACATGGCTGCTTGCGGTTTACGTTTTCAATCTGCCAACACATCTTGCGCAAAGCGCCACATTGCTTGCAGCCCTTCCTGCCGGAACTGGTCCATTCATGCTGGCTGAACATTACCGTCGCGAAGCTGCAATCACGTCGAATGTCATCCTCTATTCGACGGTTCTTTCGGTGCTGACTCTCTCGGCTTTCCTTGCTTTGATCCGCTAAAAAGGCAAAAGCCACCCTTAAAATTGGCAGTTTCGTGGCTTTTTCATGAAATGTGAACAAATTTTTACAGGCAAAAATTTCAAAGACTTAGGTGGTAAACAGAAGGTTTTTTTCGCAATCACTGCATATTGCAGTAAGAAATCTTCTTTTGTTTAAACCGTTTTGCGCTTAGATTCAGGTTCTCTACCAGCGCGCATTCGACCAGTCAGTGACCAGTCGGGTGCATAGAAGGAGACAGACCGATGGGACTTACACGATCTTTGAACGTCCTCATGATCTGTGCAGCATTTGCATTTGTTGCAGCGTTGATAGCAGGCGTCATTCCCTGAATGAGGGATAGCCTAAGCCATTAGACGGCATCAGTTTTTGAGGATGAACTGATGTGTCTTACTTAAAGAAAAGCCCGGTTTTAAACCGGGCTTTTTTCATTTCATGCAACTTCAAGCGCAGGCTCGGCTTTAGGCCGAATGCCAATCATATGGCAAATCGCAAATGGCAGATCGGCACGGTTCATCGTGTAGAAATGGAAATCCTGCACACCGCGCTCAATCAGGTCCATGACCTGTTCCGCAGCAATTGCAGCCGCAACAAGCTGATGGGTCTGCGGGTCTTTATCCAATCCATCAAAGCGTTCTGCAAGCCATGCCGGAATATGGGTTGCTGAGCGCGCGCAAAAATTACTGACCTGCTTGAAATTATGCACCGGCAAGACACCCGGAACGATTGGGATATAAATGCCTGCACGGCGCACACGCTCGACATAACGCTCATAAAGATCATTATCGAAGAAGAACTGGGTGATCGCCCGCGTTGCACCATTATCGACCTTGCGCTTAAGCATATCGATGTCAGTCGCGAAATCCGGGCTTTCAGGGTGCTTTTCCGGGTAAGCCGAAACAGAAATATCGAAATCAGAAAGCTTGCGCAGACCACTAACAAGTTCCGCGCCATTCTGATAACCGCCCGCTGTCGGTACGTATTTTTCGCCAATGCCGCTGGCAGGATCGCCGCGCAGCGCCACAAAGCGATTAACGCCAAGCGCCGCAAATTCTTGCGCAACGCGATCAACTTCCTCACGCGTTGCGTCAACGCAGGTCAGATGTGCCGCAGGCTGAATATCGGTCTCTTTCAGAATACGCGCGACCGTGCGGATCGTGCGCTCACGCGTCGAACCACCGGCACCATAGGTCACAGAGACAAACTCAGGCTTAAGCGGCGCAAGTCGCGTTACAGTTTCCCACAGGCGCTGTTCCATTTCTTCCGACTTAGGCGGGAAGAATTCGAACGATACCCGGGTGGTCTGGCCGATATCAGGTCGGCGGGAAAGACCATAAAAGCCCATTAGACTGTCTCCGTCATGCTTGCATTGCGCGGTGCCGGATCGGCAATCAGCAAACGCGGATCATGGGCGAGCCAAAGCTTCACCGTCAGTCCGTCGTCACCATTTGCAGCCTTTGGCGCCAACTCAGTTGTTTTTGCAGGTTCCAGCCCTGCCTCTTTCATCCAGCCCAGCATCTGCTCATCACTGAAACCAAGCCGTAAATGCGCGTGCTCTTCGCGCAAAAACTCAAGCCGGTGCGGGGCAAAATCGACAATCAGCAACCGACCGCCCGGACGCAGCGCACGCGCCGCTTCCCGAATTGCAGCCAGTGGATCATCAAGAAAATGCAGAACCTGATGGATTGTCACCAGATCAAAATTCTCGCGCTCAACAGGTAGTGCATAGACATCACCCTGCCGCACTTGCGCATTGCCGACCGATGCAAGATCAAGATTGGCACGCGCCACAGCCAGCATATCGCGATTGATATCAATGCCAAGCCCACGCACATAAAGCGGTGAGAACAGCTCCAGCAAACGACCTGTGCCCGTGCCCACATCAAGCATAGCCTGAAACGGCTTCTCGCCGATGATGCGCTTGAGAGCGACCTCAACAGCATTTTCCGACACATGCAGCTTGCGAATTTCATCCCAGCTCACAGCATTCGCGCTAAAGTAAGCTGCGGCCTTTTCCTGTCGACTGGATTTGACCTGCGAAAGCCTCTCCATATCCCGTTCAAGCAATGCATCGGAAATATCAAGCTTCGATAAGAGATTGCGCGCGACCTCGCCACAAGCAGCACTCTCCGACAGCCGGAAATAGGCCCATGCGCCTTCCTGATAGCGATCAATCAAATCTGCCTCACCAAGAAGTTTGAGATGACGCGATACACGCGGTTGCGACTGTCCAAGAATGGTCGTGAGGTCTGAGACGGTCAGATCGCCCTTGGAAAGAAGCGCAAGGATACGCAAGCGGCTTGGTTCAGCCACCGCCTTTAACACATCCACCATCTGATCGAGCTGCATGCGCAAATCGCAATCTCCATACCCTCAAACATATAAAGATATGTTTATGTGAAATATAGAAATCACGCAAGCGATTTTCACGCCCCCATGCACAGCAAAACTGCTGTGAAACTCGGGTAGCCATTTGAGTGAAATAATAAGCAGAGTATGCTTGTTACGAATCTCGCTGAAAGCCGGAAAGGAAGACAGC
>Ga0308157_10009884_pt1 | contig 10467 bp, 9 predicted proteins | sample PhyBR1_FD_201035 | JGI IMG/M metagenome (GOLD analysis project Ga0308157, IMG submission 201035) | Phyllosphere microbial communities from UC Gill Tract Community Farm, Albany, California, United States - DLSLB.R1 | ecosystem: Host-associated > Plants > Phyllosphere > Unclassified | place: USA... | reverse complement strand
TGGTGGCCTACGCCGTCACCGGCAACCTGATCGCCTCGATCACGCTCAGCCTGCTGGAGCCCACGGTGCAGGCCGTGGCGTTCTTCTTCCACGAAAAGGCGTGGGAGCGTGCCGCTCGCCGCCGTGCAGCCGAGGGCGGCGCGCCTTTGGCCGCGTGAGGACCGCCATGCGAACCGATGCGTTGCAGCCGCGCCAGCCACCTGAGCCGGCCGGCGTGCCGTTTCAGAAATGGCTGATCGAGCGGCTGGCGGGCCTCGCTGGCGCGCCTGGATGATTTGAGGGATTGACGGGGCTCAGGCCCGGGTGTCGAGCAGCGAACCCATCATGCGGTCTTCGGTGCGCAGCACCTGCAGGTTGGCCTTGAATGCATAGGTGGCCGACATCTGCTCGACCGCATCGGCCTCGGGCGAAGCGCCTTCCTGCGCTGCACGGCCGACGCGGGTGGTGGCGACGCCGCCCTGCCCGGCCACGGCCTCCTGGTCCACCGTCTGGCGCTTGAAGCCAGGGGTGTTCATATTGGCCACGTTGTTCGCCGAAGCGTCCATGCGCACCTGGGCAGCGCGCAGACCGGAAGCGGCAATCGAGGAAACAGAGGCCATGGGAGTGCTCCGGTGGAGGACGTGGGAAGTGGGCGGATTATCCGCCGCACCGGCGGCCGTGACCAGCCCGTCAGTCGGCGTTCACGTAGTCGGGATGGCGGGCGCAGATCTCATCCACTTGGCTGAGCGTGCCGGACAGGTGAGCGCGCAGGGCCTCCTGGGCGCCGGGCGCGTCCCCGCGCGCGATGGCGTCGGCGATGCGGCGGTGGTCGGCCAGCACCGATTGCGCCTTGCCCACGCTGGGCAGGTGCAGGTGGCGCAGCCGGTCCACATGGCCCGAGTGGCTGCGCACCAGCTCCCACAGGCGCGGCACTTCGGCCGCCTCGTACATCAGGCGGTGGAAAGCCTGGTCCGCCTGCGAGAACGCATCGGGCTGCAGCGGCTCGGCCACGGCCTGCATCACGCCGATCTGGGCCTCCAGGCGCTGGGCGATCGCCGCACCGCCCTGCAGCGCCAGGGTGCGCACCACCTCCAGTTCGATGGAGCGGCGCAGGTAATGCGCCTGCCGCGCGGCCGGCACGTCGATGCGGCTCACCACCGTGGCGTGCTGCGGAAAGATGTCCACCAGCCCTTCTTCGCCCAGCCGCATGAGCGCATCGCGCACGGGCGTCTGGCTGATGCCGAAGCGCTCGGCCAGTTCGGCGCGCGCCAGCACCGTGCCGGGCGTCAGGTCCAGCGAGACGATGGCGGCGCGCAGCTTTTCGAAGATCTGCGGTGCCGCGTGGCGCGACCGGTCGAGGCGGACTTTGTCTCTCACATTCATAAGCGGCGGATTGTGGCATCGCACTGTTTTGACGCACTAATATATTAGTGCTTTAATGCGCCAACCTTGTGATGGAGCCTATGACGACGACACGCCGCACCCCCGAGTCCCTGCGCAGCGCCCGCTGGTTCGCCCCCGACGACCTGCGCTCTTTCGGGCACCGCTCCCGCATCATGCAAATGGGCTACGCGCCCGAAGACTGGGTGGGCAAGCCCATCATCGCCATCGTCAACACGTGGTCCGACATCAACCCCTGCCACGGCCATTTCAAGCAGCGGGTGGAAGACGTCAAGCGCGGCGTGCTGCAGGCGGGCGGCTTTCCCATCGAACTGCCGGCCATCTCGCTGGCCGAGGCGTTCGTCAAGCCCACCACCATGCTCTACCGCAACATGCTCGCGATGGAGACCGAAGAGCTGCTGCGCAGCCACCCGGTCGATGGCGCGGTGCTGATGGGCGGCTGCGACAAGACCGGCCCCGGCCTGCTGATGGGCGCCATCAGCATGGGCCTGCCCTGCATCTTCGTGCCTGCCGGTCCCATGCTGCGCGGCAACTACAACGGCCAGGTGCTGGGCTCGGGCTCGGACGCGTGGAAGCTCTGGGACGAGCGCCGTGCCGGCCAGATTACGCAGACGCAGTGGCTGGGCGTGGAGGGCGGCATCGCCCGCAGCCACGGCACCTGCATGACCATGGGCACCGCCAGCACCATGACCGCGATCGCCGAGGCCATCGGCATGACGCTGCCGGGCGCTTCGTCCATCCCCGCGCCCGACGCCAACCACGTGCGCATGAGCGCCGAGAGCGGCCGCCGCATCGTCGAGATGGTGTGGGCCGACCAGACGCCCGCGCAGCTGCTGAGCCGTGAATCGTTCCTGAACGGCATCAACGTGGCCATGGCCGTGGGCTGCTCCACCAATGCCATCGTGCATCTGGTGGCCATGTCGCGCCGCGCGGGTGCGCACTGCGCCGTCACGCTGGAAGATTTCGACGCCGCCAGCCGCCACGTGCCCGTGATCGCCAACGTGCGGCCCAGCGGCGATACGTACCTGATGGAAGACTTCTATTACGCCGGTGGCCTACCGGGGCTGATGTCTCGCATGCCGCAACACCTGCACCTGGGCGCGCGCACCGTCACCGGGGGCACGCTGGGCGAGAACATCGCGGGCGCCGGCGTGTTCAACGACGATGTGATCCGCCCTTTGGACAACCCCATCTACGCGGAAGGCGCGCTCGCCGTGCTGCGCGGCAACCTCGCGCCGGACGGCGCCGTCATCAAGCCCAGCGCCTGCGCGCCGCACCTGCAGCAGCACACCGGCCCGGCGCTGGTGTTCGACGACTACCCCAGCATGAAGGCCGCGGTGGAAGACCCCGACCTCGACGTGACGGCCGACCACATCCTGGTGCTGCGCAACGCCGGCCCGCAGGGCGGCCCCGGCATGCCCGAGTGGGGCATGCTGCCCATACCGACGAAGCTGGTTCAGCAGGGCGTGCGCGACATGCTGCGCCTGTCCGACGCGCGCATGAGCGGCACCAGCTACGGCGCCTGCATCCTGCATGCCGCACCCGAGGCCTACATCGGCGGCCCGCTGGCGCTCGTGAAAACCGGCGACCTCATCACCGTGGACGTGCCTGCGCGCCGCATCCACATGGAAGTGAGCGACGAAGAACTCGCCCGCCGCCGCGCCGCCTGGACGCCGCCGCCTGCGCGCTTCCAGCGCGGCTACGGCTGGATGTTCAGCCGCCACATCCTGCAGGCCGACCAGGGCTGCGACTTCGACTTTCTTGAAACCGGCTTCGGCGCGCCCGTGCCCGAGCCCGACATCTTCTGAGCCCCTTCTTTCCGCAAAAACCGACCCCTCTTTTGCACTGGACACCCATGCCCCTGAACCCCGCCACCCGCGAACTGCTCGCCCACGTCAGCACCGCCACGCTGTGCACCGCCCTGTTCAAGAAGGGGCTGCGCAACCAGTTCCTGCAGAACGTGCACCCGCTGCGCGGCGGCCGCGCCAACATGGTGGGCGAGGCGTTCACGCTGCGCTACATCCCGGCGCGTGAAGACCTGAACACCATCGCCGTCTTCCAGAACCGCGACCATCCGCAGCGCAAGGCGGTGGAAGACTGCCCGCCCGCCGCCGTGCTCGTCATTGACAGCCGCAAGGACGCGCGCGCCGCATCCGCCGGCTCCATCCTCGCCTCGCGCCTCATGAAGCGCGGCGTGGCCGGCCTCGTCACCGACGGCGGCTTTCGCGACACGCCCGAAATCGCCGCGCTGGACATGCCCGCCTACCACCAGCGGCCCTCTGCCCCCACCAACCTCACGCTGCACCAGGCCATCGACATCAACGTGCCCATCGGCTGCGGCGACGTAGCGGTGTTCCCGGGCGACGTCCTGGTGGGTGACGGCGAAGGCGTCATCGTCATCCCCGCGCACCTGGCTGACGAGATCGCCGCCGAGGCCACCGAGATGACGGCCTTCGAAGACTTCGTGACCGAAAAGGTGCTGGAAGGCCGCTCGATCATCGGCCTGTACCCACCCACCGACCCCGCCACCCACGGCGACTTCGCCGCCTGGCGCACCGCGAAAGGCCGCTGACACCGCGCCCTCCTATTCATCTCGGCGCCGCCTTCGCGCGGCCTTTCCCTCTTTCTCGCATCGCAGCATTCACACAACGACACCGGAGACAAAACCATGCGATTCCTTTCCCACACCGCCCTGCTCGCCCTCGCGGCCCTGGCGCTGCCCCTCATGGCCCCGGCCACGGCCAGTGCGCAAGAATGGCCTGCGGCCAAGCCCATCACCTACGTCGTGCCCTTCACGCCCGGCGGCTCCACCGACATCATCGGCCGCGTGCTCGCCAACAAGCTGGGCGAGGCGCTCAAGCAATCGGTCGTGGTGGAGAACAAGCCCGGCCAGGCCGGCGGCATTGGCGCCTCGTACGTGGCCAAGGCCACGCCCGACGGCTATACGCTGTTCGGCGGGACCATCAGCACCCACGCCATCAACGCGAGCCTGTACAAGAACCTCTCGTACAACCCGGTCAAGGACTTCGAGCCCGTCGCGCTGGTGGCCACGCTGCCCAACGTGCTCATCGTCAACCCCGCACTGGGCGTGAACTCGGTGAAAGAGCTGATCGAACTGCTCAAGAAAGACCCGTCCAAGCGCATGTTCGCCTCGTCCGGCGCGGGCACTTCCACCCACTTGGCAGGCGAAATGTTCGGCGACCTGATCGGCGTGAAGCTCACCCACGTGCCCTACAAAGGCACACCGCCCGCGCTCACCGACGTGGCCGCTGGCCAGGTCTCGTTCATGTTCGACCAGATGACCGCCGCCCTGCCCCTGGCCAAGGCCGGCCGCGTCAAGCTGCTGGCCGTGACCACCGGCCAGCGCATCGCCCTCGCGCCCGAGTTGCCCACCATGATCGAGTCCGGCGTGGCCGGCTTCGAAATGTCGTCCTGGCAAGCCGTGTACGCTCCCAAGGGCACGCCCAAAGCCGTGGTGCAGCGGCTGAACGCCGAGATCGTGAAGGCGCTCAAGCAGCCAGACGTGGTGGACAAGCTGCATACCCAACTGGGCATGGACATCGTCGGTAGCACGCCAGAAGCGCTGGCGGCGCACATGGCCAAGGAGATTCCGCGGTGGGCGGAACTGGTGAAGAAGTCAGGGGCTTCGGCGGACTGAACGTCAACCGATTGGCAATTGATGGTTCAAATTTGCTGGAACCTGCCGGAGGTGCCCCAGGGCACCTCCATGGCAGCTCGGTCGGTGGCGCATGCTTGCTCTACGATCCTTGGCCACCAGTGAACGAGTTGCGCCGTCATTTCCCAATATGGCTTGCTTGCCCACGACCTCTGCAATACAAACACGGACAGTCCGTATTGGCGCTGCACCTGACGCTCTGCGCCTTTCTGCTTTCTGAAACCGTCGCGGGAGATGATTGTCCAGCGGGTTCCACGTTCCTGGCCTAGCGCTGTCAGCCATTCGATATCAGGTGTATCCGCAGCGAACTTGTCTTTGAGATACACGACCTCGCCGATTTGCCCTGGTTCGAAGCGGTTGTTTCCTAGACGAGCGATGGCAACTGCCCAGCAGGGAGGAAGATTGGCATCGAAGATGAAGTTCAATGCACCGTCCGCTTGAGGTTTCGCTCAAATCGGACGGCCGCCTCGACAGCCTTCGGCGGCACTCCATAAACGCGCGACGTGATGATCAGCGCCTTTGAATCCCCACCTTCTGCGATGTAGGAGGCGAAAAGAGCGCTTGTGGAAGTTCCTGTCGCCTCTACGATCGGCGCTCCAAAGTTGCGTGCAGGGTCGATCACGATCGGTGACTTGATGCCCCCTGGATACCACCGGTTAGCGTGTCTCTTCTCTTCGTCATAGATCAGTCCGTCATACAGCGACGGTTTGATAATTTCCTTGAAAACGGATTGGCGGCTTTTCAAATCCACCAACGAGTTCTCACGCATCTCTTCCGAAACAGCTTCCGCATAGATCGTCCGGCCGTCGGTTTTGAAACGAGGCAGTGACATGGGATGCGTGACGCCGAAAAGATCTGATGCCGTAACAAGACACCGCCGAATCACCGACAGAGCAACTCCCGCGCGGGTGAATTCACGAATGAAGCGCAACTCCACCAAGTCACGAAAACCGATGACGTCCTCACCAAGGTCTTCATGCGCCAATTCGTGTTGCCAAAGGGGCGCGACATCCACGCGCGAAGACGCATCGCCAGGCTTCTTGCGGTAGTGGTACCCCAAAAGCCAGCGACGGATATCCCGTGTCGGAACGTCAATCAAAAGTGACGCTTCCGGAATGGAATAGATGCCGGTGCCGCTGTACATATGCGGTTTAGTTTACCTGTCGGCGGGTGTTGAGTTGCTGTCGAATCAGTGCTTGTTAACGGTAGAAGCGTGCGCCCCCACCAGACACCGCTGAAACGCCTGCGCCGCCCTCGGCGGCTCGGGCGACCTTCGCAGCAGGCTCACGAACTGGCAGTCATAACGCAGCGCCTCGGGCCGCACGGCTTGCAGGCGGCCTGTGCGCTCGAAGGCCTCGGCGTAGTGGTCGGGCAGAAATCCCAGGTAGCGGCCCGAGAGCACCAGCGTGGCGATCGATTCCTGGTCGAAGCCCGTGGCCGCACGCGTGAGGCGGGCCTGGTGGCTCAGTTCCATGTTGGGCGAGTGGTAGCCCAGACCGGCGAAAGGGTGTGCGCGCACGGCGTCCCAATCGAGCGCTGAGTGGTCCGCTCCGAACAGCGGGTGGCCTGCGCCGCAGTACAGCAGCATGGTTTCACCGAACAGGTCGGTGTACAGCAGGCTTTGCGAGGCGCGGTGGGCGGGGATGATGCCGACCTGGTAGGTGCCGTCGATCACGCCGCGCTCGATGGCGTTGATGGAGCCCACGTGCATTTGCAAGTGCACGTCCGGCGCCAGGGCGGTGAAGGCGGCAATCGCTTCGCCGATGCGGGCTGCGGGGTTGCTGGCGGTCTTGTCGAAGACAGCGACGGCCAGTTGGCCGCCCATGCGCGAATGGATGTCGTCCACGCTGTCGCGAAAGCCTTGCACGGCGGCCAGCAGGCGCAGGGTTTCGTCGTACACGCGCTGGCCTTCCGGGGTGAGTGCGAAGCCCGCGCGGCCGCGCCGGCACAGGGTCATGCCCAGGCGGGTTTCCAGATCTTTCACGTGGCGGCTCACGGTGCTGGTACCGATGTTCAGCTCCAGTTCGGCCGCGGCCATGCCGCCGCAATCGACCACGCTTTTGAAGACCTGCAGCAGGCGCAGGTCCATGTCGCTCAACTGGCCGAGTACGGCCCGTTCGCGCGATGCCTGGGCGGGTGGCGAGGCTGCGGGCGTGGCTTTGCTTTTAGGGGGAGACGTGGCTGGCGCAAGGGGTGGCGGGTTGCGGGGCACGGCGGCTTCCTTTACTTGCATGAATCGTCAAGTAAACATTGATATCTGTCTATTTGAGAGATTATCGGCGGCCGGAACAATGGGGCTACCCGCTGGCTGGGGCGCGCCGCTTCACGGCCCCGTCGGCACTTCTGCCTTCTGCTTTCCTTCTCCTTGATTGGATCGACCATGAGCTTCACCGTCCTCGATTCCGCCCCCGAAGCCACCGCGCCGCGCATGGACGCCGCCTGGCTGGACGCGCACTGGATGCCCTTCACCGCCAACCGGCAGTTCAAGGCGCAGCCGCGCATGATCGTCTCGGGCCAGGGCGCCTACTACACCGATTCCGAAGGCCGCAAGATCTTCGACGGCCTCTCGGGTCTGTGGTGTGCGGGGCTGGGGCATGGCCGCAAGGACGTGGCCGAGGCGATCGGCAAGGCGGCCGCGACGCTCGATTACGCGCCGGCCTTCCAGTTCGGCCACCCTGCCTCGTTCGCGTTGGCCAACAAGATCAAGGAACTGACGCCCGCGGGGCTGGATTACGTGTTCTTCACCGGCTCGGGTTCTGAGTCGGCCGACACGTCGCTGAAGATGGCGCGGGCCTACTGGCGCGCCAAGGGCCAGGGCAGCAAGACGCGCCTGATCGGCCGCGAGAAGGGCTACCACGGCGTGAACTTCGGCGGCATTTCGGTCGGCGGCATGGTGGGCAACCGCAAGACCTTCGGCCAGGGCGTGGAGGCGGACCACCTGCCGCACACGCAGCCGGCGATGGGCTCGTTCGTGAAGGGCATGGCCGAAGAAGGCGGCCGGGCGCTGGCCGACCGGCTGCTGGAGGTGATCGCGCTGCACGACGCATCCAACATCGCGGCGGTGATCATGGAGCCGTTCTCGGGCTCGGCCGGCGTGGTGATTCCGCCCAAAGGCTATCTGGAGCGCATCCGCGAGATCTGCACGCAGAACAACATCCTGCTGATCTTCGACGAGGTCATCACCGGGTTCGGCCGCTGCGGCGCGTGGACGGGATCGGAAGCCTTCGGCGTGACGCCCGACATCCTGAACTTCGCCAAGCAGGTGACCAACGGCGCGCAGCCGCTGGGCGGCGTGGTGGCCTCCAAGGAAATCTACGACACGTTCATGGCGCAGGGCGGCCCCGAGTACATGCTGGAGTTTCCGCACGGCTACACCTATTCGGCCCATCCCGTGGCCTGCGCCGCCGGCCTGGCGGTGCTCGACATCTTGCAAAAGGAAGACATGCCCGGCCGCGCCAAGGCGCTGGCCCCGTATTTCGAGGAGACCGTGCACAGCCTCAAGGGCGCGCAGCACGTGCTGGACATCCGCAACTACGGCCTGGCGGCCGGCTTCACCATTGCGCCGCTGCCGGGCGAGCCGGCCCGTCGGCCCTACGAGATCGCCATGAATTGCTGGAAGAAGGGCTTTTACGTGCGCTACGGCGGCGACACGATCCAGCTGGCCCCGCCGTTCATCAGCGAGCGCGCCGAGATCGACCGGCTGGTCAATGCCCTGGGCGACGCGCTGGCCGAGACGGCTTGATGGCCGCTTCGCCCACCTGATCGGTTGCTATTGTTTTAATAGCTATGTGCCCTAGCGGAATATGCGCTGGCGGCACTTTTCATTCATATCCTCCATTCCGGTTCCATTCCCATGCACCAAGACCAGAACGTCACCGCCACCGTCGGCCATTTGATCGACGGCCAGATCGTGGCCGATACCGCCCGCACGCAGCCGGTGTTCAACCCTGCCACGGGCCAGTCCTCCACCAGCGTTGCGCTGGCCTCGCAGGCCACGGTGGAGCAGGCCATCGCCTCGGCCGAGGCCGCTTTCCCGGCCTGGCGCAACACGCCGCCGCTCAAGCGCGCTCGGGTGATGTCCAAGCTCAAGGTGCTGCTGGAAGAGCACGCCGACGAGATCGCCGCGCTGATCACCGCCGAGCACGGCAAGGTGCTGAGCGATGCGCATGGCGAGCTGCAGCGCGGCATCGAGAACGTGGAATACGCGAGCTACGCGCCGGAACTGCTCAAGGGCGAGCACAGCCGCAACGTGGGCCCGAACATCGATTCGTGGAGCGAGTTCCAGGCGCTGGGCGTGACCGCCGGCATCACGCCGTTCAACTTTCCGGCGATGGTGCCGCTGTGGATGTGGCCGATGGCCGTGGCCTGCGGCAACACTTTCGTGCTGAAGCCCTCCGAGCGCGATCCCAGCAGCACGCTGTTCATCGCGCAGTTGGCGTTGGAGGCGGGCCTGCCGCCCGGTGTGCTCAACGTGGTCAACGGCGACAAGACGGCGGTGGACACGCTGCTGCGCGACCCGCGCGTGAAGGCGGTGAGCTTCGTCGGCTCCACGCCGATCGCCGAATACATCTATTCGGAAGGCTGCAAGCACGGCAAGCGCGTGCAGGCCCTGGGCGGCGCGAAGAACCATGCGGTGCTGATGCCCGATGCCGACGTGGGCAACGCGGTGAGCGCGCTCATGGGCGCGGCCTACGGATCGTGCGGCGAGCGCTGCATGGCCATTCCGCTGCTGGTGGCCGTGGGCGATGCGGTGGGCGACGCCGTGATCGAGGGGCTGAAGACCGAGATCGCCAAGATGAAGGTCGGCCCCGGCACGCAGACCGACAACGGCGGCAACGACATGGGCCCGCTGGTCACGCAAGCGCACTTCGAGAAGGTGAAGGCCTATGTGGACAGCGGCGTGGAAGAAGGCGCCACGCTGGTGGTCGATGGCCGCGGCATGAAGGTGGCGGGGCATGAGGCCGGCTACTTCCTCGGCGCCTGCCTGTTCGACCACGTGAAGCCCGGCATGAAGATCTACCAGGAAGAGATTTTCGGCCCCGTGCTGGGCGTGGTGCGCGTGAAGACGCTGCAGGAAGCCATGCAGCTCATCAACGACCACGAATACGGCAACGGCACCTGCATCTTCACGCGCGACGGCGAGGCCGCCCGCTATTTCACGGACCACATCCAGGTCGGCATGGTGGGGGTGAACGTGCCGCTGCCCGTGCCGGTGGCTTACCACTCGTTCGGCGGCTGGAAGCGCAGCCTTTTCGGCGATCTGCATGCCTACGGCCCCGATGCCGTGCGCTTTTACACCAAGCGCAAGACCATCACGCAGCGCTGGCCCTCGGCCGGCGTGCGCGAAGGCGCGGTGTTCGCCTTCCCGAGCAGCCGCTGACGAAAAGCGCAGCGGCCCGTGGCGCGCAAGG
>Ga0308157_10009883_pt1 | contig 10467 bp, 20 predicted proteins | sample PhyBR1_FD_201035 | JGI IMG/M metagenome (GOLD analysis project Ga0308157, IMG submission 201035) | Phyllosphere microbial communities from UC Gill Tract Community Farm, Albany, California, United States - DLSLB.R1 | ecosystem: Host-associated > Plants > Phyllosphere > Unclassified | place: USA... | reverse complement strand
CAGTCGGAATCAATGTCTCTTCCATCAGCACTCATCCTTTCTATATTTGTAGTATACCCGCTTCTACTAAAAAAATCGAATCATTTTACTTAATGTAAAATAACAGACCGGAAATAACTTGCTTACTTTTTGTGAAAAGCGTTGGTATGCCTACGTTTTAGAAAGGGTGTGCCGAACACTCGGAAAACACCTGCACAGAATCTGCACAGTTGGCTTTTAAATCAGGCGTTTTTGTCGTCGTACATCGCGTCGAGCAGGGTCCGCGTCCGGTCCTTCATTTCGTCCGTGACGTGCAAATACGTCTGCACCGTCGTGCTCAAATTAGCATGCCCGAGCATCGCCTGCACACCGGTCAGCGGTAATCCCTCTTGGATGAGTAGGGTCGCGTACGTGTGCCGGAGCGTATGCGACGTGATCGAGGGCAAGTCCGTGTCCTCGAGCAGACGTTTGAACGTCCGGGTCGCGTAGGCATCGTAGATATACTGCCCGTTCGCCAGCGTGAAGACGAGGTCCTGTTCGTTTTGGGCGCCGTGTTCGTGCAGCCAGGTCCGTTGCTCGAAACGCCACCGTTCCAATATCTTGCGGAGTCGGTTGCTCATCGGGACGACACGGCTCTCACCCGTCTTGACCGTCGCCCACGTCTTGCGTCCGGCTTTATACGGTTGATGGGCTTGCCGTTCGACGTGGATGACGTTATCCTTAAAGTCCACCTGTCCCCATCCGAGCGAGCGGGCTTCGTTGCTCCGCATCCCGGTGTAGATCAGCGTGAGGTAGAGCTTCGCTTCCGGCTCGTCCTTGTACCGTTCTTCGAACTGTTTGATGTGTTCGAGCGTCCAAAGCGTCTTCTCGCGCTCCTTGTACTCGCGGCGCATCGGGATGCGGAGTTCACGGTCGGTGATATAGTCCTGTTCACGCGCATACTTGAGCAGGGCGTTGATGTGCCGGGCACCGGCATTGCGGCTACTTGTCTTGATACCACGCATCGCGGCCATCTGGTCCGTCCAGTCGATCAGTTCTTTGCGCGTCAGCTTGCTGATGTCCCGCGTCCCGAAATGTTGCGTCAGGCGGAGCAACTCATAATGCCGGACGTGCAGCGTCATGTCCTTGAGTAAGCTGGCGTGCTTCGCCATGTATTCCGTCACAACGTCCGCGACACGGATCTTCTTCGCCCGTCCCGTCAATCCTTCTTCATTCTTACGGATCTCGTCCATCGCCCAACGCTTGAGTTCCCCTTGCGTCCGGGCGGTCTTGCTCGGCTGATACCGGGACCCATCTTTCGCCACCAACGAGAGGCGGGTCCAATACTTGCCGTTGTCGAGCTTGATGATTTTGTAATTCATGATGTTCCTCCTCTTGCGTACATACGTTCTATTCTCGTCTGTAAGAAAAGGCACCTGAGTGCCTTCAGTGTACTACATTATTTCTTCGTTGGAATCTCGACCGTGTAACGCTCAGCGAGTTTCTCGAGGTTCTCGTCATGTGGTCCATCGAGAATGAACTTGATGCTCGTGATGTCTTCCGGCTTCGAGTCCGCAAGGAACATGACGTTCCCTTCCTTCTTGACCTTGCCGATGAACTCACCGCCGACTTGATCCGAGATGAACGTTTCTGCTTGAAGTTGTTCACCGGTATTCGTCGTGATCGTCGCCTGATCCGGATAGACGCTGACCGTCTTGTCGCTCGTGTTTTCCGCTTTGATGTTGAGGATGATCATCGTGACCTCGTCCTTATTCTTGAACGATTCCTTAAAATCTTCCGCTACTGCAAAACGTGAAGTCTGCACCTTGTTGATTTCAAGGTTGATCGGTCCCAGTTTCTCCGCGATGCCGAGATCCTTGTTTGTGAAGTAAGGAGTCTTGACGCCCGCATCGGATTTCTGGACCTCTGCTTCTTCTTGTTCGACTTCTTTTTTGACTTCTTTCTCCGGTGCAGTTGTGGCCTCTTTCTTCTCATCCGCTTTCACTTCTGTTTTTGGTTCTGACGCGCTTTCTTCGCCACACGCTGCAAGCAAAAGAACAGCCGAGAGCGAAGCCCCTAATACGATGGTCTTCATTATAATTTCCTCCTTCTTGGTATCTATACATATATTACCAAAGTGTTGCGCATAAAGTTTCAACGTTTTTGTTAAAAACGGAAAACTTTTCGACAAGGTCTAACCTTTTTTGTCGAACGATTCTTACCAAAGGTTAGAAAATATTGTAATAGGACTATTGTATTATTCTGCAAAATTATTTAATATGAGTAAAGAATCATAAGAATACGCGTTCGTGTATTTTTTTGCGAACAACGAAGGGGATTGTGTCAATGGGGCTGGTAGCTATTCAATAAAGTAACGGAAGTGAAAAGAATGTCCTGGATAAATTATTGACTCGTGATAAACCCGTCGCAATTTGTTTTACGGACAGCAAAGGAAATATCATCGCTTTTCAACTAGATGCTGAGGCGCTTGATAATGGGGAAATTCCAACAAGAAAAACATTATTCAAGTAAATATGTCATAGAAAAGGACACCGTCACTGGGTGTCCTTATTTTTTATTTCGTTTTCATGTGCTTGTATAACTAATTTTGTGTAATCAATGATCCGGTCAAAATCCTTTTTACTAAGTGCAGCTATTTCTTCTTTTGTCAGTCCTAATATACGCAATATCTTATTATCTACCATTTGTTCCATCTTATACTCATCTAATGTAATTCTTCGATCCTGCGTTCTTCCATACATATAATCTAAAGTTGTCTCAAATAAGTCGGCTAATTCTAATACTTTTTCATGCTTCGGCATGGAAGCATTTCTCTCCCATGAGTTGTACGTCGTCGGTCTTACGTTTAATCTTTTCGCGATTGCCACTTGAGTCATTCCAGACTCCTGTCGTAGCATCCGAATTCGATCTCCCATTGTCTCCATTAACTCCATCTCACTCCTATGCATTGTTTCCATAATAAAACCCACTCCCTCTATAAATACTATCCTAAAGGTGCGAGCCGATCACTGCACCTTTATTCTACATAAAAAATGGATATTTTACGAATCGAAAAAGAAAATACGAAATTAATGGATAAAATCGTTGACATACGAAAATAATGGATATATAGTTAGGGTACAGAAACAAGCAAGGAGGTGACAAACATGACGATAGCAGGACGGGATCGTATGAAGAAGCGCCGCGAGGAAATGGGCATTACGCAGGTCCACATCGCACGCAAACTCGGCTACAAGAACTCGACGACGATCAGTTTGATGGAGTCAGGTGTGCAGAACATTTACGTTGGACAGGCCCTCGCAATCGCTCGAATTCTTCACACGACGGTTGAGGAACTTTTTTTTGAAGAAGAGGTACGAAATTAATGGATAAGTTCATTTATATCGTATAGAAAGGAGTGACACAATGCAACAAGTCGTTATGTTGTCCTTTACCCCGGAACAGTTGAATGAACTCATCGACATGCGAATTGCCGAATCACTGGCAATGCAGTCGACGAAAGTCTGGATGAGCGAGAGCGAGGCACAGGAGTACACGGGATTCTCGAAACGGACGCTGTACGATGCACGCCAAGACGGGGTGCTCAAGTCGTCCAAGGTCAACCGCAACACCCGCTATCACCGCGACGATCTCGATGCGTGGTTGATCAGCAAACAAAAATAAGGAGGCAACACACGTGAACAAACTACGTTTTGAACTACCGAGAGGTGTATACACTTCGGCTGATGGTAACGATCATTCATTAAAAACGACGGAAGAAGGTTATGTTTTCCCGACTGGAACTACATTAAAAATTTGGAAATCAGATCGTGGATTTGAAACACAGGATATTTCAGACATGACGTTCGTCTGGTTTGAACCTGGAAACGAGTATTACGCATCAGAAGTTTTGCTTGAAAAGATGGGTGAGCCGGTATGAATCAACTCACGAAGGTATTCGAAGGTAATGAGGTCCGAGTCGTCGGTACGCCGGAGCAACCGCTGTTCGTTCTAGCGGATGTATGTAAGGTTCTTGAAATTGGAAACGCAAGACAGGTAAGAAATCGCTTAGACGAGGATGTCATTACTACTGACACCCTTTCAACGCCAGGTGGACCACAAGTTTTGACACTGATCAACGAAGACGGCCTGTACGACGTCATCCTCGACAGCCGCAAACCGCAAGCGAAACGGTTCCGCAAATGGGTGACCGGTGAAGTCCTTCCCTCGATTCGCAAGGACGGCGGCTACATGATTGCCCGTCACGACGAGTCACCGGAAGAAATCATGGCCCGCGGCTTACTGATCGCTCAGACGACGATTGAACGACTCCGGCATGAGAAGGAAGCAGCGACAGCCAAACTCGAAGAGCAACGTCCGCAAGTCCTGTTCGCCGAAGCAGTCTCCACGAGCCAGACGAGCATCCTGGTCGGTCAACTGGCGAAACTGATCAGCCAGAACGGCGTCGCCATCGGACAGAATCGCCTGTTCGCTTGGATGCGGGAGAATGGCTACCTCGGCAAGAAGGGCGCGCACTACAACGAGCCGACGCAATACTCGGTCGAGCGTGGTTGGTTCGAGGTACTGGAACGCACGAACAACAATCCAGACGGCACGGTACGGATCACACGGACGACGAAAGTCACCGGCAAAGGTCAAATCTACTTCATGAGCAAGCTGCTCGACGAGGTGAGCTGATGGACAGCACCTTTTGGTTCTTTCTCAGCGTGTTCCAGTTCGTCACATTCATCGTCTTCGCTGGCACCTGCTATATCGAACGAAACGACCGTGATCCATGGTTCTAATCATCGGCAGCGTCATCGCAAGTCTCGTCTTTCTCAGCAACATCGACGAACTCAAACGGCTTTACGGCAAATAAAAAACACCCATACCGGAGGCAGGGTGCATTCATAACTCGACACTATGAGTATACCACGCTCCGCACAAGGAGGAAACGATATGGTCACGACACACAAAATCGACCGCACACTCCCGGCGATCGTCCAGACGACGCCTGAAATCATGGCACTGGTCAGCAAGGGTCCGGTCAAGATCGATGCGATCCACTCGGCGCTCACAGCGTCTTATCAACATCTTGCTAATGCAGCCTACCAACTCGATGCGAATCACCCGGTGCACGCTTTCCTCAAGCAGGTGCATAACGAGCTGTACGCGATCGAGAACGCGCTCGACGAGCAGAACAACCTGTTCCTCGGTGCAGAGGAATCGATTGATAAAAAGGTGGTGGCGTTATGAGCCTCAACCAACTCGCAGAACGGGCAACGGAAGTCGCAGAGGCGCAACCGAAACTGATTGAACTCATTGAACAGCTTATAGATGCGCACAACCGATTCGGACTGAACGACAATCAGCTTGCTGAATTACAAGACTACACCAATGAAGCGATGGAGATTCTCCGGGATCTCGGACGCTAAGGAGGAAACGACGATGGATTTGAAACGATATGAACGAATCACTGGGCGCGAAGCGCTCAAACAATTACTCGAAGGGCACCGTGTCTATTTTGAAAGATACGGCGTAGCACAACACTATGAAATTTCTGACAACCGACTTTTAGTAACCACTTCACCAAGCGGGGAGTCATACGCAACACTTCAAAGCTTCTTGGTTGAATCAGATGCAAACTGGTACGTCAAAAAGCCATTCGATGTCCGCGCAGAGATGTTGGCACGACCGAACGAATGGGTCGGGGCTTACCAATCACCTTCAGGTACTTGGTACAAGGTTGGATTAGACACATCTTGTATGTTCGCCCTTGAGACGAAAGGTGATTTTGAAAAGCCTGACCGGTCGAAAGACCTCATTTGGACAGCGTCACCCGATAAATTCGACAGCGCTATCCCAATCGAAGACGTCCCAGAGGAGGCAAACCAATGACAACCCTATACCACCTATCCGCTCAGAAGCAGGCTTTGCTCGACGCGCTCACAGGCTACGACCTCGAAGACATGGAAGGCGCGGACGTCATCGCCGACACCCTCGACGCACTCGACGAGGCGCTCGAAGTCAAGACGGAAAGCGTGCTCCACTTCCGGCAGAAGTTTCTCAACGACGCGGCGGCACTCAAGGCAGAGGAACAGCGCCTCGCGGCCCGACGCAAAGTGTACGAGACGAAAGCGGAACGGCTGAAAACGTACGTCGACGAGTCCTTGCAGGTCGCAGGCATCAACAAGCTCGAAACGCCACTCTACACGGTATCCTACCGCGCCAGTACGAGCGTCGAGATCACGAACGCCGAAGCACTCCCGATCGGACTCCTGCGCACGAAGACGGTACAAGAGCCGGACAAGACGGCCATCGGCAAGCTCCTCAAAGCAGGGGAAGCCATCGACGGCGCCCGGCTGGTGACGAAGACGAACCTACAAATCAAATAAGGAGGAACGGACATGAGCAACCTCACATTATTCGAACAGCTTTTCTCCCGCAACGTGAACGACCGCGTCGAGAAAAAAGAAGTCGGCAAGTCGAAGCTCAGTTATCTCTCATGGGCTTGGGCTTGGGCGGAAATCAAAAAGGTTGATCCGCATGCATCATCGATCACCCATGAATTCCCGCTTGAAGGTAACGAACACATCATGGTGCCTTATCTCAAAACACCAAACGGTTACTTCGTGAAGGTATCCGTCACGATTCAGGGTCACACGGAAACGGAATGGCTGCCAGTCATGGACGCCAACAACAACGCACTTGGCTCCGTCGCTCAAGTATGGAGCAAAGAAAAAAATGCACAGGGCAAGAGCTTCAAGGTCGAAGAACGGTTGCCAGAACCGACGGCGATGGAAATCAACAAGGCGCACAAACGATGCCTCGTCAAAGCGATCGCACTCCACGGACTCGGGCTTTACATCTTTAGCGGCGAGGATCTACCGGAATCGATTGAACCGAATGCAACGAAGGACTTCATGGATCAACTGATTGTTTTAATCGACGAATTCGCAACGCTCCGCAATGTGACGAGAGGCAAAGTCCTCGAAGTCGTCAACTGGGACGGTGAAAGCGTCTTAAAAGAACAGTTCGCTCTCGACATGAAGAAAGCTCTCGATGATTGGATTGACAACGTGAAGAAGAAAGCGGCCGCACCGGCACCGGAAGAAACGGAGGAATCGGCATGAAACTCATGGACGAATACGAGGAACTCGAACCCTGTTCCCGCTGCCAACAGATGATTCCCTTCGGCGGTGACCGCGACGTGTTCGGTGAACTCGTCTGCAACGTCTGCCTCGAAGAAGAACGCGAGAACGCCTTGCAACACCAAGACTACGAAGAGAGCGTCCGCTAAGGGCGCTCGGGAGGGAGCGAAGAACATGCCGACATGGAGAATAGTTGTAGAGTTCGTCGACGGTTCTGAACACGAATTTTATATAGATGCGGAAACCGAAGAAGAAGCGTATCAAAACGCAATGCCAACGAGATTGAGCGCTTACGAGGAAGAAGAATAAACAAAACACTAGGAGGCAACACACATGATTAACCGAGTTGTATTAGTAGGACGCCTTACACGAGATCCGGAAATGAAATACACCCAGTCAGGCATCGCTGTCACACGTTTCACTCTCGCTTGTGATCGTCCCTTCACTGGGCAGGATGGCAAACGCGAAGCAGACTTCATCGATTGTGTCGTATGGCGCAAACAGGCAGAGAACGTCGCTCAGTACCTCAAGAAAGGTTCACTCGCAGGAGTCGAAGGTCGCTTGCAAATCAGCAGCTACGACGATAAGGACGGGCAGAAACGCTACCGAGCAGAGGTAGTCGCAGACAGCGTCCGATTCCTCGACTCAAAAAAGGATGGCGAATCATCGGCACCACGTCAGGAAGTACCAGTGAAGCAGGATAAGCCGGCAAGTGGTTTCGGTGCGGATCCGTTCTCGGGTGGTAGTTCGATTGACCTCTCTGATGATGATTTACCGTTCTAAAGGAGTGAAGTGAAATGGAAGACCTACAATCATTACTTGCCATTGAACGGTTCGCAGAAGACGCGTTCCGTGTGAAAAAGACCTACGTGGACATGACCGGGGATTTACTCTCCGGCATCCTCCTCGGTCAAATCGTGTACTGGCATCTCCCATCAAAAGACGGGCGTTCCAAGCTCCGTGTCCAGAAGGAAGGCAAGTTATGGCTCGCCAAAGGACGGGCGGACTGGTACGACGAGATTCGCATCACACCAAAGCAATTCGACCGGGCCATCAAGATACTGGTCGACAAGGATTTCATCGAGACGAAGCTGTTCAAGTTTGACGGATCACCGACGGTCCACATCCACCTTCACCCGGAACACGTCATCGATTCCGTTTTTCCCCAAAGGTCAAAATCCATTTTACCCAAAGGTGAAAATCCATTTTACCCAAAGGTCGAAATCCATTTTGACGAAAGGTTAAAAACCTTAACAGAGACTACAACAAAGACTACTTCAGAGACTACGACAGATAAACCCATTGTCGAGCAAGCCTCGACGACACACCTTGACATCATTGACTATCTCAACTCGAAGACAGGCAAAAAATACAGAGCGACGACGAAGGCCACCCAGCGCCTCATCAACGCTCGTTTAAAAGAAGGCTTTGCCCTCGATGACTTCAAGCGTGTGATCGATACGAAAGTCGATGCCTGGCAGAACGACCTCAAGATGCAGGAGTTCCTGCGACCAGAGACCTTGTTCGGTCCGAAGTTCGAGAGCTACCTCAACAGCGCACCACAAACCAAACGCAAGCCGACGATGGAAGAGATGTTCGGCACACGATAAGGAGATGGAACGAATGGCATATGAAAAAGTGGAATTAGTAGTAGCAGGAGTGAGCGGAGAAATCTACATGGCGCGCGTCCTCAATGACGGAACGATGAGCGACTCACGTCGAAAAGCAACGGATGACTGCCTACGAGCGACGACAGAATGGTTCATGCAAAACAAGAAGAAAATGCTTCAATTCGGAACTCACAATCCAGACGTTAAAGCGACCCTTTTCTACACAGGTGATGCTGAAAAGGCTAAACGCATCTTAGAAATCCTCGAAGAAGAATAATACTACGACAACGGGAGGGAACGACATGCAACACCATGTGGAGGCGCACACAAAGGACACGACGATTGCGAAGATCCGCCCGGCAACCATCCTCGAATCGAAGGACTGTCCGAATTGCGGGCAGACGATCAACCGCATCCGCTATACGAACCCGATGACGCTGGTCGAGAACGAGATGTGGGCGCAGACCTGCAACTGTGCGGTCCTCGACGAGATGCGACGGGTGCAGCAAGAGAACGCGGCCATCAACGCGAAGGCACGGGAGGAGAGCGCCATCCAGACACTCATCACGAACACGCTCGTCAGTCCTGACCTCAAGACCGCGACGTTCTCGAACTATGAACCGACGGACCCGAAATTGCTCGAGGCGAAGGAGCTCATCGTGGCCTACGTCGACGAATGGCGCGAAGGGAACGTCATCCTGCACGGGACACCGGGCGTCGGCAAGAGTCACCTCGGGTTCAGCGCGATGAAGAAGACGATCCGCAACGGGAAGACGGCGCTGTTCATCAGCGTGCCGCTCCTATTGACGAAGATTCGCTCGACGTTCCGGAAGGACAGTGGGGTCAGTGCAGACGACATCATCACACTCTGTAAACACGTCGACCTGCTCGTCCTCGACGACATCGGCATCGAAGCCTCAAAAGAGTTCGCGATGGAGCAGCTGTACATCATCCTCGACGGACGACAGGGTAAGCGGACCATGTTCACGACGAACTACTCGCTGGAAGAACTGTACACGATTGCGAAACCGGCCCACGCTTCCCGGATGTTCGGAGGCGCACGCCCGATCGCGATGGACGGCAAGGATTACCGTAAGACACGCACACCAAACTGGTAAGGAGGGATTGTATTGACACGCGAGCTGATCCTCAAACGCTACGAACGGGGCATGAAGCCGGCAGAGATTGCCGCCGTCGACAACTTAACACTGGCGCACGTGGAGGAAGTCATTTCCTCCAGCGGCGTGCAGCCGGTCGAACGTAAGAAGATTGAAACAAGCAATACGCTCATCACGGACGACGAGATCAAACGCCGCCTCCAAGAAGGAGAGACGCGTTATGCCATCGAGAAGGACTTCAACCTCACGACAGGTTCGCTGATGAACCGGGTCAATCGCATCCTTGCTGAACAAGACGGACACGACGAACCCAAGGTGAGAGGGCGCAAGCCGAAAGTCACGGACGCGCATCTGATTGAATACGTCAACTCCGGCAAGACTTGCATGGAAATTGCACGGATCATGAAGACTTCACACTCCAATTTAAAGAAACGCCTCGTCCGCCTCGAGATATTCGAACAGGCCGAAGCCAATAAGCAAGCCCAGGCAGAAATTGCCGCCCAGGAAGTAGCCGTCACGACCGAATGTGAAGGGTTTGAGGGAGACTATACCATCGCCGCCATGATGAAGGAGGAAGAAGCTATGACAGAAGCCATCGCAGAAGTGAAGCAGGAGACGGAAGAACGCAAT
>Ga0308157_10009879_pt1 | contig 10469 bp, 8 predicted proteins | sample PhyBR1_FD_201035 | JGI IMG/M metagenome (GOLD analysis project Ga0308157, IMG submission 201035) | Phyllosphere microbial communities from UC Gill Tract Community Farm, Albany, California, United States - DLSLB.R1 | ecosystem: Host-associated > Plants > Phyllosphere > Unclassified | place: USA... | reverse complement strand
TGCTTTCCATTGTTGCAACGATAAAGCTTTCATAAATTTTTCTAATACCAGCAGGTTAAAGTTATTTTCAATTACTCCCAACTGAAGTTTTTCAATTTCAACATCCAGCTGTTGTATTTTCGACTGATTGTACTTTGAATAATCGAATAAATTTATGCGTGCGTCCACAGAAATATTATCAGATTGAATGTTAGAAGGTTCCCTATTGTTATTTGATGGATTAATTGATGAACCAAAACTGTATGAATGTGAGGCAGCTACACCTATTTCCGGTAAAAATTGCGAAGCAAAGGAACGTTTTGTTTCCTTTTTTTGATTGGTTTTTAACTGCTGTATCTTAAAATCGGGCTGGTTTTCCTTACCCAATTGAAAACACTGCTGTAAGCTAAGTTGTTGCGCTTTTCCCCCGCAGGAGAAAAGCACTGACAACAGCATTAAAAAAAAATTGAGTAACTTATTCATATTTTAAAAAGCGCAGTAAGTTAATACGTGTAGCAGCAAATGCTTTTGCCACCACCACCAATAGTGTTAATACCATAAGTACAATAAAGGCGATAAGGTATGGACCTACAGAAATGTCTATGCGGTATGCAAAGTTTTCTAACCACTTCTGCATCAAAATATAACTTGGAACCACCGCAATTGCAAAACCTGTTAATGCCAGATAAATGTACTGCTTTGTTAGAATTTTTAATAGTGCAGGCGTTTCTGCACCTAGAACTTTGCGTATGGCTATTTCTTTATACCTGCGTTCCATACTGAAAGACGCCAGTGAGAACAAACCAAACAGTGCAATAACTACAACAAGTATGTTTAGAATTTTAAACATGGTTTGCTGCTTGGTGTACGTAGCATAGGATTGCTGAAACTTTTTATCTACAAACTCATACTCGAACGGAACATTCGGGTTTATTTTCGCCTTCCAAAACGCTTCAAGTGCTGCAATTGTTCTGTCTGCATTTTCGGGTTTAATTTTTACCTGTATATTGTTGATGTTAGACTGCATCCAGTCTACCGTTTTCATGTGCATAAACAGCATTGGCTTAACCTTCTCTTGCGGTGAGGTTAGATTGAAGTTTTTTACGATACCAACGACTTTCATCGTTTGTCCGTTCCACTTAAATTCTGTACCCAATGGTACTTTACCACCCAAATCACTTACGGTACGTTCGTTTAACAATACGTTTTCAATAGTATCAGAAGCAATGTTAGTAGATAAATCCCTTCCCTCTACTATTTCCATTCCAAACATTTTAAAATAACCAAAATCAAAAGCAATATTATGTGCCTGTGTTGAAAATTTACTGTTGTTAAGTGAAAAACCAGAGGTAGAACCTGAACCGTACCCTAAATCTGCCGTACTTACATTTACATCTACCACTCCTGCAATTTTTAACAAATCCTGTTTAAAGGCTTCATAATGTTTATAGGAATCAACATCGTACCTGCTGTACTTAAAAGACAATATCTGATCGGTTTTAAAGCCTAAATCTTTAGCTGCCAAATGATTTACCTGCTGAGTAACAATTAAACCGCTAACTATAAAGAAAGTTGCAATTCCAAACTGTAAAACCAGCATACAGTTGCGAATCCAAATTCCGTTTCTGCTTCGCGAAAAATTTCCTTTCAACACCTTTAACGTCTCGAAATTGGCAATATAGACCGCAGGGAAGAAACCTGCTAACAATACTACAGTTACGAAAATAACCAATAGGTACAGCCAGAAATCGACCAAATTAATACTCAATGTTTTATTGATTAAATTGTTGTAGAAAGGCAGCGTTAATTCGGTAAGGCATAGCGCCAAAAGCATTGCAAATACGGTAATAATCGCCGTTTCGAAAACAAACTGGCAAATGATGTTTTGTTTTGAAGCCCCCAATACTTTACGAACTCCTACTTCTTTTGCCCGACGCATAGCTTCGGCTGTAGAAAGGTTGATGTAATTGATTACTGAAAGAACTAAGATAAGTGCCGCCAAACCAATATTGATCTGCAAATAAAGGCGGTTGCCCTTACCTTCTATAAACCCAGTAGTGTTTTTACCCAAACGCACATCATTTAAAGATTGTAACTTTATAGTGAATTTTCCGTTTTCTTTTATGTACTTTTCTAAACTCTCCCCCTTTTCCTTTGCCTCAGGAGCCAATTTGTTTGTTGTTAATATATTTTCACCGACACGCTCGATCTCAGAAACATCACTACCGTTTTTGAGCTTAAGCATTAGGCAATAATTATAATTTCCCCATGCGTTGTCGTCTTCATTAAGCCCGTTTACATCAATTGAAATAACGTACTTTGGCATTAAGGAAGAAGGTTCGCTTAAACGATAAACTCCGGTAACCAAGAGTTTTTCTTTATTAAGTGTTATTATCTGATTGATAGGGTTCTGGTTACCAAAAATGCGTGAAGCCTCCCCTTCTTCCAATGCAATAGAATTTTTATTCTTTTTGAACTGTTCTGTACTGCCCTTTACAAACTGAAAAGGAAAAAAATCGAAAAAATTTGTTTGTGCAATAAGTATTTTTTCACAATACTGGTTTTTTCCGTTCACTGTAACACTCTCACTCATGTAAAAGGGAGTATAGTAGCAATAATGCTGCAGTTTATTAGTTTTAATCTTTATATTTTTTGCTAATGACGCCTGTGAATATCCCCAGGTTTCGCCATTTGGCAGTGTACTTAATACTTCGTATATTTCATTTTTACCATTATTCCACTGATCGTAGCTGCTTTCGTTTTTATAGTAAAGTGTTGAAAGAATAAGCCCCGCAATACCTATAGCCAACCCTACCACCGTAAGTAAGGTAAATACTTTATTTTTAACGGAAAGGTTGACAAATATTTTAAACCAATTTTTTAGCATGTGTTTATCTTATTAAAGTTGGTTTTTAAACATGTTGATGTTTTTCTGGTTGCTTTTTTCCGAAAGGATTTCACCGTCTTTCATGGTTATAACTTTTTCGGAATAAGCTGCATCATTTTCTGAGTGCGTCACCATTAAAATAGTAGTTCCCTGTGCATGCAGGTCTGTTAGCAGCTCCATAACCTCGTTACCGTTTACACTGTCTAAATTTCCCGTTGGTTCATCGGCCAGAATAATTTTAGGGTTCATAACCAAAGCTCTTGCAACTGCTACACGCTGCTGCTGACCGCCGGAAAGCTGTTGGGGAAAATGTTTTAATCGATGTACGATGTTTAATTTTTCAGCAATAGCACCAACACGTTCTTTTCGTTCGGCATTTGAAATTTTTGCATAGATCAGAGGCAGTTCTATGTTATCATAAACTGACAACTCGTCAATCAAATTAAAATTTTGAAAAATGAATCCGATATTTACCTTACGTACTTTAGCTCTTTGAGATTCATTTGCGTGTGCCATTTCATTTGATAAGATTTGGTACGAACCTTCATTAAAAGAATCCAGTAAGCCGATGATGTTTAACAAGGTAGATTTTCCGCAACCGGATGGCCCCATGATGGATACGAATTCACCGGAGTTGACAGTCAGGCTTATTTGGTTTAGTGCTTTTGTCTGTATATCTTCTGTTACAAATACCTTTGATAATTTATCTATTTTAATCATTTGTGTTCTTTTTTAGTTATTTAGAATGTCATTTACGTGGGTTATCCATTGTTCTTCCGGAATATCATCATCCAGATAAAAATCTGGCTGGATACCAATTTCGTCTATTGCAAAATTCGGAATTCGTTTACTACGGGAAAGAGCGTAACCCAACTTAAACTCATTACAAGGAGAATCGATAAAATACATATTTGAAATATCAAGTACACCATGAGTAGTTCTTCCGAAGAGCTTTACCTTTTTACTTTGCTTTGCAGCCAGTAAAAATTGTTCGTCTGTGCTGCCATTACCTTTATTCATGACAATTCCCACATTTTTAGGAAATGCATGTATGGTATCTAAGGTTGTAAGGTTAACATCGTATTGGTTTATTCTTACGTATTGCCCTATATTGTCTTCTAATTTTTCATACGCCAGCTTAGCCCATTTTTTATCTTCTTCCGGTAATCCGTATTCAGGTTTATTGATAAAATCAAGCATACGCTGATTATTTAATTTGGTTGAACGATATTGCACACCGACTGTACGTATGGGATTGGTGTATAAATAAGGAATTAATTCATTATAACTTGCATCGCTACCCCCTGTTCCGTTGCGAATATCGATGATTAAGTTTTCTGTTTTTAAAATAAGTGAACGGTTAGCAGACAGTACACTGTCTATTGCAGCTTTACTTTCATAACGGAACGACGGAATTCTAAGCATCAGGGTTTTATCATTCAGCTGTTCCAAATAAGGTTGGGTAGCGTAAACCATTGATATATAGCTTTCGATAGCAGGATCTTTAGGTATTTCGGGCAAAAGACGTTTAAGGATAAAGCTACCCACTTTTAAATAATTTTCTCCCAACAGCTTTATATCGGTAGATGATACGGCTGAGTGGTCTCTCATATAGTAGACAGCAGAATCGAGATCTTTATTAATTTTTAATTTCAACTGATCTTTTTTCCAGGTTTCTGCACCGGATTCTATAATAAATCCAACATACTTATCTTTTTCCTTCTTTATTCCGATTTTATAAGGTTCTGTATACCATATTCCTTCCACATCATTTTTTTTCTTTGCTTTCAAATACTTTTCAAATTTTGAAATATCTGTTTTATAAACTTCCCAATTTGAAAAATCCTGTGCTTTTACTACTTCTACATGTTGTCTTTGAGCATTGTTTGACAGATTTACAGAGATATGCCCGGATCTGAAAAACTCCAGCCATTCATACAATATATCGCTGCACTCAACCAAATCTTCTGTCTTTTTAATTTTAACCGCTATCTGTTCATTATGCTTTTTATATGCCTGCATACCTTTTTTTTCCAAGACATATTCAAAACCTGCATCATTTTCTTCAAACGTTTTTTTGACCCATTCAAAATTACTTTCACAGTTACATTTTTGAGCTGACACATTGTTAGATACCAGTAGTGTTATTAATAGTAATGCTATGCTTTTCATTTATTATTTGATTATTAATTCTTTAATTTCCCGATACTCGTCATAGTTTGATATAATTACCTGCTCGTTTTGCTTTAAACCTGAAACGACTTCGTAAAAATTAGGATTTTCGCGTCCCAACTCAATCTTTCTTCTCACAGCCTTGTTTTCATTTAGAACAAAAATCCATTTACCTTGTGTAACCGTGTAAAAGGAACCTTTAGGAATGACAAGCTTTTTTTCTTTTTCTGATAAAGTCAGTTTTACCCCGACAGACAGTCCTTCCTGAATATTCTCGGGAATCTTATCGATAAATTCCAATTCTGTTTTAAACTTTCCCCCTTTAACTTCTGGGGAGATTTTAACAACTTTTACCTTTATGGTTTTAGCTTTAATTTCAATTTGTCCGTATTGATTCTCTTGTATGCGGTCAAGATAATATTCGTCTACCATTGCGACGAGCTTGTAACCACTTAGAACATCTATTTTGCCAATACTCTTAGCCGCTTCAATACTTTGCCCTATTGTTGCATCAAAAGAACCTAACCGACCTGATTCGGGAGCAAGTACCAAAAAATTTTTCTTGTTTTGGCGCAGTGTAATCAAACTTTTCTGCATAATTACCAATGCTTCGGCTATCTGCTTCAGCTGAATTTTATTAGATTCTCGCTCTTTAATCAAACTTTTCTGAATAATGTCCTTACGCTCTTCCTGGTAACGCAGTTTTTCCTGTGAATCTTGCCAGTCGTTTTCTGCCAGAACCTCCCGATCGTACAATTTTTTATTTAAATCGTAATTTAACTTTGCCTGATTGTAATCATGCTCGATTGCAACAAAGTCTTTAGAAAGGTTTAATTCCTGATTTCGGACAGACAGTTTTGAGACATTCAATTGATTCATCTGCTCTATTATCGCCGTCTCCTGCGTTAGATAATTCAATTCCGTATTTGGATTGTACAGTCGGGCTATGGGCATATTTTTAGTAACCATTTCGCCGTTTTCAACAAAAATTTCCTGTACGGATCCACCTTCAACGACATTTATAAAGATAGAATTCAAAGGTTCGACCTGCGCCTGAAAGACAACAAAATCTTCAAAGTTATCTTCCACAGCCGTTTTAATCATTAATTCGTTTCTATTAACCGTTAGCATGCGCGGACGATTCATCATATAAAAAGCTGTTATCCCTATAAAAACAATAACAACGGTTAATAAAACAAAACGTTTTTTCTTTTTATTTTTTTGATCAATTTTCGTGTCCATTATTTCTTAATTTTACCAAAGCAGCGCAATTAAAGTGGCGATTTTACTATTAATCAATATGTAAAAAACGTGCCAGAATTTTAAGATTTGCTAACCAGCTGATTTTTTGAAAATTGTAAGATTACATAAAAATAAAACTGTCCACTTTTGAACACCACTATGGTCAATAGCGGACAACGAATATTAGGAGATGAAAAAAACACAAGCTACTATTTTGATCATTGATGACCAGGAAGAGATTTTAATTGCCTTAAAATTACTTTTAAAACGTTCTTTTGAAACCGTTTTAACCTGTTCTGATCCAAAAAAAATACGGGATATTTTACTGGTTACCGACATAGACCTTGTTTTAATGGACATGAATTTTAGGAGAGGCTACGAAGATGGTAAAGAAGGTATTTTTTGGTTAAAAGAAATTAAAAATTTAAAACCCACAGCCCACATTATTTTAATGACGTCGTTTGGAAATGTGGAAACTGCAGTAGAAGGGCTAAAATTGGGTGCCATTGATTATATACTGAAACCCTGGAACAACGAGGAGCTGATACTGCTTGTAAAAGATACGGTAAAGCAACACCGCAAGACAAACAAGCAACAACAAAATAATAAGTTAACCACCATGTTTGCCGGGACTTCAGCTGCTATTGAAAAAGTGTATAAGGTAACCAACCGCATTGCCAAAACAGATGCAACCGTTTTGATTTTAGGAGAGAACGGAACAGGAAAATCAGTTCTTGCCCAACAAATTCACCTAAACTCTACACGAAAAGAGGCTCCGTTTATTTCAGTAGATTTAGGTTCTTTAAATGAGAACTTATTTGAAAGCGAATTATTTGGTTATGCCAAAGGCGCCTTTACCGATGCCAAACAAGATACGGTAGGAAAGTTTGAAGCAGCAGACGGCGGAACAATTTTTTTAGATGAAATAGGAAACGTACCTCTGCATTTACAGGGTAAATTACTTCAGGCTATTCAAAATAAAGAAATCGTTCGGGTTGGTGAAAACAAAGTACGTGCTATTGATATACGCATAATTACGGCCACCAACATGGATTTGGAAGAAGCTGCTAAGCAAGGTGTCTTTAGGCAAGATCTGTTTTACCGTATAAACACAATTGCGATAACCATGCCTTCTTTAAGAGAACGCAAAGATGATATAAAGCCTTTAACAGCATACTTTTTAACGTATTTTGCCGAGAAATATGATTTGGAAGTTCCTGAAATAACAGCGGGTGTTTTGGAGCAGTTACAAAATTATGAATGGAGGGGCAATATACGTGAATTGCAAAACAGAATAGAACGTGCGGTAATTTTAGCTGAAAACAATCAGATTTCAATTGAAAACTTAGGGTTTGATGCAGTAATTGCTAAAACTGATACAGAAAATATACATTCTTTAAATGATATGGAAAGACAGAAAATTGTGGAACGACTGCATTTTTACAAAGGAAACATCAGTAAAACTGCCGAAGATCTGGGTATTTCGAGAGCTGCACTTTACCGCAAAATGGAAAAGCATAACATTTTAAATCAATAGTTTATGAAGCCATTAAAAATTATAGGTTCTATAACGATACGATGCTTTCTATTAATTTGCCTTTTAACTGCAACAGCTTATTTTGCATTTAAGAATTACTGGTTTTCAGTAGCTTTTTTACTATCACTAGTAACCATTTCACTAGTTGAATTCATTAATTTAGTGCGATTATACTTACAATACTACCAGAAAATAATACAATCGATTTTACATGATGACTTTAGTTTGGATCTGAAGGAAAGTAAATTTAAAATTCACAATGAAACATTAAAGCTCTACAAAAAGATTAAAGCTGAAAAGCAGTTGAACGATTCTAAAGAAATTCTTTACCATCAATTATTAAATGCCACATCGTCGGGTTTTTTAATATTAAAAAAAACAGAAGATGACCGCAAGATCCTCTTTATGAACCAACATTTTCAATTCATTTTCGGTATACCCCGATCCACTTCATGGAAATATTTAAGAAAATTTATTCCTAAATTCTGTGACACATTTGAGCAGTTTAATTTCGATGAAATAAAATCAACTTTTACCATTGAAATACAAGGAGAAGAGCGACAAACCTATATTGTACAGAATTCCAAAACTGTTATAGCTAATGAAACATACGATATTATCATTCTAGATTCTATTCAGCGTGTGATTGATTCTACTGAAAAAGATGCATGGATGAACGTTATGAAAGTTATAGCACATGAAATTATTAATTCATTAACACCTATTGCTTCATTGGCAAGCACTACGAAGTTATATTTTGAAGCCGATAAACTTACCCCGGATGATTACGCTGATATCCGTTTAAGTTTAGACACCATAATGAACAGAAGTATTCACTTACAAAAATTTGTGGACCAGTACAGGCAATTAACTATGTTGCCTGACCCGGTAAAAACAGAAGTAAATATTCAAAAACTTATAGGTGAGGTTTATTACGTGTTCCAATATGAACTGGAAGAAAAAAACATTGATTTTGTTTATGACACTTCGCAGGTAACTATTGTAAATGCCGACAGGATACAGTTAGAACAAGTTATTATAAACCTTTTAAAAAATGCCATTTATTCAGTGGCACAAGAAAATATTAGAGTTATACGTGTAAATATAAAGGAACATACAAATCGTTTACAAATTATTTTTGAAGACTCCGGTGCTTTAATTGATGAAGCAATAGTTTCAAAAATATTTTTACCCTTTTACACTACCAGAAAAAATGGTGCAGGAATTGGTTTAACCCTTTCAAAAAACATAATTGAAGCGCACAATGGATATTTATACTACAAACAAAGCGATAATATAAAGCAGTTTGTAATTGTTTTTAAAAGTTAGTACCTATACTTTTTTAAATTCGTTCACATCTTTCACACACTACACAGATCTTGAAGTATATGAACTACAGAATTACAAACAAAATTTAAACATAAAAACATACAAATCAGTATTTTTAATGAACATGGTGCTGTACGTAGCAGAAAATATAAATTTAGAAAAGGAGAAAATTGGATTGTTTTAAAAAATAAAAACATACGTTTCATTTTAGTTCCTTATTTAGCCGGCGTACTAGATGTTACTAAATTAAAACTTAAATCCGCTGAGGACGGAAGCCTTAGTATTACAATCGACGAGCATCTCTCAGGTGGTTTTTTATGATACCTATGGGTTGATCTAATTTCGAAGGAAAGGAATATAGGCGGATAGAATAACAAAATCAATGATAATAAAAAATATTGCGAGTTGAAAGGTTTTAAAACTGATTCTTTTTTTAAATTTACTATAAAATAATATAAATCTTTGCTGAGCGTGGAAAAAACGGTCAAAGTGACCACCTAATTCCAGTGCAAAGTGACCACCAGTTTCGGATGAAAGTGACGACCTAAAAAAAACTACTTTTTCCATGTTGTTAGACCTTAAATTCGTTAAAAAAACGGCGGATTTATGGCAAACAAGTTAACAGACATGAGTAAAATTAGAAAAGTAATTAAATACCATTTAACCGGTAAGAGCAAGCTCTTTATCAGCAGTTATCTGTCGCTTTCCAGAAATACCGTAAAGAAATACATCAGTTTGTTCGAGACTTTTGGGATGACTCTTGAAGATATTGCACAAAAAACAGATGCAGAATTAGAAACTTTATTCTTTCAAACTACCGTAGAAACCACAAATCCTACCTTGGAGAAGCTTTACAGTTATTTTCCTAAAATGGAGCGTGATCTTAAAAAGGTGGGCATGACGGTGCAGCATCTGTGGGAATCGTATTACAAAGAAAACCCTGATGGTTTAAAGAGTTCGCAATTCAGACATCATTTTAGAATATGGAGTAACCGTGTGAATCCGGTGATGCATATGAATCACAAAGCGGGCGACAAAATGTATGTAGATTATGCCGGAAAAAGACTTTCTGTCATTGACAAGGATACCGGTGAAATTAAAGAGGTTCAATTCTTTGTAGCCATATTAGGAGCCAGCCAATACACTTATGCTGAAGCTTCGATGAGCCAGCAAAAAGAAGTGTGAATACGTCAGACCTTTGTAGACTAACTTAGATAAAAACTAATATAGTATTACGACTATGGAAAAGACTAAAGAAGTAAAACAATATTTGAATTATTTAAAAAAACTTCAAGTATTAAAATACGCAAAAGCTCGTGGTAA
>Ga0308157_10009878_pt1 | contig 10470 bp, 8 predicted proteins | sample PhyBR1_FD_201035 | JGI IMG/M metagenome (GOLD analysis project Ga0308157, IMG submission 201035) | Phyllosphere microbial communities from UC Gill Tract Community Farm, Albany, California, United States - DLSLB.R1 | ecosystem: Host-associated > Plants > Phyllosphere > Unclassified | place: USA... | reverse complement strand
GCTTCGCTGCGCAGAACCAGATTGTTGCGTCCGTACGAGCTTTTGATTTCGGACAATTTGCCGTTAAGCCTCATTCGGCCTTTTTTCATGATGCAGATATTCTCGCAGAACTGCTCGACCTGCATCATCTGGTGGCTGCAAAACACGACGGCTTTGCCGAGCGCGATCTGATCTTTGACGACCGAAGCCAGCATATCCGCGTTAACCGGATCAAGTCCGCTGAACGGTTCATCCAGGATGACCAGGTCCGGATCGTGGATCAGCGAAGAAATAATCTGCACCTTCTGCTGATTGCCTTTGGACAGCTGTTCGACCCGCTTATGTTCGTGTTCTTCGATGCCGAGACGTTCCAGCCACGTTTTGAGCGCTTTCTGCGCGTCGCTTTTTTTCATGCCTTCGAGACGGGCCAAATATGTAAGCTGTTCGCTCACCGTTTCTTTCGGATACAGTCCCCGCTCTTCCGGCAGGTAACCGACGCTCGGCCGATTTTCCAGAAACGGCTTGCCGTTCCAGAGCACGTCGCCCCGGTCATATTCCAGCAATCCGAGCACCGAACGGATCGTCGTCGTTTTGCCCGCGCCGTTGCCGCCGAGAAGCCCGAACGCTTCGCCGGCTTTGACCTCCAGCGTCACGTTGTCCACGACGTACTTGCCTCCGTACTGCTTGCCCAATTGATTGATTGAAAGTGTCAATTTAATCGCTCCTTCCGAATAATAACTTGATCGACGACCTGTCGATTCGGGAAACATCCTTTTCATAAGCGGCGGCGGAAGATTCCCGCTCGTTTCGCCTTGATTCGAAACTGCCGCTTGTCTGTCTTGCCATCATTGAACTGCCCGATTCGAGGTGTCTGCCTTGCTTGCAAAGTACGGCGCCTCTTGGCTTGATTTCACTATACCAGCCGATATGCGCGCGGAAAACGACAACGCGTTCCGTAATTCCCGCAAATTGTCGTTCTCCGTTTTGCGGGCCGCAAAGCTTTGATGTTCGGTATGGACCGCGTTTCAAAACAGCACGAAAACCCGTCTCGCAAAGAGACGGGCCAGTAGCTTGTCAACTCTTGATCAGAGGATTGCGTTCGGCTGAAACACACATGCCCCGCAAAAATTCGTTAGCGCATGCTTGCGACGTGCCTGGTCAAAAAATCGTATTCTCCGACAATAATCCGATTCGTCTCGCTTCGGCGATCGCTTCGGAACGCGAACGCACGCCGAGCTTTTCGAACACGCGGGTCAGGCTGTATTCGACCGTGCGCTGGCTCATCAGCAGCTTGGCGGCAATGTCTTTGTTGCTTCGCCCGCTGGCGACTTCCTGCAAAATCTCCTGCTCGCGCTCGTTGATCGAGACGGTTTCCAGCGTGTTGTCTTCCCGCGTCGATACGCGAATATCGCTGCGTCGAAGCTGGCGGAGCAGCTGCACCGGAATAACCGCCTCGTCGCGCATCACGCAGCGGATCGCCGTAAGCAGCTGCTCCCGGCTGGCCGTCTTGCTGACGAAACCCGACACGCCGGAATCGATCAGCACGTTAAAGTGCGGACTGATGTCATAGCCGGTATAGATCAGCACGCGGCTGTCAGGCTGCGCGGTTACGACTCGCTTAGTCAACTCCAGTCCGCTGACGCCCGGCATATTCAAATCGAACAGCAAAATATCGAATTCTTCCGTTTGCAGCAGCTCCAACGCTTCCATAGGCAAAGACAGCGAGGTCACGCGAACTTCCGGGTCTTGCTCCAACAGCAGCTTGGTTCCTTCCCCTACGGAAGGGTGGTCGTCGACCAGCAAAATTTTAATCATTGAACGGCCTCCTTATATGAGAAATCAGTACTTGGCTTAAGCGGAATAATAATCTCGGTTTCCATGCCGGCTCCCGGTCGGGAATGCCACTCGAACGTTCCTTCGAAGCTTCGGACTCTTTCTTTCATGCCGGCAAGCCCCATATGGCTGAACGAGTCGGCCGCGTCCGCTTCGTTCATGCCTACCCCGTCGTCCCGATAACGGTAATAAAAAGCTTCTTCGTCGGCGAACATGGAGATCTCCACGTTCGAAGCATCGGCGTGCTTGTCCGCGTTGCGCAGCAATTCCTGGGTAATGCGGTAAATGGCCAGCGTCTGCTCGTCGTCGAGCACACCGCCGATATTGTTGGCCTGGAAATCGACGATATAATCGGCTCTCATCTGGGCTTCGGTGAATAGCTGTTCAAGCGACTGTTCCAAGCCCATCTCCATCAACAGCGGCGGACGAAGTTCGTTGCAGGTCTCGCGAATCTGATGAATAACGTCCAGCAGCCCTTCTTTGATCCGATCCAGCTCGGCTTTCAGCAAGCCGCTCATCTCGTAATCCACGATCGCGGTCTCCAAACGGCGCAGCCAAATGATCTGGTCCTGAAGCGCCGAATCATGCAGGTCGGAAGCCAGCCGTCTTCGTTCGTTCTCCGACAGGTTGAAGATCAGGCGCAGCACCCAGCCCGGCGTTTCGCCGTGCTTTTCCATTTCCGCTTCCAGACTGTCGATCAACCCTTCGACCAGATACAGATTCTCGAACACGATCGCGCTATAATTGGCGAGCGTGACCAGTCGATTGCGTTCGTCGGGGTTGTATCGGGTATGATCCGCTTTGTCGTCCAGCCAGAGCAGATAGGCTTGGTCTCCGCGGCGGCCGATTACCAGGCAGGCGCCGCGCGAAAGCATCGTCAGCGAACCGGGAACGAGCTGCTCGTTTTTGCGACGGAGCGCTTCGGCAATCTCCCGTCGCTCCGCGGCTGCCATCTTTTCGACCGGCACTTCGTTGACCGAAGTATCCCAATCGAAAAATTGCAGCGCGGGTATGCGAATGCTTTCCTTGATCTCTTGTTCGAGCGCCCGTTCCAGATCCGCCCGCTTCATCACGCGCGCGATATTGTGTGAGAACCGCTCGAAATTCCCATCCAGGCTCGTTCCGCCTTTCCCTTGCCGAAGTTTGCGGTCCAGCGCTTCTTTAACGAATAATAAGATGACCAGCACCAGGTAAAAAATCAGGAACATCCTCGTTATGCCGATTCCGCTCGGCCCTTCGCTGCGAACGATCCACATGCCGAGCAGCGCCATGATCGCCGAAGGCAATACGGCCACCGAAGCATGATAGAAAAATCGGTTTAATACGAAATTCACGTCGAAAATGCGACGCGTCATCAGCATGTACATGTAAGCGAGCGGCAGCACCAATAAAAAGGCTGTTGCGGTTCCGACGGAAATGATCGGAGATCCGACCAACAACGGCAAGCTGTATAAGACGATAAACGGCGAAAAAGCCAGAATATGCGTGATTAAGGTCAGCTTGAACAAGGAGTTCAAGTCGCCTTTTCGATGCTTTCTGTATTTTCGTATCAGTTGAATAATGGCGATCACGTTCGGAATCGCAAAAAAGAGCGTGAAGAGCGGCGAGGTCCAAGCCAATGAACTACGATCAATAAATACTCGAACAAAAGTAATAAATAATTGAAATCCAATACATGTATAAAAAGAAAGCATCCATGGGAGAGACAACAATTTCTCGTTAAATCTTTTCAAATAAAGATTCATGAAATGGATAAATATTATCGGAACCATTAAAAAAAGAAAATCAAACAACAAGATTCCTACAGGAAAAAGTTTGTTCGTGGTATATCCACCTATATAGGCTGCGCCTGTAAACAAGAAAAAAAGCGCAAGCAAAAACGAAGAGGGATCCTGACGACTGTATTTCCAAAGGATTGCTACAAAGATCAAAAATAATACAGAAGCCAGCAAAGGCACACCAATGAATTCGAGTGTTTCTGATAAAGCAGGCGCCTCTACTTCATAGCGATGTTTTTTTCCCTGCGAATCTACGATGTCAATCACTTTTGCCCTTTCGAGTGATTGGTAATGTTTGACCGAGTGATTCTCAATAGGATTTCGATCATCAACTGCTATCAACTGATCTCCAACCCGAAGATGTTCATAACCCCATCCGTTTTCGTCTACTGAACTAACTATATATGAACCATCAGGGTGTTTTTGAATATCAACCCATATATTAGGACTTGCCGCAACAATATAAAAGTATTGAAACACAATAACTATGTATACAAGTATTGCTGTTAGCCAACTCCACCTCTTCAACAGTAAATCCTCCAATCTTGCTTATCTATCTGATCTCCAATATCCAGATTCAGAACTTTTCAAAAAATGATCGCCTTTTTCTCCTTTAAATACATCTTTCAACGCCCGCTGCTCCATCGCTCCAAGCCCCGCAAACTGTAGTTGTCCCGATTGGAATTCGGCCCGAGCATTCTTATTTTGCATAAGCATCGCTATCGCTTCTTTCAACATTTCCGATCAACCTCCGTGAATTGGGATAGATACAGCCGGCAGTGCATCTGCCTGAAGCTGTCAGCGTAACCGGCGATCGGAAGCGAGAAGATTCTGGATAGTGGTTCCGGCGTTTGGCTTGACTTCACTATACCAGCGCCAAGAAGTTCGGGAAACGACAACAGCCGCGACAATTCCCGCAATTGTTTTTGCGGTGTTTTTGCGGGAACGCAAAGCGGACTGCGGACATGCGAAAAGAGGCTTTCACACGCGAATCGTTTGGTCCAATATCTGCTTGAATTCAGATTGCACAGGTAACGATTCGATTACGTCCAGACAACGATAATAAGCGATACGCATTCTTACCGAAGCATAGGCGAGCGCACCGGATTGTTCAAGCGCCTCCTCAAACTCGTTTGCTTTGGTTTTGACCTCATCGTAGCTTAATTTCCCTTCAAAATAGTCCGTTGCCCAATGATATTCGTCCTCCAGATAATTCAGCAGCATCAAAACGGGCAGCGTGCGCTTGCGGTTCCAAAAATCGTTTTTCCCTTCATGATTCGTAATATCCAGAATATCGTTTTTGATCTGAGCGGCTATACCGAGCTGAAGAGCGAATTCCGCACTTTCGATCTTGGTTTCCCCGCAGCCGAGCAAGGTGCCGAGTTGAACCGCCATAACAAGCAAGGAAGCGGATTTCTCCGAAATCATCTCCATGTATTGTTCTTCGGTATAGACGGCATTCAAAAGGTCCGTCATTTGTCCGTTAACGGTCGTAAGTAATTGAGCATTGAGCAGCGCAGCCGCTTCATATTTGCGTTCGGGCGGAAAAGGGGCTTGCAGCAGCATCTGCTGAGCCAAAAACGAAAATCCGAGCGCGATATTCAAGGCAAGATCGCTTCGGAATTTGCTCCACGGAGCCGCGTCGTTGTCTCCGTCTTGCAGATCATCGATCATGTCCAGAGACAGTACCAACGCTTCGACGGCAGCCGCCGCTTGCAAAATCCCATCTCCTTCTCCGCCGTACATCCGATAGTGGAGTACGGTGAGGTTGCCGAAAAGCGCTTTTTCCGACAGCTTGTACGCCGCGCATTCCGCTGCCATTTCCCGAAGTTCGGTCTGGTTGAATCCTTGTTCGATCCCTTGCATCAAAGTTCGCGTAATCGCTTCATTTCTATTCAACGTGGGTTTCTCTCCTTATCGGATACGGATTAGGGTTAGATTTATTCCTATCCCCTATTCTACTTCCAAACCCTCTTTATTCCAACAGCGGAACACCAACCTTTATATCCTCTGAATACGCAAAAAAGACCTTCCCGTTCGGAAAGATCTTCTGCATGATTCATGTGCGGTTACGGTTTGTCGTACAGAACGACCGCGGCGAGCGCAACTTCGTAAATCCCGTCCAATCCCAGCCATTCATTCACTCTGTCATCATAAAACGTGGCAATCGGAGCCGTATGCGTTGCTTGAGGCGCGCAGTTCTGCACTTGTTTCGCCATTCTTCCCGCCTCCAGCAGACTATAGCGATAGCCCCGTTCGCCGAGCAGTTTATGCGAACGGTGCAGATTGGCAGCGACGAACCAGATCGCCCGCGGCGAGCCGCTCAGCAGTCCCGACGGAAAAGCATCTTGCAACGAAATATTCCAAGGCCGGCCGCAGCTCTTCAACTCCCGCCCTTGCTCTTCAATATGATAGCAAAGATGCTGCCCTTCTTCGTTCCGGCAAACCATGTAGAGCTCCAACTGATCAGGCTTGAATCCGGCAGTTTGCTCCAGCACGTGCAATTCCTCGAAAGGAACTTCAGAATGGGACGCCACGGTTCGGGCATAAGCGTCTAACCATTGTTTAAGATCCGGCGGGATGTTCGCTTCGCTCGACGGAATCGTCGGCGAACCGAAATAACGTTTGTCCGACGAAGCTTGACCGCCCATCTGTCGAAACAGGCTGCCGAGCATTTTCATCCGCGATCTCATCAATACGTCCAATTCGGGATGGTGGGCAGAGCCGGCATGGTAGGTCAGCGAAAGACGCTCTTCGTCCAGCTCGCGTTCGGATCTCCAATCGTTGAATTTAAGATTCATCAAGCATTCTCCTTTCAGGGAAACGGGTGCGGCGCCGCATTCAAGTCTGTCGGCGCGATCGGGAATGTACGGTAACCCATGTCGACCGGAGCCTCGAAAATGCGGCTGCTTCCGATCAGGCGTTCATGCTCGCTTCGCGGAAGCTGCACGGTTCCAGGTACGATCATTTTGACGACATGCAGTCCCAGCGCTCTGGCGTCTTCGGTCGTGACGTCCGCGCAGATCGCTTCCAACCCGCGTGCCGCAAGCCGATCAAGCACCTGCTTCAACTGCTCGGCATGCGACGCCTTGCCGTCGATCGGGTTCGCGGCGAGCTTTCGCGTTTTGGGCGCGCCGCAGGCGAAATCAAGCTCGCGCATCGCGTTCGGCTGCTCGTAATAAGGCAGTCGCAGACCGTAATCGACAATCTGGTCCGCTTGCAGCTCGGGAAGTCCGGATGCGTAAATCTGCGCTTTGTTGCCCATATACAGCTGGCTGATTTCCATCAGCGTTTTGGACGCGGCCTCCTCGAGCGTGCTGCGGGCGGCGCCGCCGAACGAGACCTTGCCGTCGCGGGTATGCAGCAGGCCGAAGACGGAAGGCACGCCGATATCCGAAGTCGTATCCACCAGATCAAGCCGGAAACGCCGCTCATCCATAAGCGCTTCGAACGGTTCCAACAGCGCGGAGCCGTTCAAGTTGATCCCCGGCATCTGCAGCCGGTTGTACCACATGATCATGAACGAATCGCGTTCGATGATTTCCAACAGCCCGCCGAGCATGGCTTGCTCCAGGGTCGAGCCGGCCGCGGAGCCGGTCATAAGACCGAAGCAAATCGCGTCTTCGTTCGGAGCGATCGGCCGGTAAGAATCCCAGGTCAGCGCGGCCGGCACGTACACGTTCCTTCCACGGGTCAGACTGTAGGCCTCGAACCATCCTATGCGGCTGTCTTCCGTGAACGGACGGTACGGGAATCCCGGCTTCGCGTGCTGCTCTTGCGTGAACAGCGGGAGTTCGCTCGGATGCAGCGCATTCGTGCGCAACTCCCGCCATGAAGCGAAGACCGTCCGATCGGGCTGCACGTAAGACGCGCAATAGCGTTCGACCGCTTCCGCGACAGCGGACGTATTGGCTTCTTCCGGCGTGCGTCCCATGCCGCTGGCAAAAAAGTCGATCAGCCCTTCCTGGCCCGGAACGAAGGCTTTGGGATTGCCCGGAATAGCCAGACTCAAAAAAAGTTCGGGATCTTCCGCGTCGGAATTGATATTCATCAAGCCTTTCACAATCCCGCCCCGGCTGCCCAGCGTTGCGGCCAATGCTTTCGGCACGCCGGCATTCGTTCCGACGGACGACGATCTGCGAATCAGTTGGCGGCTCATGCGAGCACCGCCGCTTCGGTCCACGGCTGCGCGGCCAGCGAAGCCGACCGGCGCACTCCGCATACGCTGCAGGTCGGAACGCGATGCACCGCCGACAACTCGCCTTCGATATGGAACGCGTCGAATTCCAACAAGTGCCCGAGCGTCAACGGCGCGAAGCTGCTTTTATGCCGGGAGGACCACTTCGCGACTTCAAGCGCGACGATGCCGGCAAAAATCTGCCAAGACAATTCCAAGCCGGCTGCCGCTTCCGGAACATCGGGGCTGGACAACGACGCCATACGCTGCTTCAGGCATTCCCGGCAAGCGGTAACTCCGGGAATGACCAGCGGACCCACGCTGCCTCCAAGGCGATTGAAACGCACCGGCAGCCAATTGAACGCTCGGCGATGCGCGATCTCGTTCCAGGCCGAAAGCCGTTCCTCGCTGCCGATCGCGATCATCAATTCGGGCGCTTCCCGTACTTCTTCCGGGGACTCCGTCCATCGAACCGGCAGTCCCGCGATTTGAAGCATGCCGCCGATCTTCTCGGCTTTCGCCCGATCTTCTTCGGCGTGAAGAATCCAATATTCGCCCATCAGCTCACCTTTCCTTTCTCAAGCACCAGGCAGCGCACGGGGGCCTGATCCGCGGGATAGGTATGCGTCTCGATCAGCTTCAAGGAAGAGCGATTCACGCAATCCAGAATTTGCGCTTCCGGGAAAAAGCTTTTGGACGTGGAACCGAAGTAACGGCGCGTGCTTCCGCCCTGCACCACTTCCGCGTAAAAGTTCATGACCGCTTTGCGGGAATCGTGCTCTTCGTGCTCGCCCATCAATACGAACTGCTTATGATCGGGACCGAGATCGATCGTAACGCCGTCCACTTTGCCGTCGCGCATTTCGCGGTTGTGCTCGCTGTTCTCGTAGACATAGTCGAACACGAACCGCCCGCCTTCCTCCAGATGCGCGTAGACCGTTTCCAGCATTTTTTCTACCGAAGCCATATCCGGCAGCAGACTGACGCTTGTCGCCGACAACACGATTAGCGGAAACTTTTCGGTTTGCGCAAACGAAGTCATGTCCGCTTGGCCGACTTCGATACGGTCGCGAACGTTTTCCGGCAGCCTAACGCTCTTCCGGCGGTATAAAGCCAGCATGTCCGGCGACAGATCCAAGCCGAGCGTCGAATGGCCGCGCCGGGCCAGTTGGATCAACACGCGCCCGGCACCGCAAGCCAGCTCCAGAATCCGTCCTTGGCCGCGAACCCGTTCCGCCTGCTCGGCCAGCAGTTCGACGTCGTACTCGGTCCGTTCCGTCAACGCTTCGTAGAACTCCGAGTAATAACCTTCATACAAGTCCATATCGTGACTGTCCGGCAGGTTCAGGCCGCGCAGCTCTTTGAAAATTCCGAAATACATAATCCTCTCCCCTTTTCTTGTCGGTCTTATCGAAATCCGGCCGTTAGGCGACCGTCCAGCCGCCGTCCACGACCAGATTATGTCCGGTGATCATGCCCGCTTGATCCGAAGCCAAAAACAGTACGGCTTCCGCAATATCCGAAGGGACGGCAAGCTTGCGCAGCGGAATTTTCGGCAGGCTCATTCGGCGGAATCTCGGATCTTCCACGTGTTCGCGGTTAGCTTCGGTAGCGACGAAAGTCGGCGACACGGCATTGACGCGGATTCCGTACTTGGCCCATTCCAGCGCCAACGCCTTAGTCAGATGAACAAGTCCCGCTTTGCTGGCGCAGTACGGCGCACGATTCTCGTTAGCGACCACGCCGTGTTGGGAAGCCAGCATGACGATCGAACCGCTTCGCCGCTTGACCATTCCTTTGGCGATCTGCTGAGTCAGGAAAAAAGTGCCTTTCAAGTTGATATCCATGATGTGATCCCACTGCTTCGGCGTGACTTCAAGCGCCGGCACAAGCATATTCACTCCTGCATTGTTCACCAGGTAATCAATGTCCAATCCGTCCGTTTTCAGTTTATTCGCACATTCGGTTATGGATTGGTCGCTGCGAATATCGAGCATGATTCCTTCGATTTCTTTTCCGTAGGTCTGCCGCAGTTCGTCAGCAACGTCATTCAGGCGTCCCATCTCGCCGGGAACTTCCGTGATCACGAGCGAGGCTCCTTCTCTGGCAAAACTTTCGGCTACCTTGGCGCCGATCCCTCTGCCGGCTCCCGTCACGAGTACCCGCTTGCCGCTCAACCTTCCAACGCTCCGAACCGGCAAGTCGCCTTCTTGTTCTTGCGAATCCCCGAGCCATATGTCAGCCGTATTCCGCTTCATCCTTTCCCCTCCTGACTATTCATAGTTCCAAGCCGGAATCAGACCGGCTCGCGCAGCGTCTTCCAGAACTTCATGGCATGCACGGCCAACATGGCGAGCAGAACCAAAGCGACTGCGTATGACGCGATGCCGATATAAGGTTGCAACCGATCGATCAACTGATAGATGCCCCATCCCCAGAACAACGGAGTGAAAGCGGCGGCCGCAATGCCGTACAGCAAAAGCACTCCCGTTTCGAAAGGACGTGCCGGCTTGCGATTGCTCTCTTTGCCGGGAAGCAGCCAGCCGAAGATGTAACGAAACGCTTTCTGTCTGAGGTTGACGATCCCGAGCGAGTGGGACAGCATCCAATATCCGTCCAATTTCACCAGCGGAATCAAATTCAGCAGGCTCATGCCCAAGTTGGCGACCGAGTAATAGAACAGCAGAGGCACTTCGATTCCCG
>Ga0308157_10009877_pt1 | contig 10471 bp, 10 predicted proteins | sample PhyBR1_FD_201035 | JGI IMG/M metagenome (GOLD analysis project Ga0308157, IMG submission 201035) | Phyllosphere microbial communities from UC Gill Tract Community Farm, Albany, California, United States - DLSLB.R1 | ecosystem: Host-associated > Plants > Phyllosphere > Unclassified | place: USA... | reverse complement strand
CAACCTCTCACCGCCGGCGTGGTTGCCGGCGACGGCCACACCTCCGGCGTCTCGTGGGGCGCCATCCTGGCCGGCGCCGCTGCTGCTGCCGCACTGTCCTTCATCCTGCTGATACTCGGCATGGGGCTGGGGCTGTCGTCAGTCTCGCCCTACCAGTACAACAGCGCGCCAGTGGGCGTCGCCAGCATTGTCTGGATCGCCTTCATGCAGCTGGCCGCATCCGGCATCGGCGGCTATATGGCCGGCCGCCTGCGCGTCAAGTGGGTCAGCATCCACACCGACGAAGTCTACTTCCGCGACACCGCGCACGGCCTGCTGGCCTGGGCAGTGGCGACGCTGGTGACGGTAGCCGTGCTGGCCGGCGGCGCACGCGCCGCGCTCAGTGGCGCCATCGATACCGGCGCCGCAGTAGCCACCGCCGCTGCGCCAGCTGCTGCAGCCGGCGCCGGTGCGGCGGCAGGCAGTGGCCGCGCCAACGCCTACTTCGCCGACATGGTGCTGCGCTCGCCGGATGGCGAAGCGGCGACCGAGGCGCAACGCGCGGAAATCAACCGCATCCTGCTGGCCGACCTGGCCGCCGGCAAGATCAGCGGCGAAGACCGCCTGTATCTGGCGCAGGTGATCGCCAAGCGCACCAGCCTGTCGCAGGCGGAAGCCGAACAGCGCGTCGACCTGATCTACGCCCAGGCCACGCAGGCGGCCAATGAAGCCAAGGCCAAAGCCATGGCGGCAGCGGAGGAAGCACGCAAGGCCGCAGCACATTCGGCGCTGTGGATGTTCGTCGCCCTGCTGCTTGGTGCCTTCATCGCCGCCATCAGCGCCATCGCCGGCGGCCGCAACCGCGACCACGCCCGCGTCATCATTTAACCAAGGAGAACACCATGCGCTCGATACTACTCTGGATGCTCGGCGTACCGCTGCCCATCATCATCCTGATCGCCCTGATCCGTTAAAGCTTGCCGGCATCGATCACAGCCTGCGCAAAGGCCTCCGGTGCCTCTTGCGGCAGGTTGTGGCCGGCGCCCCCGGCAACCGTCACATGCTGGTACTTGCCGGTGAAGCGTTTCGCATAGCTGGCCGGCTCCGGATGCGGCGCGCCGTTCGCATCGCCTTCCATGGTGATGGTCGGCACGCTGATATTCGGCAGCCTGGCCAGCTTGTCTTCCAGCGCCGCATACTTCGCCTCGCTCTGTTCCAGCCCGAGGCGCCAGCGATAGTTGGATACCGTCACCGCCGCGTGATCCGGATTATCCAGCGACAGCGCGCTGCGATCGTAGGTGGCGTCATCGAACTGCCACTGTGGCGACGCCAGCTTCCAGATCAATTTGGCAAAATCCCGATAGTTCTTTTCGTAGCCGACGCGGCCACGCTCGGTGGCGAAATAGAACTGATACCACCATTGCAGTTCCGCCGCCGGCGGCAACGGTTGCTTGCCCGCCTCCTGGCTGCCGATCAGGTAGCCGCTGACCGACACCAGCGCCTTCACCCGCTCAGGCCACAGCGCCGCCACGATGTCGGCCGTGCGCGCGCCCCAGTCATAACCAGCCAGCGTGGCCTGGTCGATCTTCAGCGCATCCATCAGCGCCACCACATCCGCGCCCAGCGCGGCCGGCTCGCCGTTGCGCCGCGCCTGCGGATCGAGGAAACGGGTCGTGCCATAGCCGCGCAGGTGCGGCACGATGACGCGGTAGCCCTGCGCCGTCAGCTTCGGCACCACGTCGACAAAGCTGTTGATATCGTAAGGCCAGCCGTGCAGCAGTATCACTACCGGACCGGTGGCCGGGCCGGCATCGACATAGCCGACATTCAGGTCGCCGGCGTTGATCTGCTTGATGACCGGGAAAGTGGCCGGGGTTGCAGCCTGTGCCGGTCCGAACAGGGCAGCCAGTGCGAAAGCAGTGGCGGCGGCGAATTGGCGTTGGGTGGTATTCATTATGCGTCCTCCAGATGAACGGTAGAAAGGCTGGCACCGTCATTGACGCCGGCCTCGAAAGCGTAGGGATCGACGCCGTCCAGGCAGCCGATATTCACGCGCCACATCAGCGGGTCCTTGCGCGTTTGGTGGAAGGGATAAATGCCGCAATGCTTGCAGAAGTAATGCCGTGCCACGCGGGTGTTGAACTGGTACAGGGTGAGCGCATCCTCGCCCTTGAGAATGGTCAGGCCGGCCGCTGGAAACAGCGGTGACATCAGCGCGCCCTTGCGGCGGCACAAGCTGCAATTGCAGCGCGCGGCCGGCGTCAGCACGCTGCGCACTTCAAACTCAACCGCGCCGCAGTGGCAGGAACCGTGATGTAGATTGTTGCTCATGATGCGCCCTCCCCTGTGTGCGTCAGATCAGCTTGATCTGCACGTCGATATTGCCGCGCGAAAGTTTGGAGTACGGGCAGGTGGCATGCGCCGCGTCGACGATCGCTTGCGCAGTGTCGCGCTCCAGGCCCGGCAGGCTAACGTTCAGGCGCGCCGCCAGGAAGTAACCACTGTCGTTGTTCAGCAGGTCGACTTCGGCGTCGACCGCTGTGTGGGCAGGCAGTTTCACTTGCAACTGGCCGGCGGCCAGGCCCATGGCGCCGATGAAGCAGGCCGACCAACCGGCGGCAAACAACTGCTCCGGATTGGTGCCCGGCGCGCTGCTGCCTGGCGACGACAGCTGCACGTCGAGGCGGTCATCGCTGCTGCGGGCGGCGCCTTCACGGCCGCCGGTGGTGTGGGTTTTGCCGGTGTAGAGGACTTTGGTCATGCTGAGCTCCTTGTGGTTGATTTACATCGCATTCGATTGAAGCGGATACGTTATATATTACCAGCGCCTTTGAGCAAGTCAAGCACTTTCGATTAAATCGGATCCGATATATAATTTCCGTAAAGGAGAACCATCATGAGCAAATCGAACACACCGCAGCTGGCGGATTTCCTGTGCTTCGCGGTCTACTCGGCCAACCTGGCGTTCGGCAAGGCGTACAAGCCCATCCTGGACAAGCTGGGGCTGACGTACACGCAGTACATCGCCATCATCGCGTTATGGGAAGAAGACAATCAGACCGTCAGCGGCCTGGGAGAAAAGCTGTTCCTGGAATCGAACACCCTGACGCCGATCCTGAAAAAGCTGGAAGCGATGGGCTACGTCCACCGCGCCCGCGACGCTGCCGACGAGCGCGTGGTGCGCGTCGGCCTGACGCCGGAAGGCCGCGCGCTGCGCGAAAGCGCACTGAACATGAACCTGCGCGACGCCACCGGCCTGACAGCGGAAGAATTTCCGGTGCTGCAAAAAGCCGTGGTCAAGCTGCGCAACAACCTGGTGAAGGCGGCGCCGGAGAAAACCTAATCCTGCGCCTGGCCTGAGCGGCGGCGACGCACCACGAAACCGATCAGGCGGTCCTGGCCGCCGCTGAAGGTGCCCAGCGTGCTGGACAGTGCAGTCAAACTATTCCAGGCGGCGCTAAAATCCAGCAACACTTGTGCTTTTTTATACAATTATTTCAGGAAGGGAAAGGCGGTAGGGACTGGAGCGGGTGAAGGGAATCGAACCCTCGTATGAAGCTTGGGAAGCTGCCGTTCTACCATTGAACTACACCCGCATGCCAGGCATTTTATGCGGGCATCCCCAGCCTTGGCAAGCTTGGCGCGCTATAGCCCGCTCAATGGTCGTCTGGATCGGACCACAGCGCCATGTACTGCGCTGAGCGATTCATCAGGTTCTGATCCATGTCGGCCATGCGCTCCGCTGGCGGCTGCGCGCTGTGCGCATTGAAGCCGCTGTAGCCGAGCGCCATGCGGCCTTCCGGCACCGTGTAGCCGGTGAACTCCAGGATGGTCGGCAGCATGTCGAAGTGCAGCATCTGCGTGCGGTTCTGCCGTGGCGCGTCCTTCGAGATGAAGCGGTTGAAGATGGTGCGCTCGTCGAGCTGCGACAGCTTCGTCGTCAGCGGGTTCTTGCGCGACAGGTGGTCGCCCAGGATGACGACGTTGGTGTCCTCCAGGTAGCCATTGTCCTGTGCGTAGCGCACGAAGTCCGCCACCTCCTGCGCGGTGCATGACACCACGCCCTCAAAGCCACGGAAGCCGCGCCGCGCACAATACGAGGACAGGTGCCCTTTCGGTTCGTGCGTGTCCACCGTCAGCAGCGTCAGGTTGAATTTCTCGCCAGAGGCGGACAACTCGCGCAGCTTGGTCCTGGCGCGCGCGAACAGGTCGGCGTCGTACAAACCCCAGCCGTTCATGTCACTGCCTGGCACGCCGCTCTTCATCCAGTCTTCGCGTCCATACACTTCATGATAATGATGCTGGCCGAGGAATTTGTCCTTGCCGGCGAACGCGGTCGCCGCACCGCCCATGAAGACATTCCGATAGCCGCGTGCCGCCAGCAGGTCGGTCAGGCACACGGCGTTCTTGAGGAAGGAGTTCATCATCTGGCCCTGGGTATTGCCGTCGAAGATGGTGACCCGCTCCAGCGGCACGCCGCACTGTGTCGCCACCATCGCCGCGATGGTCCAGCCGGTGCCGGCCACCTGTTCGTAGCTGCGGAAGCTGGTGCCTGGCAAATCGTTGAGCGGCGCCAGCAGGTCGCGCCCGAACACCGCGCGATCGCTATAGCCCTGCTCCAGGCTTTCCACATAAATCAGCACCAGGTTCTTCGGATTTTGCGCAGCGATCTTCACCGCTTGGGGATGTACGTAGTTGGCGCCGAAATAATCCGGTCCGAAATCTGCTGTTACATATTTAAACGCCGATACGTCGGACATCCAGAAAATCGTCGCCCCCATCACCATCAGTTGCGGGAACCAGCGGTGCAGATGGTAGAGCAACGCGCGCCTGCGCTGCGGCGCCTTCTCGATCATGCACAGCCAGCGCTGCTCGGCGTAGTACATCAGCGCCAGAAAGATCAGCGGCGCCAACACGCACCAGCGCAGGAAGCGCCTGACGATGACCGGATCAGCGGTATCCATCAGTTCTACGCCAAAGTTGAGGTGATAGGCGATCTGCGCCAGGTCCGGCTGGCCGAAGGAGCGGTGTATCCAGTAGCTCAGGCAGAGCAGGAAAATGGCCAGCAGGTACAAGCTGTGGCGCAGCAAACGCGGTAGGGTCATATTAAGGAACGGTGAAGATGGTGGAGTCATTCCGCATATTCCCAACCGTAGTTGTCTGTAACATTGCCACCGACAGCCGTTTTGTATCTTAGTGTTGTGCGGCGCTTACATGGATTTACGCCAGCGCGCATCTGATGCAGAATGACCGGGCTTCCCATTTAAAAACCATAAGGATGTCCCATGAAAGCAGTTGTAGCTTTGAGCGTCGCGCTGGCTTTTGCCGCGCCGCTGGCCACGGCCCAAGCGCCCGCCGATCCCATCTCGCAACTGGTCAAACAGCTGGAGCTGGAACGATACAAGGCCACCATCAAAGGCCTGACCAAGTTCGGTGACCGTCGCCAGGGCACACAACGCAACCGCGATGCACTGGACTGGATCGAAGCGCAACTCAAGTCCTATGGCTGCACCAATACGGAGCGCCTGCAATATCAATTCACCCAGCCGGCACCAGGCGCGCCATCGGCCAAACGCGCGCCCGGCATTCCAAGCGGCGGCGCCGGCGGCCCGCCAGGACAAGGCGGTAGTACGCTGTTCGGCAACCGCATCCCGACCGGCGTCAACGCCGATCCGCTGCGCCAGCCAAACGAACGTCTGCGCGCGCTGAATGCCGAGCAGACGCCGGTGGGCACCTCGCAGCGCGAGAACGTCTACTGCACCAAAGTGGGCAGCAAGCATCCGGAAGAAATGTATATCGTCAGCGCGCACATGGACGGCATCGGCTTCGGCGAAGCGGCCAATGACGATGGCTCGGGCACCGCGCTGGTGATGGAGCTGGCGCGCATCTTCAGCCAGCCGGGCGTGGAGACCGACCGTTCGATCCGCTTCGTCCTGTGGAATAACGAGGAGACCGGCCTGAATGGCGCCGCCGCCTACGTCGAGCAGCGGAAGGACCTGCAAGGCATCGAATCGCCGAAGGGCTCGGGCAAGTATCCGGAGCCGAAGTGGCTGGGCATGATCCAGCACGACATGATGATGTACGACCATGGCATGCCTGTCCCCAAGCTGGACGCCAACGGCAAGCCGGTGCTGGATGAGAAAGGCCAGGCAATTTATGTATCGCCGCCGGAGCAGCGCCTGGAAGCGGACGTCAACATCGAATACCAGTCGGTGTCGAAGCAGGCCGACGGTTCGGCGAAGCTGGCGTGGGCCTTCCGCGCCGCCAACGACAAGTACGCGACCAACTATCCGGCCGCCGTCGGCTTCCACATGACGAATACCGATTCGACACCCTTCATGGACCTGGTGCCATCGATCTCGCTGCGCGAGAACGAACGCGGCCAGCAGATCGGCTCCGGCTGGAATCCCAACTGGCACCAGCCGACCGACAACTACGACACCTACTCCGACAAGGACTTCCTGCTTGGCCTGAACGCCGCGCAAACCACGCTGGCCGGCGTGGCGCAACTGGCGGGTGTGCGCGTCAAAGCCAAATGACGCAACAGGCGGACAAGCTGGCGCAAGCCATCGATCTGCACACGCGCGGCGAGCTGGATGCAGCCGCCGCGCTGTACCTGCAAATCGTCCGCGCCGAGCCGCACAACTTCGACGCCCTGCACATGCTGGGCGTGTACTCGCTGCAAACTGGCGACCTGCCCTCGGCGCACAGGCTGATGACGCAAGCGCTGCGCATCAACGCCAACGACGTGCTGGCGCAGGTGCACCACGCCGCCGTGCTGCAAAAGCTGGGGCGGCTGGATGAAGCGCTGGTCGCCATCCGCCAGGCGCTGCGGCTGGCGCCGGATCACGCGCTGGCCCTCAACAATGGCGCCGCCCTGCTGTCGTCGGACCTCAAGCGGCCGGCGGAAGCGCTGCCCTTGCTGGAACACGCGCTGCGCCTCGACGACAACGACGCCACCGCCTGGAACGGCATGGGCTACGCGCTGGTGGAGCTGCGCCGTTACGACGACGCGCTGCTATGCCTTGAACGTGCGCTGCAACTGCAGCCCGGCCTGGCGCTGGCCCTTTACAACCAGGGCAACGCGCTGCAGTTTCTGAACCGGCTGGATGAAGCGATGCTTAGCTACGACGCCGCGCTGGCGCTGGCGCCGGACATGGCCGATGCCCACTTCGCGCAAAGCGCCTGCCGCCTGCTGATGGGCGACCTGGCACAAGGATTCCAGCAATACGAATGGCGTCGGCGCAGGCCAGCCTATCAGGCGCAGGCGCGCCAATTGACGCAAGCGCCATGGCAGGGCGAAGCACTGCAAGGAAAAACCCTGCTGGTCTACGCCGAGCAAGGCCTGGGCGATACGCTACAGATGGTGCGCTATGTGCCGCTGCTGGTGGCGCAGGGCGCGCAGGTGATCCTGCAAGTGCAAGAGGCGCTGCTGCCGCTGCTGCAAGGCACAGACGGCGCCACAGTGATCGGCGAGCAGCAAGCGGCGCCACCGCACGACCTGCATATTCCCTTGATGAGTTTACCGGCAGCGCTGGGCACGCACCTGGATAACCTGCCCGCCAGCGCACACTACGTACAGGCCGATGCCACGCTCGGCGCGCAATGGCAGGCCAGGCTGGGTGCAAACAGTGTGCGGCGTATTGGCCTGGCGTGGGCGGGCAATCCCAAGCATGACAACGACAGCCAGCGCTCGATACCGCTGCTGCAAATCAGCCAGCTGCTGCAACCCGGCCTGGAATTCATCTCGCTGCAACGCGACCTGAGCGCCGCCGACCGGTTGAAACTGGCCCGCTTGCCAGCCTTGCACAGCCATGCGGCTGCACAGACGGATTTCGCTGAAACCGCCGCGCTGCTGGCGCAGCTGGACCTGGTGATTTGCGTCGACACCTCGGTTGCCCATCTGGCGGGCGCGATGGGCAAGCAAGTCTGGCTGCTGTTGCCCTACGCGCCGGACTGGCGTTGGATGCTGGAGCGCCAGGACAGCCCGTGGTATCCCACCATGCGCTTATTCCGCCAGCAGCGTCCCGGCGATTGGGACGAGGTACTGCAACGCGTGCAGGCCGCGCTGGCGGAATAAGGCCTTACTGCTTGCTGTAGTTGGCCGAACGCGGGCCGTACAGGATGCCGTTGTTGTAGCCTGCTGAGAGCAGACGTGCGCTGGTCACGCCGGCGACCGGGTGCGACTGGTCGGTGGTGCTGTTGATGACCTGCTTGACCGCCGCCGCCACCAGCGCGCCGATCAGGCCACCGCCGCCGTTGTTGCCGCCTTCGTTATTGGAGGCGCTGGCGGTGCCGGTCCACAGCACGGCACCAGTTTTCAGGTCCACCAGCTTGGCTTCGGCAGCGACTACCACCACGCTGTCCAGCACCGTGTAGGTCGAGCCGTAGCGGGTGATGGTGATATACATGCCGGCATCCGCGCCAAAAATTTCCTTGAGCTTGGCGGGCGGCAGCATGTGGATATCGGCCGAGGTGGTCATGCCGTTCTGCTTGAAGGTTTCATTCACCAGCGCCACCGGCAACACATAATAGCCCGCTTCCGCCAATGGATAAGTCACCTGCGCATAAACGCTGTTGCCGGCGTTAACTTCCGGCGAGTTGTTCAGCGGTGGCAGCACCAGGATGGAACGTGGTTGCGCCGCCTTGAAGGCGGTGTAGTCGTACGGCGTGGCCTTCTGCGTCGCGCAGCCGACGGCCAGCAGCATCGGCGCCAGGCACGCGGCCAGTTTGAATATGCGCTTGATCATAATTTTTCACCCTTGCTTACTTTGGACAGCAGGAAGTCCATATACGCGGCCGATTCCGGGAACAGTTTTTTCTCGTCCTCGAACTGCGCCACCATCTGGTCCGACTTGCCGGTCAGCGAATACAGCATGCCGAGATGAGCATGGAAGCCCGGAGGCACCGACGCGCCACGGGCGCTGATCGTTTGCAGCGACTTTTCCATTTCAGCGATCTGCTGGTCCGTGCTTTCGCCCTTGAAGTGCTGGTACACCTGCGGTTGATAGCCTTCCCAGCCGTACAGCGTTTTCGGCGGCGAGGCGCAACCGGTCAGAAAGGCGGAGCCAGCCAGCGCCAGCACCAATCCGGCGCGCTTGATAAGCGTAATGTGCATGGGGCCTCCGCTTATTTACGCAGGTTGAAGGCGCCAGCCTCAACGCCCGCAACCAGCTTGTCGACCGCTTCGCGCATGGCCAGGTCCAGCACCTTGCCGTTCAGCGTGGCGTCGTAGCTGGCGGTGCCGCCAAAGCCCAGCACTTCGCGGTTGGACAGGCTGTATTCACCAGCGCCGGCGGTGGAGTACACCACTTCCGAGGTCGAGATGTTGACCACGTTCAGCGTCACTTTGGCATACGCCACCTGGGTCTTGCCGCGTCCCATGATGCCGAACAGCTGATGGTCGCCCACTTCCTTGCGGCCAAATTCGGTGACGTCGCCGGTGACGATGTAGTCGGCGCCCTTGATGCTTTGCGCTTGCTGCTTGAAGCCGGCTTCCTGCTTCATCTCGGCCAGATTGTCGCGGTCCAGCACATTGAAGCGGTTGGTTTGTTGCAGGTGAGAGATCAGGATGGTCTTGGCCTGGCCGCCGAGACGGTCAACGCCGTCGGAGAACACGCCGCGCATGAAGCTGGAGCGGTTGTCGAACTTGCCGACGGCGATAGGCGCGCGCGGCCCGGCGTATGGCTTGGCGGCGCTGGCCACCGTGGCCACAGCTACCGCTTGCGAGCTTTCCGTGGCACAGCCAGCCAAAACAGACAGCGCCAACGACGCTGCCAACAGTTGCGTAATTTTGATTGTTTTCATATTTTCCCTAGTGGTTGGGAATTCCTGTTTTGCAACATAAATTCCAATGGGAAATTTTATAGATTTCTTTCGCCGACAATCTATCCAATACTCACCGACGGTTGCAGCGCTTGCAACACGATATCGTGCAGGCGCTGCGCCGGCGGATTCAGTGCCGCAACGGCGCGATGCAAACGCAGGCCGACATCGGGCAGCGGCGGCAGGTGTGGGTCGTCCAGCACGCGCAGCGATGACGGCAGGCCGGCGACGGTGCGCACTGTCACGCCCAGTCCCGCGCTCACCGCCGCCCACACGCTCGACAATCCCGGACTGGTGAAGGCAATGCGCCATGCGATGCCGCTCCGGTCCAGTGCCGCCGTGGCGGCGCTGCGCATGATGCAGGGCGCGTCCATCATTACCAGCGGCAGCGCGTCCTGGCTTGCACCGGCGCCTGGCAGCGCCAGCCGCGCGGTGTCGGCGGGACCGATCCAGCGCATCGGGAGGCGGCCGACATCGACACAGTGCGGCGAGCCGGCGCCACCATCCCAGGCCAGCGCCAGGTCAAGGCGGCCGCTGTTCAGCTGCTCCATCAATTCCACATTGCGCGCCACGCGCGCCTCGATGCGCACCTGCGGATGCACGCGGCTGAAGCGTCCCAGCACCTCGGTCAGCATCTGCTCGCCAAAGTCCTGCTGGATGCCAAGCC
>Ga0308157_10009876_pt1 | contig 10472 bp, 6 predicted proteins | sample PhyBR1_FD_201035 | JGI IMG/M metagenome (GOLD analysis project Ga0308157, IMG submission 201035) | Phyllosphere microbial communities from UC Gill Tract Community Farm, Albany, California, United States - DLSLB.R1 | ecosystem: Host-associated > Plants > Phyllosphere > Unclassified | place: USA... | reverse complement strand
GTCCGTTTGTTTGCGGACGCCCGGAGGTCCAGCGAGTGGAGAGGTCGCCGTCGAGCATGGAAGCAGCGACGTCGGTTCCGTTATCGGCAAAGGTCGTTACTTGCCAATCTTCACGATGGCCTGGCCCGTTGCCTGGAAGTGGTGTTACAGGTTCTTCCGGCTGACCGGGTTCCTCAGTGTCATCGGAACCGCCGTTGAACGAAGCCAAGCGAAGTTCGGCGATCGACCACCAACTGTCGGTATTCGCCGTCAGCTCTACACGGACGTATCGGGCTTGCTGCGTACCCAAGTCAACCGCGATGCCTGCCGAGCGACCTTCGCCGGAGGCGACGGCTTCCGACCAGTCTTCGCCGTCATTCGAGACGAAGACCTGATACCCGCGCGCATAGTCTCCGCCGCTTGTGCCGGAGTTCATGAACAGGGTATCGAAGCTTTGCTTCGAACCGAGGTCAAGCTCGAACCATTGCGTAGGATTTTGCGCGGCGCCTGATGTCCAGCGCGTGGACAGATTACCATCGATCATGTTCGATACCGGATCGCTGCCCAGGTCGGCGGAAGCGGTCAGTGTCCAATCGCTTCGATCCAGGTAGCGGATACCGCTGGAGTGGTCCGGTTCTGTGACCGTTTCTGTGGTCGGATCGACTTGAACGAGTGCTTTTGCATGCACAACGGCCGAACCAACTTTGCCGCTTGCGTCGTAGAAGCTCACTGTTTTCGCCGCGGAAGATGGATTCCAGATTTGAGCGGCATAGCCGTCGGTGCCTTTATACACGGTCACTGCTGGATCGTCGCTCCAAATTTCAGACGTGCGACTGCCCAGCGCGTTCATCGAGTGCGTAAACCAATACGCATTGAAAATTTCGTTTTGCTGCATGAGGCCGGCGTCCCATTTGGTCAGTACGGCCTGCGGATCGCTCAATGCCTGGAACGGCCAGATGATATGCTGCCAACTGCGTTCGCTGTCCGCGCTGCCGCCGCTTTGTTTACGGATATCTTCAAGCAGGCCGTCATACAGTTTCGCGGCTTTTTGCGGATCGCGGCCGTAAGCCGACATCCATTCGCCGAGCGGCAGCCAATGAATCCCGTAGATATGCTCGGCTTCCCCGGAGAAGAAGGTTGTGTACGCATAGGCGCTGCCGTAGACATGTCCGGCTGTTTCATGCGCATACCCTGGTAAGAAATTGTCCCCGTCGTAATCGAACCAATATTGCTCGGCTGCTTTCAACTCCGTGGTGAAGCCCCAGATTGCCGCATCACGGTAATCGGTATTTTGCGTGACTTCGCCCCACATGAATTGCCCGACCCAGCCGAACAGCGCTTCTCCGGCTGCTTCCTGGTTGTTGCCGCTCGCGTTGTCCGCGAAGCCGCCCGCCCAGGAATGGCCTTCGTACGGATCGAAATTGCGCATCCATGGGTACATATCATCGGTACGCGAAGGGTTGGCATAATCGCGAATCAAATGCTCCACCATCTCGCCGTAATCGCGTACGAAGTCTTCGTCATACTGTCCCAACACGGCCGAAGCGAACGCATAATAGCCGTAGGTGAAGTGATGGTCGGTCAGCCCCGTATTCAATCCAAACCCGCTGGCATAAGGGAAGATTGAGCCCCAAGCCGGAGAGTAATGGAAGTAATGCGAATGCTGGGGTTCATCTTCGGAATACGTATACCAATCGGTCAAAATGCTGCGCAGCGTGTCCAGATACATGTCGCGTCGATCCGTATCGTCGATCTGGTCGCTCACCAGCACGCCCATCGCCAACGGATGAAGTTTTTTGCCTTGCCAATACGGGTCGCGGCTCATCAGTCCGGCCGCGATGTCCGCATCCAGCATATCCAAGTAGGCACTGAGCTGCACGCGGGAATAACCGGAAGACTCCTTCGGTTCGGCAAACTGCGGCAGCAATCCGCTGAACCGATCCTGCGTCGTGAAAGTGTTGCCTTCATGGACTTTCAAGGTTCCGCGTACGGAAGGGTAAGTCAATTCCGTTAGCTCAGAGGTGGCAATTTTCCATTGGTGCGGCAGTAGTGTCGCCAATGTCTCACTGGAGAAATCTGCCCGTTTGGATTCGGTGACTGCCGTGAATTGAGTCGTGACCAGCGCCGATTCGGCGTTGTAGTCATAATCGACCACGGTATCGGTTACGAAAGCATAGCCGTGCAACCGATACAGGGGAAGGTCGTCAGCTGAAGGCAGCGCCGCCAGCGACAGATAAGCCTCATCCCCGGCAAATTTGACTTTGATCGTGTCCCCGAGTTTCATGAACGTCGTTCCCGGCGGAGCGAACACGCCATAGTTCCGTTCGAACGTCTCCGGCACGGGAGCGCGGTCCGTGTTGGTAATCTCAAGTCCAAGATGATCGGCGGTTACGACATCGCCGTCTTCAAGCTCGATCGTGCGACCGGATTCATCGTAAATGCGGGTCAGATTCGCCGTGCGCAGCACGACGGCATCCGGATTTTCGAACGTGTGATACAGATACGGCGAGCCTTTGACGAACGTTGTTTTCATTTTCGCCGTCTCGTCGTCGCTCATGACCACGTCGACGGAGTAGTCGCCGTATCCGGTGACCGTAGTTTGAACCTTGGCCGGATTGATCGAAGCTTCATTGATGTACAGATCCGGTTCGCCGTCCGCATTGACGGAGCCGCCGTCCGAGGACGCGTAACCTGCACCGGGCGTCATCACCGCGAGTCCCATCGTCGTATATTTGTTTTTAAAAGGAAGCGTAATGACGCCGTTGCTTTCGCCCAGATTGAAGATCAGCAGCGATTGCCACCAGTCGTTGGAGGGGAAAGGCGCCTTCAGCTTCTCCGATACAAACTTGGGACTGCGCGGTTCCAATTGCGACAGGTCGCCAATCTCGTAGCTGCCAGCGCCGACTTGAACCTTTTCGATCGTCGGCAATTGCGGGATGTCGTAAACGGGCTTACTGTCGCCTTCACGGTACCCCAGCACTTCGAACTCAAACAAGGAATAGCCGTAGTCGTTGCTGCGCGCAAGACCTTGCATCTTCACGTAACGTGCTTGCGCATAGAGATCGATTTGCTCTTTTTTGCCTGAGCCGTCCAATTGACGATAGATCGTTTTCCAATTCTTCGCATCGTCGGAAATCTGAATATCGTAGGCGCGCGCATAGGAATTTTCCCAATCGAAACGCACCCCGCCGATTTCCTTGCTTTCGCCCAGGTCGACATAAATCCAGCTATCCGTGCGGAACATCGAAGCCCAACGCGTATTGCGATTGCCGTCGGTAACGTTTTCGGCCAAATAATTGCCCGGTACCGGCCGTTCATTCTCCGGTCGGTTCAAGTGTTCGTCGATTTCGAGCGAAGATGCGATAACCGGTTGGTTCATCGCGAGATTGACGGGAGCAGGACGCGGGTCATCGTTCAATCCGCCCGTTCCGTATACGCGCAATTCCCAGATCGAGATGCCGTAAGCGGCCTGCGAGCGCTGAGTGCTGAATAGGCGTACATATCGGCCTTGTGCCTGCGTTTCCAGTTCGATCTTTTCTTTTCCGCCGCGTCCGTCGGTTGTATCGTAGACGTCGCGCCAGTTCAGCTCATCGTCCGATACTTGGAGTTTGTAAGCCGTTGAGTAAGCTCCTTCCCAGTCGATCTCGACTCGCGAGATATCCGCTGTCTTGCCGAGATCCAGATAGATCCACTGCGGGTCCTTTTGCCAGACGCTTTCCCAACGGGTATCTGCGAGGCCGTCCGTGGCCAGGTTCGGCGTGCCCCCGCCAAGCGACGATGAAGCATAGACGGGCCGGTTGGCCGATAGTAAACGCGCAGCCTCGTTCATTTCTGCGGCTTGCGCCGTTGCAGGCTGCAATCCGGCTGCGCTGCTTACCCCTCCAGTCAGCAGCATAAGCGCTAACGCCGCGTTCCTCCAACGCCTTTTGCCTACCGGCTGTGCAGCCCGAACATTGCTTGTCCTTCTTTTTTCCACCTTTCAATCTCCCCCCGACATTCAATGTGTGATTCTGTCCAGCCACTTGTAAAAGCACGTTGTACTATTCGGTCATTATCTGCAATCTCCTGTTCATTTCTGCAAAAAAATGTGAGAAACGCTCTCTAAACGTAAAAATAGACGAAAAGGAGGGGGTATATCGAACTAAGCGAACGAGCAAGTAAATAAAAAAATAGAGTTGTGCGCTCTCAGGAGACGGTCGAGTTTCAAATTAAGTAAGATGCAGAAAAAATAAAAAAACCGTCTCTCCTTAATGGACAGGAGAACGGCCTTTTAACTGAAGGATACGAACGGTTTAAGCTTTTGCGAGTGTCTTGGCATGAGAAACACGGTTGCGGCCATTGCTTTTGGAGGCATACAAAGCAAGGTCGGCATGTTCCAATAACGAAGCTTCCGTCGAGCCCGGCTGCGAGGTGTCGACGCCCGCGCTAATGGTCACGCGGTGCGTTCCGAGCGGCGTGTTTTCAATGACGGAACGAATCTGCTCAGCGGCTGCCATGGCGTCCTCGCTGCCAACAGCAGGGAGCAGCACGACGAATTCCTCTCCGCCAAATCGAGCACAGATGCTGAGCGCGCCGGCAGTTTCCCGCAGCAGGCGAGCTAGCTCGATGAGCACGAAGTCGCCGACGGGATGCCCGTAGGTGTCATTGATCTTTTTAAAATGATCGATATCGATAATGAGCAGGGAGAGCGGCAAACGGTTATCCTTGCTTGCTTGCAGCTCGCCGCGCAGGCAATCCTCGAAAAAGCGTCGATTATGCAGGCCCGTCAGCGGATCGGTAGAAGCGAGAGTCTCCAGATTGCGGTTCATCTCCATCAGTGCCTGCTGCTTGCTCTCGTATTCTTCATTCAACGCTTCCAATCGGTTATTGACGTCGCGCGTTGTCTGGTACAACTCTTCAAGCTGCTGTTTGCTGCGAAGCGTGTCTTTCTCGTATTCCAAACGCTTGCGCATCAGCAGAGCCACGCAATCGATGACGACTTCGCCGCCGCGCTCCTGTCGAACCCCGTTGATCAGAACCGGAACGCTCTGCTTATCCACGGTTCGAAACGCAAAATACATCTCGTCGACCCGTTCATAAAGCTGAATATGCGGATAAAAGTACGTGTGAAAAAACATTTTGTTCGTTGGCGACATCACGGTTTCGATATGCCGTCCGATCAGATCGTCAGCATTTTTGATGCCGAGCATGTTCAGGAAGGTGCGGTTCGCGGACTGCACAAATCCCGTTTCCGAGATTGAAAAATAGCCGCCGGGCGCGCAATCCAATTGATTGTCCATGAGAGTACTGCCTTTCTTCCGGTAGGTTTAGAGACACGCTGATTTGTTGCTCGTATGCGAATACGTTCCAATCGCTAAGCGAGGTACTGATTGATTTTCGCGTACGTCTCGTCCGGTTGGCTGAGCTGAGGATAATGGCCTTTGGCCGTCATCCGGTTTAGCGTGCTTCCTTTTAAATGACGGTGCAGATAGTCGCCGACTTCAAGCGGGGCAATGCTGTCGTCCGCGCATTGCATAATAAGAGTCGGCACCTGCACATCGGATAATAGATCCCGGCAGTCGCAGTAGAAGGTCACTTCCGCGAATTGACGGGCGATTCGAGGGTCGCGTGAAGCGAATTGGCGCTCCAACTCTTCGGAAAGTTCGCCCCGTTCCTCGTTTTTCATCGCTGCCGGAGCCATGTAGCTGGCCCAACCGCTGAAGTTGAGCTGCATCATTTCCAGCAGCTCGTCGATATCTTCGCGATCAAATCCGCCGTAATAATCCGGTAGGTCATTCAGATAGCGAGGCGAAGGTCCGACCATGACCAGACGGTCGAAATATTCCGGATGCAGGGTAGAAGCCAGCGCGCCGATCATGCTACTGACCGAATGGCCTACAAATACGACATTCGACAGCTCCAACGTTTCGATCACGTCAATAAGGTCCCGGGCATAACCCTTAAGACTTGCATATTTTGCCGGGTCATATTGATCGATCTGAGACAGGCCGGAGCCTACATAATCGAACAATACGACGCGGTAGCGATCAGCGAAACGAGGAGCCACGAGTCTCCACATTTCTTGATCGCAGCCGAAGCCGTGCCCGAACACAAGGGTCTGACTCCCGCTGCCCAACACCGTTACATGATTGCGTTTCAGAATATCCATTGCCGTTCATCCCCTCTGTTATTCCAAATTCCATGAAACTCCCCATCAAGTAAGTGTCCCATAATTCGGCATAACGGTTAAGTGACTTTTTGCTCATTATTATAACGAAAAATGTCGGATATTGGTGGGTGAGTATGTAAAAAAGAAGATCGCGCGGCTGCGATCTTCTTTTTTTGTTGTTGGCGAGGGGAGGGGGAAATTTAGCTCGGCTGAAGTTGTAGGATCACTTCTCGGGGATGGCGGGAAGCTGCGGTCTGGAGTGAGGCATTCTTGTCTTGGCGTACGTGTTGATCGAAGAAAGCGCTGAGCAGATCGCTGGTGATCGTTGAGACGATGGGGCCGTCGACGGAGATTGTCGGTTCGACGGCTTTTAGCACTTCGTTGGCTACGACGGCCATGTCGCAGTAGAACCAGTGGGTGCTGCCCGGGATGATCGCGTGGGTCAGGTTGGGGTCGTCGACTTGGAAGTTGGCCGGAAGGTGATGGTCTGACGTTGAGATGACCAAGCCCGGAGCCGGAATGTTCTGGTTAAGCAGGCCTGCTCCGTACTGCCAGCCGTCCAAGTTGGCGGCCGCGCGGACTCTTTTGTCAAGAAGGGCCGTATGCAAGGAGGAGGCGCCGCCCAATGAATGTCCGAACAAGCCGAAACCGGCTGTGTCCAATCGTTTATAGAGCGGAGACCGCGGATCGTTTGCGATGCGTTCGATTTCATCGAAAGCCGCGACGGTATGCCTTGCCCAAGCTTCGACGCGTTCGGTCATGGTATGACATTCGCGCAGATAATCGGAAATTTCGTCCAGCGTGAGCGAGCCGGGATCGGTCTTGCCGATTTTTTGCATGAAACGAATATTGTCGTCCGTGGCGCGAGCAATCGTATCGTTGTTGATTCCGACTTTGCTGCCGTCGCCAAGAATCGTGCAGAAAGCGTCGCCCGGGTGAGAAAGCGCGAACACGACGTAGCCCCGACTGGCCAATTCTTCGTGCTGAACCAGATTCGACAGGTGAAAGGACATATAGCCGTGCGAGTATACGACGACCGGGAATTCGGCTTCATATTCCGCTACGGGGGCGTTCCCGTAACTATGCGTAGGCATCTCGGCAATGGCGCCCAATAAAGGAGCGAACGACTGATATAAAGGCAGGGTGAGCTGCATCTCAACCATTTGCGGATCGGGATAATAGGAAGCCGGCGCGCCGGTTACGGCCTGAGCCGGATAGAAGCAACGAAAAGCGATTTCTTCCGAGCCTTCGGGTCCGTCGCACACAAAAGTCCCGTCATAAAAACCAACAGCATAAGAGCCGGACGGCTCGGGTAATCGCGGCACAAGCAAAGTCATGAAAGTCCCTTCTTTCCGGTGGTATGGGATTTATTATATCGCAATCGGACGTAACCCATAGCGCAGGCTTTCGTTATCAAGGCGGAGCGCAATCGTTTTCGAATAAGACATGTCGCAAAATCGCATAAAGTCTCGATTTTACTCTAACAAGTTAGCAAAAAAAAGGCGATAAAAAGAAAGAAACTTTAGACATTCGAGTGGGGTGTATACATGCTGAAAAATAAAAAAGCCAAAAGCCTGATCGTGATCTCGGCATTGGCTGCAATTTTGTCGTTGACGGCCTGCGCATCGCGCGAAACATCGACGGCGAGCGCGCAGGAACGCCCGGAAATCGGAGTTGTACTGTCTGACGTAGGTCTTGGAGACCAGTCTTACAGCGATGCGGCGTTCCGCGGATTGGTAAAAGCTCGCGACGACGAAGGCATTTTATTCGATTACAGGGAAATGGCCCAAACGGGCACCTACGACGAAGCATTCAAGCAACTGGTCGAAGGCGACAACGATCTCATCATCGGCCTGGGTTACATGGTCAAAGAAAGCCTGGAGAGCATTGCCAAAGAAAATCCCGACCAACAGTTTCTGATCGTGGACGACTCTTCGGAACTGCCGAACGTCGCCTCGATTACGTTCAAAGAAGAAGAAGGCAGTTATATGGCAGGCGTTGTCGCGGGGATGTCTACCAAAAGCGGACATGTCGGCTTCCTAGGCGGCGTCGAATCGGATTTGCTCAAAAAGTTCCAAGCCGGCTATGAGCAAGGCGTCAAAGCGGCTAATCCGCAGGCTGACGTTAAAAGTGTCTACGCGGGCGACTTCGGCGATTCCGACCTGGGCACTTCCATCGCGAATTCCATGATGCAAGAGGACGATATCGACGTGATCTATACAGCTGCGGGGTTGACCGGGGTCGGTGCTCTTCAGGAAGCGCAGAAGCAAGGCAAATACGCGATCGGCGTCGACGCGGACCAATTTTTCATCGCCGAAAAAGCGGTCGTGACCTCCATGATCAAAAACGTGGATAACGCGATCTTCAGCGCGGTTCAGACTTTCAACGAAAACGGCGGCAAATTCCCGCAGAAGGATATGGTATTCGGTCTTAAGGAAGAAGGAGTAGGCCTGGCTCCGATTCGCGTGGTCGAGTTGACGTCGGAGCAGCAAAGTCAGATCGACAAGCTGACGCAAGACCTGATCTCGGGCACCATTACCATTCAGCTTCCCTAAAACCGGACGGAGGAGTTTTTAACGATGAAATTACAGGGTAAACTGCTTCTGAATGCCATGATTTCGCTGGTCGCTTCATTGGCATTGGTAGGTTATATCATTCTTCAACTGCTGCAAATGAATTCGCAAAATCAGACGCTGGTACCCGATATGATGAACGTCCAGCAGTTGAATGCGGATCTGGGCGGCTTGAGTCAATCGCTCGATAGCTACTCCTTCTCGATGACCGAGAGCAACAAGGCAGACGTGACCAATCAGATTGGGACGGTAAGCGCAACATTGGCTTTGCTGACAAGTTCGGAAGAGACGAGCCTGGATACGGAAGAGCAGCGCTATTGGCTGTCGTCGCTCTCGACCAAATTTAACGAGTTGTCCGAAGAATCGCTTCAGGCATTGAATAGTCAAGACAGCCCGGAAGCCAAGCGTCAAGCCACGCGTATCCAAGGGATTCAAAACGATGCCTATCGGCTGGATTTGCTGACGAAGGAGCGCTACGACGTCTACACCTCCGAATTGACGGCAGATATCGAGTTGACCTGGCATATCGCGCTGGCCGGAGCGGTTGTCCTGCTGCTCGCGCTCGGATGGTTTAACGCGAGCTTCGCCCGCAAACTGGCTCGTCGCACGCGCACGATGAAGGATGCGGCGGTGCGACTGGCAGACGGAGACTTGAGTCTTAATCTGGAAAAGTCCAAAGGACGCGACGAGTTGGACGAGTTAAACGATGCTTTTGCGATCATGATCGATAATCTGAGGGGCATCGTCCGTTCGATCGAATCGAGCGGGGGCGTGCTGGATCGCGTAGCCGGCGAACTGGACGGTCAAAACGACAAGATGCAGGAGATCGTCTCCCAGGTTGCGACCTCGACGGAGGAACTTGCGATCGGCAGCCAGCGCATAGCGGAAGATTTGGGTCAGACGGTGGAAACGGTAGACGGCATGCAGCGCAACTTCGAAGTGAACTTGTCCGAAACGGCGCAATCGTCGTCGGCAACCGAAGAAGCGCTGCGATTCGTCGAGCATGGCGAATCGGTGATGCGCGAACAGTTGCGGATCACAAGCGAGAACCGTGCCGCGATGTCCGAGCTTGAGCAAACCGTCAATGAATTGGAAGCCAGCGCGAAACGGATTGCGACGATGACCGAACATGTGGCGCAGATTGCCAAGCAAACGACGCTGCTCTCGCTTAATGCGTCCATCGAAGCGGCTCGCGCCGGAGAAGCAGGCAAAGGCTTTGCGGTAGTCGCCGGCGAAGTGAACAAACTGGCGGATCAATCGGATTCGGCAGCGCGCGAGATTTTTGCCACGGTAAACGAAATCGCCGCCGCCATGACCCGCGTCAAAGGTTCCGTGGAGCAGAGTCTCGGTCTGTTCCAGCGTCAGGAGGAAGCTTCCGCGACGACCGAGCAATCTTTTGCCGCGATTAGTTCACAGGTGCGCCGGATTTCGGGCAGCGTGGGCAAACTGTCGCAGGATATGGAAGAGTCTCGCCGTCTGAGCATGCAGGTGCAGGCAGCGATCGAGAATATCAGCGCCGTCACCGAGCAGTCTGCGGCAGGCAGCGAAGAAATCACGGCTTCCACGGATGAGCAAAAACGATCGTTCGAAGAAATCGGCGGCAAAGTCAAAGAACTGCTGCAAGTTCGCGAAGAGATGCAGCAGGAGCTGGCCCGGTTCAAGCTGGACGCGTAACTCGCCTATAAGCGTAAGCCGTATGCACATGTACGTAAAAAAGGCCCAAACCCTTGTCATTTCGAAGGCGTTTGGGTCTTTTACATACAAAAAATATT
>Ga0308157_10009872_pt1 | contig 10474 bp, 11 predicted proteins | sample PhyBR1_FD_201035 | JGI IMG/M metagenome (GOLD analysis project Ga0308157, IMG submission 201035) | Phyllosphere microbial communities from UC Gill Tract Community Farm, Albany, California, United States - DLSLB.R1 | ecosystem: Host-associated > Plants > Phyllosphere > Unclassified | place: USA... | reverse complement strand
CGTCAGCACCACCAGCACCGGCCGCAACACCACGTTGAACAGGCCGATCACAAAGGCCGCGATCAACGCGGACGTGAAGCTTTGCACTTCCACGCCGCTGTAGACATAGGCCACGAACAGCAGCGACGCGGCGCTGAGCAGCCATTTCAGAAGGAGTTTCATGGCCGGAGAATAGCACCGGCCCGGCACGAAAAGGAAATGCGCGAAGCAGGCCCCCCCGCCCCTTGCCGCGGGGAAGAAGGCGCCCATGCAGGCCCGCCGCCGGTCTACTCGAGTGCGAGCACCCACAACGCCCCGAAGCCCGTGAGCAGGCTGCCCAGCGTTCCAGGCAGCGGCGACCAGCGCTTGTTGCTGTCGGGGCGGGCGGGCTCCTGGGGCATGTCGGTCTTCGGCCGGCGGGCATCCACCACCTGGGCGACAGACGCCCCGGCGGCCTGGAGCTGGTCCGTGAGTTCGGCCAGCGGCCCCTTGGCCAGCACCGTGGTCACCCGGCCTGCGGGCACCCGCAGCACGGGAAGAATCTGGGCGAACAGCTTGTCTGCCCACTTGAGCCGCCAGTTCTCCCGGGCGCTGTGGCTCACCCACTTGCTGATGCGGTGGGTCATCCGCGGCGCGCAGGCCACCAGAACCCAGTCGGTCTGGGCGGCCGCATCACGGGCGAACAAGGGTGCCAGCACCTGCTGCGCATAGGCCGCGTCGTCCACATACACGATGACTCTGTCCATACCGCCTCTCCTGTTGGTGCCAAGAACAAAAGGGGGCTGAGCGCCCCCTTTGTCCGGCCGGTTCAGATTGTTGCCTCTATTCCTCAGCCCTGCTGCTCGGCGGGTGCCGCGGCCGCACGACGCGCAAGGATGACCTTGCCCGCCAGCAAGACGAGCAGGGCACCGGCCACGCTGGCGCCGTACTTGATCACATCCGTCTGCGGCAGCTTCAGCATCCATTGCCACTTGTCGGGGTTCGAGAAAGCAGGGTCCGTCACCAGCATGCCGCCAGCGATCCAGCCCAGCAGCATGCCGCCGAGCGTGATGATCATCGGGAAGCGCTCCATGAGCTTGATGACCAGCTGGCTGCCCCAGACGATGATCGGGATGGAGATCAGCAGGCCCAGCACCACCAGCAGGAACGAGTGGTCGCCCGCATTCTGTGCCGCTCCCGCGATGGCGATCACGTTGTCCACGCTCATCACGAGGTCGGCGACGATGATGGTCTTGATGGCGGCCAGCAGCTTGTCGCTGCCCTGCACATCGCCGTGGCCTTCTTCATCGGGGGCCAGCAGCTTGACGCCGATCCACACCAGCAGCAGCGCGCCCACGAACTTGAGGAACGGCAGCGCCAGCAACGTCATCGCGAAGGCGATCAGGATCACGCGCAGCACGATGGCGCCGGCTGTGCCCCAGATGATGCCCTTGGTCCGCTGTGCGGGAGGCAGCTTGCGGCAGGCCAGCGCGATGACCACCGCGTTGTCGCCGCCCAGCAGGATGTCGATGATGATGATCTGGCCGAGTGCGAGCCAGAATTCGGGCGAAGCCAAAAAGTCCATAAAGTCCTCAGTATCAATGTGCACGAAGGAGGGTCTCGCCGCCACTGTAGCGCCGAGTCCGCCCAAGGGATAGAGGGCCTGCGGCAGGAGGATCAGGACGGCCCCGGGGCTGGGGCGTGAAATGCGAAGGGCGGCCTTGATCAGCCCTGGCGGGCCCATCAAAGGTCTTGCTCGGTCCGGCGCCCTGGTGGTGTGCGCTGAACCCGGACCGCCGGAAGCGATGTTTCGCTTCGTATTGACGACGGTTCCGATGCCTCGCTTCCCAATCGCCAGAGCCTGGCCGTGCCGGAATGCAAGTCGGGAGCTACTCCCCTTCGAAGCGTTGATTGGAACATCGCCAGCACGGACGCGCAAGTGCGGCGCGATTGTGGTTATTGCGTATGCGACGGCGCGATGGCGGGTGGCCGGCGCACACATGACACCTTTGCCAGGATTGCCTTGCCCGCGCGGCTATGATCCAGCCCCCTTCGCGCAATCGCCCATGGCCGCCATTCACATCACCGACATCGAAGCCGCCATCAACCACTGGCGCGGGCGCGCGCCGTCGCCCGATGGAATCTCCCTGGCGCCGCAGATCCGCGCCCTGGGGGAGGTGTATGCGCTGATGGTGTACCGGCGCGAGGATGCCGTGGACGAGGACAGCGTCCCCCTCGAGGCGCTGGCCGCCTGGCAGGCCTGGTATGACACGACCCCCGACACGCCCTGTATCGCCATCTGCTCCACCAGCCAGGGCGACGACCTGTGCAAGGGCTGCGGACGGACCTTTGACGAGGTGCAGTTCTGGCCGGCGATGACACCTGTCGAGAAACGCACGGTGTGGCGGCGCATCACGCTGGAGCATTCCGCGTGGCGGTTCAACCGCTACGCGGAGCGTGCCGCCGAAGGCGCATCGCGGACACCGGCAGAGGCACCGTAGCGGCCGCTGCTGCGCGCCCCGCGGGGCTGTACGCCAGGCCTTCAACCCGCTATGGTGAGCCCATGCTGCGCCTCACCCAAGCCCCGAACATCGCCATCGCCACGCTGTGGGCGGACTTGTTGTGCGAGGCGGGCATGGCGGCGTCCGTGCAGCGCCAGTATCTGGGCGCCGCCGCAGGGCACCTGCCGCCTGACCAGTGCCTGCCCGAAATCTGGCTGGACCACGACGAGCACGCTGCCCGCGCACGCACCCTGCTGCAGGAACTTCAAGATTTGCCGCAGCGCCGCTGGGCATGCCGGTGTGGGGAGACGGTCGAAGGCGGGTTCGAGCAGTGCTGGCAATGTGGCGCGCTCATGCCACGGGACTGAATCAGAAACTACCAAATTGATAGCTGCCAGCGCTTATCCACCAAGCGCCGGAGGCCATTTTGACCAGTATTTCAGTCACTTCCAGCGCACGGGCTCCACATGCACGCTGCCCTGGGTGCTGCTCAGGGTGATCGCCCCCTCCTGCACCGTGGCCTGCAGCTGCATGCTGCGCTCGGCCAGCTGCGCGAGCGCCTGGGAGGCCTCGGTGGGAATGCGCCAGACCTGCAGCTTTTCCAGCCGCGACAGCTTGGTCTCGATGCCCTTCCACCAGATTTCCGCGGCGTGGTTGAAGCAGTAGACGAGCACGGAATCGGCCTTGCTGCAGGCCTTGGTGAGCGGCTTGTCTTCCGGCTGGCCCACCTCGATCCAGATACGCTTGCGGCCCGTGAAGTCGGTCAGCGATGCATCCGGGTCATCGGGGTCCGACAGGCCCGCGCCAAACGCCAGCGTGGCGTCGCCATTGCACAGGTCGTTGAGCTGGTGCGCGGCGATGGCCAGGGCGGCCAGGCGGACCATCATGCGCTCGTCCGTCTCGCTGGGATGGCGCGCCAGCGTGAGCGCATGGTCGGCGTAGTAGCCGTGGTCGATGTCGGCGATCTGGAGATTCGCCTTGAAGATGGTGGATTTGATGGCCATGCAGCCTCACTACTAAATAGATAGCTGCCAGCGCTTGACAGGCAAGCGCCAGAGGCCGAAAAGGCTGAAAAATCTGCGGTCAGACCCGGCGTGCCAGCTCGGCCGCCTTGCCGACGTAGCTGCCGGGCGTCATCGCCAGCAGCCGGTCCTTTTCGGCCTGGGGGATTTCCAGCGAATGGATCAGCCCGTGCAGCGCCTCGGCCGTCACGGTCTTGCCGCGCGTGACGTCCTTGAGTTTTTCGTAAGCGCCCTGCACGCCAAAGCGGCGCATCACCGTCTGGATGGGCTCGGCCAGCACTTCCCACGAGGCGTCCAGGTCTTCGGCCAGCGCTTCTTCGTTCAGCTCCAGCTTGTTCAGGCCGGTCAGCAGCGAGGCATAGGCCAGCGCGGCATAGCCCAGCGCCACGCCCATGTTGCGCAGCACGGTGCTGTCGGTCAGGTCGCGCTGCCAGCGGCTGATCGGCAGCTTTTCGGACAGGTGCTTGAGCAGCGCATTCGCCAGGCCCAGGTTCCCCTCGGCGTTTTCAAAGTCGATGGGGTTGACCTTGTGCGGCATGGTGGACGAGCCGATTTCGCCGGCCTTCAGGCGCTGCTTGAAGTAGCCCAGGCTCACATAGCCCCAGATGTCGCGCGACAGGTCGATGAGGATGGTGTTGGCGCGCGCCACCGCGTCGAACAGCTCGGCCATGTAGTCGTGTGGCTCGATCTGGATGCTGTAAGGCTGGAAGGTCAGGCCCAGGCCCAGCGGCTCGGGGGTTTCGATGACCTTCTTGCTGAAGGCTTCCCAGTCGAAATCGGGCCAGGCGGACAGGTGGGCGTTGTAGTTGCCCACGGCGCCGTTCATCTTGCCCATGATCTTGACGGCGGCCACACGCTCGCACGCCGCCTGCAGGCGCATGACCACGTTGGCCATTTCCTTGCCCACGGTGGTCGGGCTCGCCGTCTGGCCGTGGGTGCGGCTGAGCATGGGCACATCGGCATAGGCGTGCGCCATTTCGCGCAGCTTGAGCACGATGCGGTCCAGGCCGGGCAGCACGACCTGGTCGCGGCCCGAGCGCAGCTGCAGCGCGTGGCTGGTGTTGTTGATGTCTTCGCTGGTGCAGGCGAAGTGCACGAACTCCGAGGCTTTTTCCAGCTCGGGGCGCGCTTCGAACTTGCTCTTGATCCAGTATTCCACGGCCTTCACGTCGTGGTTTGTTGTTTTTTCGATCTCCTTGATGGCCGCGGCGTCGGATTCGGAGAAGTTCTTGATGAGGCCCAGCAGGTAGGCGCGGGCGCCGGTCGTGAGGGGCTTGAATTCGGAAAAACCCGCGTCCGAGAGGGCGATGAACCAGGCCACTTCCACCTGTACGCGGCGGTGCATGTAGCCATGTTCGCTCATGATCGGGCGCAGGGCGGCAAGTTTGCTGGCGTAACGGCCGTCAAGCGGCGACAGGGCGGTGATGGTGGACAGGCTCATGGCGCGCAATTGTAGGCGCCGCGCATCAGTCAGCCCCGCGCAGGCCGCTGCCGATAGAATCAAACTCGAATTGTTCTGCTTACCCGCGCACTGGAAGACAAACCATGAAATTGATCGGAGCCTCTGCCAGCCCCTACGTCCGCAAGGTGCGGATCGTGATGGCTGAAAAAAAGCTCGACTACCAGTTCGTACAGGAAAACGTCTGGGCGGACGACACCCATATCTCCACCTCCAACCCGCTGGGCAAGGTGCCCTGCCTGGTGATGGAGGGCGGCGAAGCCGTGTTTGATTCGCGCGTGATCGTGGAATACCTCGACACCCTGTCCCCGGTGGGCAAGCTCATCCCCACCCAGGGCCGCGAACGCGCCGAGGTCAAGACCTGGGAAGCCCTGGCCGATGGCGTGGTGGACGCCGCCATCCTCGCGCGGCTGGAAGCCACCTGGGCCCACCGCAAGGACAGCGAACGCAGCCAGGCCTGGATCGACCGCCAACTGCGCAAGGTGCACGACAGCCTCAAGTCCATGAGCCAGGGCCTGGGCGACAAGCCGTTTTGCAGCGGCATCCACCTGAGCCTGTCCGACATCGCCGTGGGCTGCGCTTTGGGCTGGCTGGAATTCCGCTTTCCGGAAATCGCCTGGCGCAATGAATATCCCAACCTGGGCAAGCTGCTGGACAAGCTGATGCTGCGCCCGAGCTTCGCGGACACCAGGCCCAGCTGAGCCGCCCGCCGGCGGCGCGGGGCCGCACGGCCGGACGCCGCGCACGGGCTTGCGGCACCCCGTGGCGGGCATGCCGTATGCTACGCAGCTTATGAACGAAATGGTTCAAAACACCCCCAAGGCCCTTGGCGCGCGCGCCAGCCGGCAACGCGCGGCGCGCGACGCGGCCGCCACGCCGGGCGCGGACCGGGTGCGCGTCAACGATCCCGACCGCACCATGGCCAACATCCTTCAGGTGGCCACGGCGGAGTTTGCCGACAAGGGGCTGGCGGGCGCGCGCATCGATGAGATCGCGGCGCTGACCAGCACCAGCAAGCGCATGATCTACTACTACTTCGGTAGCAAGGAGGGCTTGTACGTCGCTGTTCTGGAGGACGCCTACCGGCGCATCCGCCGCATTGAGTCCGAGCTGCACCTGGAAGACCTGGCGCCCGAGCAGGCGTTGCGCACGCTGGTCGGGTTCACGGTGGACTACCAGCTCGCCAACCCCGATTTCATCCGCCTGGTGATGAATGAAAACATGCACCGGGGCGAGTTCATCAGCCGCTCCACGACGATCCAGGAACTCAACATTCCCGTCATCCACGCGGTGCACAACGTGTACCAGCGCGGCGTGGCGGCCGGCGTCTTCCGCCCCGACGTGGACCCGGTGGACCTGCACATGTCGATCTCGGCGCTGTGCTTCTTCAACGTGGCCAACCGCCATACGTTCGGCGCGATCTTCAAGCGCTCGCTCGACACACCGGCCGCGACGGCGCAACGCCGCGAATCGATCATCGAGATGATCGTGCGCTTCCTGCGCCCCTGAACCGCCGGCGCCGGCGCGCGCCACCGCGCCCCCTTCCCTGAACACAAGCCGCAGCGCAGCGCAGTGCAGTGCAATGCAGCGCCGCGCGCGGGCGGCATGGCATCCCCACGCGGCATCGCCCCTACGGCAAAACGGCGTTCAGGGTTTGCACCTAGATCAAATACTAACCAGTTCGTACAAAATTCTTCCAGCCTTTCAACCACAACGACTGGAGACACCATGTTCGCACTGGCCGACCGCGTACTGCGGGGATACACCCGCATGCTGGATGTATTGGCGGGCCTGTGCCTGGCCATCATGGTGGTGCTTGTTTTTGGCAACGTGGTGCTGCGCTACACCTTCAATTCCGGCATCACCATCTCCGAAGAGCTGTCGCGCTGGCTGTTCGTGTGGCTGACCTTCATGGGTGCCGTGGTGGCGCTGCGCGAACATGGGCACCTGGGCGTGGACGCCCTGGTCTCGCGCCTGCCCACGCCGGGCAAGAAGATCTGCCTCGTGGTGGCGCAGGTGGCCATGCTCTATGTGTCGTGGCTGCTGCTCACGGGCAGCTGGTCGCAGACGCTCATCAACTGGGAGACCGAGGCCCCCGTGACCGGCGCCTCGGTGGGCATCTTCTACGCCAGCGGCGTGCTCATGGGCGCCTCGGCCATCGCCATCCTGCTGCGCGACCTGCTGCGCACCCTGTTCGTCCCCCTGGCCGACCATGAACTGATCATGGTGCAGGAGAGCGAGGAGGCCGCCGCGCTGGAGCAGATCCAGCGCGATGCGCAGGCGGCCGCCGACACCCCGGGCACGAACAGGCCCTGACGACAGACAACCAGCCCGGAACCCCTCCCATGACCGTCGCGATCTTCCTCGGCTCCCTGCTGCTGGCCATGGCCATCGGCATTCCCATCGCCTACGCGCTGCTGCTCAGCGGCGTGGCGCTGATGTGGCACCTCGACCTGTTCGATGCGCAGATCCTGGCGCAGAACGTGATCAACGGCGCGGACAGCTTTCCGCTGCTGGCCGTGCCCTTCTTCATGCTCGCGGGCGAGATCATGAACGTGGGCGGCCTGTCCAGGCGCATCGTCAAGCTGGCGCTGGCCCTGGTCGGCCACATCCCTGGCGGGCTGGGCTATGTGGTCATCATGGCGGCGGTGATCCTGTCGGCGGTGTCGGGTTCGGCGGTGGCGGACGCGGCCGCGCTGACCTCGCTGCTGCTGCCCATGATGGTGGTCGCGGGCCACAGCAAGGAGCGCTCGGCCGGCCTCATCGCCTCGGCGGGCGTCATCGGCCCCATCATTCCGCCGTCCATCGGCTTCGTGATCTTCGGCGTGGCGGCCAATGTGTCCATCAGCAAGCTGTTCCTCGCGGGCATCTTCCCGGGCCTGCTGCTGGCGGTTTCGCTCGCGGTCACCTGGTGGTGGCTCGGCCGCCGTGAAAACGTCATGCCTCCGCCGCGCGCCACCCGCGCCGAACTGAAGCTGGCGCTGCGCGAGGCCGCCTGGGCGCTGGGCCTGCCCATCATCATCCTGGTGGGCCTGCGCATGGGCGTCTTCACGCCCACCGAGGCCGCCGTGGTGGCCGCGATGTATGCGCTTGTCGTCTCCATGGCGGTGTACCGCGAGCTCTCGTGGCGCCAGCTGGTGGGCATCTTCCAGGCGGCCGCGCGCACCAGCGCCGTGATCATGTTCCTGGTGGCCGCCGCCATGGTGTCGGCCTGGCTCATCACCGTGGCCGACCTGCCCTCCAAGGTCATCGGCATGCTCGAGCCCTTCATGGGCAACCCCACCCTGCTGCTGGTGGCGATCATGGTGCTCGTCATGGTGGTCGGCACGGCCATGGACATGACCCCCACCATCCTCATCATGACGCCCGTGCTCATGCCGGTGGTCAAGGCCGCAGGCATCGACCCCGTCTACTTCGGCGTGCTGTTCATCATCAACAACTCCATCGGCCTCATCACGCCGCCCGTGGGCACCGTGCTCAACGTGGTGGCGGGCGTCGGGCGCATCTCCATGGGCCAGGTCACGCGCGGCGTGATGCCCTTCATGCTGGCGCAGTTCGTGGTGATGTTCCTGCTGGTCGCGTTCCCCTCGCTCGTCATCGTGCCCCTGCGCTGGCTCGGCGGCTGATTCCCGTGCCCCTCCCGCCTTCCGTTCCTTCCCGTTTCTGCCCCGCCCAAAACCCAAGGAGACATCCATGAAACTCTTGAAGACCCTGCTCGCCACCGCCCTCGTCGCGGCTTCGCTGCTGCCCGGTGCGCACGCCCAGGAACGCACCATCAAGTTCGCGTTCCAGAACCAGAAGGAGCACCCGCAGGCCCAGGGCGCGCAGAAATTCGCCGACCTCGTCGCGGCCAAGACCGGCGGCCGCATCGCGGTCAAGCTCTTTCCCGGCGGCACGCTGGGCGGCGACCTGCAGACCGTCTCGGCGCTGCAAGGCGGCACCGTGGAGATGACGGTGCTCAACGCCGGCATCCTGTCCGCGCAGGCCAAGGAATTCGGCATCTATGACTTCCCGTTCCTGTTCGCCTCGCCCCAGGAGGCCGATGCCGTGACCGACGGCCCCTTCGGCAAGAAGCTGCTCGACAAGCTCGCGGCCAAGAACCTGGTGGGCCTGGGCTACTGGGAACTGGGCTTTCGCAACCTGACCAACAGCAAGCGCCCCATCACCAAGGCCGAGGACATCGCGGGCCTGAAGATCCGCGTGATCCAGTCGCCGATCTACATCGACATGTTCAACGCGCTGGGCGCCAACGCCGTGCCCATGCCCTTCCCCGAGCTGTACACCGCCATGGAGCAAAAGGCCGTCGACGGCCAGGAGAACCCGGTCTCCACCATCCTGTCGTCCAAGTTCGCCGAGGTGCAAAAGCACCTGACCATCACGCGCCACATGTACAACCCGCAGGCGGTCATCGTGAGCAAGAAGTTCTGGGACAGCCTGAACCCCGCCGACCAGAAGGCCGTGACCGAAGCCATGGCCGAGGCCACCGCGTTCCAGCGCAGCGTCTCTCGCTCGCAGGCCGACGTGGCGCTCGAAGAGCTCAAGAAGGCCGGCATGCAGGTCACCGAGTTCTCGCCGGCGGAAGTCGACAAGCTGCGCGCCAAGGTCAAGCCCGTGGTGGAAAAGCACAGCGACAAGGTGGGCGCCGAGACCGTGCAAGAGGTCTATGCCACGCTGGCCAAGCTGCGCGGCGGCAAGTAGACCATCGCAACGCAGCAGCAACCCGCGCGCCGCGGTGCGGGCACCAACGCCCACACGCCAGCGCGTCCTCCACGCAACCCGCCCATGAGCACCCAGCTCCTTGATCCCCCGGTGTCATCCACCGCATCCGCCATGTCTTCCACAAGCCCCCGCAAGGTGCTGATCGGGCTGATCGGTGCCGGCATCCAGAAGTCGCTGTCTCCCGCCCTGCACGAAGAGGAGGCGCGGCACCACGGCATGCGCCTGCACTACCAGCTGATCGACCTGGACCGCTCGGCGTCTTCTCCCGCACAGCTGCCCACGCTGCTGTCGGCTGCACGCATCATGGGCTATGCCGGCTGCAACGTGACCTACCCGTGCAAGCAGGCCGTGATCCCCTACCTCGACAGCCTGTCGGAAGAAGCGCAAGCCATGGGGGCCGTGAACACGGTCGTGGTCCACGATGGCAAGCTCGTGGGGCACAACACGGACGGGTCAGGCTGGGCCCGGGGCTTCACCCGTGCGCTGCCGGGCGCCGACCTCGGCCGCGTCGTGCTGCTGGGCGCGGGCGGTGCGGGCGCCGCCATCGCGCATGCCGTGCTGCGCCTGGGTGCACGGCACCTGACCATCGTCGATGCGCAGCCCGAACGGGCCGCGCAACTGGCCGCCGACGTGAATGCGCTCTATGGCCCCCGGGCCGAGGCCGGCGAGATCCACGCGGCCATGGCGCGGGCCACCGGGCTGATCCACGCCACGCCCACGGGCATGGACAAGCTGCCCGGCCTGCCCCTCGACGCAAGCCTGCTGCGCCCCGCGCTGTGGGTGTCCGAGGTCGTGTACTTCCCGCTCGACACCGC
>Ga0308157_10009870_pt1 | contig 10476 bp, 4 predicted proteins | sample PhyBR1_FD_201035 | JGI IMG/M metagenome (GOLD analysis project Ga0308157, IMG submission 201035) | Phyllosphere microbial communities from UC Gill Tract Community Farm, Albany, California, United States - DLSLB.R1 | ecosystem: Host-associated > Plants > Phyllosphere > Unclassified | place: USA... | reverse complement strand
AAGACTGCATGTTGCCGCTGGACGAGGCGCGAATCCCCGCTTCCAGTACCCGGCCCAGGACCTCTTGGCTGACTTCGCGATCTTCGTATTGACGAATGGATCGGTGTCCGTGAATCACGTCGTTGAACTCCATAATACGGTCCCCTTCCGGCGAATGATGCTTGGTTTTCTTTTTATGATAAACCAGTTTACCGACTTGGGATAGAGCCTAAAACGCTTTCTGCTATTACCTTGCCGACGCTATTAGATAGATTCATGATGCTGAGCCAATTGAATTTCGAATCCGTCCGGGTCTAACACGTAAAAAAAGCTTAAACGGGGATTCGGCGCAATCGGTCCGCGCGCGATCGGAATGCCCTTATGTCGAAGTTCTTTCATGGCGTCTTCCAACGAATCGACCTCGAAACCGACCGACACTCCGTTTTCCGGCTGCACGGTCTGTTCGCTGCCTTGAATCAGTTCGATCTTGGGTTGGCTTTCTCTGCCGAGCATGGCGATCTGCTTGCCCCGGCTTTCGAAGCGGCGCTGGATCGGCAGGCCGAGGATATCCTGGTAAAAAGAGATCGACGTTTCGAGATCGCGGACGCGAAGGGTAATCCAGTTCATAGTCAAGTTCATTCGGTAGAAACTCCTTTCTCGGTTAAAACGATTCTGTTATAGGTTCCACGCCGAGACGAAAAACCCCTTCCGCGAAATTTTCGCGGAAGGGGTTTTGAAGACGCGGGATTCAAAAACTTTTAAAAAGCTGTCCAGGATTCTTCGTTTGAGCCTTTCACGTATTCATGCCGGGTAACGGCTTCCATGATGTCGTAATACGCCCAATACGCTTTTTTCAAATCCGAATACGAACGGAGCATGCCGGATGGTTGATCGATATAGCTCCGGTCCGCGCGTCTTTCGGTCATTCGGTTCACCAAAGTGACCGCCTCGGCGCGGGTGACGTAGTCTTCCGGTCTGAACGTGCCGTCCGGATAGCCTTTGATCCACCCTTTCGATACGCCGGAAGCGATAGCGGCAGCCGCCCAATACGACGGCTTGACGTCCCGGAACGTCGAGTCTTCGTCTGCGGCAAGCTTATCGAATCGGGCGGCGATCGCCGCGAACTCCGCGCGGGTGATCGGATCTTCCGGACCGAACGTGCCGTCGGCGTAACCCGTTACGACGCCGTGCCGCTTCATGTAACCGACGGCATCCGCGTACCAATTCGCCGAGGCGACATCCCGGAATTCGGAAGCGTAAGATTGATCCATATTCATTTTCTCCGTCAACAGACGCGAGAACATCGCGACGACTTCGGCTCTTGTCATGTTCCGGTCGGCCCGGAACGTGCCGTCCGGATAGCCTTGCATGTAGGCGAAGTGGTTCACTTTGTCCAAAACGGGCGCTTGCGGCCCCCGATCAAGCGCGATCCACTCCGCTTTCAGAATCAAGGCGGCATGCACGCGGTCGGCGGCGAAGTTCCACTTGCTTCCGTCCGCTCTGCTCCAACCGCCGAAGCGCTGGCCTTCTTTTACCGGATCGGTCGGCCGGATCAACAGGGAGCCGTCCGCGACGCTGCGGGTCGCGGAAGCAGGTACGCCTCCCGCGCCGTCGAACGTCACGTCGTACTGCACGGCAGGGCTCGGGGCAGGAGCGCCGCTGTTTGCGGCCGGCGCCGCCGGTGAAGGACTGCCGGCAGGAGTCTGGCTTCGTCGAGCGTAATACAGCTTGACGACCAACGAACCGTCGCCTTTGACCGAAGCGGTTCGCGTCGTCGCTCCGTTCACCGTGCCGTATCCGTACGCGACGCCGCTTCCCGACAGCGCGTTGTCTTGCAGGTCGGATACGGTCAGCGTGCTGTCCGCCAAGCCCGAACCGGAGGAAGTCCGGTTCGGCGAAGCCGGGTAACTTCCGTCCGCGTTCATGACGTAATGCTCGACCGAATAAGCGGCCGGAACCAGGTAAGCCAGCGCGTACACCGAGAACTTTTTGACATAGAGCGTAAGCGTTTGACCGTCCGGGTCCAACTTGAGATATTCGCCCTGCGCGTTCGGCGTCTCTTGAATCGTATGCGTCGGCTCGCTGCCGTGATCGCGGTAAACGCGGTACAAGCTCGACGTTTGACCCTGAAGGCTGGCCGGGATCGGGATCATGATCTCGATCAATCCTTTCGTTTCCTTCAGCTTGCCGGTAGGCGTTCCCCAGCTTTCCTGCTCGGTGTTACGCTTGTACTTGTCCAGCGTGATATCAAGGTAAAGCCCGATATATGCGTTCTTTTCATGTTCCTGCGCCTTGATCTTTTCGACGCTTTGCTTCAAGTCGGCATCGGTCGTGTTTTCTTCAACGTCGGACACGGACATTTCGACTTTGACGAAGCCCTGATTGTTCTCTTCGAGCAGGTACTGCTCGGCTTCCGGATGCAGGTTATCGATTACCACGGGCGGCGTCTTCGGCGTTTTCAGGGTCAACGCGCTGCTGGCGCTGCTGAGCGGGAAAATGATTTTCCCGAGTTCCGTAACCGGCTCGTTCGCTTTGACCTTGATCGCGACGATTTCCGTTTTTTCTCCGATCGTCATGATGAGGTTGTACGTGCCAGCCGGAATATTGTAAATCGTGAACTTTCCGCTGCTGTCGGTCAACGTCTCTTCCCCATACGGTTTGCTGCCTTTGACGATCCGGATTTTCGCTTTCGCGACGGCCCGTCCCGGCGATTCGTCGTCGATTACGGTACCGGTGATTTCGTTTTGCGTCCACTGGGCGTACAAAACGACGTTATCCGCCGTTTTGTCCCAATCGCGCACGCTGTTCATGCCGGCGTTATAGTAAGGCGTACCGCCGCTGCGCTGATCGGCATAACCGCTGAACCGATAGCCTTCCCTTGTCGGCGTTGAAGCGTTCGGCATCGGCTTGTTGTACGTCGCCTTCACGCTTCCGCTTCCTCCCGAACCTCCGTTATCGTCGAGGACGACTTTAATCGCTGCCGCCCGGAACACGGCGGTGAAGGTATCTTTGACGTAGCTGCCCGAAACTTTCTCCGGGATCCAGGTCGGCTCCGTGCTTACCGGGGTTCCTTTGCCGTTTTGCCATTCGACGAACCGGTATCCCGGATTCGACTCGGCCGTCGAACCGAGCGCTTTTCCGGTCGTCGGATTCAGCGATTCTTCGGTCCGGCTGACGGTGCCGTAGTCCGTTTCGTTGACGGCGTAACGGATCACGACTTTATCATTCTCCGTCCAGACGGCATAAATCGAAAGGGCACTTTCCAACGTTACCGGCGTGGCCGCCGTAATCGTCTCGCCCTGCCCGTCCTGCCGCGTATTCCAAGACGAGAACGCGTAGCCTTCCCGGACAGGCTCTTGCGAAGGCAGCTTATACGCGCCGCCGTAAGTTTGTTCGATTGTCGCTTCTTCGCTTCCGCCGGCATAGCTGCCGCCGTTGGCATAAAAGACCGCCGAGATTTCCGCTGCCGTCCAATGCGCGTAAAGCACGCTCGAATCGTCAATTTTGTTCCAATTGCGGGCGCTGTTCATCTCCGCATCGTAATAAAGCGTGCCTTCCGTCTTCTGGTCGTAATAGCCCGCGAACGTATAGCCCGGCCGCAAAGGCTTGATGGCCTGCGGCATCGGTTGGTCATACTCGGCTTTCACGCTGCCGCTTCCTCCCGAGCCTTCGTTATCGTCCAGCGTCACCGAAAATACGCTCGGTACGAATACGGCCGTGTACGCGCCGTCGACATAGCCCGTGCCGCCGCCTGTGCCGCCTTTCGACGGAACGTAAGTCTCGGAAGTGCCGACTTGTTCCCCGCCTGCTCCCTGCCATTCTTGGAAACGGTATCCCGGATTCGGGATAGCCGTCGCCCCGGCGGGAATGCCCGTTTCCGGATTCAGCGATTCGCTGCCGATGCTGACGCTGCCGTATTTCGTATTGTTGGACGCGTAAGTGAAGGTCGCGTTTCCGAGTTCCGTCCATGTGGCATACACGGTATGATAGACGGTCGACGTGACCGTCGAATTTGCCGTTACGACTTCCCCTTGCCCGTCGGCCTGCCTATTCCACGACGCAAATTTGAATCCTTCGCGAGCCGGGGTCGAAGGCAATCGATAGGTTGAACCGTACGTTTGATTCACTGAAGCCTGACCGCCGGTATCCGCGTATTGTCCCCCGTTAGCATTGAAATCGACGATCAGTTCGACCGGGGTCCACTGCGCGTACAAGACCGATCCGTTTCCGATTTTGTCCCAATTGCGCGTGCCCGCCATCGCGGAATCGTAATACGCTGCGCCGCCGCTCGGCTGATCGAAGTAGCCTTCGAACTTATGGCCTTCGCGCAGCGGAGCCGAAGCCGTCGGCATCGCCTGGTCGAGCGCGACCGATATGCTGCCGCTGCCTCCGTAACCTCCGTTATCGTTCAATGTGACCGAGACTTCTTCGGCTGTCCACTTCGCGTACAGCGTCGTATCGGCGGTTACGGAGTAAGGAAACTCCGCTTTTTGCTCCGGACCGAGCTTTGAATCCAGATACCAGCCTTCGAATACGTATCCGTTTTTCGTCGAAACAGGCTGTTTCAGTATGGCATCCGTCTCAAGCTGCGCGACGGAAGTTCCGCCGTTCGTCTCGAAGTCGACTTTATATTTAGCGGAAGGAACAGGCGTCCAGACCGCGTACGCACGGGTTCCTTTTTGCGAGACTTCCGTCGATGCGGTAAACGGATCTCCGCTGCCGTCCGCTTTCGTATTCCAACCTCCGAACGTATAACGATCCCGTTCCGGAACGTCCGGCAGATAAAGCACGCTGCCGTAAGCCGTCAAAATATCGAGCGTTTGCGCTCCCGCGGCCCAATTTCCTTGATTGACGTCGAACGTCACTTCGTAGACCGGCGTCCAAGCCGCGTAAAGAACGGAGTACCCGGTAACGTTTTGCAGATCAGCCTCTTGTTCCGCGCTCGGCGACGCTGCCCAGCCCCGGAAGCTGTATCCTTCGCGGGAAGGCGGCTGGGGCAGGAAACTCAGCTTGCCTTCTACGGCCGCGATGGTCTGCGTCGCCCCGTCGCCGCCGTTCGGATCGAACGCGACGTTTTTCGAAGATTTCCAGATCGCGTAGACGCTCGTGTCGCCCGCGATCGAAGTACTCGGATAGATCGCTTCGCCGAGACCGTCGGCGCTGCGGTTCCATTCGATGAACCGGTATCCGGCGCGAACAGGCTCGGAAGCCGGCATGGTTCCAAATCGGCCTCCAGAGGCGGTGCGGGACGCCGGCATGCCGGTCACGGCATCAGTTCCGGCGTTCGCTACGAACGTAATCGCAGGCGTCGCGACCGTCCATTTGGCGTAATAGCTGCCTTCTTGGTTGATTCCGGTCGCGGCCGTTCCCGAACCGCTCTTATCGTTCAAGTACCAGCCTTTGAACATATAGCCGGGTCTGACCACATCCGGAAATCCTCCGTTGAAATTGCTGCTGTTGCCGTTGGAGTACACGGTCGCGACAAGCGTTCCGCCGTCGGGCGTGAAGTTGTTGTAGAATAAGGCGGCTTTATTGGCTTGCGAAGCCCATTGCGCGTACACCGTCGTATTTTGCGATACCGGAGTCAGCGCATTGAACCAGGTTCCGCTCCCGTTGGACGCCGTATTCCAGCCCGTGAAATACCGGTTGTTTTGGGTCGGCGCGGCCGGCATCAGATCTCCGACAATCCCGTCTTTGGTTGCGGTCGTCACCGCGGCGCCCGCGCCATTGAAGTTCGGGTTAAACGTGACCGTATAGGTTTTCTTGTCGCTCCACACCGCGTAAGCGGTCAGATCTCCGTTGATCGCCGTGCCCGCGTTTACCGCCGTTCCTTTTCCGTCCGGCTGCGTGTTCCATCCCAAAAAATACATGCCCCGCTTGGTCGGCGCCGAAGGCAGCGTTCCGAGCGGCCCGCTTCCGGAGACCACCGTTTTGAAATCGGGCGAAGCTTCCGTGTCTCCGGTATTGTTGTCGAACTTCACCGTATGGTAGACGACGCTGCCGGCGGCCGAAGTCACGTTCGAAAATACGCCGAGCGCGTTCCATGTTTTTTTCGAAGACCAGCCGGATTTGTCCATGCCGTTGAGGTCCTGATTGAACGCGTTATCTTGGGCCGCGGTTCCCGTCATGAAACGGAACGGCGTGGACGCATTGAAAGTCATGCCTTTTTGCGCGAGCGCGGCCGAGATATCCGCTACCGAAAACTTGAACGAAACGAAATAATCGTCGTCGCCGTTAAAACGGCTTCCGTCGCCTGTCGGCGCGATCGCGTAATTGACGTCTTGAACCGGCTTGAACGACAAAATCGGCTTGCCGGAAATCCCTGTCGTGCTGGGACCGGTATTCGCGTAAGCGCCGTTCGAACCGTAAATGCCAAGGCGTCCGTTATTGCCCGTCGGATTATAAGCGCCCAGGAAAAAATCGACGCTGCCGTTCAAATCGGCGTCGACCCCGACGAACGCGAAGTTTTTGAACTCGTAGGAACCGTTACCGTTCGCGTTGCTCACCCGTATGCGGATCGCGAGTTCGTCGTCGGTAAAACGCATGTACGTCGACGGGTACGTGTCGTCCCCGACGATATCCTGCGACACCGAACCGCTGCCGGTCTGCTGGTCCTGCAAATAATCGTTCTGGTTATTGGACGGATAAACCGCTTTCCAACCCGAACCGTTACCGCTTAAGGTCCAGGTTTCCGCGGAGACGGGAGCAGACACGGCAAGCAGCGAAGGGAAGATCATGCTGAAGCATAGGAGGATGCTCAAAAGTTTTTTATGCATAGGATAAGCTCCTTTTCTTGATGACTGAATTTCGTAAGGCTCCAATATCGGCAGACCGTTTTCCGGTTCGCGATCCGTCGTTCGGCTTTATGGAACTATTATCGTGAGAACAGAATGTTTTTCGAATAGGAAAATTAGTACAAAACGATTTCTTTCGCTTCCTATAAAAAAAACGACGGGTCCCCCCGATCGCAGGGTATCCCGTCGTCTTTTGCTTGCGGCATGCTTCAGCAGCAAGTCGGCTCAATCTATAGGCAGGCCGCTGTCCGTTCCGGCTTGCCGTTCCAACATCGCCTTGGCGCCGTTTTCCGTCAAGTCTTTCAATACATGCACCAAGTCTGCGGAAGCCATCGGTTTCTCGCGACGAATCCAAAAACTCATGGTGCCGATCATCGCGGACAGAACATATTCCAACATATATTCGAGCTTTTCGTCGTCCTCTGCCGATTTTCCCGTAAACGCTTGGCGAATGATCGGCTTGGTCGCTTCTTTGAGCTTGCCGGCGAAAGCGGGATCGCCGTTATCTCCGAGAAGCACGGCGTAATACTTGCGATTTTGCTCGTACAAACGCAAAAAAGCATCCAAAGGCATACCCATGTCCTGTCCCGCCAAGCGAACCGGCGGCAAGCTTTCCGCCGTCGGGATCAGGGCCTGCTCGATCTGTTCCAACAGATCGTAAACGTCGACGAAATATTCGTAAAAAGTTCCCCGGTTATAGCCGGCTTTTTGCGCGATTTCCTTCACCGTGATCTTCTCGATCCGCTTCTGTTCGTACAGCGCCCAAAAAGCATCGATCAAATTCTGCCGGGTCTGCGCTTTAAGCGCTGGCTGCTTATTCATCGCCGCCTCCTTATTCAAATCCGACATCCCGCTTCCCATTGTCGGTTGATGCGCTTCAATCGGCCGGATACACTGAGAACATACAACACGTTGTCGGATTCTACAAGAGGAGAGTGACCGTCGATGATTACCATTTTGTGCGCGGGTTCGCGCGGCGATTTTCAGCCCTATGTCGCTTTGGCGCTTGAACTTCGAAAGTCGGGAAAAGACGTTCGGATCGCCGGCAGCCGCAGTTTCGAAAGCTTCGTGCGCGGCTTCGGCATCGACTATTATCCGCTGCGGGCGGATATCGAATCTTTGAAAGTCGATCCCAAGCTGCTGCAGCAGGCCGGCTCGGCGGACAACCCGCTGAAGATGCTGCTGGCTTTCAATAAAATGAAAAAATACGGCGTTTATATGACCGAAGAATTTTACGAAGCCTGCGTCGGCAGCGAATTGATCGTGTATCATCCGGGCGTAACGATCGGATACTTCGCGGCGCGTCAGCTGAACGTTCCTTCCGTGCTGGCCTCTCCTTTTCCTCTGCACAAAACCGAAAAATACCCGTCCGTCATCCGGTACGGCCGATCCGCATCCGCCCCGCGCCGCAACAAGCTGAGTTATTCCATGCTGCAGGGCATGCTGTGGACGGCTTCCGGCGGATCGGTCAAAAGCTTCTGGAAGCAGCGGTTCGGCCGTACGCCCGAAAATTTCGGCAGGCCGTACGAACGTCACGCGGATTCCCGATACCCGGCTTTGGTCTCTTGCAGCCGCTTCGTGTTCGACAGACCGGACGACTGGAACGAAAACGTTCATCAGCACGGATATTGGTTTCTGGATCAGCCGAACGATTACGTTCCGCCTCGGGAGTTGGCCGATTTTCTCTTATCCGGCGAAAAGCCTGTTTATATCGGATTCGGCAGCGTATCCCCGCGGGATCGCAAAGACGAAATTGTCCGTTTGATCGTCGAAGCGCTAAAAAAAAGCGGCGTACGAGGAATCATCGGCGGACTGGGCATGATCGACGGACTGCCGGGCAACGTCATAGCCGTCGACCAATCCTCCCATGCCTGGTTATTCCCGCGAACGGCCGCCGTCTGCCATCACGGAGGAGCCGGCACGACCGCGGAAGGATTCCGGGCCGGCGTGCCGAGCGTCATCATTCCGTTTTCCAACGATCAATTCGCTTGGGCGCACCGGGCTTACGACTTGGGCGTCGGAGCGCCTTCCCTGCCTTTCAAACAACTTACGGCCGATAAGCTCGCCGAATCGATCGAATATGCGCTGCGTCCGGAAGTCAAAGCCCGAGCGGAGAAATTGGGCGGCGAGATCGCGTCGGAAAACGGAGCATGGGCCTGCGCGGAGATCATTGCGCGGCTGTTGGATGAACGCGCTTGATAGCGAAACAAAACGTAAAAAAGCGATGCTTTCCCGGCCGGGAAAGCATCGCTTTACGTATGATTCTGTCTATCGCACGGAAACCCCATGCGGCATGCCGATTAATGCATCGGCCCTTCCGGTTTCGCTCCCGCGCCGACTTTGACGCGCTTCACGAACAGCGACACGATCAAGCCGATAACCGCCAGGACCGCGGCGAACACGAACGCGCCCTGCACGCCCGACGTGAATCCGGCGAGCTGGTTCTCCGGACTTTCCGGATTCGCGATTCCTCTTAAGAAGCTGGCTTGGCCGGCGCTCAAGATGCTGACCGCCACCGCGGTGCCGATCGCGCCGGATACCTGCTGCAAGGTGTTCATGATCGCCGTGCCGTGCGGGTAATACTCGCGCGGCAGCTGGTTCAGGCCGTTGGTCTGCGCAGGCATCATGATCATGGAGATGCCGACCATCATGAAGATATGCAGCGTGATGATCGTGCTAAGCGCCGTCGTCGGCGAGATGCCCGTGTACATGAACAAGACGACCGCCACGTCGGCAAGGCCGATGATGACCAGCCACTTCGGACCGAACTTATCGAACAGCCGGCCCATGACCGGAGACAACAGGCCGTTAAGCAAGCTGCCCGGCAGCAGGACGAGGCCCGCTGTCAGCGCCGTCACCGCCATGCCCTGCTGCAAGTACATCGGCAGGATCAGCATCGACGACAGCATCATCATCATGGAAATGAAGATCAGGATCAGGCCCAGCGTGAACATCGGGTATTTGAACGCCCGCAGGTCCATTACCGGCTGCTTCATTTTAAGCTGACGGATACTGAAGAGCAGCAGGGACAACACGCCGATCGCCAACGTGCCGATCACGATCGGGCTCGTCCAGCCGCTGCCCGCTTCGCCGTGTCCGCCCGCGCTGCTGAAGCCGTAGACGATACCGCCGAAACCGAGCGTGGACAGGATGATCGACAGCACGTCGATCTTCGGCTTGGTCAGCTTGGAGATGTTCGGCAGGAACAGCAGGCCGCACACCAGCGAGATAACGAAGAACGGCAGGGAAATCCAGAAGATCCAGTGCCAGCTCAGGTTGGCCAAAATCAAGCCGGAGATGCTCGGGCCGCTGGCCGGAGCGAACATGATGACCAGACCGATCAGGCCCATGGCGGCGCCGCGCTTCTCGATCGGGAAAATAACCAGGATGGTATTGAACATCAGCGGCAGCAGCAGTGCCGTGCCGACCGCTTGAAGCACGCGCGCCAGCAGCAAAATTTCAAAACTCGGCGCGACCGCGGCCACGAACGTGCCGATAATCGAGAAGATCAGCGACGTCGTGAACAGCTGACGCGTGCTGAACCATTGCAGAAGCATGCCGGATACCGGAACCAGAATGCCCAGTACGAGCAGGTAGCCCGTCGTCAGCCATTGAATCGTCGTCGGTCCGACTTCGAGCATCGCCATAAGCGGCGTCAACGCCACGTTCAGCGCCGTCTCCCCGAACAAACCGATAAATCCGC
>Ga0308157_10009869_pt1 | contig 10477 bp, 7 predicted proteins | sample PhyBR1_FD_201035 | JGI IMG/M metagenome (GOLD analysis project Ga0308157, IMG submission 201035) | Phyllosphere microbial communities from UC Gill Tract Community Farm, Albany, California, United States - DLSLB.R1 | ecosystem: Host-associated > Plants > Phyllosphere > Unclassified | place: USA... | reverse complement strand
GGCGTTTGCCGAATACAAGCTCTCGCGCCGGACCAAGGTGTATGCCGAGCTGGACAACACCCGCTGGCGCAACGGCTTCCAGGGTGCGGCCAACAAGGCCACGGCCACCGGCATCTCCGCCGGTGTGGTGCATACGTTCTGAGTGCGGCACCACAACGCAGCGGGTGCTGGTCACAGGGTTGGCAGAGGCTTGCGCCCCAAAGCCAGCCTGCGGCACGAAAAACACCCGCCGAAGGGTGGCGGGTGGGGCAACCTACCCGCTACCGCACCACCATCGAGGTGAAGGGCCACACGTAGGCCTGCAGGCTCACCAGCAGCCCGACCAGGCAGGCCAGCGCAATCGAGTGGAAGAAGACGAAGCGCAGGATGTCCCCTTCATGATTGAACCAGCGGGTGGCGGTGGAGGCCACGACGATCGACTGCGCATCGATCATCTTGCCCATCACGCCACCCGAGCTGTTGGCCGCGCCCATCAGGTTGGGCGACAGGCCCAGCTGGTCGGCCGCCACCTTCTGCATGCCGCCGAAGAGCACGTTCGAGGCCGTGTCCGAGCCGGTGAGCGCCACGCCCAGCCAGCCCATCAGCGTGCCGAAGAAGGGGTAGAACACGCCGGTGTTGGCGAAGGCCAGGCCCAGCGTGGTGTCGGTGCCCGAATAGCGGGTGAGGGTGCCCAGCGCCAGCATGAGCACGATGGTCAGCAGCGAGAAGCGCACCAGCCATACCGTGCGCAGGAAGGTGCGCACGATGGCCACGGGGTTGTACTTCATGAAGATGGCGCTCACCACCGCCGACACCAGGATGGCGGTGCCGGTGGCCGACAGCAGGTTCAGCGTGTAGACCGCGCCTTCCTTGGTGGGCACGGGCACCACGGGCGGCACCTTCTCGATCAGGTTGTGCAGGCCGGCCATGGGGAAGGCGGGCGCGAACAGGCCGTTGAGCCAGGCCTTGACCGGCGGGAGGCCCCAGATGAAGACGAACACCGAGAGGATGACCCAGGGCGTCCACGCGGCGATCAGTTCGGCGCGGGTGTGCTGGGCGACGGCCTGCGCGGGCTTGGCTTCGGCGGCGCTCACGTCGCGGCCGCGCAGCGATGGCGAGGTCCACACGGTCTTGGGCTTCCAGACGCGCAGGAAGGCGACCAGCGACGCCATCGACACGATGGCGGCGATGATGTCCACCAGCTCGGGGCCGATGTAGTTGGCTACCAGGAACTGCGGAATGGCGAACGACAGGCCGGTCACCAGGATGGCGGGCCAGATCTCCTTCATGCCCTTCCAGCCGGCGAAGGCCCAGATCAGCCAGAACGGCACCAGCAGCGAGAAGAAGGGCAGCTGGCGGCCGATCATGGCCGTCACTTCCATCAGGTCGTAGCCGTGCACCTTGGCCAGCGTGATGACCGGCGTGCCCAGCGCGCCGAAGGCCACCGGCGCCGTATTGGCGATGAGCGACAGCCCCGATGCGGCGAGCGGCGAGAAGCCCAGCCCGATCAGGATGGCCGCCGTGACGGCCACCGGCGTGCCGAAGCCGGCCGCGCCCTCGAAGAACGCGCCGAAGCTGAAGGCGATCAGCAGCAGCTGGATGCGCCGGTCCTCGGTGATGCCCGAGAGCGAATCCTGCAGCACCTTGAAGCTGCCGTTCTGCTCGGTGAGCTGGTGCAGGAAGATGATGTTCAGCACGATCCAGCCGATGGGCAGGAGGCCCGTGAAGCCGCCGTAGAGCGCCGCGCGGCCGGCCATTTCCGCCGGCATGCCGTAGGCGAAGACGGCCACCAGCAGCGCGGCGACCAGCCCCATGCCGGCGGCGATGTGCGCCTTGATGTGGAAGAAGCCGAGCGCGGCCAGCATGACCACCACCGGGATCGCGGCCAGCGCGGTCGAGATGATCATGTTGCCGAACGGGTCGTAGATTTGCTGCCAGGTCATGGTGTTGTCTCCGGTGCTTTGGTGTGCCTAGTGCATTGATCGGTGAACGGCAGAGACCCGTCTTTCGGAGGCGCCCACGGGCCGCCGCCACGGTTTGGCTGACGCGAAGCGCACGACTGTAGGAACAAAGTTCCGCGCCGTGCGTGAAATCCAGTCTAGGCGCGATTGAGACGATTTCAAACCCGTCAGGACGGCGTAAGGAGCGCCCTCCTGGCCGTTGCCGGAAGGTGGAATGTCGATCGGCGCAGGCGCAGCGGAGCGCCCCGAGCGGCGCGCCGGGCAGTGGGTTTTGACGGTCGTGGCAGGCGTGGCGGGCGGCCCGCGCCGCGCCGTCACTGGCAGGGAAGACTCAGCCGCGGGCGGCGATCACGCCGCCGCCCAGGCAGACCTCGCCGTCGTACAGCACGGCGCTCTGGCCCGGGGTGACGGCCCATTGCGGGTCGGCGAACTGCAGCGTGAAGCTGCGGCCATCGCCATCGCCATCGCCATCGCCATCGCCATCGCCATCGCCATCGCCGTCGCCGTCGCCGTCGGCAGCGTCGGTGAACGTGCACGCCGCGTCCTGCTGGCGGTAGCGCGTCTTGGCCGCAAGCGCGCCGGCCTGGGGCGGGTGGCCGGCCACCCAGCTGGCGTCGGCTGCCTGTAATGTGGGCGACAGCAGCCAGGGGTGGTCATGCCCCTGCACCACGCGCAGGGTGTTGGTGTCCAGCTCCTTGCGGGCCACGAACCAGGGGGCATGCTCGCCCGCGCCGCGCTGCGCGCCCTTGTCCTTCACGCCGCCGATGCCCAGCCCCTGGCGCTGGCCCAGCGTGTAGAACGACAGCCCCTGGTGGCGGCCCAGCACGCGGCCGCGCTCGTCCTTGATGGGGCCGGGCTCCTTCTGGATGTAGCGGTTGAGGAATTCGCGGAACGGCCGCTCGCCGATGAAGCAGATGCCGGTCGAATCCTTCTTCTTCGCGTTGGGCAGGCCGATTTCTTCGGCGATGCGGCGCACCTCGGTCTTGTGCAGCTCGCCCACCGGGAACAGCGTCTTGGACAGCTGCGCCTGGTTCAGCCGGTGCAGAAAGTAGCTCTGGTCTTTCGACGGGTCCAGCCCCTTGAGCAACTCGAAGAGCCCCGTGGCCGCGTTCTGCCGCACCCTCGCGTAATGCCCGGTGGCGATTTTTTCGGCGCCCAGGCGCATGGCGTGGTCCAGGAAGGCCTTGAACTTGATCTCGGCATTGCACAGCACGTCGGGGTTGGGCGTGCGGCCGGCCTGGTATTCGCGCAGGAATTCGGCGAACACACGGTCACGGTAGTCGGCGGCGAAGTTGACGTGCTCGATCTCGATGCCGATCACGTCGGCCACGGCGGCGGCGTCGACGAAATCGACGTTGGAGGAGCAATATTCGCTGTCGTCGTCGTCTTCCCAGTTCTTCATGAAGATGCCGACCACCTCATGCCCCATCGCTTTGAGCAGGTGCGCCGTGACCGCGGAATCGACCCCGCCCGACAACCCGACCACCACCCGATGCTTGCTGCTGTTCATGGGGCGGGATTATCCCCGTGGCGGGGAAGCGATGCGGTCACGGGGACTTGGCCCACCGCCTGGAATGCACTATTCAATTGATAGCACGGTACGGTGCCGCATCAAGCGCTGGCGCCCGATTCGGCACTGCAGGGCAGGCGGCCACTGTTCCATGGAGCGCACCACAGCGTCGCGCGTGCAGGCACTGGCGCAGCGGCAAGGCGGCCCCATATGCTTGTGCATGGCCCGCATCCTGCGGGCCCCACGCCCGTCACCAGGAGACCCTGCCATGACCACCGCTTCTGCCACCTCGCCCGTCCTCAGCCGCCAGCCGCTGACCGGCGGCCTCTGGGCCACGCTCGACCCGTTCCTCTTCTGCGCCCACCACGACGACGCCTATCCCGCCGGCACGCCCGCGCTGGGCCCGGCCGCGTCGCTGGCGGGTCGGCAGATCGGCCAGGACTTCTCCGGCAAGGACGGCTGGAGCATGTACCACGGCGACGTGGTGCCCGGCTTTCCGCCGCATCCGCACCGCGGTTTCGAGACGGTGACCATCGTTCGCGAAGGCCTCATCGACCACAGCGACTCGCTGGGCGCATCGGCCCGCTTCGGCCAGGGCGACGTGCAGTGGCTCACCGCCGGCCGCGGCGTGGTGCATGCCGAGATGTTCCCGCTGCTGGACGCCGCCGGCCCCAACCCGCTGGAGCTGTTCCAGATCTGGCTGAACCTGCCCGCACGCCAGAAGATGGTGGACCCGCACTTCACCATGTTCTGGTCCGAGCGCATTCCGCGCCTGGTGCTGCGCGAAGGCGCTGGCAGCGAAGGTCCGGCCACGCATGTCGCCGTGATCGCCGGCACGCTGCAAGGCGCCGCGCCGCTGGCGCCGCCGCCCGGCTCCTGGGCCGCGCAGGCGGCATCGGACGTCGCGATCTGGACGATCCGCATGGAGCCCGGCGCCCGCTGGACGCTGCCCGCCGCCGCCGGCGAAGGCACGCGCCGCATGCTCTACCACTTCGCGGGCAGCGGCGTGGCGGTGGCGGGCGAGGCCGCCGGCCATGCGTCGCTGGAGCTGCGTGCCGATGCTGCCGTGGAACTGGTCAACGCAGGCGCCGAGGACGCCGAATTCCTGCTGCTGCAAGGCCGCCCGCTGAACGAGCCGGTGGCGAAATACGGCCCGTTCGTGATGAACACGGAGCAGGAGATCATGCAGGCGCTGCAGGACTACCGCCGTACCGAATTCGGCGGCTGGCCCTGGGGCGACGCGGCCCCGGTGCACGGCCCCGAGCCCCGCCGCTTCGCACGCCGCCCCGGCACGGCGGCGGACGAGCTGCCCACCGAGGCCGGCACAACCGCCTGAGGCCCTGGCGCGCCCTCGCGGCGCGTCCGGACCCACGCTCGCCCTCGTCTTGCCGCCATGGCCGACAATGGCGGGCTCCTTTTTCTCTTTTCAGACCTCCCAGGACCGCCACCCATGCAGATCGCCAAGGACACCGCCGTCACCCTCAGCTACAAGATCACCGACCCCGCCACGGGCAAGCCGCTGGATTCGGGCAACGTGGCCTATCTGCACGGCGGCTACGACAACCTCTTCGCCAAGGTCGAAGAAGCGCTGGAAGGCCAGTCGGTCGGCCACACCGCCACGGTCGATCTGGCCGTCGCCGACGCCTTCGGCGAGCGTGACGAGAGCCTGGTGCGCACCATTCCGAAGAGCGAGTTCCCGCCCGGCGTGAAGGTCGGCGGCCAGCTGCGTGGCGTGGGCGACGACGGCCAGCCGGCGGTCTTCAACGTGGTCAAGATCAAGGGCCCCGAAGTGCACCTGGACGGCAACCACCCCCTGGCCGGCCACGCGCTGCGCTTCACCGCCAAGGTGACCGAGGTGCGCGCCGCCACGCAGGAAGAGATCGCCCACCGCCATGTGCATGGCGGCCACGGGCATCACCACTGATCCGGCAGGGGAACCCGGCGGGCGGCCCGGACGCCGCCCGCTACTCATTTCATAGCTGCCGGCGCTTGCCCACCCAGCGCCAGCGCCTCGAAAGCATCTTGAACCCCACGCAACGGGTGCTCAGCCCCGCGCCTTGATCGCCGTCTGCGTGATCGCCCGGCCCAGCGCCTCGAAGGCGCGGCCGGCCTGCTTCTGTTCGTCCAGGCCCTCGGCGCAGGTGGCCACGACGATGGCGCGCTGGCCGCCGTCCTGCGGGTCGATCACGCCCATGTGGCAGGCGCGCTGGTGCTGCGTGCCGGTCTTGTGGATGAAGCGCACCGTGCGCGGCAGGCCGGCCTCGAGCCGGTAGGCGTCGTAGGTGTCGAACTTCAGGTCCTTGTAGAGCAGTTGCTGGTGTTCGGCGTTCACCAGCTTGCCGCGCACCAGGCTTTCCAGCAGGCCGCCGTAGGCCACCAGCGTGGCGGTGTTGTCGCCGCTGCGGTAGAAGCGGGCATAGGCCTCGTCCATGGTTTTGACCTGCAGCTGCGCCTGCGGCACGTCGAGCGCGCGGGCCAGGGCCTGCACGCGGCGCGGGCCCATGGGGGCGCCGGCGATGCGCACCAGGTCGGTGTGCGTCAGCTGCCGCGCCTGGGGGCTGAACTCGCTGTAGACGCCGTAGCGCACTGCCGAGAAATCGGTGATGCGGCCGGCGCCGGCGCCCAGCAGGGTGCGGGCGCGCTGGGCGATGGCGTCGGGCCCGGCGGAGCGCATGAGCATGTTGGCGGCGGTGTTGTCGCTTTCCATCAGCATGCGGCGCAGCAGGTCCTTCACGTCGTGCCGGGTGCCGTTCTCCTGCCACACCACGCCGCCCGAGCCATCCACCTTGTCGCTTTCCTGCAGGGCCAGCTCCTGGTCCATGCGCAGGCGGCCCTGCTCCACGCTCTGCAGCACGGCGATGGCAATGGGCAGCTTGGCGGACGAGGCCAGGTACCAGGGCCGGTCGGCCTGGTGGGCGAACACTTCGCCCGTGTCCAGCCGCTTGATGTAGACGCCCAGCTGGCCGGGCGTGTCGCGTTCGATGCGCTGCACCTGCTGGCCCAGCGCGGCCACCCAGGCGCCCGGGGCACCCATGTCGCCAGCGGGGGCCGCCTTCTGCGCCGCGGGCGTGGCGGGCTGCGGCTTCGCCTGGGCCTGCGCCGCGTCAGGGCTCGTCGCCGCGCAGATCGTCAGCCACAGCAGCAGGCCCAGGGGCAGGGCGCCCCGTGACGGCGGGCATGGGCAGGGCGTCCGGCGCGCGCTGGTGGGCGTTGGCTGGGTAGGCGGGCACGGCTTGGCAGGGGGTTTCATGGGGTTTTCCGTGGGACAGCAGGCCGGACTGGCAGAGCGCGATGCCCACCTGCCGCAGCGTGCGGTCGGATCGGGCGGTGGAGGGTTCGCCCCGGGTACAGGCGACGACGATGACGCGGGCTTCCCGCGGCTGCTGCGCCGTGGGCGTGACGGTGACGAGGCCGGAATCGCAGGTGCGGGCCCGTTGCGTGCCGGTCTTGTGCGCAAAGCGCGTGCCGCTGGGCAGCCCGGCCTTGATGCGCTGGGGGCCGGTCTTCACGCGCTCCATCACCCCGAGCAGGTAGCGGGTGTGGGTGGGGTTCAGCAAGCGGCCCTCGACCAGCTGCGCCAGCAGTTCGCCATAGGCGTCGAGCCGGCCGGAGTTGAGGCCGGTGGCGTAGTAGGCCTCGAACGCGTCGCCCACGCCGATGGGCGCCAGGCTGGCGGGCGGCACGCGCACCAGCCGCGCCAGCGTCTCCTTGACCTCGCGGTCGCTGCGCTGGGCCTTGAGCGTCAGGAAATCGGTGCCCGACAGGTGCACGGCCTCGGGCGTGAGCTGGCTGTAGGCATGCCGCCGCACGTCGGCCAGCGTGGTGATGCGCTCCAGCCCGCCGGGAACGGCCTCTTGCGCCACGGCATTCACGGCGGGCTGGCCGACCAGGCCGATCAGCATGTCGCTGGCCGTGTTGTCGCTGTAGATGATCATCTGCTCGAGCAGCCAGCGCACCGTGAGCGCCGTCCCCACCGGCTGGCGCTTGGCGGGCCCGGCGCCGTCCACGTAGTCGGACCCGCGCAGGGTGAGGGGCGTGTCGAGCGTGAAGGCGCCGCGCTCCACCCCCCGCAGCACGGCGATGGCGACCGGCACCTTCACCGACGAGGCGAGGTACCAGCGCTCGCTGGCATGGAACGACATCGATTCGCCCGTGTTCAGGTCGCGCACGTAGACGCCGAACGGCGTGGCACCGCCGGCGGCAGCGCGTTCCAGCTCGCGCTGCAGCGCGCGCGCCCAGGCCGCCGGGCGCTGCGAGGCCGATGCCTGCGCCGCGCCCTGCCAGACCGGGGCCGCAGGCGGCATGGCTCCCGCACCGGCCGCTCCAGGCGCAGGGGATGGCAGCGGCGACGGGGGCTGGGCCAGTGCGGCCGGGGCCAGGCCCTGCAGCACGCCCCACGCCAGAACGGCCAGGGTAGGGCGCAGGGCACGTGACAGGGCACGTGACAGGGCGGAGGGCGATGGGCGCGTGGACGAGGTCAAGGGCATGGGCAGCGGGTCGTGGCTCCGGGGATCGAACCCGGAGAAGCAAGTACGGCTGCCTACCGTAGCCTGCGCCGCCCTGGGGATGCGTAGCGCCGCAGGCGGGTCGGCTGTCGGACAGGGGCGCATGGCCCTGGGCCAGCAAGTTCCACCCACTGTTTTTATACTCAGTGGTTCATGCCGGAATTCCAACCCACCCGCACCCACCGCACCCGTTTGATGCAGATCTGGCGCTCCGCCGGCTGGCCCTGCAAGGACGCGCTGGAGATCGACCTGCTGGCCGCCCGGCTGGTGGCGCAGCACACCACCCGCGAAGGCCACGAGGTGCTGCGCCTGACCGACGCCGGCATCACGCTGCTGGCCGAGGCGCGCCAGCGCGGCCTGCGCTCGCTGTCCGCGCACGACCGGCTGGCCGAGCGCTTCGCCGGCCACCTGCTTTCGGCGGGGCGCATCGTCTGGCGGGAGCTGCCGCTGCGCGCCGCGCTGGAAGCGCCCGTGGCGCCCGCCGATGCCGTACCCCGGCCGGCTCCCGCTGGCGCGCCCCGGCTCTGGGCCGACGAAGACGCGGACGGCGCCTCGTCCGGGCGCGCGGCCCAGGTCTGGCGCATGGCCCGGCCCGACCTGTTTTCGGTGCGCAATACCAGCGTGCCCGCCTACCTGCAGCCCATGGTGCACGAGGTGAAGGCCAGCCGGGCCGATCTGCTGTCCGACCTGCGGCACGCCGACAAGCGCCAGGCCTACCAGTGGCTGTGCGAGGAGTGCTATTACGTCTTCCCGGTCGGCATCGCCACGCCCGAGGAAATTCCCGAACAGTTCGGCGTGTGGGTGCTGCACGGCAAGGTGCAGGACCTGGGCCAGCCCGGCGACGCCAGCCGCTTCGAGCTATTGCGGCCCGCGCGGCATGCCCGCTGCACGCTGCCCTTCGCCGTGTGGATGACGCTGTGCAAGGCGACCCCGGTGCGCGGCCAGGGCGAGCCGGCACAGGCACAGCTGGGGGAGGGCCTGCCCGGGCCTGAGGCGGCGGGCGATGCCGACGCCGGGGAAGACCTGGTGGCGCTGGCCGACGCCGCGACGCCCTGCGGGCCACCGCGGGCGGCCGAGGCTGAGCCCACGCCGCCACCGGAAAGCGCCGTGTGACCTACACCGTCGCGGTGCGGGAGCTGTGCGAGTTCACCGCCAAGGCGGGCGACCTGGACCTGCGCTTCACGCCCGCGCCCACTGCGCTCGAAGGCATGGCCGGCCATGCGGTGGTGGCCGGGCGGCGCGGCGCGGGCTACGAGCGCGAGGTGACGCTGGCCGGTGACTGGCGCGAAGGCCTGCGCCACCTGCGCGTGCGAGGCCGGGCCGACGGGTTCGATCCGGCGGCCGGCCGGCTGGAAGAGGTCAAGACCTTCAAGGGCCGGCTCGACCGGCAGCCCGCATCGCACCGCGCCCTGCACTGGGCGCAGGCCAAGGTCTACGGCTGGCTGTTGTGCGAGGCGCGTGAGCTGGCCGCCATCGATGTGGCGCTGGTGTACTTCGACATCGGCAGCCAGCAGGAGACGGTGCTTACCGAACACTGCAGCGCCGAGGCGCTGCGCGCGCATTTCGACACGCAGTGCCGCCGCTTCGTGGCCTGGGCCGAACAGGAGGTGGCGCACCGCGCCGCGCGCGACGCCGCCCTGGCCGCGCTCGCGTTCCCGTTCGGCGCCTTCCGCACCGGCCAGCGCCCGCTGGCGGAGGCCGTCTACCGCGCCGCCACCGCCGGCCGCTGCCTGCTGGCCCAGGCGCCCACCGGCATCGGCAAGACGGCGGGCACGCTGTTTCCGCTGCTGAAGGCGGCCCCGGGCGAACAGCTGGACAAGATCTTCTTCCTGGCCGCCAAGACCTCGGGCCGGCAGGTGGCGCTGGACGCGCTGGCGCGCATGGCGGGGCCCGCGCGCGAGGACGGCCGCGGCGGCGCCCTGCCGCTGCGCGTGCTGGAACTCGTCGCGCGCGAGAAGGCCTGCGAGCACCCGGGCCAGGCCTGCCATGGCGACGCCTGCCCGTTGGCGCGCGGCTTCTACGACCGGCTGCCCGCCGCCCGCGCCGCGGCGCTCGGCCCGCTCGCCTTCGCCACGAACGTTGCGACCGCCCCGACCGCCACCCGCGCCACTGGCCCGCTGGCGCTGGACCAGGCCCGTGTGCGCGAGGCCGCGCTGGCCCACGGCGTGTGCCCCTACTACCTCTCGCAGGAGCTGGCGCGCTGGGCCGACGTGGTGGTGGGCGACTACCACTACTACTTCGACCTGGGCGCGATGCTGCACGGCCTCGCGCAGGCCAGCCAGTGGCGCGTGGCCGTGCTGGTGGACGAGGCGCACAACCTCGTCGAGCGCGGGCGCCGCATGTACACGGCCGAACTGCTGCCCGGCACGCTGCACGAGGCGCGCCGCTCGCCCACGGCCGCCGCGGTGCCGGTCGTGAAGAAGGCGCTGGACCGCATCCGCCGCGCGTGGGTCGCGTTGGACAAGGCGGTGGAAGCGCAGGCGCCGGCGGCCGCGCGGCCCGCGGGCGCGGCCAGCTACGTG
>Ga0308157_10009867_pt1 | contig 10477 bp, 7 predicted proteins | sample PhyBR1_FD_201035 | JGI IMG/M metagenome (GOLD analysis project Ga0308157, IMG submission 201035) | Phyllosphere microbial communities from UC Gill Tract Community Farm, Albany, California, United States - DLSLB.R1 | ecosystem: Host-associated > Plants > Phyllosphere > Unclassified | place: USA... | reverse complement strand
AAACCGTTGGCTCACCACGGGCATGCTGTGCGCTTCTGCTTCCAGTAACGAAACCGGTTATTTAACCCAGAAATTCTCCCGCGCCCTCGGCATGTTAGCCGTGGATAACCAGGCGCGTGTCTGACACGGACCAACGGTAGCAAGTCTTGCTCCAACATTTGGTCGCGGTGCGATGACCAACCACTGGGTTGATATTAAGAACGCCAACCTTATTGTGGTGATGGGCGGTAACGCCGCTGAAGCGCATCCAGTGGGATTCCGCTGGGCGATGGAAGCAAAAATCCACAATGGCGCGAAACTGATTGTTATTGATCCACGCTTTACGCGTACCGCGTCGGTGGCCGATTTCTATACCCCGATCCGCTCAGGTACTGACATTGCATTCCTGTCAGGCGTACTGCTGTATCTGCTGACTAACAACAAATTCAACCGCGAATATGTTGAAGCGTATACCAACGCCAGCCTTATCGTGCGCGAAGATTACGGCTTCGATGACGGGTTGTTTACCGGCTATGACGCCGAGAAACGCAAATACGACAGAACGACCTGGAACTACGAGCTGGATGAAAACGGCTTCGCGAAGCGCGATACCACGCTGAGCCATCCGCGCTGCGTATGGAACCTGCTGAAGACCCACGTGTCCCGCTATACGCCGGACGTGGTGGAAAACATCTGCGGCACGCCGAAAGCGGATTTCCTGAAAGTGTGCGAATACATCGCTGAAACCAGCGTTCACGATAAAACCGCCTCGTTCCTGTATGCGCTGGGCTGGACGCAACACTCCGTGGGCGCGCAGAACATCCGCACCATGGCAATGATCCAGCTTCTGCTTGGCAACATGGGCATGGCAGGCGGCGGCGTAAACGCCCTGCGCGGTCACTCCAACATTCAAGGGCTGACTGACCTTGGCCTGCTCTCCCAGAGCCTGCCGGGTTATATGACGCTGCCGAGTGAAAAACAGGCCGATATCCAGACCTATCTCGCCACGAACACGCCGAAACCGCTGCTCGAAGGCCAGGTCAACTACTGGGGCAACTACCCGAAATTCTTCGTCTCTATGATGAAAGCCTTCTATGGCGATAAAGCGACGGCGGAGAACAACTGGGGTTACGACTGGTTGCCGAAGTGGGATAAAGGCTACGACGTACTGCAATATTTCGAGATGATGCACCAGGGCAAAGTGAACGGTTACTTCTGCCAGGGCTTTAACCCGGTGGCCTCGTTCCCGAACAAGAACAAGGTTGTAGCGTCACTGTCGAAACTGAAATTCCTGGTCACTATCGACCCGCTCAACACCGAGACGTCCACCTTCTGGCAAAACCACGGTGAACAGAACGATGTCGATCCGGCGTCGATTCAGACTGAGGTCTTCCGTCTGCCGTCGACCTGCTTTGCCGAAGAGAACGGTTCTATCGTGAACTCCGGCCGCTGGTTGCAATGGCACTGGAAAGGCCAGGACGCGCCGGGCATTGCGCTCAACGACGGCGAAATTCTGGCGGGCATCTTCCTGCGCCTGCGCAAAATGTACGCCGAAGAAGGCGGCGCCTGCCCGGAACAAGTGCTGAACATGACCTGGAACTACCTGACGCCGCATAACCCGGCGCCGGAAGAAGTGGCGATGGAAAGCAACGGTAAGGCGCTGGCGGATATTACCGACCCGGCGACTGGCGCGGTCATCGTCAAAAAAGGTCAGCAACTCAGTAGCTTTGCGCAACTGCGCGATGACGGCACGACTTCAAGCGGTTGCTGGATTTTCGCCGGTAGCTGGACGCCGGAAGGCAACATGATGGCGCGTCGCGATAACTCCGACCCGTCTGGCCTTGGCAATACGCTGGGCTGGGCATGGGCGTGGCCGCTTAACCGCCGCATTCTCTATAACCGTGCCTCCGCTGATCCGCAGGGCAAACCGTGGGATCCGAAGCGTCAGTTGCTGAAATGGGACGGCGCGAAATGGGGCGGCGTGGATATTCCGGATTACAGCGCCGCCGCACCTGGCAGCGATGTCGGTCCGTTCATCATGCAGCCGGAAGGGATGGGACGCCTGTTTGCTATCGATAAGATGGCCGAAGGTCCGTTCCCGGAACACTACGAGCCGTTTGAAACGCCGCTCGGCACTAACCCGCTTCACCCGAACGTGGTGTCTAACCCCGCAGCCCGCGTCTTTAAAGATGACCTGGCCGCGATGGGTAAAGCCGATAAGTTCCCGTACGTCGGGACAACTTATCGTCTGACGGAGCACTTCCACTACTGGACCAAGCATGCGCTGCTCAACAGCATCATACAGCCGGAACAGTTCGTGGAAATCGGTGAAAAGCTGGCGAACAAGCTGGGCATCGCCCACGGCGATACCGTGAAAGTCTCCTCCAACCGCGGCTATATCAAAGCCAAGGCGGTGGTGACCAAGCGTATTCGCACCCTGAAAGTGAACAATCAGGACGTCGATACCATCGGCATTCCGATCCACTGGGGCTACGAGGGCGTAGCGAAGAAAGGCTTTATCGCGAACACGTTGACGCCGTTTGTCGGCGACGCCAATACCCAAACGCCGGAATTTAAGGCGTTCCTGGTGAACGTGGAAAAGGTGTAACGGAGACGACTTATGGCTTATCAATCGCAAGACATTATCCGTCGTTCCGCGACTAACGGTTTCACCCCCGCGCCTCACGCGCGGGACCACCAGCAGGAAGTGGCGAAGCTTATCGACGTGACCACCTGCATCGGCTGTAAAGCCTGTCAGGTGGCGTGTTCCGAGTGGAATGACCTGCGTGACGAAGTGGGTCACAACGTGGGGGTGTATGACAACCCTGCGGATCTCACCGCGAAAACCTGGACGGTGATGCGCTTCTCGGAAGTGGAGCAAAACGACAAACTGGAATGGCTTATCCGCAAAGATGGCTGTATGCACTGCGCGGATCCGGGCTGCCTGAAGGCGTGCCCGGCGGAAGGGGCAATCATTCAGTACGCTAACGGGATTGTCGATTTTCAGTCCGAACAGTGCATCGGCTGCGGCTACTGCATCGCCGGTTGTCCGTTCGACGTTCCGCGCCTGAACCCGGAAGATAACCGCGTCTACAAATGCACCCTGTGCGTGGATCGCGTAACCGTGGGCCAGGAACCGGCGTGCGTGAAAACGTGTCCGACCGGGGCGATTCACTTCGGCTCGAAAGAAGACATGAAAGAGCTTGCCGGTGAGCGCGTGGCGGAACTGAAAACCCGTGGTTATGAAAAAGCAGGCCTGTACGATCCGGCCGGAGTGGGCGGGACGCACGTCATGTACGTGCTGCATCACGCCGACAACCCGAATCTGTATCACGGGCTGCCGGAAAACCCGGAAATCAGCGAAACCGTTAAATTCTGGAAAGGCGTCTGGAAGCCGCTTGCCGCGATTGGCTTTGCCGCCACCTTCGCCGCTAGCGTATTCCACTATGTCGGCGTCGGCCCGAACCGTGCGGATGATGAAGAAGACAATCTTCATGAGGAAAAAGACCAACCTCGTGACGATCGTGAGGAGGGGCGCAAATGAGGAAACGTAATACAATCGTGCGCTATACCGCGCCCGAGCGCATCAACCACTGGATCACGGCCTTCTGCTTCATTCTGGCGGCGGTGAGCGGGTGGGGGTTCCTGTTCCCCTCCTTCAACTGGTTGATGCAGATTATGGGTACGCCGCAACTGGCAAGGATCGTTCACCCGTTTGTCGGGGTGGTGATGTTTGCGTCGTTTATCATCATGTTTTTTAGATACTGGCACCACAATCTAATCAATCGTGAGGATATCTTTTGGGCGAAGAATATTCGTAAGATTATCGTTAACGACGAAGTAGGTGACACCGGACGTTATAATTTCGGTCAGAAATGCGTTTTCTGGGCGGCGATTATCTTCCTGGTGTTGCTGTTGGCAAGCGGCGTCATTATTTGGCGTCCGTATTTCGCCCCGGTCTTCTCGATTCCGGTGATCCGCGTAGCGCTGATGGTACATTCGTTTGCCGCGGTCGCCCTGATTGTGGTTATTATGGTGCATATTTACGCCGCGCTGTGGGTGAAAGGCACCATTACCGCAATGGTCGAAGGCTGGGTCACCTCCGCATGGGCTAAGAAACATCACCCGCGCTGGTATCGCGAAGTGCGCGAAAAACAGGATAAATCGACTGAATGAGTATTCGCATCATCCCGCAAGATCAGCTGGAGAAGGGCGAAAAACATACGGCGGATATGATTCCGCCGTTATTGTTCCCCCGGCTGAAAAACCTCTATAACCGCCGCGCAGAACGTCTGCGCGAGTTAGCCGAAAGCAATCCGCTGGGCGATTTTCTGCGCTTTGCGGCGCTTATCGCCCACGCCCAGGAAGTGGTGCTATATGACCACCCGCTGGAGATGGATTTAACGGCGCGCATCAAAGAGGCCGCCGCCCAGGGTAAACCGCCGCTCGATATCCATGTCCTGCCGCGCGACGCCCACTGGCAGAAGCTTTTGCACTCAATGATTGCCGAGCTGAAACCGGAAATGAGCGGCACGGCGCTGGCCGTCATCGAAAATCTGGAAAAGGCCTCAGGCCAGGAACTGGAAGAGATGGCGAGCGCGCTGTTCGCGGCGGATTTTGGTACCGTCAGCAGCGACAAAGCCCCGTTCATCTGGGCGGCGCTGTCGCTTTACTGGGCGCAAATGGCAAGCCTGATCCCCGGCAAAGCGCGTGCGGAATACGGCGAACAGCGTCAGTTCTGCCCGGTGTGCGGGTCAATGCCGGTTTCCAGCATCGTACAGATCGGCACCACCAACGGTTTGCGCTATTTGCATTGCAACCTGTGTGAAACCGAGTGGCACGTGGTACGCGTCAAATGCAGCAACTGCGAGCAAACCCGTGATTTACATTACTGGTCGCTCGACAGCGAGCAGGCGGCGATTAAAGCGGAAAGCTGCGGTGACTGCGGTACGTACCTGAAGATCCTGTATCAGGAAAAAGACCCGAAAGTGGACGCGGTGGCAGACGACCTCGCTTCGCTGGTGCTGGACGCGCGAATGGAACAAGAGGGCTTCGCCCGCAGTTCCATTAACCCGTTCCTGTTCCCGGGCGAAGGGGAGTAATCTCCCTGCGATGTTGATTCCCGTCTTCGGTAGAAGGCGGGAATTACTGTAAATAACAGCATCACCAGGCTTGCGACGTTTAACGAGACATATTCAGTTAGTTACGTTGTCTTTATCCTCTTTTCAGTACCCCCTTCTTCATGCCATTTGCGTTCACAGGCAGGCTCGCCCTCAATGCCTTTTCCCATCATCCCTTTGCGTGAGAAATAGCATCTTTGCTTTGTCGATCCAGATAATGCTCAAGTGCTCCAGGCAATAACCCGGCCTTCAAAACGCACGACGCCGTGCAGGATAAGTACGCTCACAAATCCTGTTTTGCGAGATGCTTTCCAGAAACTGCTTTTTTAGCAAACCAGTCTTGTGATCCCACGTTTCGCCAGGCTAAATCACTGTATATCCATACAGATTAACCAGGCAAAAAAATGGCGTTAGAAGAGGGAATAGCAACACTGGTCAAAGCGTTTATCGCTGCCGGAAGACCGTCAATACGAAGTAAAACCATCGCTGAACGGCGTGCGGGCTATATCGCCAGCGCCGCGCTGGCGGGCGATATTGAGCAGCGCGTCGAGGTAAAAGACATCACACTTGAAGGCATATCGCTGCGCGTGGTGTCGCCGCTCAACGGCGAAGCGCATTTACCGGCAGTGATTTATTACCATGGCGGGTGTTTTGTCAGCGGCGGGTTTGAAACTCACGATAATCAACTGCGGCAACTGGCATTTTTTAGCGGCTGCCGAATTATCGCCGTGCGCTATCGTCTGGCGCCTGAACACGTCTATCCGGCGGCGCATGATGATGCGGAATGCGCCGCGCAATTTATTGCGCAGCATGCCGATACGCTGGGAATTGATCACACTCGAATTACCCTTGCGGGTGACAGCGCTGGCGGGCATCTCGCGCTGGTAACCGCGCTGCGCCTTAAAGCCAGCGGCGGCTGGCAGCCATCGCAGCTAGTGCTGATCTATCCCATGCTGGACGCGACGGCGCACTTCGAAAGTTATACCCGCAACGGGCTGGATTATGTCATTACTCGCGAGGTGCTTTTGACCGGCTACGATGCCTATCTGACCACCTGCACTCGCCTCCACCCTGAAGCCAGCCCGCTCTGGCGCGACGATTTTGCCGGTTTGCCGCCCGTGCATATCGTCACCGCAGAATTCGATCCGCTCTGCGATGAAGGCGAAGCGCTTTTTGCACGTCTTACGGAGCAAGGCGTAAGCTGCACCTGCCAGCGCTGGCTTGGCGTGATCCACGGTTTCTTTCAGCTTGGCGACATCAGCCAAAGCGCCCGGGATCTGATGCGTGATGTGACATGGCGTGTGGCAAATCGTAAATAACAGTACGCCGCCCGAAGGCGGCGGTGAAGAGGATTTACAGCGTGACGCTAAACGACTGCGCGCCGCTCATCGGTGTCACAATCAGGCCCAGTTCGCCCGGACAGACATTGGCAGTAGTCACCGCAGTAAACTGGTGAATATTGCGCAGGCACAGCGTCCAGTTGGTGGCGTTGCCCTCGCCCCACACCATCAGTTTATTGCCCTCGCGTTTCACGTACAGCGTAAAGGCCACCGAACCGTGCGTCGTGGGTACATCGCACTGCACTTCCCGCCCCTCGTCGAGGTTAAACAGCTGGAATGCGGTGCCCTCATGCCAGGGGTAATCCGGCTTTTGGTCATTATTGCCCAGTGCCAGTAGCGTGTTGTCGCGCACATAAACCGGCAGGCTCAGGAAATCGTGACATTGTTTAAGCCAGCGGCTGCCCGTTTGCACGTCGTTGTGCCATAGATGCGTCCAGCGCCCTTCCGGCAGCCAGAACGCCACGTCGCCCGCCTCGCTGAATACGGGCGCCACCAGAAGCGAATCACCCAGCATATACTGGCGATCAAGATAGTCGCAGGCCGGATCGTCGGGGAATTCAAGCATCATGGCGCGCATCATCGGCGTACCTACAGCATTCGCCGTCATCGCCTGACGATATAAATAGGGCATCAGGCGGCATTTCAGTTCGGTGAAGTGGCGAACCACATCGCAGGCCTCATCATCATACGCCCAGGGTACCCGGTAGGATTTGCTGCCGTGCAGGCGGCTGTGGCTGGAAAGCAACCCGAAGGCGCACCAGCGTTTATAAACATGCGCAGGCGCGGTGTTCTCAAAGCCGCCAATATCGTGGCTCCAGAAACCAAAACCCGAAAGCCCGATGGACAGCCCGCCGCGCAAACTCTCCGCCATGGATTCATAGTTGGCGTAACAATCACCGCCCCAGTGAACCGGAAACTGCTGCGCGCCCACGGACGCCGAGCGGGCGAACAGCACCGCCTCTTCTTCACCGACGGTCTCTTTCAACACGTCCCATACCAGCTTGTTGTAGAGCCAGGCGTAATGGTTATGCATTTTCTGCGGGTCGGAACCGTCATGCCACACCACATCGGTCGGGATACGCTCGCCGAAGTCGGTTTTGAAACAATCCACACCCATTTTCACCAGCCGCTTAAGATGACCGGCATACCACGTACACGCCGCTGGATTGGTGAAATCGACAATCGCCATGCCTGGCTGCCATTTATCCCACTGCCACACCGCGCCGTTCGGGCGTTTGAGTAAGTAGCCCTTTTCCATGCCCTCGCGAAACAGCGGCGATTTCTGCCCCATATACGGATTTATCCACACGCATATTTTCAGGCCGCGCGCTTTCAGGCGCTGTAGCATGCCAACTGGATCCGGGAACGTTGCGGGGTCCCATTCGAAATCGCACCACTGGAACGCCTTCATCCAGAAACAATCAAAATGGAACACATGAAGCGGCAGTTTGCGCGCCGCCATACCGTCGATGAAACGGTTGACGGTGGCTTCATCGTATTGGGTGGTAAACGAGGTGGTCAGCCACAGCCCGAACGACCACGCAGGCGGCAAGGCAGGACGGCCCGTGAGGCGGGTGTAACGGTCAAGCACCGCTTTCGGCGTTGGCCCGTCAATCACAAAATACTCCAGGTATTCCCCTTCCACGCTGAATTGCACTTTCGAGACTTTTTCAGAGCCAATTTCAAACGACACGCATTCAGGATGATTCACCAGCACCCCATAGCCGTGCCGGGAGAGGTAAAACGGAATATTTTTATACGCCTGTTCCGTGCTGGTGCCGCCGTCGCGATTCCAGGTTTCCACCGTCTGGCCGTTACGCACCAGCGCGGTGAAGCGCTCACCCAGGCCATACACGGTTTCGCCTACGCTGAGATCCAGCCGTTCGAACATATACTGGCGCGAGGTATTGCCATCCTGCACGTAGCCGCTGTTTTTGGCCTGACTGCCGGTAATGCGCACGCCGTCGCGCAGAAAATCGAGCGCCCACACTTCCCCTTTGGTTACCCGCACACTCAAATTGCCACTGGTAAGCCCGGCAAATGCCGCCGTGTTTTGCATCGTTACCGGCACATTTTCCTGCACGTTCAGCGGGTAATGTGGGCCGCGGTCCACCCTGCCCTGAAAATGCTCGATACGCACACCAATGATGCCCTGCTGCGGCGAGAAAAAGCGCAGAGTGAATAATGGCGTGTCGAGCTGCCAGGCGCGTTCACGCACGTCACGCGGCGCGGCATATACCACCATCTCGTTATCATGCAGTTCAACATCAAACACCTGTAGCGGATGCGTTAACGTTAAACCCGGTTGGATAAGCCAGTTTCCATCGCTAATTTTCATCTCTGTCCCTCAGACTGGTTCAGGTCTTTACTGACCGGTGACGTTTCAAATTCCTGTTGATGGTCGCGCGCATGCTGCCCAAGCTCGCTTAAGATATTGCGCAAAAGCGGCGTTTTCAGGGTATAGAAGCGTTTGGCGATAAGGGCGCTCAGCACATAGCAGAGGCCGGGTACGAGCGTAAACAGCACAATGATGGTGGTAAGCGTGGCGTGATTTTGGGCGTGCGCGGTGGCGTCATAACCGCTGCCTGCCAGCATCCAGCCAATCAGCGCGCCGCCCAGCGCCAGGCCCAGTTTCAGCACAAACAGCGTCCCCGCGAAGCTGATGCCGGTGAGGCGTTTGCCGTTGCGCCATTCGCCGTAATCCACGGTATCGGACATCATCACCCACTGGATAGGCGTAACGAGCTGGTGCAGCACGCCAATGACAAAGATAAAGGCGAACATTAAAACGGTGGCGTGCAGCGGCACGAAAAGCATCGCCACGCTCAGCACCGCCAGCGCGGTGTTGGTCCACCAGAATACGCTGACTTTGCATTTCCAGTCGGTGAGGGGTTTGGCAAGCGCGCTACCCAGCAAGTTGCCAACGCAGTACACGCCAAGGAACCAGGAGAACAGCGTCGCATCGCCCATAATCCAGGTGACGTAATACATCATCGCCCCGCCGCGTACGCAGACCGCAAGGATATTAAGAAGCGTGAGCAGCCCGACAATACGCCATTGATCGTTTTGCAGGATATCGCGTAAATCTTCCCGCATAGAGGATGTGCTGGGCGGCGCGTCAACGCGCTCTGTGGTGGTGAAAAAGCAAAACGCCAGCATCAGAAAAGCGACAAGCGCCAGCACGGCGATGCCGCCCTGGAATCCAAACGCGTCATCACCGCCGCCAATCAGCCGCACCAGCGGCATCATCAAAACCGTTGAGAGCATGCCGCCCAAGGTCGCCAGCACGAAACGCCAGGATTGCAGGGAGATGCGCTGCTCCGGGTCGCTTGTGATCACCCCGCCCAACGCGCAATACGGGATGTTTACCACCGTGTACATTAATGTCAGCAACGTATAGGTGACGGCGGCGTAAATCATTTTTCCGCTCAGGGTCAGCGCCGGCGAGCTATAGGCAAAAACGCAGATCACGCCAAAGGGCAGCGCGCCAAAAAGCACCCATGGCCGAAACTTGCCCCAACGGCTGCGGGTGCGGTCGGTAATCAGGCCCATGGCCGGATCGGACAAGGCATCCAGCGCGCGGGCCAGCAGAAACAGCGTGCCGACAAACCCGGCGGGAAGACCAAAAATATCGGTATAAAAAAACATCATATAAAGCATGACGTTATCAAAAATGACATGGCTGGCGGCGTCTCCCATGCCGTAACCAATTTTCTCTTTAACCGATAACACGTGCTCGCTCATGACGGCCATCCTTAATCGCACAGCGTAAAATTTCGCTTAAGGTGTTTTATCCCGGTCTGGCAACGTGTGGAATTGTGTTTTCTGGTAATTTATTTATGTTTCTTGTTTTCTGTGATCAAATTAACTTATTGATATTTAAACCAATTAAATTTTGAAACGTGACGAGCTTTTACATTCACACTGCGGATGATTAGCATTCAGGCGATGCGGGAGAAAAAAGAACGCGGTAGGTCTTGGTAAGTGCCTGAAACGCGCCTATAATGCGCCGGCCTCCATGTAGCAATGAAGGCTCGG
>Ga0308157_10009863_pt1 | contig 10482 bp, 13 predicted proteins | sample PhyBR1_FD_201035 | JGI IMG/M metagenome (GOLD analysis project Ga0308157, IMG submission 201035) | Phyllosphere microbial communities from UC Gill Tract Community Farm, Albany, California, United States - DLSLB.R1 | ecosystem: Host-associated > Plants > Phyllosphere > Unclassified | place: USA... | reverse complement strand
GGATTTTCCAAAAATAAAACCTTCGGATATTGAGTTTAAATTGACACAACCAAATTATACGGTAAATACACTGGCGCATTTGCATGATAAATATCCGAATCATGATTTTTCATTGATCATGGGAGAGGATAATTTGAAAACACTTCACAAGTGGAAAAACTATGAAGTACTTTTGAATAATCATGATATTTACGTTTACCCCCGCATTTCAGATGAACCGGAAAATAGCGAACTAAAATCACATCCTAGAGTTCATATTATTGATGCGCCTGTTGTAGAAATTTCATCTACTTTTATTCGGGAGAATATTAAGAAAGGGAAAAATATCCAGCCGCTTTTACCTTTAAAAGTATGGGAATATATTGATCACAATAATTTTTATAAGAAATAATTTCCCATGCAGTTTTACGCAATCTTGTCATTCCGACGAAGGAGGAATCTTCGTTGCTAGATCGACACAGATTGATATTCTTTGAGGAGCTACTTACGAAGATTCCTCGTTTCTCGGAATGACAAACATAACGCAAAAACGAGTCATAAAAAAAGCCTGAATTGATAAGATTCAGGCTTTTAGCTTTTAAGTGTTTTTATTATTTCACTTCAGTTCCTTCAAATTGTATTCTCGGGTCATTCACATTTACGAGTTCATCGAGCTCATAGATATTTTTATAACCGTATCCATAAAGGTTAATATGCGTTGGAATATTCAATGCCAGCATAATTGGTTTTCTGTTGGACAAAATTTGTGTTTCGATATTGGTTTTAGGTTTAGCCATTTTCGAAGCAAAATCTATTGGATCTCCATCAAAATTATTATTGCAGTAAATCAAGATTCTGGTATTGGGATCCGGAATCAATTTTAAAAGATTTTCCTGTGTAAAATCAGTAAAGTCCAGATGAATCGCTCCTTTTAAATGCTTTCTGTTGAAACGAAAATCAGAACGGGAATCCAAAATTACCGTGTTTTCTTCCTTTGCCATTTTCAAAAAAGAATCCAGACTCACCAGATTTTTTTCTCGTTGCTTTTCTAATTCGGTTACCAGATTTTTAAAATCATCATAATCGACTAACGCTTTTGGATATTGGGTGTCTTTTTCCATCTTCTTTCTTTTGTTTACCTGTGAATGGATAATGCCGGTTATAAAACAGCAGCCGGCTAAAATGATAAGAGCTGTAATTTTCATAGTTTTATATTTAGTTCGGATTAAATCTTTTTATAACCGGCGTATTTTTATGCCTCAACACTTATACCTGCACTGACACGGGTTCTGATATCACTTAAAGACTGATCTGCCAAAAGTTTCCCGTCTCTGAAAACTTCTTTCAGTTCACCTTGTTTTTCTTCTTCCCATGAAACATTGTCTGTTAAATGATAAACACCGTCAACCAAATCAATTTTCATTAAGCCTTTTGCAGATTTTTTAGTTCCGTCATCTGTAATAGGATCTTTGAATATCGCTCTTCCTTCGCCATCAACTTCTCCGTAAGTCGCTTTCATGGCAAAACCAAAAGTATCACGTGTATTATACTGATATGTGAAAGATCCAATTCCTAAAACCACATTGGTAGAAGCGAATCCTTTTGCTTTTAAACGCTCACAAATCTGAATCGCTCTGGCAACGGTAATACTGTCGCCGTAAATGGCTCCAATTTGAGGAATCAGTTCTTTATATCCCTTTGCATTTTCTGAACCTCCAAAAACATCCCAAAGCAATTCAATAACACCTTTCTTCTCTTGTTCTGTTTTTCCATTCGGATTTCCGCAGATAATATCAACAGGATCACCGCTGTCAGGACGAATAACTACTTTACCTTCTCGGGCAATAATATCTTCTTTTAAACGCGGTAAATAATCGGTTAAAACTTTCCATAAATCCCATGTGTCAGAAACGATAGAAACAATTCCTTTTGGATATACTTCGGTCACTAATCTTTTAAACGTCTCACATTCACCTTCCGTTGTCCCCATACACATCACAGAATGCTCCGTAGCCGCAACAGAACCTGCGATTAATTCGGTATCAGAATTGGCGTTATAATATTCTTCGAAGAAATCAATCGCCGGAATCGTATCAGATCCTGTAAAACTCAATAAATGTCCGGCTGCAGATGTTACTGCAGCTTCGATTCCGCCCATTCCTCTCATAGAGAAGTCATGTCCCTGCCAGTTGACAAAATCAGGTACAGATGAAGTTTCTTCCGCATATTTGTCCAGTACTTTTCTATATTCGCGCGCAATTGTAGCTGAGTTACAAGGCAACCAGATTACGGCAGAAAGCAATGTTTCAAAATAATTCGTCAGCCAGAAAAATTCCGGAATAGTATTGTACATCGTAAACATTGGCACTCTCAACGGAACGCTGGCTCCTTCCGGCAAAGCTTTAAAAACCATCGGGATATAGCCTAAATCATGTAAATCTTCGATATGTTTAGTGCCTACCTGGTTTTCTCCTAAATAGTTATTGATTCTTCGGGCGTATTTTTTAACTACTTCTTCTTTAGGTTGTTTAAAAAAGTAAGTATCAAAATCGTGAATAATATATTTTTTGATGAAATACTGCAATCCGAAAAACACAACTTCTTCAAGACCTTCGATTCTTGATTTTCTGGGTGTCCAGTTAGAATATACTAAAGTGGTTTTGTCGGGGTATTGCCTTCTGTGGTCAACTTTGTAACCATCGGTTAATAATAGTGGGTTCATAATTTTAGTTTATATTTTTTAATAATCGTTCTGCTAAATCTTTTATATCATTGGTTCTTACCAAATTTTCAATCCATTTGTTTGGAATATTTTCTATTCCATAATAAATCCCTGCTAATCCTCCTACAATAGCTCCGGTTGTATCTGTATCTTCACCAAGATTAACCGCTTTCAAAACTGTTTCTTCATAAGAGTCTGAATTCAGGAAACACCAAATACTCGCTTCTAAACTATGTAGCACATAACCAGAAGAATGAATTTCATTTTCCGGATATTCTGAAATATCATTTTTAAGAATTCTGTCAAATAACTGAATTTCTGCTGGATTAAACTTTTTATCTTTCAAAAATACCGAAACCGTATTTTTCATTTCGATATAGGCTTCGAATTTATCTTTCTCCTTTAAAATTTCCAAAGAATAAATCACATAAATAAAGCAGGCAAATATTGATCTGAAATGTGCATGCGTTACAGATGAAACTTCTTTGACTTTTTGGTAAATTACTTCAATATCATTTTCTTTTTGAAGATAAAAAACCAACGGAAAAATACGCATTAAGGAACCATTTCCATTATCACTTTCAGAAAATCCGCCGCACAAATCGGGTTGATGTCCCTTTGCGATATTAAGAATGGCTTGTCTCGTTGCAATTCCGATATCGAAAACTTGTCCGTGTGGTGTCCATAATTCTGCTGTATACCATTTAACGAAGTTCCTTGCGATATCATTTAAATCATAGCCTGAACATAAACTTTCTGCCAGACAAAACGCCAATGAACTATCGTCACTCCATGTTCCGATTGGTTGATGATGTGTTCCAAAACCAAACATTTCGGTAACCGGATTTTGTTTTAAATACGTTCTCGACTTAAATTCAACCGGAACACCTAATGCATCACCAACAGCTAAACCGAATAAACCTGATTCTATTGTGTTTTTCATTTTATTTATTTCTTCCTTTTTCATTAGCATATAATGTCTGTACTACATCACTCTGCCAAAATTCTTTTGTTTCAACATCAATACATGAAAGTTTTCCGTAAAAACCAGCTCCGGTATCAATATTCCATACATTACAACCCTGCATTGGAATTTCTATATCATAATGAAGCGTTGGTGTATGACCGATGTAAATTTCATTAAAAAGTAATAACCTTTTTGGGTATAAATTCGAATCTTTTTTAATTCGCTTATCCATTGTCAGCGCCATTTCCCATAATGTTCTGTCCCATGAAAAATTGGTTTGATAATGTTCTTTTTCTGGTCCGTGCATCGATGAAAATCCGGCGTGAATGAAAAGGTTGTTATTCTCATCAACAAAATAATCTTTCATTTGATTAAAGAATTTCAGATGTTTCTGCTTTTCACAAATATCAATATTCTGATAACTTTCTATAGTCGATTTTCCGCCATGCAAAAACCAGATGTCATTTATTACATCTTTTTCTAACCATTCCTGACACCAAGCATCATGATTTCCTTTTATGAAAATGCATTCGTGTTTTTGGGATAAACCGATAAGAAACTCAATTACCTGTGCCGACTCGCTCCAGCCATCTACATAGTCGCCTAAGAAAATTAACCGGTCAGTTTCAGATAAAGCGATTCGGTCCAGCAACTGAACTAAAGCTCTTAATCCTCCGTGGATGTCTCCAAAAACAAGTGTTCTTTTCATCAATTAGATGCTGTCTTTAAGTTTATACATAATATCACTTCTTAAAACATATTTTATTCCCGAAATCAAAGCTGCTCCTTCATGACGCTGTCTATGTTCAAAAATTAGCGCTGTTCCGGTTTTTGGCGTAATAATTTCACCCGAAGCAAATTTTGTTTCTCCTCCTTCATAGTTGTCATTCAAATAAATCATAAATGTATAATAGCTAAATTCAGATTCATTACGTTTATAACTTCCGTCAATATGCATTTTAAAACGCTGCGTCGGATTATATTTGTAAAACCGGAACATTTCGTTTAATCCGATGGCTGTACTGTTTTTTACTTCAGATTTTATATAAGGTTCCAGTTTCTGCCATAGTAAAAAAGCGTATTCATCATCCTGATACATGATACGTTCGTTATTACGTACCATTTTCATCATCTTTTGAGCGCCATCAACATTTACTTCAGCTTCTTCAAAGCCAATCTGCTCACTTCTTTCTATTAACTCATTACACTCATCAACCGTAAGGAAATTATCAATCGTGTAAATTTCCGTTTCTTCATTAATAATGTTCAACATGATTATACATTTAGTAATTACTAAAATTGTTTTTTGGAAAATCTTATGTCTAAAGCAGTATTTTTATTACGATGTGAACTCAATATACTTTGCCGGAACCTCATCTGTAAGCCAGACATTATTCTCGGATAAATAAAATTTATATCCATCTCTGCGCATTGCACCACTTCTGATGGTTAAAATCTGAGCAATTCCTCTTCGGCTTCCTACTTTTATTGCCGTTTCTTTATCTTTTGAAAGATGTACGTGTTGCCGGCTCATTTTTTTCAACCCTTCTTTGCGGATACTTTCCATAAACTTTCCAACTGTTCCGTGATACAAATATTCAGAAGGTTCAGTTTCGGCCAGATTTAATTCAACCGAAATCGAATGTCCCTGACTTGCACGGATTTTGGTTTTATCTTCGTTAAAAGCAAAACGCTTTTTATCGTTATTTTCTACAACATAATCCAAAAGTTCGGCCGTCATCTGATTCTGGCTTCCTTTTTTATTACATTTTAGAATTAATTCTTCTACATCGGCCCATCCATTTTCGTCTAATTTTAATCCGATAGTTTCAGGCGAATGTCGCAGCACCAGACTTAAAAACTTGCTGACGCTTTTTGCTGTTTTTTCATTCATCTTTTCTATGTAATTTTTAATTTCTTATTCAATTCTTGATTTTTAAAAAGAAAAGGTCTCTCTGCCGGAATGTTCAGGTTTTGTAATTCCTTTTTCTGAACAAATTCGTATTGTTCTGCTACAAAGCCCGAAATATCTTCGATTAATAAAATATCTTCTTTGGAGTAAGATCTTGTAAATTCGTCACGTAAACCAATTTGAATCGCTCTTCTTTCTAATTTTCCTCCATACGGATCATGATCGGGATCCCATTGGAGTCTTACAGAAGAAGATTTTACTTCTGCCTGCCATTCTTCATTGCTAATTCCTAAATCAGCGCTATAAGAAGAATAAACTGCGTTGTGAAGATATTTTTCAAACGCATCTCTTTTCAGATGGATTGCCAGAACGACTTCCTGACCTTCTTTTGTTCCCCATCCGTTTCTGTACATCATCCACAGAAAATTGGGTTTGATCCAGGTCATTCTGTCTAGACTGAAAGCACCTCCAAAAAACTGATTTTTTACGGCAAATTCGCCTATTTCTTTTCGGTATGACTGGTATACTATTATTTTTTCATCGTCATACTGAGCCATTATGTGATGACCTGTTTGAGGCCATTCTTGTAATTGCTCGCTGTATTTTTTTAATTCTATTTTCATTTTATAAGAACACAATAACTTCTATTGTGTTTGTTTAATATTTATTTTTTCTATTCCAGAATCTCTTTATAAATCTGATAATTTTCATCATCAAAACAGACAAAAATTATTTTTTCTAATTCTGAAATTCTTTGAAAATCTTTTACTGCTTTTACGGCAATCTGAGCCGCTTTGTCTTTCGGGAAATGATAAATTCCAGTACTGATATTTGGAAAAGCAATGTTTTTAATTCCATTTTCAACAGCAAGATTCAAACTGTTCTGATAACAATTTGCCAGTAGTTTTGACTTTTCGTCTTTATCACCATTCCAGACCGGACCAACAGTATGAATCACATATTTAGAAGGAAGATTTCCGGCTGTTGTAATGACAGCTTCTCCGGTTTTACAGCCTCCCTGCTTATTACGAATTTCAATACATTCTTCTAAGATTGCTTTGCCTCCTTTACGATGAATCGCTCCATCAACATCACCGCCGCCAAGCAAGGAAGTATTGGCTGCATTTACTATTGCGTCTACCTTAATTTCTGTTATGTCCGCTTTTAATAATCCTAAAATCATTTTCTAAAACTCTCTAGTTTGTCATTAAGTTTTTTGTCTTCACTTAACACTGAACGATCTGTAAAATGAACATTAACTATTTCAATTCCGTTTACTATGTTAGCATTAAAATCAATTAATTCTTCTGATGGTATCCAAAGTTCGTTATGATTTTTATCACCAACATTTTGAACTTCATACTTTTCCAGAAAGGCTGAATTGACATCAAAAGCAGTTACAATTCCAATAAATCCCGAAAACTCGTCAACAGTATTCCATTCAAAAGCAATCTGATCTGCATATTGCTGATTCGTTACCGGATAAAAAATAGGCTGCCATTCTAATCTTGACGGAAATACTTTGTAGCCCGAATCTGCAATTAATTCCATCTCTTTCAATCCAACCGGACGATATAATCTTGTTGTTTTCATAATCATTTTTATCTCAATTCATCCCTAACTTCCATCAAAGCAAAACCTAAAAGATTTAATCCTCTCCATTTTTCAGGGTTTAATACATCCTTATGATCACTCGCCATTCCGATTCCCCAAATTTGGTCAACCGGACTTGCTTCTACTAAAACTCTTTCTTTTGTGTTTAATAAAAAGGTTTTCAAATCAGCATTTTGACTGAATTTATGATAGTTTCCTTGTTTTACAATTTCATATCGGTTCTTTAGCCAGATTTTGTCATCGTAATTTCTCACTTCGCGACCCAGTTTTTTAGCTTCAGCAGGAGAATTTGCTTTAATGATTTTTGACAAAACTTCCTCATCTTTAAACAATTCAGCTTTTTTGGCCATCATCCAATGCTCGGCAGTTTTATAAGTTATTTTATCTACTTTAAAAGAACTTAACCACCATTGACTGAAACAGGTTTTGGTGATTTTTCCGTCTTTGTTTGGCTGATGTCCCCAGAAAAATAAAAATTTACTTTCCGGAGCTATAGTATTTATAGTGTATTTCATTTTTTTCTCTTTTTATTGAAACAAAGAAGTAATCTCTTTAAAATCTTTAGAATCAGGTGAAAATGATCCGTAGATTTCATTGAACTCTGTTGTGAGACTTTCGAATTCATAATCCTGCTCCAGCTGATCCATACAGGTTACAACCAAATTTCGTTTTGCCATTGGGCTGTAAGCTGCATCGAGTTTTAGAGCATAATTTAAAAGTTCATAATTGAGACTTCCAAAACGTAAATGTTTTTGGTATTCGTTAAAAACACAGGTTTCTTCTTCGTTGTTTCTTAATTTTATTTCTCCTTCATTTGCCATCCAGCCGTGTCCGTGGCGGGTTGCATAACTTCGGGTTACATAATACACTGCTACATCTTCAATCTTTAGTTTATTACAAATTTCAATCGCATTTTTTGAAGTTGTATTGGCATATGTTACATTCGGAAAAACGCCGTGATCCATGTCCAGCAGAATTCCCTGGCTGCCTTCAAAAATCAGATTTTCATATTTTGAAAGGAACGTATAATCGACAATATTCCATTTCAATTTATCGATTGCTTCCAGATATTGAATGACTTCTTCGTCAATTTCACTTTCGTTTAAAAAACCATAATAATAGGCGATTTGGTTTAATCTTTCTAAAAGCATTTCGCGGGGCGCAATCAAATCGATGGCAAACAATTTATACGGACCTTCGTTTCTTTTCATGGTGGAACCAATGCCTTTTCCGCAGGTTCCGTTTTCGATGTTTCGCACATTTCCTCTGTTGTGCCAGACATCAAAAGGGGTTGTGACTTTTGCTAAAGGATGAATGTACAAATTCAGATTAGCATCTTTTTCTTTTAATTCTTCTCTTTCATTATATAAAAAAAGCGGATGAATGGTGCAATGCTCGCTATAATAAGATGGTAATCCCCGAAGTGCACCGCTCGCAAAACTCGAATGAACGTGTTTTCTATCCCCAATCATTACCGTATGCGCGGCCTGTTGTCCTCCCGAAAACCGAATAACTATAGATTCAGGATTTTGTTTCGCCAGAAAATCTGTTGTTATTCCTTTTCCTTCATCACCAAATCCTAAACCTATAACTATTTGTGCTGTTTTCATTTTGTTTTTTTTTAATCTCGCAAAGGCGCGAAGTTTTTTTAAGCATATTCTTTAAATAATCTCAAGTAAGCAAGCTTTTTAAGCTTAACCTTTAAATTAAAAGACTTTGCGCCTTCGCGTCTTTGCGAGCAAATTTCTCGTTGCTAAAAGAAAAAACTTCCATTTTAATCCTTCAAAAACCGTAAAACTTTTAAAGCATTTCGATATTATCTAAACCTCCTGAAACTGGAATTGTTCCTAAACCAGAACCAGAACTTTTGTGTTTATCACAGATTATCTTCTTGATTACATTTGGAATTTCTCTGTGATCTTCAATTGAAAGACAATTTTGCCCCAGTAATTCCTTCCATTCTACATCGGCATTGATGGCTTGTCCTGAATGCAAGACACTAATATGATAAACATTGTATCTTTTTTGCGCTTCTGCTAATAATTCAAGATGTGTATAAGTCTGTTGTCCCTGACCCATAATTTCTTTTATTGCTGATGCTGGAAGTGTTTTTAAACCTGGTTCATCACCAACAGTAAACAACAATCCTTTTTGTCCTCTTTTTTCAAATGCATCTGTTTTGGTATGAAATGCTGCAAAATACCAGGCTAAAAGATAACTTTCTCCAGCGTTTCCTCCTCCTCCGCCTTCAATGTAAGTTCTCGTTAACCACATATCCAGTTCTTCGTCACCAGATTCAAATTGACCAACCTGCAAAGGATATCTATCGCATTCGTGATCGCCGATTCCTAAAAATAAAAGTGCCGGATCTGGAACACCTCCCTGAATAATTCCTCCCATTAATTTTGGAAGACCTTCTTTAATCAGTTCATGCGGAATGTGTCCCATACTTCCTGTTACATCCAATCCTAAAATAATTGGAACTGTGTTTGGATGAACTTCTGAATCTCTCGCTTCTCTAAAAACAACTCCATTTGGATTCATTGATTCATGCGCTTTCCTTAACGCATTTTGTGTAAATATTTCACTAGCTGATTTGCTTGCATAACCTACTTTTTTTGCTCTGTCTTCACGAGCCCCGAAATCATATCTTGTACCTCCCATGACTAAAATGTTTTACCAAATAAATACTCAAATCTCTTTTTTGTTACTTCAAACTGGATATTTAAATTTCTGATGGTCAGCGAAAGTTCCATGTCTTTTTGTACAAAAGCTTCTGGCTGAAAATCGGCAAAGGTTAAACTGTTTTTATCCAGCGGACTAATATCGATCAATCCTTCTTGTTCTCTTTCGAGTCTTTTTATTTTTAATTCGATGTCTTCAACGCGACGTCTGTAAATTAATTCAGAATCTGCACCAATTGTATTGGCTCTGTCTTCTCTTATCTGATCATTGTTTCTGTTTAAAGATTCAATAAACCTTGGTTTTAAATCATCACTCATAACTTTTGTTGTTTTTGTTTCAGGTTTAAAGTTTCAGGTTGTATGCTGTGCCTGAAATTTGGTTTTAAACTTGAAAAAGTTAATAGTATTTTTTTGTTTCATGCTTCACACTCGCAACAACAACGTGAAACGTGAAACTTCTTATCTCAATGAAACTTCTCTTTCAATTTAAGATCTAAACTGATTAGAAAATCTTTTCCGTATGTGCCGTTTTCTAATTCATCATATAAAAACTTTGGCAGTGTTTTTTCGCAATTCTCTTTCTGACTCAAAATCGCCATGCACA
>Ga0308157_10009862_pt1 | contig 10483 bp, 9 predicted proteins | sample PhyBR1_FD_201035 | JGI IMG/M metagenome (GOLD analysis project Ga0308157, IMG submission 201035) | Phyllosphere microbial communities from UC Gill Tract Community Farm, Albany, California, United States - DLSLB.R1 | ecosystem: Host-associated > Plants > Phyllosphere > Unclassified | place: USA... | reverse complement strand
TCATGTCCATGAACATGGTGCCGGCCCAGAAGCGGCCCTGACGGTCGCAACGGCCGTCATTGAAACGCATGCCTTCACCCAGGCCCGCAGCCGGCGTCGCCAGCTTCAGTGCGGTCGCGGTTTGATCCGCGCCCAGCTCCAGGCTGAAGATGCCGGTTTCCATGCCTGCGATCAGGCCTCCGCCAGCCTTGGCCGCCACGCAGGCGACCATCTCGGCGTTGTCCCAAAAACGGGTGGCGCCGCTGGCACCATCCATGCGCCACACACGCCTGGCCGGGATATCAACCCAGAACCAGGCATTGTCCGCCGCACTCCAGGTTGGGCTTTCGCCCACCGTGCAGCTAACGCCGCTTACGCGTTCCATACCAGATCGCCGTTGACTACGCGCGGGATCTTCTGTGGGTTGGCATCTTGCAGCGACTCAGGCAGCAGATATGCAGGCACGTCCTGGTAGGACACCGGACGCAGGAAGCGGTCGATTGCCGATGCGCCCACCGAGGTGCTGCGGCTGTCCGACGTCGACGGGAACGGGCCGCCGTGGACCATGGCGTGCGCCACTTCCACACCGGTGCCGAAGCCGTTGAACAGGATGCGGCCGACTTTGCGTTCCAGCACCGGCAGCAGCTTGGTGGCCAGTGCCTTGTCGTCAGCGGTGGCGTGCACGGCGCCGGTCAGCTGGCCTTCCAGGTGCTCGGCCACAGCCAGCAGTTCTTCTTCGTTGTCAGCCACCACCAGAAGCGATGCCGGGCCAAAGATTTCGCCTTCCAGCGCTGGGTCGGTCAGGAAGCGCTTGGCGTCCACCTGGTACAGGAACGCTTGCGCGCCGCATGGCAGTTCGCCAACCTGGCCGATGGCGACTTGCGTCACGCCTTCCACGCCAGCCAGACCTTTGACGCCGCCGGTGTAGGCTTTGTGGATGCCTGGGGTCAGCATGGTCTGTGCCGGCTTGGCGCCGATGGTGCCGGCGGCGGCAGCCACGAAGGCTTGCAGCTTGTCCGATTTCAGCGCGATCAGCAGGCCCGGGTTGGTGCAGAACTGGCCAGCGCCCAGCGTCAGCGAATCCGCAAACGCCTGTGGCAGCTTAGGATTGTCCAGCGCGCCTGGCAGCAGGAACACAGGATTGATCGAGCTCATCTCTGCGTACACAGGGATAGGTTCTTTACGTGCAGCAGCGGTGTGCATCAGCGCCACGCCGCCAGCGCGCGAGCCGGTGAAGCCGACTGCCTTGATGAACGGATGCGCCACCAGGTTCTGGCCGATGGTCTGGCCCGAGCCGATCAGCATCGAGAACACGCCTTCCGGCAGGCCGCACTCTTCCACGGCTTTGGCAACAGCCTTGCCAACCAGTTCCGAGGTGCCCAGGTGAGCCGAGTGGGCTTTCACGATGACCGGGCAGCCGGCTGCCAGTGCCGAGGCGGTATCGCCACCAGCCACCGAGAATGCCAGCGGGAAATTCGAAGCGCCGAACACGGCGACCGGGCCCAGGCCGATCTTGCGCAGGCGCAGGTCTGGACGTGGCGCCGGTGCGCGATCAGGCAGCGCGCTGTCCAGCGTGGCGGTCTGGAAGCGGCCGTCGCGCACAACTTTCGCGAACAGGCGCAGCTGGCCGACGGTACGGCCGCGCTCGCCTTCCAGGCGGGCTTGCGGCAGGCCGGTTTCCTGCATCGCGCGTTCGATCAGGGTCGGGCCCAGATCCAGAATGCGGTCAGCGACGGTTTCCAGGAATTTGGCGCGCGCTTCCAGGCTGGTTTCGCGGTACACATCGAAAGCGGCGTTGGCCAGCTCGACAGCGCGTTGCAGGTCAGCAGCGCCGGCCAGGCCGAATGCTGGCTCGATTTCGACGTTGCGGGATGGGTCGACAGCCTTGACGCTGCCCTCTTTACCCAGGACCGCGCTGCGGCCGATGATCATTTCGCCTGCTACTTGCATATTGACTCCTTAATGTGTGAAAAGCGCGGACGAAGCCGCGCTTTGATTTTGCTTACCCGATAGCTTATACGATTACTGCGCGCCTTGCTTGAGCATCAGCTTGTGCAGCATGTCAATTTCTTCCGCGTTCAGGTCGGTCAGCGGTGCGCGCACTGGACCGGCATCGTAGCCAGCCAGTTTGGCGCCGGCCTTGACGATCGACACAGCGTAGCCGGCTTTACGGTTACGGATGTCCAGGTATGGCAGGAAGAATTCGTCGATCATGCGGTTCTGTTCGGCGTGGTTGTCCGAAGCGACAGCGTGGTAGAAGTCCATCGCCAGTTTCGGCATGAAGTTGAACACGGCCGACGAGTACACCGGGGTGCCCAGCGCCTTGTAGGCAGCTGCGTACACTTCTGCGGTTGGCAGGCCGCCCAGGTAGCTGAAGCGGTCGCCCAGCTTGCGCCAGATCGACACCATCAGTTCGATGTCGCCGATGCCGTCCTTGAAGCCGATCAGGTTAGGGCAACGGTCAGCCAGGATCGCCAGCGAGGTTGGGCTCAGGCGGCAGTTGGCGCGGTTGTACACCACAACGCCCAGGTTGGTGGCCTTGCAGACCTCGGCAACGTGTTCGATCAGGCCGTCTTGCGACGCTTCGGTCAGGTAGTGCGGCAGCAGCAGCAGGCCTTGCGCGCCAGCTTTTTCTGCTTCTTTAGCGTAAGCAGCAGCAACGCGGGTAGGACCGCCAACGCCAGCCAGGATCGGCACTTGGCCGCGGCAGGTGTCCACTGCGGTCTTGATGATTTCCGGGTATTCCTGTGGGGTCAGCGAGAAGAACTCACCGGTGCCGCCAGCAGCGAACAGCGCGCTCGCGCCGTACGGCGACAGCCATTCCAGACGTTCAATGTAGGTCGACTTGCGGAAGTTGCCTTCGGCGTCGAAGTCGGTGATCGGGAAGGACAGCAGGCCGGAGGAAAGGATTTTTTTCAGGTCATTCGGTTGCATTACAGTCTCCAAATATTGACGTCTAGTGGGGTGAGGGATTGCGCTCTTGCGCCGTGTTGTATGACATCGTACAACTAGATCTGTGTGGAAGCAAGCGATTTAACGTAAACCGTCAAACCGCCCTGCCGGTTGTTGTTAAGCGCTCACCTCTTGCTGGGCGCGGCGCAGGCGCTCGCGGCTGTTGCTCAGGTGGGTGCGCATGGCGGCGCGCGCCGCCTCGGCATCCTTGCGCAGGATGGCGTGGTAAATATCGTCATGCTCGCGGTTGACGCGCTCCTGGTAGGCTTTCGGCTCGTCGTGCACCAGGTGTTCCGAATCAAGGCGCGCGCGCGGGATGATGGTATTGCCCAGGTCGCTGAGGATGTCGACAAAATAACGGTTGCCGGTGGCCTGGGCGATCAGCAGGTGGAAGGCCTTGTCCGACTCTACCGCCACCGCGCGATTGGGCGCGGCAACAATGCGCTGCAGCGCGGCTTCCATTGCCGTCACCTGCTCGTCGCTGCGGCGGGTGGCGGCCAGCCAGGCGGCCTCCGTCTCCAGGCTGATGCGCAACTCCAGGATCGACAGCACATCGCCGATGGTGCGGATGGTGTCGGCGGCAAAGATATTCGCCGGTTGCGGCTCCAGCACAAAAGTGCCGATGCCGTGGCGTGTCTGCACCAGGCCGGCAGCCTGCAGGTGCGAGATCGCCTCGCGCACCACGGTGCGGCTGACGCCGTGCATTTCCATGATGACCGACTCGGTCGGCAGTTTCTCGCCCGGCTTCAGCGTGCCGGCCTGGATGCTGCTGGTGAAGCTCTCCACCACGCCCTGGGCGAGATTGCGGTGCTTCTTCTTGGGCACAGGTGCAGGCGCGGCAGCGGCAACGGGAACTGAGACGGTCTGATTCATGGCTTTTTAGCTGTTGTATGACGACTATTAGGATACACGCATTGCTGCGTAAAACGATGGGCATCTTGCCAGACTTGTGGCATCCGGTGTGTCTTTAACATCAAAATTGCCACAAATAGTGTGCTTACACCAGCAAGGCGGCACTCATCGAAGCTGCTTCGTCGGCCGATTCGCGCAGGATGCGCTCCAGCAGCGCGTTGTCATCGATGAAGCCTTCCAGCGACGGGCTGCCCTGCACTGTCGCGAACGGCGACTGAATCGGCGCCAGGCGCTTGGCGATCAGCAAGGTGTCGCGCAGGCCCAGCGGCGGCGGCGTCAGCGTGGCGCCGCGCAGCGAGACGATGGCCTGGCTGACCGGTTCGGGGATGCACAGCTTGCGCATCATTTCGCGCGAGATGATTTCCTGCGCCGCGCCCATCCACTCCGCCGGGTCGTCCAGCAGGCCGGGGATCTCGTCGGCGCGCGACAGCAGGTAAAAGCCGCCGGCCTCGTGCACGATGCCGGCAAACAGCGCGGTGTCGGGGTCGGAGGCGGTCAGCGTGCGGCCGATGACATGCGCCAGCGCCGCCACGTGCGCCGTGTGGCGCCACAATTGGTCGGCCTGGGCGCGCAGCCGCGCATTCTGGATGCGCGCGCCGAACTGGCGCACCACCATCGCAGCCGCCATCGTGTACAGGTTGCGGTAGCCAACCCGCTGCACCGCCGAGCGCACGCTGGTGACCGGCGTGCCACTGCGGTTGAACACTGCCGCGTTGGCCAGCGCCACCGTGCGCGCCGCCAGTTGCGGCTCGCCCAGCACCTTGCGGATCACATCGTCCATCTCGCAATCAGGATCGGCCAGCGCCAACTGCAGGCGCAACGCCGCATTCACACTGGTCGGGAAGACCAGCTCGCCGCGTGAAGCCTGGGCGACGATCTGCGAGAAGTCTTTGAGTTTTTCCATAGCAACATTATAGCCTTTAACTGCGGGCACCCTTTGCAACTTGCTCGCCGGCGCTGCGGCTCAGGCGCAACGCATCCGCCAGGCCGAGCAGACTGACCAGCGCCACCAGCACAAACGCCAGGCGGTAATCGATGGCCGCCCAGTCGCCGATGCCAAGCTGCTGCGCGCTCCAGTGACCGAGCCGCACACCGCTGGCGCCAAGCGCCACGCCGAGCCCCATCGCCACCTGGAACGCGGTGCTGAACAAGGTGTTGGCGGCAGCCATGCGCTGCTGCGGCACATCGGCAAAGGCGATCGTGTTGAGCGCAGTGAACTGCATCGAGCGCGTCATGCCGCCGACAAACAGCACGGCGGCGATCAGCCATACCGGTGTGGTCGGCGTCAGCAAGGCGCAGGCTGCCAGTGTGATGACATTGGCCGCGCCGTTCACCAGCAGCACCGGGCGGAAGCCGAAGCGGCGCAGGATGGGCGTGGTCACCGTCTTCATCATCAGGTTGCCGGCAAACACCGCCATCACCAGCAGGCCGGCATGAAAGGCATCCAGGCCGAAGCCCAGCTGGAACATCAGCGGCAGCAGGAAAGGCACAGCGCCGACGGCCATGCGGAACAGCGAGCCACCGATGATCGTGATCGAGAAAGTCGGTATCGCCAGCGACGACAGGTCGATCAGCGGATGCGCGGCGCGCTTCAGGTGCCAGGCCAGCGCTGCCAGCAGCAGCGTACCGAGCGCGATGCAGGCGCCCGTCTCACGCCAGTCCGGCGCCGGGCCGCTGAGCGTTTCCGCGCCCCAGGTCAGCAGCAGCAAGGCGCTGCCGCTGAGCACAAAGCCGGGCCAGTCAAAGGGACGGCGCTCGGCCGCGCGCTGATCCGGTATCAGCCACCACGCCGCCACCAATGCCACCAGGCCCAACGGCAGGTTCAGGTAAAAGATCCAGCGCCATGAAGCGTAGCTGGTGATGAAGCCGCCGACCGCCGGGCCGATCACCGGCGCCACCAGCGCCGGCCAGGTCAGCGTCGCGATCACTGAAATCAGCTTGTCCTTCGGCGTGCTGTTCAGCACCACCAGCCGTCCGACCGGCACCATCATCGCCCCGCCCGCGCCTTGCAGCACGCGCAGCCAGACAAATTCTCCCAGGCTGGTGGCCATGCCGCACAACACCGATGCCAGCGTGAAGATCGCCAACGCCGCCGCGAACACGCGCCGCGCGCCAAAGCGCTGCGCCACCCAGCCGCTGATCGGAATGAACACGCCCAGCGTCAGCAGGTAGGCGCTGACGCCGATGTTGAGCGCCAATGGTGCGACGCCGAAAGATTGCGCGATATCCGGCACCGCCGTGGTGATCACCGTGCCGTCCAGGTTCTCCATGAAAAAGGCGCCAGCCACCAGCAACGCCAGCCACTTGCTGTTGGTCGGAGAGGATGTGCTGCCGTGCATAAGCGTCCCTGCGGATTGTTCAGCGCACCATTCTGCCGCAGGCGGGAAATTTACGCACGCTGGCTTGCAAAAACGAAGCTTGCGTTGCGTTTTGCAAGTGTGTTGTACAAGCCACGAAATATAAGAACACTCGTGCCATTTTTTCTCAACTGCTATAGAGTCGAGCTACCGAGTACAACCAAAAATATCGGAGACAAACCACATGAAGAGAACCGCCGCATCCGCAGCGTGCCTGACCGCGCTCGCCCTGTTCGCCGGCCACGCCGCCGCCCAATCCTCCGTCACCATTTACGGCACCTTAGATGTCGGCCTGGACCGCGTCGACAAGGGCCAGGGCAATGTGCAGGGCACCGTGTTTGGCGTCAGCGGCACCACGCCGGTGCCGAACAGCATCGCCGCGCCGAAGACCGTCTCGACCCGCCTGACGCCATCGCATACGCGCCAGAGCAATATCGGCTTCAAGGGCGTGGAAGACCTCGGCGGCGGCTGGCGCGGCCTGTTCGTGCTGGAGGGCGGCGTCACCATCGACAACGGCGGTCTCGCCAACGACAACCGCCTGTTCGGCCGTCAGGCTTATGTGGGCCTGACCACACCGGTCGGTGAAATCAAGGCCGGCCGCCAGGCCAGCCCGATGCTGATCTCCTACTACCTGGTGACGCCGGAAGCGCTGGGCTCGACCGACCTGTTCGGCGCCGGCCTGGTGGTCAACACCGTGCAGACCTGGCAGGACAACCAGATCAGCTACGCCATCAAGCAAGGCCCGATCACCGCCATCGTCTCATACGCCACCAACGCCGGCATCGGCAGCGGCGTCAGCGCGGCGCGCTCGGTGGCCACCTCGTCGACGCCGGTTGCCACCGGCACCACCGGCCAGATCGTCGGCGGCCTGACAGCTGGTGCGGAAACCGCCAGCGGGCGTGGCAAGGCGGCCGGCGCCATGTTGGCCTACCGCACTGAATCATTGGTGGCGCTGGCGTCCTACCACCGCAACAACTTCGACAATGTGCCGATCGGCGTGGTGTCGGGCACCACGCTGGTGCCGCTGTTCTTCGGCGAGAAATTCACCTCCTACATGGGCGCGGTGAAATACACCTTCCCTGGCGTCGGCACGTCGATCGCCGTGGCCGGCCACAACGCCAAGTTCGCACTGCGCGGCAACACCGATCCGGAAGTACGCACCTGGACCGCGACGCTGAAGCACCCGATCGGCGCTTTCGACCTCACCGCGATCTTCCTCGACACCCGCTTCACCAATTACACCGAGGGCAAGGATCGTGGCCTGATGTTTGGCGTCGACTACAACTTCTCCAAGCGCAGCGCGCTGTATGTGCGTGCCGGCGGCATCAAGGATAGCCGTGGCAAGACGGTGGTATCGAGCGCCACGCCGCTGCCGCTGGCAGGCGGTCCCGGCGCCATCCTGATCCCGCTGGGCACGCAGGAAGTGCCGCTGTTCTCTGGCGCCGGCCAGAACATCGACGCCCGCACCACCATGCTCAGCATCGGCCTGCGCCACTCGTTCTAAATAAAAAAAGGCGGAGCACTGCCGGTACAGTGCTCCGCCAAAGACTACAGCCGAAACTTATAAGAATTTAGAGATGGGTCGCGATCTGCGGCAGCAGGTCGTCAAACGTGCGGCCATTGCCGTTCTCGCCGATGGCGTGCATCTTCCACTCGCCGTTGTGGCGGTAGAGCTTGGCCATGATCTGCGCCGAGTGCGGTCCTTGTACCGACAGGTTGAAACGCGCTACTTCCCGTCCATTTGCCGCATCCAGCAAGCGGCAATACGCATTCTCCACCTGCGCGAACGTCTGGCCGGTGAAGCTGTTCACCGTGAACACCAGGCTCTTGATGTGCGGCGGCACGGCGCTCAGGTCGACATTGATCTGCTCATCATCGCCATCGCCTGCGCCGGTGCGGTTGTCGCCGGTGTGCACCACGCTGCCGTCCTTGCTCTTCAGCTGACGGAAGAAGATCACATCCACCGGACGGTGGCCCTCGTCGAACAGCACGCACGAAGCGTCCAGGTCGACCGATTCGGTCTTGGCGCCAAAACCAAGGAAACCCTTGCTCTTGATGGCATCCCAGCCCAGACCCATGGTCACGCGCCCAAGCGCGCCGCCGGCTTCCTTCTCCAGAGAGATTTTCTGGCCCTTGCTCAAATTGACTGACATAGTTATTCCTTTACTTTACTGTGCGGGTTGACGCATCAAAAACGATTGCAGCGCCGCGCTGTTGCGCGAGCAGATCAGCACCTTGCCCCGGCCCGAAAACCGCAGCACCATGCCTTCGCCGCTGGTCTGGCTGTTGACCAGGTTGCTGAGGAAGCCGCCGCCACCGCCGGTGGTCATCGAGATCTCATACTGCAGCCGGCTATCCCAGGCCACCACGTGCGCGTTGTCGATGATGACGTCGCGGCCCGGCTCCACGTCCAGTTCCGATATCCCGCCAAAGCCGGACACCGCCACCTGGCCGACGCCGCTGGTCTCGGTGATGAAGAAGCCGCCGCTTTGCGCAAACAGCGCATTGCCGACGCCCTGCGTGCGCACCTTCAGCTCGACGCTGTCGCTGGCGGCAACGAAGCAACCGTCGCTCAGCATGTACTGGTGATTGCCGACGTCGAGAATCTGCAGCGCACCAGGCAGCGTTGGCGCCAACAGGCAATCGCCATCGCCACGCACCGCCTCGATGTGCTGCTGGAAGAAGGACTCGCCGTTGGCAAAGCGCCGCATGATCGCTGCGCCGATGCCGCCGGTCATCTTGCCCTTCAGGTCAAGCGCCGCTTCCATCATCACCATCGCGTTCGATTCGCAGTAGATTTTTTCTCCCTGGCACATCGACACATGCAGGAATGGATCGAAGTCGCCGGTGATCGTAAATACAGGCATGATGCACGAGTCCTTTGCTGTGAATTAAACGCCGACGCCGAACGAGCCAGCCAGCGGACCAAGGCCGCCCTTGAAGCCCTGGCCGACCGCCTTGAACTTCCAGTCGCCACCATTGCGATACACCTCGCCGAAGATCATGGCCGACTCGGTCGAGCTGTCTTCCGACAGGTCGTAGCGGGCGATCTCGGTGTTGCTGCCGCCGTTCACCGTGCGGATGAACGCCTTCTGCACCATGCCGAAATTCTGGCGGCGTGCGTCGCCTTCGTGGATGGTGGCGCAGATGGCGATACGATCGACATCGGCCGGCACCTTGGTCAGGTCGATGGTGACGGTTTCGTCGTCGCCAGCGCCGTCGCCGGTGCGGTTGTCGCCCGAGTGCGTGACCGACTGGTCGGACGATTTCAGGTTGTTGTAGAAGATGAAGTCGCTGTCATTGCGCACCTTGCCATCCACTTTCAACAGGAAGGCCGAGCCGTCCAGGTCGAACGGGCTACCGTCGGTGCTGCGTACGTCCCAGCCCAGGCCCACCACGATTTTGGTCAGGCCAGGAGCTTCCTTGCTCAGATTGACGTTGCCACCTTTTTGCAGACTGATTGCCATTTGTATTGCTCCTAAAATGAAAACCGGACTTGGTACTGCCAGCGGCGAGCCGTTGTCCGTATTGAACGGCCCGCCGAATTCTTTAAGCCGCGATGGCCAGTGCTTCCTGCTTGCGGCGGTGGCGCACAGAGGACCACACCGAAGCCGCGATGAAGGCCACACCTATCAGGCCGGTGAAGATCTCGGGCACATGGAACTTCATGCTGGCCAACATGATCGCGGCCAGGATACCGATCGCGTAGTGGGCGCCGTGCTCCAGGTACAGGAACTTGTCCAGCGTGCCTTTCTTCACCAGGTAAATCGTCATCGAGCGGACAAACATCGCGCCAATCGCCAGGCCCAGCATGATGATCACGACGTCGGTGGTGATCGCAAACGCGCCGATCACACCATCGAAGCTGAACGATGCATCCAGCACTTCCAGATACAGGAAACCACCGATACCGCCCTTCTTGACCATGTCGCCGACATTGCCGCCGCCTTCTTCTTCCTTCTCCAGCAGGCTGCTGATCGAATCGACGCCGACGTAGACCAGGATGCCCCACAGGCCGGAAATCAGCACCACCAGCTTCTGCGCCTCGGTCACCAGGCCCATGCAGCCCAGCAGCACGCCGATGGCGATCATTACCGAGATCGACGAGACCTTGCCGAGCGCGCCGAGTTTCTTCTCAAAGTTGCCCAGCCAGTGGGTCTCCTTCTCATCGTCCAGCAGGAAATTGAGGAACACCAGCAGCAGGAACATGCCGCCAAATGCTGCCACTTCAGCGTGGTGATTGGTCAGGTGCGTCGAATAGGTTTTCGGATCGTTGAGCGCCA
>Ga0308157_10009861_pt1 | contig 10483 bp, 11 predicted proteins | sample PhyBR1_FD_201035 | JGI IMG/M metagenome (GOLD analysis project Ga0308157, IMG submission 201035) | Phyllosphere microbial communities from UC Gill Tract Community Farm, Albany, California, United States - DLSLB.R1 | ecosystem: Host-associated > Plants > Phyllosphere > Unclassified | place: USA... | reverse complement strand
CCGCGCTTGGTGAGGCTTGCTACAACCGCGCGCCCGACAAAGCCAGAGCCGCCGAAAACGGTGACCAGTTTTGGCCTGTTGTGGACTTCGTTCGGTTCGGTCTTCATCCTAAACTCCTGCATGAAAGCCTGATTATACCGCCAGACGATATGATTGCGGCATGCTTTTATCGCGGTGATTTATCGCCTTTTGGCAACAACGCAAAGGGGACTTGTTGTCACGATGTCGAAACTGATCGCTTTTCCAGCATTAAACGCGCAATACCGCTTTGAGATTTCGCGGCTTACTGGTAAATCGCGCGCATGAGCACACCACTTGACCATATTCGCAATTTTTCGATCGTCGCCCATATCGACCACGGCAAATCGACGCTGGCCGACCGCCTCATTCAATTGACGGGCGGGCTGGACACGCGTGAGATGAAGGACCAGGTCCTCGACTCGATGGATATCGAGCGTGAGCGCGGCATTACTATCAAAGCCCAGACCGTTCGTCTTAACTACAAGGCGAAGAACGGCGAGGACTATGTGCTGAACCTCATCGACACCCCCGGACATGTCGACTTCGCCTACGAAGTCTCGCGTTCGCTGGCTGCGTGCGAAGGTTCGCTCCTGGTGGTGGATGCCTCACAGGGTGTTGAAGCGCAGACGCTGGCCAACGTTTATCAGGCCATCGACAACAATCACGATATCGTTGTGGTGCTGAACAAGGTTGATCTTCCGGCAGCCGAACCAGAGCGGGTTCAAAGCCAGATTGAAGAAGTAATCGGCATTGACGCCAGTAAAGCCGTGATGATCTCTGCCAAAACTGGTCTTGGCATTCCTGACGTGCTTGAAGCTATCGTCGAGCAGCTGCCTCCTCCGAAAGAAGGCGACCGCAATGCGCCGCTGAAAGCCATGCTGGTTGACAGCTGGTATGACAGCTATCTCGGCGTTATCGTTCTGGTGCGTGTTATCGATGGTGTGCTGAAAAAAGGCCAGACCATCCGCATGATGGGTACGGGCGCAAAATACCCGGTCGAACGTACCGGTGTGTTCACACCGAAAATGGTGCAGGTCGAAGATCTTGGTCCGGGCGAACTGGGATTTATTACTGCTTCCATTAAAGAAGTCGCTGATACCCGCGTCGGTGATACCATCACCGAAGATCGCCGCCCGACCGAAAAGCCCCTGACGGGGTTTAAACCTGCGCAGCCGGTCGTGTTCTGTGGACTGTTCCCGGTTGATGCGGCAGACTTTGAAGACTTGCGCGCTGCCATGGGCAAGCTGCGTCTCAACGATGCGTCGTTCTCCTTTGAAATGGAAACCTCTGCGGCACTCGGTTTCGGCTTCCGCTGTGGCTTCCTTGGGCTTCTGCATCTTGAAATCATTCAGGAACGCCTTGAGCGCGAGTTCGATCTCGACCTGATCACGACAGCTCCTTCGGTTGTGTATCGCCTGAACATGCAGGACGGCTCGCAGAAAGAGCTGCATAACCCGGCCGATATGCCGGATGTGGTGAAGATCGAAGCGATTGAAGAGCCGTGGATCCGCGCCACCATCATGACGCCAGATGATTATCTTGGCACGATCATGAAACTCTGTCAGGAGCGTCGCGGTCTCCAGATCGATCTCACTTATGTTGGCCCGCGTGCGATGATCACCTATGATCTGCCGCTCAATGAAGTTGTGTTCGATTTCTATGATCGTCTGAAGTCGATCTCCAAGGGCTATGCCTCGTTCGACTATAATCTGTCGGATTATCGTGAAGGTGATCTGGTCAAGATGTCGATCCTGGTCAACGAAGAACCGGTGGATGCGTTGTCGATGCTGGTTCACCGTTCGGCTGCAGAGAAGCGCGGTCGTGTGCTTTGCGAAAAGCTCAAGGAGCTGATCCCGCAGCACATGTTCAAGATCCCGATTCAGGCAGCCATTGGCGGGCGCATCGTTGCGCGTGAGACGATCTCGGCTCTGCGTAAGGACGTGACGGCCAAGTGCTACGGCGGCGATATTTCGCGTAAGCGCAAACTTCTGGACAAGCAGAAGGAAGGCAAGAAGCGCATGCGCCAGTTCGGCAAGGTGGAAATCCCGCAGGAGGCCTTCATTCAGGCGCTCAAGATGGGCGATGATTGATCCTTTGGTCTTTCGATTAGCTATGGACGATCAAACGTTTTGCCTATGCACCGGATGAAAGTGTCTTCTTTCGATGCTGTTCCAATCCGAGGCTGTTGAAAGATTATTGTATGAAATAGGGGCGCGTTAGCGTCCCTTTTCTTTTGGGATATTTATTTTGATAGCGCTACCGCTTTCCCGCATCCTGAGGAGCCGTTGAAAACGGCGTCTCGAAGGGCGGGGGGAAAGTCGCCAAAAGCCGAATATTTTTGAGTGAGCTTCTACGGTGTATCCCTGCCATCCCTTGTCCTTCGAGGCTACGCTTCGTAATTGAGGGCGATAAGCACTTCTTTCTTGGCGCGCGACCATCCTTTGATCTGGCGTTCGCGTGCAATTGCATCAAGGATCCGGTCATAAGTCTCTGTGAAAACCAACTCCACCGGCCGTCGCTTCTTGGTATAGCCTTCATAGATGCCTTGGTTATGCTCCCAAATCCGAGCCTCAATATCCTGCTTGGTTAGGCCCGTATAATACGAACCATCCGCACATTTGAGAATGTAAATCGTTGCTTCCATGACTTGCCCCCGCGTATCTTTGGAAGCTAGATATTGCTCGAAGTGCGCCACCCTAATAAGTCGGGCAATTGCTTGAAGGCCTGTCGTGGTTCAAAAGGTTAAGTTCATGTCGATACGTCCCCGCATCTCCATCACCTACTGTACGCAATGCAACTGGATGCTGCGGGCGGCGTGGCTGGCGCAGGAGCTTTTGCAGACTTTCGGGCAGGATCTGGCGGAAGTGGCACTGCGGCCCGGAACAGGTGGCATGTTTGAAATTCGCGTTCATATGACCGATGGCAATGAAGAGCTTATCTGGGAACGCAAGCGTGACGGTGGTTTTCCAGAAGCCAAGGTTCTGAAGCAACGCCTGCGGGATATCGTCTGGCCAGACCGCGATCTTGGGCATTCAGATAGCAAGCCGAAACCAGAATAGAAAAAGCCCGCGGTTTGCGGGCTTCTTTGTTTGGATGGGCTGTTAGTCTTCGTCCACCACGCGCAGCCGCATTTGGGTGGGGGCGGTTTCTGGCTGGTGGGTGGGGCGCTGGGCCTCCTCAGTCGGCGCTGGTCCAAATTCAAGCGCTTCGATTTTTGCACCGCGCTTTGTCACTTTGTTCGAGGACACCAGAATATCGTCGATATCCTTATTGGCCTGCAGGAAGTGGGTTTGCAGCTTGCGCACACGCTCATCAAGACGACCCACATCTTCCATCAGCCGCACCACTTCACCCTGAATGACATGGGCTTGCTCGCGCATGCGGGCGTCCTTAAGGATCGATTGGATAACCTGAATAGACAGCATGAGCAGCGACGGTGAAACAATAACGATCCGTGCCCGGTGTGCACGATGGATCAGCGCTTCAAAATGCTCGTGAATGTCCGCGAAGATCGATTCCGATGGCACGAACAGGAACGCGGTATCCTGCGTTTCGCCGGTAATGAGATATTTGTCGGACACATCCTTGATATGCACTTCCATGTCGCGGCGGAACTGTGCAACGGCGGCCTTGCGTGCCTCCGGGTTTTCCGTTTCGCGCATGGAATTCCATGCTTCAAGCGGGAATTTTGCGTCGATCACCAGCGATGGTGAATTGTTTGGCATGCGTACCAGACAGTCAGGGCGCGTACCATTGGTCAGTGTTGCCTGAAATTCGTAGGCACCCTGCGGCAGACCATCGGCAATGATCGCTTCCATGCGCGACTGGCCGAATGCGCCGCGTGTCTGTTTGTTGGCGAGGATCGCCTGCAACTGTACCACTTGCCCTGCGAGCGACTGGATATTGTTTTGCGCGGTGTCGATGACGGCCAGGCGCTCCTGCAATTTGGCAAGATTCTCATGGGTTGAGCGTGTCTGTTCGGTCATGGTCTGGCCGATGCGGTGCGTCATGCCGTCAAGACGCTCGCGGATGGATTGATTAAGTTCTGCCTGCCGCGAACCAAACACTTCGGCCATGGTCTGCATGCGGCCTTGCATCTCGGACTGTGCTTTCAGAATCTCGGCCATGCGATATTCCGCATCGCGGGCACGATCTTCTGCCTGCGCTTCGGCCACCGCCCGAAGACGGGCTGAGCGCGCTGCCGCAATGAGGAAAATAGCAAGGCAAACTATGAGCACAACAATGCCCGCCAGAAGAATATCTCCGAGCGAGAACGAAGAAGCACCGAGCTGCAGGAGCGGCTCATTCAATAGATTCTGATTTTCCATGCGTCCAGCTTAGCTGATTCGTCATGCAAAGGTGAGATCAAAACGGGAACATTTCACAAGTTACAATTGACGATTCTTTTGCGAGCGATTACGTGAAACTCATGTCTATAAAACCGCTTATTATTCTTCCTGATCCCGTTCTTCGTGAACTGTCCAAGCCCGTCGAGCGCTTTGATGATCAATTGCGCAAATTTGCCGGCGACATGTTCGACACGATGTATGACGCGCCGGGCATTGGTCTTGCCGCCATTCAGGTGGGCGAACCTTTGCGCATGCTGGTCATCGACCTTGCCAAGGAAGATGAGGCGAAGGCCCCGCACGTCTTTATAAACCCTGAGATTGTTGCTTCGTCTGACGAGCGCAGCGTTTATGAGGAAGGCTGTCTGTCAATCCCGGATTATTATGCGGAAGTTGAACGGCCTGCGACGATCAAGGTCAATTATTTTGATGCCGACGGCAAGCCGCAATCGATGGATACCGATGGCCTGATGGCAACCTGCTTGCAGCATGAGATCGACCATCTCAATGGTGTGCTGTTCATTGATCATATCTCCAAGCTGAAACGCGATATGGTCATCAAGAAGTTCAAGAAGCTCGCCAGCCAGCGCGCGTCAAACAGGGCGTTGTGATGCGTATCGTATTTATGGGGACGCCGGATTTTTCGGTGCCGATTCTGACTGCTATTATCGGGCATGGCTATGAAGTGGTGGCGGTCTATACACAGCCGCCGCGCCCGGCAGGTCGTCGCGGACTAGAGCTGACCAAGTCGCCAGTTCATGAAAAGGCTGAGGAATTCGGCATTCCGGTTTTCACGCCCAAAAGCCTTAAGGGTGCGGAAGAGCAGGATGTTTTCGCAAGCCTCGAAGCCGATGTTGCGATTGTTGTGGCTTATGGCCTGTTGTTGCCGCAAGCCATTCTCGATGCACCGCGTCTTGGTTGCTACAATGGCCATGCCTCGCTTCTGCCGCGCTGGCGCGGAGCGGCGCCTATTCAACGCGCGATCATGTCGGGCGACACCGAGACCGGCATGATGATCATGAAGATGGATGTGGGGCTTGATACAGGCCCTGTTGCCATGGCTGAAAAGATCGCGATCACGCCGGATATGTCGGCGGGTGAATTGCATGATCGATTGAGCATGATTGGTGCCGATTTGATGGTGCGTGCGCTGGGAGCGCTTGAACGCGAAAGTCTGACACTTCAGCCGCAGGCCGAAGAAGGCGTGACCTATGCCGCCAAGATCGACAAGGCCGAAGCGCGCATCGACTGGTCGAAGCCAGCTGCGCACGTGCACAATACCATTCGCGGTTTGTCGCCGTTTCCGGGTGCGTGGTGCGAAATGGAAATCAATGGCGAGGTTGAGCGTGTAAAATTGCAGCGCTCCACGTTGGGCGAGGGCGATGGTGCGCCGGGCACAGTGCTTGATGATCGGTTGACCATTGCATGTGGAGACGGTGCCGTGCGGCTCGTCACGCTGCAGCGTTCAGGCGGCAAGCCTCTGGCGGCGCAAGAATTTCTGCGCGGTGCGCAAGTCGCGAAGGTTCTCTAAGCGGTGCCTCGTTATAAAATCACTGTCGAATATGACGGCACGCCCTATGTCGGCTGGCAGAGGCAGGAAAACGGCCATGCGGTGCAGAATGCCATTGAGCAGGCGTTCAAGAAGTTCTGCGGTGAAGATCTGACATTGAGCGCGGCTGGACGTACAGATGCGGGCGTCCATGCTAGCGCGCAGATTGTTCACGCCGATCTCACCAAGGATTGGGGCGCTGCGAAAATCCGCGATGCACTCAATGCGTATCTGGTGATGGCTGATGAACGTATCAGCATTCTGAATGTCGAAAAGACGACAGATGCGTTTGATGCCCGGTTTTCAGCACGTGGCCGGCATTATCTATATCGCATTCATAACCGTCGTGCGCCGTTGGCGATTGATTATCATCGTGTTTGGTGGGTGCAGAAGCGCCTTGATCACGAAGCGATGCACGAGGCCGCAAAGCGGCTTTTGGGCGAGCACGACTTTACAACTTTCCGCGCAACACAATGTCAGGCAAAGAGCCCGGTGAAGACGCTCGACAGGCTCGACATCACGCGCGATGGCGACTATGTGGAAATGCGGGTTTCTGCCCGCTCGTTCCTGCACAATCAGGTGAGATCCTTCGCGGGTAGTCTCATGGAAGTAGGCGTGGGGCGTTGGACGGCAGATGATCTGCAGGCTGCTTTGGAAGCCAAAGACCGTAAAGCTTGCGGTCAGGTTGCTCCGCCTTACGGCCTTTATCTCGTCGGTGTCGACTACCCATTTCCATTCTAAAAAGTTTGCGCGCTAATCCCAATGCCGAAAAGCTGCTGCAGGAACACTGTGATGAACAGTGAGCCGAAGAATACGCAAGCGAAAAACGGGGCGACATAGGCGTGTGGGCGTTGCAGCACGATGAATGTCAGTCGGTAGCTCAGAATGACAGAGATACCGAACAGCACGATCGCAAACAGCGTCGCAACATCGAGAAAACCCGGAAAAAACAGCTGCAGCAGCGTAATCGGAGCGAAAAGCCACGACAGCAACGCGCTGCCCCAGTTTGTTGCTATGACGTAGGCTGCATAGCGTTTTGAAATGCCTATCCGTCGGGCCAATATTCCAATAATGACAAGCGGTATTACCCACGCGGAAAGGTCGACGAATGCCGCGCGGATGACGATTGCAAGGCGCAGGCCTGCTTCATCGCGACCGGCAGTCAGATCGGCCGCATAGGCAACCCATGTTGCCAAAAGCGGAGGCAGGGCGATGACAATCGCATAGAAAGATGCCCAGAAATCTTCTGCAGAGATATCGAGGTATGCAAGGCCGTCCTTACGGCCAAGCATCATCTTCCAGACGCCCGTGAAATATCTGAAAATATCATCCAGACTGGGCATGAAGTTCCTTATCCAAAGAAATCAGCGATGAAACGTTCGTAAATCTGTGTGAGGCCTTCAAGATCAGCAACCGCGACACGTTCGTCAACCATGTGCATGGTCTGTCCGACAAGGCCAAACTCGACCACTGGACAATAGTCCTTGATGAAGCGTGCGTCTGACGTGCCGCCCGACGTAGAGAGATTGGGGCGCTTGCCGGTGACTGCTTCAACGGATGCTGTCAGCGTGCCGATGAGCTTCTCGTCACGGGTCAAAAAGACATGGCTCGGATTTTCGCGCCAGACCAGTTCGTAGTTGATTGGCGTTTCACGACCTGGGCGCAAGCGGTTATTGCGTGATGCCTTTTCAAGACGTGAGATGATCTCCGCCTTCAGGCTATCCGCTGTCCATGTGTCGTTGAAGCGAATATTGAAGGAAGCACTAGCCTTATTGGCAATGACATTGGTGGCCTTATTACCGACATCAACGGTCGTCACTTCAAGATTGCTGGCCTGAAAATCCGCCGTACCTTCATCAAAAGCAGGGTAAAGCAGGCTGTCGATGAGCGTCGTGATGCCACGAACCGGGTTTTCAGCCAGATGTGGATAGGCGGCATGGCCTTGCACACCATGGACCGTAACGATGCCCGAAATCGAGCCTCGGCGTCCGATCTTGATCATATCGCCAAGTGTGTTCGGGTTTGTCGGTTCACCCACAAGCGACGCGTCCCAGCTTTCGCCGCGCTCTTTAGCCCATTTCAGAAGCTTTTCGGTGCCATTGATCGCCGGGCCTTCTTCGTCACCGGTAATCAGGAAGGACACGCTGCCCTTTAAGCTTCCATGCTTTTCGACGTGACGTGCGACGGCTGCGACAAAGCAGGCAATGCCACCCTTCATGTCGACCGCGCCGCGCCCATACATAATGCCGTCTTCAATGGCTGCCGAGAAGGGCGGATGCTTCCAGTCGGCTTCATCGCCGGGAGGCACAACATCGGTGTGGCCAGCAAACATCAAATGAGCGCCATTGCCCGATTTGCGCGCGTAGAGATTTTCAATGTCAGGCGTGCCTTCGTCGGTGAAGACCGGGCGCTGGATGGAAAACCCCATCGGTGCAAGCATGCCTTCAAGTGCCGTCAGCGCGCCACCCTCAGCCGGCGTAACCGACGGGCAGCGAATGAGAGCGGCAAGGTTTTCGGCAGGATTGGTAGGCAGGCTCATGGTGTTACAGCTTTACTCTGAGAATCGTATGGGCTTGAGATTAGATCGGGAAGCTTCCAGATGAAACAACAATCCCATAACTGGGTAAACACGAGTGGATCGGCCCTAAAATCGGAATCGATGTTAGGAAAGCACGATGCTTGGGTTCAACAGCTTAGAGCGTCCGTGCGCAGAGCCGAAGAGGGCGCAGGGCGCTCTAAGAGCAGACATTTATCGCGGCTTTTCTCATTTGGTTGCAATTCGGGAATGAAATTTCCTTGACCAAGGGGGCTTTGTCATCGTTAGTTAAAAAAAGGTTGATAGCGAGATCCGGAAAACGGACCGGTCACCGGGGAATTGTCACTAGAGAACTTGTTCTAGGGGACATTTTAATAATGGGAATCTGTCATGCGTTCACTGATTTCTGCGGCAGCAGGTATAATGGCCTTATCCGGGGTGACGCTGGTCCCGGCCAAGGCAGCTCAATGGAGTGAAGCGGGCGGAATAACGAGTATTCCCTACGGTCACCTTGATTATTGTAAGCGGACACCACGCGATTGCGGAGCGCACCGCGCGCTTTCGCCGATGAAATTGACGCCTGAGCGCATGCAGATGCTGCAAAGTGTCAATGCATCCGTGAATGCTGCGATCAAGCCTGTTTCCGATCAGGATAATTACGGCAAGCGCGATTACTGGACCATTCCAAGAAATGGTAAGGGTGATTGCGAAGATTATGTGCTTTTGAAGCGCGCCAAGCTGATGGGGCGCGGCATCAGTCCGTCACAGCTTCTTATTACGATGGTGCAGGGTAGTGAGCCGCACATCGTACTGACTGTCCGGACGGATCATGGTGATTACATTCTCGACAATATGCGCGGGGAAGTGCTGCCGGTCGAAAAGACGTCCTATCGTTACATCAAGATGCAATCGCCAGCCAATTCCGGCCAATGGGTTTCGATTGCGGGTCGTTCTATGGCTGTTGCTAATAATTGATGTCGGGCGCGCGGGATCTTTGGCCGAGATGAGGCGCTTATAACTCAATTGAAAAAGTTCGATAGGGTCGCATTTTGCGACCCTATTTTGTTGTGAGCGTCTTGTTGTGATGGGCTAAGGTTGCTCTGAACGATTGTTTTACGGTTTTCAAATCATGGCGGCGATGAAACGATCAGCCACATAACTGTCGCCAATAGGCCTTATTGTTCGCTATTATTATACAGTGAAAGCAAACAGACTGTTCGAGGATAATGAACAAAAATACCCATATAACAGTTATGTGAATGCTGATATATGAACTAACATACTGTTTTAAATTATTTATTTTCTAATTTTTATCTGATTTTTGAAAAATTGGCTGCACGAATGTGTGATTAAGAAAACATTTTCGTGACTGGAACTTTCTCCCACTGTCACCCATTTGAGATGCATGAGGACGACGCATAGTACGTCGCCCATCTGACTAAATGGAGATAGAAAATGAATAAGTTTGTTCTTGCTGCTGCTGCTCTCGCACTTAGCGCCGGTGCTGCTTTTGCTGAAAACCCACGTGTAGGTGAGCCAGCTGATCTTTATGCAAATGATCGTACCCCAGTTGCTACACAGCGCGTTGATCACACCGCGACTGCAACAATTGGCCAGTCGACCTATATGGATGGTTCGGCAAACCGTTTCGGTGATGCTTCGCCTTCGAGCTTCTCGAACTAAGAGTTCGACTAAAAGCTTTGCTATCCCGGTCTGATCGCAGGCCGGAATAGCAAGACATGAAAGTAGTGAGTGCGGCCTCCCAAGGTTCTCACTACTGGAATTAAAATACTCAACGATTTTAACTGATCTCCCCGGAGGATGGCTTCTTGTCATCCCGGAGTCCCCGAAGGGAAAGGCAATTTGCCATCCAAAGGGGCGATAGAAGGATTATAAAAATGAAAAAGTTTGCTCTTGCTGCCGTAGCCGTTGCCCTTAGCGCCGGTGCTGCTTTCGCTGAAAACCCACATGTTGGTGAACCAGCTGATCTTTATGCAAACGACCGTACGCCTGTTGCAACACAGGGCGTTG
>Ga0308157_10009860_pt1 | contig 10484 bp, 7 predicted proteins | sample PhyBR1_FD_201035 | JGI IMG/M metagenome (GOLD analysis project Ga0308157, IMG submission 201035) | Phyllosphere microbial communities from UC Gill Tract Community Farm, Albany, California, United States - DLSLB.R1 | ecosystem: Host-associated > Plants > Phyllosphere > Unclassified | place: USA... | reverse complement strand
CGCCCGCGCGAGATGTGGTCGACGAGCGCGTCCGTGTCGAACGTCGGGCCGCGGCCGACGTTCACGACGAGCGCGCCGTCGGGAAGCGCGGACAGCGCGGCGTCGTCGATCAGGTGATGGGTCGCGTCGCCGCCCGGCAGGACGTTGATGAGAATCTCGGCCGACGGCAGCAGATCGGCGAGCTCGTCGATCGCGTGCACGCGGACGCCGTCCTCCTCGCGAGCGCGTGAGGCGACGACCGTGAGCTCGGTCTCGAACCCGTCGAGCCGCTTCGCGATCGCCTTCGCGACGCCGCCGAACCCGAGCATGACGGTGCGGCGATCGGCGAGGCCTGCGGTCCAGAAGTTGTCCCAGTCGGCGCGATCCTGGTTGCGCACGACGGTGGGGAGGTCTCGCTGGGCCGCGATCATCAGCCCCACCGCGAGCTCGGCGGTCGCGGGCTCGTGCACGCTCGTGGCATTGGCGTAGAGCACCCCGTCGGGCAGCACCTTGGCGACACCGTCGAAGCCGATGGCCTGGCCCTGGATGAGACGGGGCATCAGCTCAGCGCACGCGCGCAGCGTCGCGCCCTGCTTCATGTAGGGCGGCACGACAAGATCGATGTGGTCGTGGGGCGGCGCGTCCTCTGTCCAGAGCACGACCTCGATGTCGAGCGACGGATCGAGCCGCGCACGCACGTCGTCGGCGAGCTGCTCGGTGGGTACGGAGACGATGAGTGATTCGGTCACACGCCCACCGTACCGGGAGGCGCGGATCCGCCCGGCGGGGTAGTTCGCTGCGAGGTCTGGCGCACGCCCGTATACTGCCGTAGCCTGTGGCCGGTATCTCGGTGCGGATTCTGGATCAGGGGATCGAAAATGAACAATGCTGTTGAATCGCGTCCGGCGCGCTCTCTCGTTGGACGGATCCTCGCACCCGCGATCGCCGCGGCGATGGTGCTGCTCGGGGCCGTGGTGCCGACGCAGGCCGCATCGGCCGCGACGGTCGTCACGACACCCCAGGAGATTCACGACGCGTTCCAGACGGGCGGCGACGTGGTGCTGGGCGGAGATATCGATGTTGACGCTCGTGCGGGCCATCCGGCTGTCGAGGTCTTCTCCGGGTCGTCGGTGACGCTCGATCTCAACGGGTTCATTCTGCGGACCACCGCAGAAGGCGGTGCGGCCGGGATCGAGGTCCCGGGCGGCGCGGAGCTCACGATCGTCGATGCCGGCGACGGCAGGCTCGAAGCGACCTCTGTCGGATACGGCGCGGGCATCGGCGGAAACGCCGCCGGGCCGACGGGATCGATCACGATCGTCAGCGGCACGATCGTCGCCAACGGAGGTACGGACGGGGCGGGGCTCGGCAGCGGGCAGGCCGCCGTCATCGGCGGACACGTGACGATCGACGGCGGGACCGTGACCGCCACAGGCGGTATTGGCGCAGCCGGCATCGGCGGCGGGGGCCAGTCCAACGCGGGCGTCGTCGTAATCAACGGCGGCAACGTGACGGCGCTCGGCGGCGACCAGGGCCCGGGCATCGGGAACGGCTTCCTGTCCTCGGGCGGAGTCGTTGAGATCGCCGGCGGTACTGTCGTCGCCACAGGCGCGACCTATGGCGCCGGGATCGGCGGTGGCTCCAATTCGGGCGCACTCGCGGTCACGATCACCCATGGTGATGTGACCGCGACGGGAGGCTGGCGAGCTGCGGGCATCGGCGGCGGGGCCAGTAACGACGGCGGAAACGTCGTGATCGGCGGAGATGCGAATGTCGTGGCGACCGGCGGCGAGCAAGCTGCGGGCATCGGCGGCGGGTCGGGGCGCGAAGCGATCACGACCACCGGCGGCAGCGTGGTGGTCACGGGCACCGCTTTCGTGACGGCGACCGGCGGGAGTGATGGTGCCGGAATCGGCGGCGGTGACGGTCACGCTTCGGAGATCGGCGGAACCGGCGCTGACGTCACGATCGACTTCGGCGCGACGGTTGTCGCATCCTCGACCGGTGGGGCTGCGAGCGCGATCGGCGGCGGCGCAAGCGACGGCGGCCCGCAGGGCGTGTTCGGATCCCTCAGCAATGCCGGAACGCTCGTGATCCCGGCAGCCGATTCGTTGAGCGTCCCCGATAGCCCGACGGTGCACAATTCAGGCGTGATCACGGGCGACGGAACGGTAACGGGTATCGGCCAGCTCAACAACGCGGGATCCATCGCGCACACCGTGGACGTCGATCACAGCGGGGGGCTGAACGTCACCGGCAACCATTTCGCGCTGTCGTTCGGAGCGAACGGCGGAACGGTGGATCCGGCGAGCATCACGGTCTACGCGCCGACGCTGGCAGCCGCGGGCCTGGCGGTCGCCGACGCGCCAGTGCCGAGCCTCGACGGCTCGACGTTCACGGGATGGTTCCTCGATGACGAGCTGACGATCCCGCTGACCGGCACGGCGGCGTTCAGCGGCGCGTCGTCGGAGGGCACCCCTGTCACGGTGCCGGTGCACGCCGCGTGGCAGATCGATGCACCCGTGTACGACCCGAGGGTGACGGTTGAGCCCGAGACGATCTCATTGGTCGACTTTGCGGAATCGGGCGTCCTGGTGTCCGGATCCGAGTTCCCAGAGGAAGCGGCCGTCACGCTCACACTCGACCGCGAGATCGTCACGACATTGAATTCTGGCGCTGACGGCTCCGTCTCGTACCCCCTCGAGCAGCAGCGGATCGCGCTCGGCGAGCACACAGCCACTCTGACGAGCGGTGAGTGGTCTGCGACGGACACGTTCACGATCACCGCGGTCGGCGAGACCGCCGTCACGCTCGACCCCGCGACCCTCTCGCAGACGGAGCTTTCCGAGTCGGGCACGCTCGTCGGCGGTGAGAATTTCTACCCGGAGGCCACCGCGACGATCACGATCGACGGGAAGCCGGGCGGATACGCCGACATCGCACCCGACGGATCCGTCGTCGCGCCGCTCGTCCTGGACGACTACGAGCCGGGCACGTACGCCGTGAGCATTTCCGATGAGATTCTCCCCGCCGCCACCACGGCCCTGACGGTGACGGAGGACCCGACCATCTACGACCCGAGCGTGATGCTCGAGCCGTCCACCGTCACCGTGTCGGAACTCGCAGACGCGGGCGTCAAGGTCTCGGGATCTGGGTTCCCTCCGTCCACCGCGGTCGAGGTGCTGTTCGATGGCGCCGATTCCGGCATGGGTATGCAGGCGGAGCTCGCCGTATTGACGGATGAAGACGGGAACGCGGAGCTCACCGTCACCCTCGATGACGTCGCACCCGGTCCGCACGATGTGACGCTGCGGGCCGGCGACGTCGAGGCGTCGGCCGTACTGACGGTCGAGGCGGACCCGGCGCCCGAGCCGACTCCGACCATGGAGCCGACGCCGACCGCGGGGCCGAGTCCGGACCCGGCGCCTGAGCCCTCCCCGACGTCAGAACCCGAGCCGACACCGGCGCCGGAACCGTCGCCGACGTCAACGCCGTTGCCTGAGCCGTCCGCGAGTCCGGAGCCGTCGCCCGAACCCGAGCCGGAACCCTCACCCGAGCCGGAACCGAGCCCGGAACCCACACCCGAGCCGGAACCCTCGCCCGGGCCGGACCCCACTCCGAGCGAGTCGCCGGAGCCGTCTCCGAGCCGGGCGCCCATCCTCGAACCGGCGCCGCCGGCTGCCCCGACGCCGCAGCCGGACCCGAGCCAGTCGCCCGAGCCGACTCCGGCAGCGGGCCCAGCCGGCCTCGCACCCACGGGCGGCCCCTCGGGCGCGGCCGCGGTGATCCCGATCTCGGGGCTGCTGCTGCTCGCGGCGGGCGCGCTGATCCTCTTGCGGCGACGCCGCGGGTCCGCGTGATTCGGTAGCGCGGCCGCGCACGCAGAAGGCGCGCCCACGGATCCGTGAGCGCGCCTTCCGCGAACCGCTACGCCAGCTGGAGGGCGCTGAGCGCGCTCTGGAAGAAGCGCAGGCCGTCGGTTCCCGAGCGCATCGCGTCGGGAGTCGACGGGCCGAAGCCCGGCTCGACGGCATGCTCGGGGTGCGGCATGAGGCCGACCACGTTGCCGCTCTCGTTGGTGAGCCCCGCGATGTCGTCGATGGATCCGTTCGGGTTGACGCCCGCGTACCGGAAGGTCACAAGATTCTCGCCGTTGATGCGCTTGAGCGTCTCGGCATCCGCGGTGAAGCCGCCGTCGGCGTTCTTCAGCGGGATCACGATCTCTTCGCCGTTCTTGAACTGGTTCGTCCAGGCCGTGTCGGAGTTCGTGACCGTGAGCTTCTGGTCGCGGCGGATGAACTGCTGGTGCGCGTTGCGGATGAGGCCGCCCGGAAGGAGGTGCGCCTCGACGAGCATCTGGAAGCCGTTGCAGATGCCGAGCACCGGCATGCCCTTCGCCGCGGCGTCCTTGACTTCGGACATGATCGGCGCGAGCGCGGCGATCGCCCCGGCGCGCAGATAGTCGCCGTACGAGAATCCGCCCGGCAGGATCACGGCGTCGACGCCGTCGAGGTCGTGGGATCCGTGCCATAGAGCGACGGGCTCAGCCCCCGCGAAGCGCACCGCGCGCTGGGCGTCGCGATCGTCGAGCGACCCCGGGAAGGTGACGACGCCGATGCGGGTCGCCATCAGACGACCTCGATGCTGACGACGTCCTCGATGACCTGGTTCGAGAGGATCTCCTCGGCGACGGTCCTCGCCTCCGCGAGCACCTCGTCGGTGACCTCGCCGTCGACTGTGAGCTCGACGCGCTTGCCGATGCGCACGTTCTGGAACTTCTCGTGACCGAGGCGCGCGAGGGAGCCGGTGACGGCCTTGCCCTGCGGGTCCAGCAGCTCGGCCTTGGGCATGACGTCGACGACGATGGTGGGCATGTGTGAGCTCCGGAAGTCGCGGGCGGGAAGGATGACCCGATTCTAGCCGGTCGCCGCTGACCATTATTAAGATGCGGGTATGCCCTTCCTCATCGGCGCCCTCAATCTCGCGCTGTTCGTCGCGTCGCTCGTCGATATCATCCGGATCCCCGAGGACCGGGTGCGGTACCTGCCGAAGATGGTGTGGATCCTCGTCGTGATTCTGCTGCCCTTCATCGGCAGCATCCTGTGGTGGGTGCTCGGCCGCGAGTACGTCCAGCGCGCGGGGCGACCGCGCCGGGCACAGCGGCCGGCGCAGCAGGCTCCGGCGCCCGCGGCACGGCCCGCATTCCGCACGACCGAGCAGCAGCTCGCCGACCTCGAGCGCGAGGAGTACGAGGCCAAGCTGCGCGAGGAGATCGCCCGCCGCAGAGGCGAGCGCGGCCTGAGCTGACGCGTAATATGAGGAGCTCTGGCCGATGGCGGCCGGGGATCGTGCGGTGACGAGCGCCGCGCGACAACGAGACGATCTGGAGTCCGCGATGACCTTGAAGAGCGACGCCGGAAGCGCGACGCTCGAGCAGGTCGCGGTTCGTGCCGGGGTATCCCGGTCAACGGTGTCGCGGGTCGTCAACGGCGGGCATCGGGTCAGCCCCGAGGCGCTGACGGCAGTCGAGAAGGCGATCGCCGAGCTGAGCTACGTGCCGAACAGGGCCGCGCGCTCTCTCGCCTCTCGGCAGACGCACGCGATCGCGCTCGTCGTGCCCGAGGACACGATGCGGTTCTTCGGGGATCCCTACTTCGCGGCGATCGTCACGGGCATCAACGACCGCATCTCCGCCTCCCCGTACATGCTGGGGCTGTTCATCGCGTCGAAGGACCCGGACGACAAGGCGGCGAGCTACGTCTCGTCCGGCAACGTCGACGGCTCGCTCGTCGTCTCGCACCACACCAGCGACGCCTTCGTCGGGCGGATCGCGCGCACGACGCCGGTCGTCTACGGCGGTCGGCCGATGCACCCGCGCCCCGGCGACTGCTGGGTGGACGTCGACAACGTCGAGGGCGGTCGCATGGCCGTCCGTCACCTCCTGAGCCGGGGGTGCCGGCGGATCGCGATGATCACCGGCCCGCAGAGCATGGCCTCGGCTGTCGACCGTCTCACCGGCTGCCGGGCGGAGCTCGCCGATGCGGGCCTCGAGCTCATCGCGGTCGAGGACGGCGACTTCTCGGCCACGGGCGCCGAGGAAGCGATGCGGCGCATCCTCGCCTCCGGTGCCGCCCCGGACGGCGTGTTCGTGGCGAGCGACCTGATGGCCAGGGGTGCGCTGATCGAGCTGCAGCGCGAAGGCGTCAGCGTGCCCGACGAAGTGGCGGTGGTGGGCTTCGACGACTCGCCCGTGGCCTCGTCGGTGTCTCCGCCGCTCACCACCATCCGTCAGCCGTCGCGCGATCAGGGTGCGGCGATGGCCGACGTGCTGCTGCAGGTGCTGGCGGGGCAGAACCCGCCGCGAGAGACCGTTCTGCCGCTCGAACTGGTCGTGCGCGAGAGCGCCTGAGGCGAGCGCGATTCGGTTACTCGGCCAGGCCGAGGCGGCGGGCGGTTGCCACCGCGTCCGACCACGACGAGACGCCGAGTTTGCGGTAGATCGACCGCAGCTGCGTCTTCACCGTGTTCGGCGAGACGTGCAGGCGGGCGGCGAGGTCCTTCGTCGAATCGGCGCGCACGAGTTCGGCGACGACGGTGCGCTCGCGGTCGCTCAGCGCGTCGGTCGACCGTGTGGCCCGTTGCAGCCCGTCGCGCATGGCCTCGAGGTCTGCGACGAGCCGGCGCCCGGCGGCATCGAGCGTGAGCTCGCTGGCCTGGGCGATCGTCGTGTTCAGTGCGCCGATGCCCTGCATCGCGAACGGCAGCATCGGCCGAGCGCGCGACGCGGCCACGATCGCCGCCTGCAGGTGCGACCGTGCGACATCGATCGAAGAGTCGGAGCCGATCGCGTGGTACGCCAGGAACAGCACGAGGTGCGACCACACGGCCAGCACCCCGGAGCCCGGCGCATCGCCCGCCGACGCGAGGCACGCGAGAGCGCGGGCGGGTTCGCGGTCGCGGAGATGGGCGCGGGCGCGCAGCAGGTCGATGGGGATCGAACGCGTGCCGGCCGCCGGCAGATCGTCGAGCACGGCGACCGCCGCCTCGCCGGATTCCGCATCGAGCAGCGATTCGGCGCGCGCCCATGCCAGGAGCGTCTGCTGGTTGCGCGACAGGTGGCGGCCGCCGAGCTCCTGCTCGAACAGCTCGAGCCGGCTGAGGGCGAGGCTGGACGTACCGAGCAGGCTGTGCGCCATCGAGCGCAGCACGACCGTCACGAAGCGCAGGACGTGCGGGTCGTCGATCGCAGAGACCTCGGTCCGGTCGAGGGCCGTCTGCAGCGCGCGGGGCTCGACGACGTAGAGCGCGCTCGAGAGCGCGACGATTCCCCGCATCGACGGCGACACCGGCTGCGCGCCGACGATTCCGTCGATGCGCGCCTGGAAACTGGTCGGCAGCGGCACGCCCCCGGGGGTCGCGATCAGGAGCATGTCGTGAGCGAACCGCGCGAGGCGGTCGTCGTGGGCGGCATGGGCGAGCGCGGCGGCGGCCGAGAACCATTCGGATGCGATGTCGGACCGCGACGCGTCGAAGGCGCTGAGCGCCGCCTGCATCAGCACGCCCGCGCGCACGATGCTGTGCGCCGGGTCCGAGGCGGGCTCGCGGTCGGCATCGGCGAGCGCCTCGTGCGTCGCGAGCGCCTCATCGAAGCGCCCGTCCAACCGCAGCAGCACCCCGCGAAGGGCGGCCGCGACGACGCCGAGGTCGCCGTCCGGGTCGTCGACCTCATCGAGAAGGGCCTCGGCCTGGCGCCGGTCGGCCTCCGAGATGCTGCCGGTGTGATCCATGCTCGTCACGTCGAGAATGGTGCGCGCGAGCGCGACGCGCAGCGCCGGATCCGGATCGCGGGTCACGGCCTCCTCGAGCCACGGCCGGGCGCGCGCGACGTCGACCTCGCCGAGCAGCCGCCAGTGACGGGCGAGGAAGCGGGTGCGCGCGCCGGGCAGCTCGGCGACGATGGCCCAACCGTCGTCGGCCTCGCCGTTCGACAGCAGCCGAGCCGCGAGCTCGGTGACGTCGGCATCGATCTGCTCGATCTGCACCTCGCGCTCCATGCGCGCGGTGAACGCGATACGCAGATCCGGGCGCAGCTCGATCGTGTCCTGCTCGAGGTCCTCCACGAAGAATCCCGACTGCAATACGTTGTCGAGCGCGGCGCGCACGACCTCGTCGCGCCCCCACACGCTGAGCAGCGTGCGCCGCGGCATCGGGCCGATCCGCGCGGACACGAGCGCGGCGCGCCATCCGTTCGGACGGAAGACTCCGGCGGCGGCGGATCCGGCGAAGTGCGCTGACTGCTCGTCGCACCCCGCGCGCACGGCTGCGTCGTCGAGCTCGCCGCGCACGGCGGCGGCGCGCAGCACCGCATCGACGAACCCGGCGTGGGATCCGACGCGGTCGAGGAGCGCGGTGGCCTCGTCCCAGGTGAGGGTGAGACCGAGCTGCTCGGCGCGGTCGATCGCTTCGTCCGCGGTGAAGCCGAAGATCGATCCCGCGAAGACGCGCTCCGGCCGCATGCCCTTGTCGAGCAGCGGCGACGGCCACTGCGTGCTCGTCACGGCGATGAGCGTGGCGCTCGGCCAGCGTGCACGCACGGCCAGCGTCGCGGTGACGTGATCCTCGCGCATGCCCTCGAGCTCGAGGAGCACGACGTCGGCGTCGGGGGTATCGGCGGGCACCTCCACGCGGTTCGACGACCACACGATGAGCCGCAGGTCGGATTCGGCGAGCCACTCGCGCACGCTCGTGGCGACGCCCGAGCGGTGCTGCGCCGTCACGACGACGGTCGCCCCCGGTGTGACGCGGCGCCAGAGCGATACGAGGCGGGGTCTCGATAGCCGGTCGCGGTCGCTCATGCGTCCATCTTGGCACGGGGGTGACCGCGGGCGAATTACGGGTGACCGGCGGGTGAAAACTCCCTCATTCATGCGGGACTGCGACGGCTGTCACCGTAATCTCGAAGAGTCGGGGGTCGCGATCACGCGACGTCGACGGCCGAGAGGCTTTGGGCCCGGGCAGCGGTCGGGGGAGCGCAGCCCGGGCCCTTGCACGTCCGCGGCTCAGCCGGGCTGGACGAGCCCGTGCTTTTCGAACGCCGCCCAGATGCCGCCGTGGTCGACGTGCGCCGTGGTCTCGTCGGCGGCCGCGAGCGCCTCGGGCGTCGCGTTGCCCATGGCGATGCCGACTCCGGCCGCGGCCAGCATCTCGAGGTCGTTGTTGTTGTCGCCGATGGCGATCGAGTTCGCCCGGTCGAGCCCGAGCTCCGCGATGACCGAGACGAGCGCCGCACCCTTCGTCACCCCGGCGACCGATACCTCTCCGCCCGCTGTGCCGAGGCCCGGCATCGTGCCGGTGATGACCATGAACTCCCCGCCGAGACGTGACTTGACGGCGCCGTAGGTGCCGTGGTCCTCACTTGAGAAGGTCGCCTTCGCGATCCGATCGAGGGGCGGATCCGCGTCGATCGTGACGCGATCGATCAGCACCTCGCGGAGGCTGTCGGTCAAGCGTCCCTCGGCGGCGAGGCGAGCACACATGCGGTCGACGGCGCCTTGCGTGGTCCACACGCCCTCGCGGCCCTGCAGCATGTAGTCGGCGCCCACCTCACGGAACACCGCGATCATCTCGGCGGCGCGATCCGGGTGCATGAGATGCTCCTCGTGCCAGGAGCCGTCGGTGTAGGGCGTGCCGATCCAGGTGTAGGCGCCCGCGCCGAGGATGGCGCCGTCGAAGCCGATGTCGAGGATCCGGGATCCGATCTCGGTCGGCCCGCGGCCGGTCGCGAGGAAGACGAGATGCCCGTTCGCGCGCGCTTCGCGGACCGCGCGGACGGTCGATTCGGGAATGGATCCGGACGTGTCGAGGATCGTGCCGTCGATGTCGAGGAAGGCAATCTGGCGCGTCATGGATTCAGTCTGTCAGGCGCGGGTGGTCGGCTTCACAGGGAGGATCAGCAGGAGCCCGGCGAGCAGCACGAGCACGATGCCGAGCACGCCGAAGATGGTGGCGCTCGTGATGGCGATGAACGCCGACCAGAGGGCGGCCGACATCCAGCTGGCCGCGCGGCCCGTCGTGGCGTAGAGGCCGAAGATCTCGCCCTCGCGGCCGGCCGGTGTCACGCGCGCGAGGAAGGATCGGCCGGCCGACTGGGCAGGCCCGACGAACGCGCACAGGACGAGGCCGAAGATCCAGAACACGATCTTCCCGGCGTCGGCGAAGAAGAACACGAGGAGGCCGGCGACGACCATTCCCGTCAGGGCGAAAACGATGATCGCCTTGGGGCCGAATCTGTCGTCCCAGCGCCCCGCGACCATGGTCGAGACGCCCGCGATGAGGTTCGCTGCGATGCCGAAGATGACGATGTCGATGAACCCGAAGTCGAACACCTGGCTCGCGATGACCGCGCCGAACGCGAACACGCCCGCGAGCCCATCGCGGAAGACGGCGCTCGAGAGCAGGAACCAGAAGGTGTTGCGCGTCGTGGGGTTCTTGTAGAGGCCCTTCAC
>Ga0308157_10009859_pt1 | contig 10485 bp, 10 predicted proteins | sample PhyBR1_FD_201035 | JGI IMG/M metagenome (GOLD analysis project Ga0308157, IMG submission 201035) | Phyllosphere microbial communities from UC Gill Tract Community Farm, Albany, California, United States - DLSLB.R1 | ecosystem: Host-associated > Plants > Phyllosphere > Unclassified | place: USA... | reverse complement strand
CAGGCCGCGCCGGCCTGATACGCGGCGCATCCTCCGGTGCCCGGCGTCACCTGTAATCCACCACGCTGATCCCACGCGATCCTTTTTCAACAGTCTCGATCGGTTGTGACACCGTAGCATTCACCACGTCCACAGCCGAATATAAGACGCTCGCGCCAGGGGCGAGTGGCTGATGATCGTAGGATCGGAGGATAGCCACCGGCCTGGTTCTCGTGCTTATGCCGGTGTATCCGCACCTTAGGCCAAGCGAGTGAACACCCACTGGCCCTCGACCTTCCACGACTTGGCGGCTCCGCGTCGGACCAGTCGGTTGGCCGCGCGGTTCACGTCCCAGAACAGTTCGTTGATAGCGTCCGCGAGCTCAACCGCATTTCGGGGCTCCTCGACATCGATTGCGCCGAGGACGAGTTCCTCGATTCCCTCGTCGTAGTCCGGCTCGAGGTTATCCTGCTCAAAACGGTCGCACCACAGGATATGACCGCGCCAGACGATGAAGTGGCTCTCACAGCCGCCCTCCCGCCACACCGAGGGGAAGAGCGTCAGCCCGCCGCGGCGCATGTCGAAGCGCCATGCCTTCCCCGCGCGCCCGTCGAGGTTCACGACGAGCGTCTCGCCGCAACCGTCAGGACAGGCCATCACGATTGCCCGCGGCCTTCCCCGGAGGATTAGCGATGCGTCACCAGGCTGGTCGAGGTTCGCCTCAGCCTGGTCCCGGTATTCGGCGTCGCTGACCATGCGCACCTGCCGTGCCGGCAAGCTCATCGTCTCTCTCCGCCGCTCGTGCCCGGTCGGACCGGCAGGCTCCAGGTCGCACCCTTCGCCAAGGCGCCCGCGTGGGAGCACACGATGCAGCCCGGCTGCACCGCCACGGCCATCTCCCGGACCCTTCCGCGGATGCCGTCGTAGGTCTGGTGTCGCGGCTTGACTGACACCGGCGTCACCGCGCCGAGGACCATCGTCATCGCAAGCGAGCTCACCGTCGAGTTGATGGAGAGCACGGCGGGCTGGGGCTCACGCACGCCGTGGACATATGGATCGGCCGCGCGCTGCTCCGGCGTCTGCATCTCGCGACGGATCGCGTCGGCGTCGAGTGCGCCGCAGCAGGTCAGGCACGGGAGGCCGGGGGATAGCATCTGCACCCGTCCGGTGACGTGGCTCACAGCCCCGTTCGCGACCGTGATGCTGACGCCCATGTCGATCACGGGCACTAGGTGCTGGTAGGCGGCCTGGTTCACCACGGCGCGGCTGGCGTGCGAGTCCGTGCACAGGAGGATGAAGTCGAACGTCGCTAGGAGAGCGGCAACATGCTCGTCCACGATGTCCGCCTGCATCGGGATCACCGTGGCGGCCGGGTTGATGGCGCGGATCATGCGCGCGGCGACATCCACCTTGGGCCGGCCCACGTCCGATGGGATCGAGCCCACGAGGCGGTTGAGGTTCGTCTCTTCCACGAGATCGGGATCGATGACGGTGATCCACGAGGCGCCGAGATGGGCCAGCTGCTGGCATTCGAGCGATCCGGTGCCCCCGGCGCCGATCACCGCGAAGCGGAGGTGGCGGAACAGGCGCTGCCCCGGTTCGCCGAAGGCGCGGACTTGGCGGTCGTCACGGCCGTGGGCGGCGGCACCCGCGAGCGGCGATTGCAGGACGAGCTTCTCGCCTACCTCCCACACCGGCACCTCCTCGTCGCCGCCGAGGATGCGAGCGCGCGCCCCCTCCGGGCCGATTACCAGTGCGACGTGGGGCACCGGCGCGCCGCGCCTCCCGAGATAGGACGCGAGTTCGGCCTCACCGTAGTCGTCGGTCGTGGAGAAGTGTGGATTGCCGCGGCTGCCGGGATGGGTGTGGATCGCTACAATCGCCATGCCGGTGATCCGGCTGCGATTGGCCACGTCGATCAGGAACCCGGGCTTGAGGACGGCCGAGACGCAGTCGCGGCGTTCGTAGGCGTCGTCCGGCACGGGAGCGGCGTCGGCGACGACCCAGGACCCGTTCGCGGGGTCGTGGTGGGCGTAGCCAATGGCGCAGCTCTCGAGACCGTCGGCGTCGAGCAGGCCCGACGCCAGCGCCGAGTAGGTCGGCCCCGCGAAGCGCAGCCCGCTCATCGGACCTGCCTCAGACGGTCGATCACCACGTTCATCCACGTCGACAGGGTGTCGCGGTTCGGGTTCCAGGCGCTCGCGAGGTGCCACGAGAACCACATGCCCTGCTGCGGGGTCTCGGGAATCCCGTTCGGCGCGGCGTTCTGCGGCGTGGCCCCGGTGGCGAGGATGAGGTCGGCATCCGCCCAGAAACAGTCGAGCTGGGCGAAGGGGTAACCGGGCGGGACGAGGAAGCGGATGGTGGTCGAGGACCTCGACCACCCCTCCGGCAGTCGCACCCCGGGCACGGTGACGAGCGTGGTGCCGCTGGCCATCGCGCTGGAGTGCGCTTCGCCGAAGCGCTCCCGCAGCTGCTCGAGCTGCATAGTGAGGATGCCCGACATCAGCCGAAGTTCGCCTTGGGGACCGACGAGAAGCGGCGCACGCCGTGCTTGGGGTTGAGATTGACCGCCTCGTCGTCGCCGATGATGCGGTCGGGATCGTCGCCCGCGCCCTCGAGGGAGAGGTCGTGGGTCTGGTCCCAGTTGGGCACCATCGCCTTGATTTGCGCGCCGGTGAGCTTCTTCTGGTCGGTTTCGTAGGGCTTGCCGTTGACGAAGAAGGTGTAGGTGACTTTGTTCGGCGCGGTGATGAACTTCTCGACGCCCGCGGAGGCGAGGTCGGCCTCGCTGCCCGGCTCGATCAGCTTGTCCTCGCCGCCGCGCACTTCAAGGAACACGGCCTCGTCGTCGCCGATGCCGGCTAGCGAGCGGAGCACCGCCTCCGGGATGGAGGGACGGCCCCACACGATGCGGCTGTCGTTGAGCTTCACGCGGTAGAGCGGGTCGGTGCTGAAGGCGACGAACCGGTGGGCGGCGCGATCGCGTAGGTTCAGCTCCTCGTCGGCGCGGACGTCCTCGAAGTCGCCTTCGGGCGTGATGACGAACAGCGCGTGGCCGTCCACGTCCTTGATGCCGCCCGCCTTCAGGATCTGGCGGCCGAGCGGGACGGGATCGTCGAGGACGATCGGCTGGTAATCAATGTCGTCTAGCGCGAAAGAGACGCGGCGGTGTCCGGGACGCAGCGAGCGGCCCTCCTGAATGGCGGTCTCGACGTCGTCGATGTCGGGGTGGTCGATGATGGACATGGTGTTGTTGTTCCTCTTCGGACCTCGGCGGATCTGCGTCGGTCTCGAATGGTTAATCCCGCCGGCTCGAACGATCGGAACTTTCGGTACGAAATTCTTTTGCGGGTTCCTGTTGGCCGGGGGGAGGTTTTGCAGCACTATTTTCGAATCGGTCCGCTTGTAGACCTGCCGGGATCGCCGCTGCGTCTGAATGAGCATGTGACCGTTCGATCAGGCCGAAATCTTCCACAGCTCGGGTTCCGGAACAGTTCCTCGACGCGGACTGTCTAGCTAGAAAGGCGAAAGCTATGCACAGAACCAAACATCACGACCCCGCCACATGCTGCTGCTTCATGCCGCCCTACGTCGTACAGCGTCTGGCGCGCAGCTCCGTAGAGTCGATCCGCGAAGTCGCGTTCAACACCGCGGTGGCGAGTGCGACCGGCGAGACGATGCGGCTAGTCAGCCCGGCTGCCCTGATGGGCCGCTCAGCGACGCCGGGTCTTGGCAAGCGCCGCACGGTCTACGACATGGAAAGCCGCTACGACCCCCTGCCCGGCACATTGAAGCGGAAGGAAAATCAGGCGGCGACCGGACAGCCCGAGGTCGATCAGGCGTATGACAATGCTGGCGTCACTCACGGCTACTACAAGAACGTGCTCGGTCGAGAATCGATCGACGGCGCTGGCTCCGCCCTGCTGTCATGCGTGAATTACGGCCCTCAGGTAGGCAACGCGTTCTGGGACGGCGAGCGCATGCTCTACGGAGCGGGTGACGGTGACCTGTTCGTGTCGTTCACCGGATCGCTTTCGATCGCGGCCCACGAGATGAGCCATGGCGTCCTTAGCTTCACATCCAACCTCGACTACCGGGACGAACCTGGGGCACTCAACGAGAGCTTCTGCGATGTGATGGGCATCTGCGTAGTGCAGCACCACGACAAGAGCCCACCCGCGGATGCGGCGTGGTTCATGGGCGGCGAGATCGTAGGCCCCTCACTCGCCGAAATTCGGGGTTTCCGATCGTTCGGCGCCGAGCCGGCCTACGTGGATCACCCCCTAATCGGCAGTGACCCACAACCCAAGCACATGAAGGATTACGTTCGTACCAGCGAGGATCACGGTGGCGTGCATATCAACTCCGGTATCCCGAACCACGCGTTCTTCCTTGCGGCAAGGGCGCTCGGTGGTCATGCGTGGGACCGCCCTGCTAAAATCTGGTTCAACGCGTTCACCGGCATGCTGAACAAGCGGGCAACGTTCCTGCAGGCTGCGCAGGCGACCACCGTTTCCGCTCGAGAGCTGTTCGGCGACGAGACGGCGAGCGCCGTATCAGGCGCTTGGCGCGACGTCGGCATCGATCCTGACGGCAAGCCATGAAGGTGACGCTGACCGAGTCCGGTGGCTGGACCAATGTCCGGCGGCGATGCTCCGTCGACACCGCGACCCTGCCGCGCGATGCTGCCGCGCGTCTGGAAGCCTGCATGACGGCCTTGCTGGGAGCCGAGGAGCGTGCAGCATCGAGGGCGATCGACGCCCAACTACTCGTGTTCGAGGTCGAGGACCGTACCGGGTGCAAACGCGTGAGCTTCAGCGAGGCCAAACCACCGGCGGAAATTGTACCCGTGATGGAGATACTGCGACCGCTTTGTCGACCGGTTATCAACGTTCGCGGATAGAGGCCGGCTCACCACCAGTTGGGATGATGACCAGGCGCATGGATGGCACGGTAGCCATGCTCCGACCAGCGACTGACGATGAACTGGCTGGCGTCGCCTTCAGGGTCTCGATAGCTGATCAGCGAAGGGAGTCGGAAACCCACCATGGTTTCCAGCACTGCTTCCTCGTCTTCGTCGGTAGGGAAGGTCGAGGTGCTCAACAGGATCTCGCCGAGCTTGGCCTTGTTCGCGAGAAAGACGTTAGGGACCGAGATCTCTGCCATCCACATACGTTCAGGCAGCGACGCGGCGAGAAGCGCCTTCTTCTCCGTCGTCGTCGCCCGTTCTGGCAAGGTGGAAAGATAGTCGGTTCGGCTGATGAGCGTCGTCCGGAACACACGGCGCTCGCGACAGTCCGCAAGATGGCGCCACCACCGTCCCCTGCCGAACCTTTCCGCTTCGACCTCTTTGATGAGTATACCGAGAATCTGCCGGGCGAAATCCTCGGCCTGGATAGGCGAAACATGCACTCCCGCCGGCAGGATCGCCATCGCAAGCTTCGGTTTAACAGGCGCGTCCCTACCGGGGAGAAGGCCCGCCTTAGACAGGCAGTAGTAGGGGCCGAGCATGTCGTCGTGCACGACGAGGTGGTCCGTCCAGAGGCTGCTGGAGGAGACGTCCTCCTGACCCTTCTTGAACAGCTTGGCGCCGATCGGATGCCATTCGTCGGAGTTGATCGTGTGCCCGAGGACAGGAATGACGTGCTCGGTTCCTCCATCGGCGAGGATCAGAAGGCTCGCCGATCCGGAATCCGCAAGCAGCGCTGGCAGATCCCAGCTCTTGTCCCGCCCGTCGGGCGACTTGGCAGGATCGTAGGAAACGGATCGCAGGCCGAACTCGCGCAAAGCCTCCGCTACCTGCAACGTGGTGACGCGCCGCGCCTCCGGATCATAGCTCCACAGCTCGTTCAGCCATCGAGCCGACACCTTGGCACCGGTCATGGTGCTGACGAGCGTCCGAACAGCACTATGAGAGCAGATCGTGCTGACGCCGTTCTGCTGGCAGAAGTAGGCTGCGGGCACGGAGTGGACCAGCCCTCCGAAGGTGATCGAGAGTTCGCGTCTGATCGGAACGTGGTTGTTCAGGAGCTGCTCCGCCCCTCCTCTTGGACCGGGTATGCGCCAGATCGCCTCGAGTATGTAGCTTCGCGCCTCCCCGTCGATCGGGAAGGTCACGATCACCACTTGGCCTATGACCGCCTTTCCCGCGACGGAGGCAAAATCGCCGTCCCTTTTCACGGAGGATGCGAGAAAGGTGATCGCGCATGCGGACACGTCGCCGTCCGGGATCGCAGAGCACTCCTCAAGCTGGGCGATCTCTTCGGCGACGTCGTCGCGACCGAGCACGTCCTCGACCACGATCGAACGGGCGCCCATCTTCCGCGCCAAGGTGCAGACGCGATGGATAGGCGCTCCCGAAGCCTCGCTAGGGCCGCCGGCCCAGTAGCGCTCGATCAGGTCACGATAGAAGGAGAACGGGCGGGAGCAGCGAAGCCAAGCTGCTTCCGTAGACACGCAGTTCCACACGATTGCCCTGTTCTCCAAGCCCCTGACAACACCTGCCTTCCACCGTTCGGATGCGAACGCAACCGGTCAGAGGCACCGGGTAGGGCGCAGCTGTCTTGCGTCTTGCTTCTCTGGTGTCCAGCACCGAGACGGCGGGACAGCGAAACAATCATCCTCCAGAAGAACATCGGGATTGCCGCCGTGTTGCCGGGCCCACACTGTAATGATAGGCTACGGCACCAACGCGGCGGCAGACCGTTCGAAGAGGGACTCATTCTGGGATGACGGTCATGGCCAAGGACACTGCCACTACTGGAACGAAGACGGACGGCAGGACGGTCGTCAAGGACTCGGTCAAGGTGCGCCTGTCGCTGACCAAGAGCACCGCTCGCAGGATGGGGCGAGTGACGCGGTGGGAAAAGGAGTCCGAGGGGACTTCGCTCGAGCTGACTGGCCGAAGCTGAAAGAGAAATTTCGAGGCACGGTTCCGAAGGACCCTCGAGCCGCAGACTCCTTGAAGACGAGATCCGTCAGCGAGGAGGACACGTTGCCAGCGCTGCATGCCGGAAACCAAACAGCGGCTGACGACATCCGCATTCCGCCTCTTACGCGGAACGGTTACACCCGAACCGAGCGCGTAGAGCACGACATCCGCTCCCTCTGGATAGCCGAAGGCCGCGAGGTAGTGGCCGCCTTCGGCCCGGCCGAGGAGAATGCGGACGGACTTGCGACTGAAGCTCTCGTCTTTTTCATACGAGGCGCGATTGGGCGCGGTGACCGCCGTACCGCAGAGGCTCTCTTTGGCATTCTGGTCTCGCGCTGCCAACGGCGGCTTCGAGGAATGATCAGGGGCGCCGACGAGGACGCCAGAGCAGAGATTCAGGCCGAGATCTTCGCGGACCTCACGCGGCTCCTTCTGTCCGAGGACGACAGCGCCGACTTCCTGCAGACGCGTTTCTGGCTGTATCTGCGGCGGCGGGCGGTTTCCGCACGCGGCGAGTGGCTCAAACGCAAGATCAAGCATCCCCTGGTTGACGACCTTGCCCCCGACGAGACCAGCGGGTCCGCTGAGCAGTCGGTGATCGCCAACGATCTTTCACCGGAAGACGCGACCATCCTCAGAGACGCGCTAGCCCGGCTTCCCGACGAATTGAGGGAGCTGGTCGTGCTCAAGCACTACGAAGGCTGGCGGGTCGGCGACGAGGGTGACGGCGGACCCTCCGGCGATCCGACGCTCGCCGAGCGATATGGGATCACCCCCAGGGCCGTACGTAAGAGGCTGGTACGAGCGACCTCGCTGCTGACCCAAAACAGAAAGGACTGACGATGACGAACAATGGCGGCACGCGCCTCGAAGACGTGCTGGACCTTATGCTGGAGGAACACGGCGAGCCGAGCCTCAAGGCAGTCGCTGCATACTCGCGCATTCATCCCGAGCACCGGCCGGCGCTTGTCGACTTTGCCGCCCGCTGGGCGGAGGAGAAGCATCTCCCTGTTACTGAACGACCACGCGACTACAACTCGGCAGTGAAGGCCGCCGCTGACGCCTTCTCGCGGGCCCTGCATGCCTCCGCTGGTCCAGTCAGGCTGAGCGAGCTGGCAAAGTCCGCCGGTCTGACGCTGCAGGATCTCGCCCGTCGTTGCGGCCTTCACGCCTCCATCCTGACGAAGCTCGACGGGGGCAGGATCAAACCCGGGAGCGTGGGGGATGCACTGCCGACGATGCTTGGCAGGCTGCTTGACGTGTCCTCCGAAACCGCACTTGCTTCGTTCGCACCGCGTCAGAATGCGCCGGTCACCGCAGGCTTTCTCAATCCGAGCTGTTTTCAACGCACGGAGACGTTGCGCGAGGCACTGATGTCCGTTGGCACGGATCTCGCGACCATGAAGGAACTTGAGCTTCCTGACTGACCTGCCGCAGGCGTTCGCCATCAACCTTGGATGACATTCCCTCTCGCGAGCGGACGCCCCCATTCTAACCTGCGCATTCATGTCCTATCTGCCAGGACTGCTTCTCGCCACTCGATGGCTCCACCCGCTGAGCGACAAGGCCCCTCTCGCGGAACAGCAGGTGTTCCTTACCGCCCTTCGACCGGAAATATGGAGCGTCGGGAGCATGCCTGCGGCTGTAGGCGGCGTCTCCAGTGGTGTGCGAAGCATCTAGCGGAAGGCGGCCGTATGATGAGCATTGCCTAACAAAAGGCCAAAGTCCGAGTGCGAAAGGCTTAAGTCGCTAACCACGCTGTCTAAGTACGTGGGTAAGTGCTACCTCTAGTTCATGGCTGTTCGTTCCGTACCCCTGCCGAAGCTCACTGCCGCCGATATCCCGCCGCTTGTTTTTGACATCGGCCAGCTTTTCACGCCCTCGACGCCGATCCGTCTGGCCGACCTATTCGCGGGTCGGCGGCGCCAAATCGAGCAGCTGCTCGATGCCGTAGCGGAGCCGGGCAGACACGCGATACTTTACGGCGAGCGCGGAGTTGGTAAGACGTCGCTCTCGCAGGTCCTGCAATTCGTGGTTCCTGCAGGCCGACAGCGGGTTCTGCATACTCGTAAGGCGTGTACGCCGGGCGACACGTTCGAGACAATCTGGCGCAGGTTCTTCAAGGACCTGCGTATCGGCCCTCCGGACGGCAGCGGGAGCGGATCGACGTCCCTTTCGGATGTCTATGCCGGCACCGCGCTAGAGCCGGACGACATCCTTCGTGAGCTCAGGAACTTTTCGCCTAACGACATCCCGATCTTCGTCGTCGACGAGTTCAACGAGATCGGTGACGACGGGCGGACCGCTAGGCTTTTCGCGAACACTATAAAGGCGCTTTCGGACGAAGGCGTTGCGACTACCATCGTGATCGTCGGCGTAGGCGACAGCGTCGCTCAGCTGTTCGCCGGGCACGCGTCGATCGAGCGGTGCACCGAGGAAGTACCGATGCCGCGGATGTCACGGGACGAACTCGGAGAGATCGTCGACAAGCGATTACGGACGCTTGGACTTACGATAGAACCCGACGCAAGATGGAAGATCGTTATCCTGGCCCGAGGGCTGCCCACGTACGTCCACCGACTTGGCAAGCACGCCGCAGTGCACGCCGTACAAGACCTCAGGCGCCGAATTTCCGAAGAAGACGTTGATCTGGCGATCGGTGAAGTTCTCCGGGGGTCACTTGAGTCTCTTAAGTCGGTATACGAAATGGCCGTATACAGTAATCAGCCCGGCAGTCTGTTCCGGGAAATCCTTCTCTCCTGCGCATTGGCGGCGGCTGACGACTCCGGCTACTTCGCTCCCGCTGCGGTGTTGGCCCCCTTCGAGAAAATTCGTGGCAAGCCGATGACGATCGCGCAATATCGTAATCACCTTTCCGAGTTCACCGCCGACAAAAGAGCGGGCGTTCTGCAGCGCAAGGGCGAGGAAAGGAGCTACCGCTACCGCTTTCGCGATCCGGCGATGCTACCTTACGTTCTGATGAAGGGCATTGCCGACGGAATGGTTTCTGAGGACGCCAAAGGTTTACTGCGCTTCCCTGAGCAGGGGCAGCTGTTTGCTGAACCTCTGCCGTGAAGAAAATAGGACCAAGCTGCCGGTAAAGCTGGTGCGGCCAATCCTCAGATAACCGAACAGCAGTTTACGGCGGTAGCCACGTACAAACAGATAGGCCGCCATTCTCACGAAGAAGCCACAGCCCCCCCTCCAGCGCCTGAACGAACGGCCGCTTGCCGCGGTCGCTGCCAGAAAGCGGACAGGCTGCAATCCACCACAAAACGGCGATGCGGCCCCATGCCCGGCTGTCTGAACGAACGTCTGCTCGCGCCGTTAGCTTCCCGAAAGCGGACAGGCCGCTATCCACCTAAACCCGGACATTCACGACCGACGCGCATCGGATTTATGCATCAAGCGATGCCACGATTTTAGCGGCTTCGAGCCTGATGCGAAAATGGTGATTCTGCATCATGTTCGCGCGGTCGATGGTCAGCTATCGAGAGGCCGGAGCCGACGATAGCTGACCACTGATCGCTTTAGTTGACGCCCCACATTTCAGCACGATCGCGAGCGAGCTT
>Ga0308157_10009858_pt1 | contig 10485 bp, 8 predicted proteins | sample PhyBR1_FD_201035 | JGI IMG/M metagenome (GOLD analysis project Ga0308157, IMG submission 201035) | Phyllosphere microbial communities from UC Gill Tract Community Farm, Albany, California, United States - DLSLB.R1 | ecosystem: Host-associated > Plants > Phyllosphere > Unclassified | place: USA... | reverse complement strand
GGCACCTTCACGCCGTAGACGGTGATTGCGTCCAGGCCCGGAAAATCGCCCAGCGCGTCGGCGACTTCGGTGGTCGAGACGTTCTCGCTGTTCCAGCGGAAGGTGTCGCCGATGCGGTCCACGAACCAGCAGTAGCCGTCGGCGTCGATGCGCAGCAGGTCGCCCGAGGACCACCAGGCGTCGCCCGCCTTGAAGACGTTGCGCAGGATCTTCTTCTCGGTCGCCTCCGCCGAGGTGTAGCCCTCGAAGCGCCCGCCGACCACGTCCGGAATGTCGATGATCATGCCGATGGCCTCGCCCGCCTCGCCGATGGCGCACAGCTGCAAAAAGCCGTTGGCGTCGCGCGGATGGCTGTCGCTTTCGATGTCGTAGCGCACCAGGCGCAGGTTGGTCTTGTCCCAGAACGGCACCCGCCCGCAGGAGCCGACGCGGTTGTCCAGGTTGATGGTGTTGGTGTTCGACTCGGTCGAGCCCCAGCCTTCGTAGATGTCGAAGTCGCCAAAGCGGCGCACCCACTGTTCCCAGACCTCGGGCGCCAGGCCGGCGCCGACCATCTTGCGCAGCGGATGGTCGCGCTCGCCGGGCTGCGGCGGTGCGGTGAGCAAGAAGCGGCAGATCTCGCCGACGTACTGGCAGATCGTCGCTTGGTGCCGGCGCACGTCCGGCCAGAATTCGCTGCGGCTGAACTTGCGCCGCAGCAGCAGGCTGGCGCCCGAGGCAAAGGCGGTGGCGCCGGCCGAGAGCGACGCCGCGCCGTGGTAGAGCGGAAGGAAGCAGTAAAAGCAGTCCTCGGCGCGCACGTCCATGGTGGCTTCCATCACGTCGCCGGTGATGAGCCAGCGGGCGTGGCTGATCACCGCCGCCTTGGGCAGGCCGGTGGTGCCGGAGGTGAAGATGTAGAGGGCCGGGTCGCCGGCCACCAGACCGGCGCGCCATTCGGCGGGCGGATTGCTCTCGGGCGACTGGCTGGCGGCCAGCGCCAGGTCTAGCTCGCACAGGCCGCGCAGGTCCTCTGGCGCGGGCCGCTCGGCGTCGGGCCAGAGCCAGTGGCGCAGGCCTGCGGGCAGGTCGGTCGCGGTGAACAAGGCCAGGCACTCCTCGCCCACCACGACGCGCGTGGCGCCGGTGGCCTGCAGGGCGTGCACCAGCGGCTTGCCGCTGACGTTGGTGTTCAGAAAGACCACGGTCGCGCCCAGCTTGGCCAGGCCCAGCCAGACGAACAGGAAGGCCGGCCGGTTCTCCATGGCCAGCGCCACCACGTTGCCGCGGCGCACGCCCAGCGCGTGCGCGGCATGGGCCACTTGGTTGATGCGCCGGTTGGCCTGGTCATAGCTGTAAGCCTCCTGGCCGTAGAGCAGGCAGCGCCGCTCGGCAAAGCGCAGGGCGCTTTGCTCGATGCGCTCGGCCGTCGTGTAGGCCTGCGAGGCGCGGTGGCGCTGGCCGGCGCTGGCCCGGCGGTCGAGCTTGGCCTGCGTCACTTCGCGCGGCACGATGGATGCTGTTTTCACGCGGTCTCCCTTTTGCTTGTCGTTGTGGGGCGGCGGGCGCAGGCGCTCAGCGCACCGGCCGCGGCATGTGCAGGCCGAACTGGGCGATCAGCTCGCGCTGGATCTCGTTGGTGCCGCCGCCGAAGGTGAGCAAGGTGGCGGCGCGCGCCTCGTACTCCAGCTCGCCCAGCAGCAGCGCGGCGCTGGAGCCGGCGCGCACCAGGGCGCTGGCGCCGACGATGTCGATGAGCCGGCGCAAAATCTCGATCACGCTGTCCGAGCCATAGACCTTGGTGGTCGAGGCCAGCGCCACGTCCATGCTGCCCTGCTCCAGCCCGGCGGCGATGCGGAAGTTGACCAGCCGCATGGCTTCGAGCCGGGTGTAGCACTCGGCCAGGGCGCGCCGCACCCAGGGCTGGTCCACCGCCCGGCGGCCCTGCTCGTCCCGGGCCTTGGCCCACTGCAGCACGCGCACGAACGGGCCGAACACCTTGTCCGACCACGAACCCAGGCCGAGCCGCTCATGGTTGAGCTGCGCGGTGATGAGCTTCCAGCCGCCGTGCAGCTGGCCCACCAGCCGGTCGGCCGGCACCTCGACGTTGTCGTAGTAGGTGGCCGCCGTGAAGTTGCCCACCGTCTGGATCAGGGTGTGCGAAAAGCCCGGCGCGTCGGTGTCCAGGATCAGGATGGACACGCCCTTGTGGCGCGCCAGCTCGGTGCTGGTGCGCGCGGCCAGCCAGACATGGTCGGCCGACTCGACGCCCGAGGTCCAGAGCTTGGCGCCGTTGACGACGAAGCGGCCCGTTTCCAGGTCGCCCTCCAGCCGGGCCTGCGTCTTGAGCGCGGCCAGGTCGGAGCCGGCCTGCTGCTCGGAGTAGCCGATGGCAAAGATGGTCTCGCCGGCGGCGATGCCGGGCAGAAAGCGCGCCTTCTGCGCGGCGGTGCCCGACTCCATCAGCGCCGGCCCGACGGTGCTGATGGTGACAAACGGCAGCGGCGCACCGGCGATGTTGGCCTCCTCGAAGAAGATCAGCTGCTCGGTCGCGCTCAGGCCCTGGCCGCCGTGTTCCTTGGGCCAGCCCACGGCCAGCCAGCCGTCGCGGCCCATCTGGCGGATGGTCCGGCGGTAGTCGTCGCCGCTCTCGGCGCCGCGCAGCTTGGCGCGCAGCGCGGGCGTCATCAGCTGGTTGAAGTAGTCGCGCACCTGCAGGCGCAGGCGGTGCTGTTCGGGGGTGAGGTCGATAAACATGGGTTGGGTCTCCTTTTCGCGCTTCAGGCGTCGCCCAGGATCAGTCCGCTGGTGGGCACGCCGGTGCCGGCCGTGACCAGCACGTTGTGCACGCCGGCCACCTGGTTGACGGCGCTGCCGCGCACCTGGCGCACGCCCTCGGCGATGCCGTTCATGCCGTGGATGTAGGCCTCGCCGAGCTGGCCACCGTGGGTGTTGATCGGCAGCCGGCCACCGCGCGCGTGCTCGCCGGCGCGGATGAAGTCCTTGGCCTCGCCGCGCGGGGCAAAGCCGAACGCTTCGAGCTGCGGCAGCACGAAGGGCGTGAAATGGTCATAAATCACCGCCGTCTGGATGTCCTCGGGCGCAAGGCCGCTTTGCTGCCACAGCTGCCGGGCCACCAGGCTCATCTCCGGCAGCCCGGTGATGTCGTCCCGGTAGTACGAGGTCATGATCTGCTGGCCATCACTCAGGCCCTGGGCCGCGCCCTTGATGACGACCGGCTTTTGCCTGAGGTCGCGCGCCCGCTCGCTGGAGGTGATGACCATGGCCACCGCGCCGTCGGACTCCTGGCAGCAGTCCAGCAGGTGCAGCGGCTCGCAGATCCAGCGCGAGGCCTGGTGATCGGCCAGGGTGATCGGCTTGCCGTGAAAGAACGCGGCCGGGTTGGTGGCGGCAAAGTCGCGCGCTGCCACGGCGACGCGGCCGAAGTCCTCGCTGGTGGCGCCGTAGGCGTGCATGTAGCGCTGGGCGAACATGCCGACCCAGGCGGCCGGGGTGTGAAAGCCGTGCGGCATGTACCAGCCGTAGTTGACGTTCTCGACGATCGGCGAGGCGCCGAAGCCGTAGTTGCCGTTGCCAAAGCGGTACCAGCTGCGCTCGTTCATGGCGCGGTACACCACCACCGTCTTGGCGATGCCGGTGGCCACGGCCATGGCGGCATGCAGCACCGGCGCGCAGGCCGCGCCGCCGCCGTGCGGCACCTGCGAGAAGAACTTGACGTTGTTGGCGCCCAGCAGCCGGGCGATTTCGTACTCGGGCACCTTGTCGATGGAGTAGGACGAAAAGCCGTCCACCTCGGCGGGGTCGATGCCGGCGTCGGCCAGGGCCTGCAGCGTGGCCTCCATGGCCAGCCGGATTTCGGTGCGGCCGGAATTCTTGGAAAACTCGGTGGCGCCCAGGCCAACGATGGCAGCCCGGCCGGAAATTGAAAGTTCGGTCATGTGTGAAAGGTTTCCGTGGCGGTGCGGCATCAAGGCAGGCGCACGCGCACCGTGCCGGTGACGTGATGGCCCATGGAATTGGTCCCTTTGAGGGTGACTTCGACCGTGCGGTCGGCGTCGCGCTTGTCGGTGACGGCGCCGCTCAAGGTCATGCTGTCGCCGGGGTAGTTGGGCGCGCCCAGCTTGATCTTCAGGTCGCACAGCCGGGCGCCGGGGCCGCTCCAGCCGTCGATGAAGCGCTGCACCAGCCCGTTGGTCGTCAGGATGTTCATGAAGACGTGCGGCGAGCCCAGGCTGCGCGCGGCGTCCAGGTCGTGGTGGCCGGGAAAGTAGTCGCGCGTGGCGATCGCCCCGCCCGTGACCAGCGCCACCGTCACCGGCACGCTCAAGGGGGCCAGCGCCTCGCCCATCTGCACCTCGTCAAACCGGCGCATGGTGTCCAGCCTCTCGGGTGTCGGGTGCGTTGTCTTCGTCAGCGTCATATTTCCATCCCAGGTTGTCGTTGTCGGCCAGCCAGTCGCCCAGCCGGGCCAGTTGGTGTTCGGTGCCGCCCAGCGCGGCGCCCAGGGCGCGGCTCCAGTAGAGAAAGCGGTGCGCCGGGTAGGTGGTGTCCACGCCGATGCCGCCGTGCACGTGCTGCGCCATGTGGCCGGTGCGGTGGCCGGTGTCGTTGGCCAGCGCGCGCGTGGCCCAGGCCTGCGGCGCGGCGCCCAGGGCCGCGTCGAGCCGGTAGACCAGCTGCCACAGCGCGGTGCGCAGGGCTTCGAGGGCGATGTGGCCGTCGGCCATCTGGCCGGCCACCAGCTGGAAGCTGCCGATGGCACGGCCGAACTGCTGGCGCTCGCTCACGTAGTCCACGGTGCGGCGCATCTGCTCCTCGGTCACGCCCAGCTGCAGCGCGGCCAGGCAGGCGATGGCGCGCTGCTCGGCCCAGGCGGTGGCGGCAGCCGGCAGCACGCGCTCGGCACCCACCGGCACGGCGTCGAAGGCCAGGTCGGCCAGCCCCTGGTGGTGCTGGCTCAGGCCCTCGGTGCGCTGCACGCCGGGCTGGGCGAGGTCGACCAGCACCAGGCGCATCTCGCCGGGCGCCTGGGCCGCCAGCAGCGCGTGGCGCGCTTGGCCGCCCAGCGGCACGGCGGGTGCCAAGCCGGCCAGCATCCAGCCGCCTTCGGCAGCGGGCGCCAGCCGCAGCGTCGCGCCGCGCGGCTGCGACAGCGCGGCCAGCGACAGCGCCAGCGGCACCTGGCCGACCATGGTTTCTTCAGCCACCGGCACGAGTGCGGCCGGGGCAAATTGCGCCAGCGCAGCCAGCGCCAGCTGCGGCTCCCACAGCGGCACCTGCGCCAGGGCGCGGCCCTGCTGCTGCAGCACCGCCATCAGCTCGGTCATGCCCTGGCCCAGGCCGCCCTCGGCCTCGGGAACGATCACGCCGTGCAGGCCGGCGGCCACGCACTGACGCCACAGGTCGGCCATGAAGGGCGCGCCCGACACGTCGTGGGCACGCAGCTGCTCGTCGCCGCAGAAGTCGGCGAACAGGCCGCTGGCCATCTCGGCAAAGGCACGCTGGTCTTCGGTGAGTTCGAAGTTCATGCCGCCACTCCTTGGGCGGCCTGGGCAGCGGCCACCGGCCGGAACTGCGGCAGCACCAACTCGCCGTCGTTGAAGGTGTTGAATTCCACCTGAACCGCCTGGCCGATGCGCACCTGGCCCGGCTGCACGCCGACCAGTTGCGCGATCAGGCGTGTGCCCTCTTCCAGCTCGACCAGGGCGATCGGGTTGGGGTGGTCGAAGGGCGGCACCTCGGGGTAATGCATCACCACGAAGGAGTAGACCGTGCCGCGCCCGGAAGCCTGCACCGTGTCCCACTCGAACGAATGGCAGCCGGGGCAGACCGGCCCGGGCGGGTGGCGCAGCAGGCCGCAGCCCTGGCAGCGCTGGATCAGGAGCTTGCCGGCGCGCGCGCCCTCCCAGAAGAAACGCGTGTCGTCGCTGATGCCCGGCAGGGGGCGCTTGGCGGCCACCGGGGCCGGCGCGGCGGCGGCCGGCTTGACCGGATTGGCCGCGCGGAACTTGAAGACGCGAAAGAGGAGCTGGCCGACGTCCTCGTCGCCGCCCGGCTGCTCGGAAAAGAAGGTCATCACCAGCGTGACGAAGTAGCCGGTGCCGAGCGCCGTGGTCTTCTCGGGGCTGATCGCGTCCAGCCGCGTGGTGTAGTAGAGCCGCTCGCCTTCGCGCACGTCGCGCCCGAAGGTCAGCTCGGAGTTGACCGCCACCACCGACGCCAGGCCGTGCGCCTCCATCATCTTGAGCGCCTCGTAGGGGTTCTCGGTGGTCGAGCCCGGCGGGTAGTTGTTCAGGTGAAAGCCCTCCATGCACCAGACCTGCAGCATGGCCGGCGGGGCCGTCACCTCGCCCTGCACCGTGTAGCGCGCCGGGTCCACGCCCATCACTTCGCACCACTGGCGAATCATGGGCGCGTTGACCTGGTCCCAGGCGCGGACGCGCCCGTACTCCTTGCCCACCAGGGCCCGGATATCGTTCATCCACTCGTGTTCAGCCAAGGCTGTGCTCCTTTGTTGGTTGGTTTGAGGTGTTGCCAAGGGCGCTGGCGCCGCTCAAGGCTGGCTTGCCTGCGCTGCGGCCAGGAAGGCCGGCTTTTCGCCGCCGCCGTGCAGCAGCACGTTGGTGCCGCTCAGGTAGCCCGCGCGCGGCGACGCCACGTACAGGCAGGCCTGGGCAATGTCGGAAGGCTCGGCCAGGCGGCCGGCCGGGATGGTGGCGCCGACGGCGGCAATGCCGGCCTCGTCGCCAAAATGAAGGTGCGACTGCTCGGTGCGCACCAGGCCCGGGCTGACGGCGACCACGCGCACCCGAGGCGCCCACTCGACCGCCAGCGACGAGGCCAGGCTGAGCACCGCCGCCTTGGCCGCGCCATAGGCGGCCGTGCCCGGCGAGGGCCGCAGCGCGCTGACGCTGCCGATGAAGACGATCACGCCGCCTTCGGCCTGCGTCTGCATCTGCGCGTTGGCGGCCTGCGCCATGTGCAGCGCTGCGGTGAGGTTGAGCCGGATCACGCCTTCGTGAAAGCGCGGCGACACCGTGGCCGCCTCCACCGCCGGGCTGCCGCCGGCGTTGTGCACCAGCACGTCGAGCCGGCCGTGGCGCTGCACAGTGGCGGCGACCAGCGCGCGCACCGCCTCGGCCTCGCGCACGTCGCAGGCCATGAACTCGGCGCTGCGGCCGCCGGCAGCGGGCAGGGTGTCGGGCACGCTGCGGGCGCAGACCACCACCGTGGCCCCCTCGGCCAGGAAACCCTCGGCAATGCCGCGCCCGATGCCCTTGGTGCCGCCGGTGACGAGCACCACGCGCCGGTCGAATTTGTTGTTGTGTTCCATGGGCACAAATTTACGGATTGGCCCCCCGCGCAGATACGTCCAAAAGGACGATGTGACCCAGGCCCCCTGAAAAGAACATGCCGGGCATCCCTTCCCACCCTTGTTTCAGGATTCGCGCATGCCTCTTGCCCCCTCCTTGCCGGCCGGCCCGGCCTCTTCCGTTTCATCCGGCGCGGCGCCTGACCCGGCCGGCGAGCTGCAGGTCGAATGCCGGGACGACGGCGTGGCCGTGGTGCGGCTGAACCGCCCGCAGGCCACCAACGCGCTCAGCCTGAACCTGCAGGCGCTGCTCTCAAGCGCCTTCACCCGGCTGGCCGGCGACGCGTCGGTGCGTGCCATCGTGCTCACGGGCGGGGACAAGGTGTTTGCCGCCGGCGGCGACATCAAAAGCATGGAGGGCGCCGGCGCCATCGACATCCTGCAGCGCCACACCGAGCGCGTGTGGGCGCCGATCGAGCGTTGCCCCAAGCCGATCATCGCGGCGGTCTGCGGCTATGCCTACGGCGGCGGCGCCGAGCTGGCGATGCACTGCGACATCATCCTGGCCGGCGAAGGGGCGAGCTTTTCGCAGCCCGAGATCCGCATCGGCATCATGCCCGGCATCGGCGGCACGCAGCGCCTGGTGCGCGCCGTGGGCAAGTTCAACGCCATGCGCATGCTGCTGACCGGCAAGCCCGTCAGCGCCGCAGAAGCCTGCGCCATGGGCCTGGTCAGCCAGGTGCTGCCCGACGACCAGGTGCTGCCCGAGGCGCTGAAGATGGCCGCGCTGATCGCCGCCATGCCGCCGCTGGCGGCGATGCAGATCAAGGAAGTGGTGCTGGCCGGCGTGGACGCGTCGCTGGAAACCGCGCTGATGCTGGAGCGCAAGGCCAACCAGCTGCTGTTCGCCACGCGCGACCAGAAGGAAGGCATGCAGGCCTTCCTCGAAAAGCGCAAGCCGGTGTTTGAAGGCCGCTGAACGCCGGGCGGCGCGGGGGAAGCCCTGCCGCTGGCGCCGCACGCACGCACAGGGCTGGCGTTTTCGCGGCCTCAAGCCACAGCCGGCTCAACCCAACCCCGCCAGGCGAGGGCTCTGGGACGGCCGCCCCGCTGCCTGGGCAAACAGCCCGGCAATCGCTTCAGTCGGCAGGCCGGTGCTTGCGCACCACCTGGGCGGTGTCGGTGCGCGGGTCGATCACGGCGCTGAGGAAAAATTCCTTTTCCACCAGCAGGCCCAGCGCCTTTTTCAGATCGGCCCTGAAGTGCCGCAGCGACTTCGTGTCGCTGTCCGTCAGCCGGTGCAGCGTCTCGACCTTGTAGGCAAACGGCAGGCTGTGCGTGTGGTAGAAGGTGTGCAGGAACTTGGCCAGCGGCGGCAGCTGCATGCGCAGCTGCCAGTCCAGCCGCGAGTAGCAGGCCGGGTCGAACAGCGCCGCGATCTTGGGCTCGAGCAGCACGCTCCATTTGCGCATGGCTTTGCCGGTGGCCTCGTCCTTCCAGCTGAAGGCGCGGATCAGCGAGCCGGCATAGCCCTCGCGCAGGCCGTCGCGGTCGGTGACGGTGATGGACAAGGCGGTGGCCGTCAGCCGGAACAGGCAGTCCATCAGCCGCTTCTTGCTCGCGCTGTTGAGAGTCCACATCAAGGTGGTCATCAAGGAATGGCCGGTGAACTGCACCTCGGTGCCCAGGTCGTGCGTGCGCGCCAGGTGCAGGATCTGCAGGAACACATCCTCGTCGTCCTGGCGCAGCTCTTCGCCCGTGTAGGTGATGCTGATGCCGTTCAGCGCGGAAATCTCGCGCTGGCGGTAGTTCTTGCGCTCGCCCTTGCGCAGGCTGGCCACATTGAAAAGCGCAGACCGGGCAATGGCGTTGGGAATGCCGCGCACGCTGTTGGGCCAGAGCGGCAGCTGCTGCCCCAGCAGTGTCGGCATTGCACTAGGTTGCAGCGTGGATGCTGGGTTTGGCTTGGGCATGGGGGCTAGTTTGTGGGGGCGAACCCTCTGTGTCCAGTGAAAAAACCTAGTGCAATGCCGTCAACTCCTAGTGCAATGCCGACAGCTCGGCAGCACGGACAAGCGCAGGGAAAAAACCTAGTGCAATGGCGACAGCCGACCTAGTGCAATGCCGACAGCCCTTTTTCAAGCCTAGTGCAATGCCGACGCAAAACCTAGTGCAATGCCGTCACCAACCTAGTGCAATGCCGCGCGACCCATGAAAAAACATGAATTCAATCAACGGCTTAAGCCACTTGTCCACAGCTGCTAATCTTCTCTTAATCTTTTTTTAATCTGGCCGGGCCGCGTCGGCATTGGACTGGTTTGTGTGGATAACTTTTAAAGCCCAACAGCCGCTGACCAAGGAAATCCACAAGCGCCAGGCACCCAAGCACCCGCCGAGGCTTGCACCGGCGCAATGCCGGCAGTCCCTGGTGCCCACGGCCAGACGGCAGGCATCGTCTGCAGCGGGGGCGCCCAGGCCGCCCCTCCGTGCGACGGCAAACGCGCAGAGCGCCCGCGCCTGCGGCGCTTACGCCCTGCCTTTGACCGGGGCCTTGGCCTGCGCCAGCCGCTCGATGGCCAGCTGGGCCAGTTCGCGCTTGAGCACCTTGTTCGAGGCGTTGAGCGGGAAGTTGTCGCACCACAGCACATGGCGCGGCACCTTGTAGTTGGCCATGTGCTCGCGCGCCCAGGCCACCAGCGCCTGGGTGGACAGCGCGGCGTCCTGGCGCAGCACCACGCAGGCGCAGCCCACCTCGCCCATGCGCTCGTCGGGCACGCCCACCACCGCCACCTGGGCAATGGCCGGGTGCTCGGCCAGCAGCCGCTCGATCTCGGCCGGGTAGCAGTTGAAGCCGCCCACGATGAACATGTCCTTGAGCCGGTCGGTGATGCGCAGGTAGCCGCGCGCGTCCAGCACGCCCACGTCGCCGGTGTGCAGCCAGCCGTCGGCGTCGATGGCCTCGCGCGTGGCCGCCTCGTCGTCGAAATAGCCCTGCATGACGTGGTAGCCGCGCAGCAGCACCTCGCCCGGCTGGCCGGTGGGCACGGGAAGGCCCTGCGCGTCGACGCAGCGCACCTCGGTGCCCGGCAGCGCGCGCCCGCAGGTGCCGGCCACGGTCTCGGCGCTGTCGCCCGGGTCGCACAGCGTGGCGCAGCCGCCGCATTCGGTCAGGC
>Ga0308157_10009857_pt1 | contig 10485 bp, 7 predicted proteins | sample PhyBR1_FD_201035 | JGI IMG/M metagenome (GOLD analysis project Ga0308157, IMG submission 201035) | Phyllosphere microbial communities from UC Gill Tract Community Farm, Albany, California, United States - DLSLB.R1 | ecosystem: Host-associated > Plants > Phyllosphere > Unclassified | place: USA... | reverse complement strand
CATCGATAACTTTGAGCAGTTACAAGGAAAATAGCTTGCAGGGAGATTCAGCTTTGGTTTCTATTTATGAAAAAATGGGTGTCAAAACTACTTTCGAAGGAAATAAAATGACATTAGTAAGACAGCCAGATTTTAAACTTGAAACAGTAAATTTTGATCTTAATAACACACCTGATATTGCTCAAACGATTGTGGTTACTTGTTTAGGATTAGGAATTGGCTGTCATTTAACAGGGCTTCATACTTTAAAGATCAAAGAAACAGACAGGCTTGAAGCACTCCGAATCGAGCTTACAAAATTAGGAGCCAATATTTCGGTGACAAATGATAGTTTGACTTTAGGACTTTCTGATATAATGAATCATAATGTGAAAATTGCCACTTATAACGATCACCGTATGGCAATGGCATTTGCGCCTTTGGCCTTAAAAGTTCCAATTATTATCGAAAATGCAGAAGTAGTTTCAAAATCATATCCGGATTTCTGGAATGATTTAAAACAATTAGACTTTGAAGTTTCAGAACTGTAAAGCTTTTAAACCATATAAGAGATATAAGTTCATTTAAATAAAATGAGCATAATTTCAATAGCCTCCATTTTCAACTGGAGGTTTTTTTATGATTAGTTTTTCGGCTTTAGCCAAACTAATTTTTCAAGCATTCAAATTAAATGAACTTATATCTCTTATATGGTAGAAAAACGTTTTTTAATGTTGTCGAAACACCACTGAATCAACGACTTTTGAAAATAAACGGCAAAACACTTGACAACGCCTGTTTCACAATCGTATATTTGCAGGCGATTTAAATTTTTAGGTACATAAATCTAAAATAGATATTTTAAAATCTTATATTCCAATATGAAATTATCACACTTCAATTTCAACTTACCAAAAGAACTTTTGGCTGAATTCCCGGCAGAAAACAGAGACGAGTCCCGTTTAATGGTAATTGACCGTAAAAAGAATACTATCGAACATAAAATGTTTAAAGACGTAATCAATTATTTTGATGACGGAGACGTTTTAATTCTAAATAATACAAAAGTTTTCCCGGCGCGTTTGTACGGAAATAAAGAAAAAACAGGAGCCAGAATAGAGGTTTTCTTATTGAGAGAACTAAACTCAGAACAGCGTCTTTGGGATGTTTTGGTTGATCCGGCACGTAAAATCAGAATTGGTAATAAACTTTATTTTGGTGATGATGACTCTTTAGTTGCTGAGGTAATTGATAATACGACTTCTCGTGGAAGAACTTTACGTTTTCTATATGATGGTTCTTATGAGGAATTCAGAAATAAATTGACAGAACTTGGAGAAACTCCAATCCCTAAATATATCAACCGTGAAGTAACTCCCGAGGATGCAGACAGATACCAGACGATTTATGCAAAAGAAGAGGGAGCTGTAGCAGCACCAACAGCTGGTTTGCACTTCTCAAAACACCTTTTGAAAAAACTGGAAATCAAAGGAGTAAATTTTGCTGAGGTGACTTTACACGTAGGTTTAGGAACTTTTAACCCAGTTGAGGTGGAAGATTTATCAAAACACAAAATGGATTCTGAGGAATTAATTATAACTCAGGAAGCTTGTGATATCGTAAATGAAGGAAAAGCAAAGAAAAAACGTATTTGTGCAGTAGGAACAACTTCTATGCGTGCAATTGAAAGTTCTGTTTCTTCTGCAAATACTTTGAATCCTTACGAAGGCTGGACAAATAAATTTATCTTTCCTCCTCACGATTTTAGTATTGCAAACTGTATGATTACTAATTTCCATACGCCAAAATCAACATTATTAATGATGATTTCAGCTTTTTGTGGACATGATTTAATGAAAAAAGCTTACGATGAAGCAATCAAAGAAGGATATAAGTTTTATTCTTACGGAGATGCGATGTTAATTCTATAATCTGATTTTAGCTCAGATCCAGACCCGACAGGTTTTAAAACCTGCCGGGTTTTTTGTTTTTTATGGTTTCAGGTTTCAAGTTTCAAGTTTATAGTGAAATTAACCGCAAAGTTTGCAAGGATTTTTTATCAAGAATAACGTTTACAAACGCTAAGTTCGCAAAGCTTTGCGTTCTTTTTCATAAGGCAAACATAAACTGAACAAGAAAATCCTTGCGAACTTTGCGGTAAATCACGCACAGAATATCAACATGAAACCTGAAACTTTAAACAAAACAAACAAAAATTGTTATTTTAGCAGGCAAAACAAAAACAATGACTTTTCAAAATACACGCGAATTCGCAAAACAACTTGACTCACAAGACGTTTTAAATCATTACCAGGATCAGTTTATTTTTCCTAAAGTAGATGGTAAACGTGTTATTTATTTCACCGGAAATTCTTTAGGATTACAGCCCAAAAGAACCAAATCCTATATTGATGAAATAATGAATGACTGGGCACATCTTGCGGTAGAAGGTCATTTTTATGCAGAAAAGCCATGGTGGGATTATCAGGAAAGATTCCCGGAACCTTTAAGTAAAATTGTAGGTGCCCTGCCTTCAGAAGTTACGGTTATGAATACCCTGACCGTAAACCTTCATTTGCTGATGGTTTCTTTCTATCAGCCTACGGCAACCCGTTATAAAATTATCTGCGAGGAAAAAGCCTTTCCGTCAGATCAGTATATGTTTCAAAGCCAGGTTCATTTTCATGGATATAAACCGGAAGATACTATTGTAGAAATAAAACGCCGCGAAGGGGAACACAATATTCGACTTGAAGATATTCTGGCAAAAATTGAAGAAGTTGGTGACGAGTTGGCTTTGGTTTTAATTGGAGGCGTAAATTATTATACCGGGCAGGTTTTTGACATTAAAACCATTACTGCCGCCGGACAAAAAGCTGGTGCAAAAGTAGGTTGGGATTTAGCTCACGCTGCTGGAAATATAAAATTAGAACTTCACGACTGGAATGTAGATTTCGCTGCCTGGTGCAGTTATAAATATATGAATTCAGGTCCAGGAAATGCTTCCGGGTGTTTTGTTCATGAAAGACATCATAATTCAGACTTGCCAAGATTTGCAGGCTGGTGGGGACATAATAAAGAGCGCCGATTTAAAATGGAACCTAATTTTGATCCAGTTGAAGGGGCGGGTGGCTGGCAGATCAGTAATTTGCCGGTACTTTCTTTGGCTCCTTATTTAGCTTCGGTAGAAATGTTTGCCGAAGTTGGAATGGATGCCTTAATCGCCAAAAGAGATAAAATTACCTCTTATCTGGAATTTATACTCCATGAAATTGATAAGGAAGTTGATAGTAATTTCGAAATTATAACACCTTTAAATCCTGAAGAAAGAGCGTCTCAATTATCTGTTTTTTTACACGGAGAAGGAAGAAGCTTATTCGATTATTTGATGAATAACGGCGTAATTACAGACTGGCGCGAGCCCAATGTTATTCGTCTGGCACCAGTTCCTTTGTATTGCTCTTTTGAAGATATGTATGATTTTGGACAGATTCTAAAAAAGGGAATTTTAGCAAAATGATGCAGTTTAATTTAATTCTGTAAAATTTCTTCAAAATTTTGTAACATATTATTAAGGCATTCTGTTTTACTTTGTTTTATAATTTTTTTAAAAAATACAATTATGAAAGCGTTATATTCTTTATTAGTCGCATTAACTGTAATTTCTTGTCAAAATCAGGGAAAAGCTGATATTGAGAAAGCGAAGCAGGCCAGTATCGATTCAATGAAAGTCGAAATTAACAAACAAAGAATCATTGATTCGATGAAAACAGAAATGGCTAATCTGCAGGAGGAAAAAGAAAAAGCAGAAGAAGCACGAAAAGCAGAAGCACAAAAAGTTGTCGTAGTGCGTCAGGATGCAACAACTACAACTACAGCGGCTCCTGCTAAAAAGAAAGGCTGGAGTTCTACTGCAAAAGGTGCAGTGATTGGTGCCGGAGTTGGAGCAATTACAGGTGCCGCAGTGAGCAAGAAAAAAGGAGAAGGAGCCATAATTGGCGGTTTGGCCGGAGCTGGTGTTGGAGCCGGAACAGGAGCTATTATTGATGGCAGCAAAAAGAAAAAGAATAAGATTTAATCCTATAATAAATGATAAGCAAAACCCCGATTTCATCAATCGGGGTTTTGTTATTTAAGCTAGTTTTGATATTGGTATTTGAATTGAATTTAATTCTGATTTATAAAAATCAAATTGATTTTTCATTCTCTCTTCATCATTTTTAAAATATAAAGTGTGTGAAAACAGATTTTGATAATAGTCGATTCCTTCTAAAATATTGCTTTTAAAAGTATTCCATTTTTTAATCTGATTCGCACTTATTTCTCCGGAAATTGTTTCAATTTCATTTCTAAAATACTCTATATACATTTTTAATTCTTTCATAAATAAATTTGGACGATCGTGGATTCTTAAAATTGACTTATTTCCATAAATATGCTGTAACATATCTTTTAATGAAACTTCCTGGTCGAAATATGCCATATTTGGTCCTGGACAAATTACAACTCCCTGAGACTGCCCTTTTATTTTAATGTCATTTTCTAAATAAGAAGCATTTGCTAAACCAACACACAAACAGGATTTCTCTGTAATTTTAGCTTTAGCATTCTCAAAAGCATTAAGTGAAATAGTATTTTTTATAGCGTTCAGTTCTTCCAGTTTAATGTCCTGGTATTTTTTTGACGCAGTACAAATTCCGTGTGAATCGTATTCTTTGCTTAATGCCAGAAATTTTTTCGGACAGGAACTTCCTGCTTTGTTTTCCCGAATGCGCTTTTGTTTCAGAATTTCATTTGTCGTTCCTTTCAAAGTGTTAAACGGAACTCCCAAAGGCGAAATATGACTTAAGTAAAGATCTTCTTCTTTAGCATTTATCAATAATTTTCGGGTATCATCATCTACAGATGTGGCTTCTGAAACCAATAAAAATGGCGATCCCCAGCCAACAGAATCCACATTATAATTGTCCAGTAAAAATTCGTGTTCTTCAGATGTACCCACGCCACCCTGAACGGTAATTTTTAAATCTAAAGGCTGCTCAGGAAAATATCCATTTTTCTGTTGTAGTACTTTTGTCATTAAATCATGTGAATTTTGAATCAATTGCTGCTTTTTCTGTTTAAATTCTTCAAGAATCGTCCCCAGTAAAAGTCCATCAGTTGCAAAAGCATGTCCGCCGCAATTTAATCCGGATTCAATTCGGTATTCAGAAACCCAAAGTCCTTTCTTGGCTAAAAAATTTCCCTGAATCATCGCAGATCTAAAGTCACTGACTTTTAAAATGATTTTCTTTCGAAGCTGATTATTTTCATCAGGAAAGAAGTCAGTGAAATTTTCAAAATAACTATAAAGCCTCGGATTCATTCCGGCAGAAAGCACCACTGATGATTGGAGATTACTGTTTGCAAAACCTCTTAAAGCAGCATGCGCATCATTAAATTCAACAGGGAGCTGCTTGTTTTTGACGAAATTATCTTTGTCTAATTTTGTCATGATATTCACATCAATCTCTCCCGGAAAAAGATGGGACTCGATATAATTTTGAATATTTTCTTTAACAGAAATTCCATCTTCAAGTAAATTTTGAAAACCTTTTTTGATATCTGATGTATTGGGCAGCATAGCAATAAAGTTTTCTAAAGCAGTTTTGCTCCCTGCTATTTCGTATTTAAAATTTTCGAATTTCTCTTTTACGATTTTATCAACCAGATTTAGATAAGATGTAATTCTTTCAGCCCGGTAATCGTGAAATTTTTGGGTTATTTCTTCATACGGAAGGTTGAATTTGGTGCTGTAAAAATTACGCATCTTCTCAATCAGATCATCGTCGGCAATTGATATTACAGACGAAATGCCGTATTGCGCCACCCGAATCGGACTATCAATAGTATAAGCAAGTCCCATTACCGGAATATGAAAAGTGTGTAAACGTTTCTTTGTCATTTGTTTTCAATTAAAATAAAAACAAAGATTGAAAAAAACATTTTCTCTAAACCTGATAATTGTCAGGTTTGAGATTCGTTTAGATTTAAATCAGGATCTTCTTCAGGGATTCAGCTATACTGCGCCATAAAAAGTTATAAAAGGATTTTTCCTGAATACGTTCCAACTCAACATCAGCAGTTTTTGTCTTGTCATTGGAGTCATTTTTAACTAGCAGGTTAAGGATAGCACTTTTGAGTTTGGCTTCTTTTTCAGGCTTTTTCTTTTTGTATAATTTCACTTTAAGATCGTCGTAATCCAATGAAGCATTTCCTTTTGAGATAATATCATTCCCATAAAAGTTAAAGCGATATTTGTTAAAAACTCCTGTGAATGATGCATTCATATAAGGTTTGCTGAATCGTCCCATTGCCGCAACATCAAAATTTGAAATTACGCCCTGAATATGAAAACTGTCTTTTTTATCTAAAACATTAAAACTCCAGTCGACATTAAGAGGTGAAGTTTTCATGAAAATACAATTTACCTTAATCTCAACATCATTGGTTTTTTTTAAGCCAAAGCCACTTCTTAGATTGGTTGCCTGTAGATTAAATTTATCAAAATTCAGAACCCCAGGCCCTTTAGAAAAATCTATTTCTTCTTCATAAACCAATTTTGATTTCAAAGCCTGTAAAGTGTCAATTTGAAGCGGAAATTTAATATTTCGTAATAAGTGGTTGTAAAGATATTTTTTGCTTAAATCGTCTTTTGGCATTTTGCCGCGATAAATATTGGCATCAAAATGATTGATTACAACCGAATTTGCTTTGAAGAAAAAGCGATCATTCTTAAAGCCCCAGTTCATTTTTTTAATTTGGGCCGAATCAAATTTGAGTGTATAAATGTCTTTTTCTTTTTCTAGCCGTTTCGTAAAATCACGTCGGTTAAATTGTGGCAGATTAGAGAAATTATTGATTTTTAAAAAGTTCTTTTCAGTACTTATTTTGCCAATATTGATATGATAAAAAGCACTTGGTCTGTAAAATAAACTATCAATAACCAGTGCATAAGTTTTATATTGAATTGGGATTTTTTCTTTAAGGGTAGCATCCGTAATTAAAATTCCTTCCAGTTTTAATATGATTTTCTTAACGCTAAAAATTGGTTTTTCAGTATCTAAAGAAACAACATCGATTGTTCCATCATTCAAATAAATGTTAGAAACAGCAATTATTTTTCTGAATGGTTCAATAATTTGCGTTTTGATGCTTTTGCTGTTGTTTAATAGTTTTTCCCCTTTTTTATATAGAATTACACGGGGTTTATTGATAATAATGCTTTCAGCCTGAATGATATCGTTAAAAGCCAAATCCCAAATATTGAAATGCTTAATTGTGATGGACTCGATTTTAGAAAAAAGTCCATTTTTACTGTCTTTAGGTGCATTTTTCGGATTTACTAATAACGTCTCTGCATAGATATTTCTGGACCATAATGACACTTCAATTTTTTCATAATTGATATCATAAGCGGTGTTGTTTTTCTCATGAATAATAATGGGAAGCTGTTTTTTGATCCAGTAGTTAAGACCGATGTTGAGAAATATTCCAACAAGAAGTACAGAAATTAAACCGATTGCTATTTTTTTGTAGATTGACATTATATCGTATTGGTATTAATTACATAAATTTAGGTTTTTTAATAATATTGTTTTTTACACGATTTAGATTATAAGTTATAATATTACTTTTCCTAAGCTTTGAATATGAAGATAATTAAAAAGATTTTGTTAGCAGTTTTAGTACTGTTGGTAGTTACTGCGATAAGTTTATTTGCTTATATTTTTCATTTGAAACCCCAATATGAAGGGGAAGTACAATTAAAAAATCTCAAAAAAGAAACTACCGTATATTTTGATGATTTTGGGGTGCCTCATATTTATGCTGAATCAGAGAAAGATGCTATGACTGCTTTAGGCTATGTTCATGCGCAGGAAAGGTTATGGCAAATGGAATTACTGCGTCGAATTGCTCCGGGACGATTATCTGAAATTTTTGGAGGCGTCGCACTTAAAAATGATAAATTTTTTGCCGGAATTGGTATTGAAGAAGCTTCTGCAAAAGCAATTGCGAAATTGAATAAAAACAGCGAAAGCTATAAACTTACTAAGGCTTATCTTGACGGAATAAATCAATATTTAGAGAATGGGGTTACACCAATAGAATTTACTTTGGTAGGCGTAAAAAAGCAAAAATTTACCATAGAAGATGTGTATAATATTTTCGGTTATATGTCTTTTAGCTTTGCAATGGCACAAAAAACGGATCCGTTAGTAACCGTGATTAAAAATAAATATGGTGCGGAATATTTGAAAGACTTAGGAATTGAAGGCGAATTCAATACAACACAAATTAAAAACTCAAAAGAAAATATCGAAGAATATACTGAGATAGCAAAATCAGTTGCTCTTCTGTTGGATAAATCTCCAGTTCCACCGTTTGTTGGAAGCAATAGCTGGGTGGTGGGACCAAATAAAACCAAAACAGGAAAAGTTATTTTTGCAAATGATCCACATATCGGATTTTCTCAGCCTGGAACCTGGTATGAAGCACATTTAGTTACACCGAAGCAAGAATTGTATGGTTGTTACCTGGCAGGAACTCCATTTCCGCTTTTGGCACACAACAGGTATTATGCTTATGGTCTGACAATGTTCGAAAATGATGATATTGATTTTTATCAGGAAAAAAACAAAACAGGTGACCCTTCTCAATATCAAACGCCGACAGGTTTTAGCAAATATGAAATCATAAAAAAAACGATTAAAGTAAAAGATTCTTCGGATGTTGTCCTTACAGTTAAAATAACGCGCGACGGGCCTGTTATGAATGATTTAATTGAGCGCTTAGATAAGAAAAATCCAATTGCGATGTCATGGACATACACTAGAGAACCTATATTGATTTTAGATGCAGCTTACGGACTTTCGCATGCTAAAAACACAACCGATTTTAAAAAAGCGGTTAGTTTGATCGCTGCCCCTGGGTTAAACGTGATGTACGGTGATGCCAAAGGTAATGTGGGTTGGTGGGCGAGCGGGAAATTGTATAGGCACAATGAGGGGGTCAACACACACTTAATTTTAGATGGCTCAACAGGTAAAGATGATATTACGAAGTTTTTAGATTTTGAAGAAAATCCTTCAGCTGAAAATCCGAATTGGGGATATGTTTATTCTGCCAATAATCAGCCAGAACCTATTGATAACGGATTTCTTTACCCAGGATATTATTTGCCAGAAGACCGTGCCAAAAGAATTTCTGGACTTCTGGACGCAAAATCCGATTGGGACAAAGAAGGGATTAGTAAGATGATTTACGATAACACTTCTGATGTTGCGGTTGGTGTGGTTAAAGATTTGATTTCAGGTTTAGATTCAAAACCACTTTCAAACAAAGAAAAAGAAGCATTGAAAATTTTAAAATCATGGAAAGGAACAACGAACGTAGAAGATGTTGCACCTACGATTTATAACAAGTGGATTTATTTATATCTTAAAAATACATTTGAAGATGAAATGGGTAAGGACAATTTCAATTTGTTTTTAGGAATTTCTTTAGGAAAACAAGTTATTGCCAATCAGATCAAAAATGAAAACTCGATTTGGTGGGATAATATCAAAACCAAAAATATAAAAGAAACCAGAAAAGAAATTGTTTCAAAATCATTTCGCGATGCCGTTATTGGTTTGCAAAATCAGTTAGGTGAAAATATTTCTGACTGGAACTGGGGTAAAGTACATACCGTTGAGCACGAACATCCATTAGGTAAAGTCGCTGCTCTCCGCAGATTATTTAATGTCGGACCTTTCAATTCTCCAGGTTCCAATGAAGTAATCAATAATTTGTTTTTTGGATATAATGACGAAGGGAAATATTATGTAAAAGGCGGTCCTTCAACAAGAAGAGTCGTTGATTTTTCGGATATAGAAAACAGCTGGAGCATCTTACCGACAGGTCAATCCGGGAACCCATTTAGCAAACATTATGATGATCAGGCAGGAATGTACAACGCCGGAAAATTTAGAAAGATGAAACTGAATAAAGACGAGATTATAAGGACTTCGACAAAATTGGTTTTCAAACCTAAGAGGTAGGTTTTTTAGGTTCTAAGAAAGCATGGAACCTAAGAATCTCAGCAAGTTTATTTAGAAATATATTTTCCCTTAACAATATCCCTGGCATATATGTCAAGGTTATAATTAAGTGCCTTGTTGGTTGTCATGATATTGGTAGTCTGATATATTTTATCTTTTTGGTATGTTTTTAAAAGTGTTTCCAATTCTATTTCATCATGAAATGCAAACAAATTGTAAACAGCATCCCTGAAGTTTCTAAAGTTGATTGTCTCCGTTATTTTCACAGTTTTTTGTTCATCCCAATTTTCTTTGCTGGCAGTTTCATTTATTTTATTTAAACAATAATCAACAAAGTAAGTTTTGTATTGAGTTGTCTCAATAATTTTATTTACAATAATTGCATTTTGCTGTGTGGGCATTTGTACTATAGTCTTGTATTGTT
>Ga0308157_10009856_pt1 | contig 10487 bp, 10 predicted proteins | sample PhyBR1_FD_201035 | JGI IMG/M metagenome (GOLD analysis project Ga0308157, IMG submission 201035) | Phyllosphere microbial communities from UC Gill Tract Community Farm, Albany, California, United States - DLSLB.R1 | ecosystem: Host-associated > Plants > Phyllosphere > Unclassified | place: USA... | reverse complement strand
ATCCCCCGCGTCCCGCGGGTTCGATTCCCGCCGCCTGGAGCGCAGGCGAAAAAAAACCGTCCACTGGACGGTTTTTTAGGAATACTGGTGGAGGCGGCGGGAATCTCCAACCTCTACCATTTATTCGATAACCCTTTGATTCTACTACTTGGCGGTCCGGGCGTCGCGCTTATAGCGCACCCATTTGGGGTGGGAACTTGGAGTTTAGCATTGGCAACACGATCGTGCGAGCCATAGTGCAAGCGGAATGCATCACGGTCACAGCGCCAGCTTCGGTTCCTCTGTCGCTGCTACAGGGTAAATCCATGATGACGAAAGAACCCGTGTAATGATCGGCATTTCTGTGCGCTCAATGATTTGCTGCAACTCAACTGTGATCATCTGCTCATTGCCGTTCCCCAAGATGTCCATCAACTCATCATAGGTGTCGCTACTGCGGTCGACGTATCCGTGCATCATAGGACCATGATCGTTGCCCGTAAGCTGAATCGACTGGAATCGCGATTTCCTGTCGGAAAATTCAAAATTGTAGTATGTACTAAGCTCGGCTTTGACACGAGCCACAATTGGCGTTCTTGAGCCTAGGGCTAGGTACGTCTTCTGAGGAATACTCCAGAGACCAACACTAGCTTCCCACTCGACTAGTACCGACCGATCCACTATACGAACATATATCAAGCGCGACTCACCGCCCGCAATTTCGACACACCACTGGTTATCTGAAACCGCCTTCATGCTGAGTACTCGGACCTTCTTTATCGTCCGATGCATTTTCCCTCGGTAGAAGGATTCGAGGACAGGACGCAGGTCAGCTCCAGTAGTTGTGAAGGACGCGCGATCATTGAAGGAAGTATTAAAGTAGGCATCAAGAACGCGTTCTATCTCAGGCACGTGAGCGGAGTAGGCGAGGACTTTCGGCGCAAGATGTGAGCCTGTCATGAAGACTGGTACATCCGAGTCGGGCAATCCATTTAGATTAAGCGCCGTGCAACCTAAGCTAAAGGCGGCTTGGAAATCCGTTCCTGCAAAAATCGCATCATAGAATGCAACTGCAAACTTTGCGGCGGACTCATCTTCCACCGCTTGCGTCATACCGACGACATAGTCTATCTCTTTGCTGATAGCTCGGGCCTGAACTTCCGAATAGCATGCATTCAAGACAACGCACTTTAAACTATCCTTGAAGTGATGGAAGAGTTGAGCAAGTGACTCGCCGTTAGTTGAATGGGTGTTGCCGTCACGATCCTCAAAGCATAGGCCGGTCGTTCCGCCACCGTGACCAGAGAAATGAACTATAGCCGGGCGATGGTCTAGCAATGCACGTCTTAGGTCATCAACAGTGACGGCCTCGTTGCTTTCGATATTCCATTCTTCACGCTTGCGTGCCCGCTGGTGTGCGTGGCGGATGTCACGGAATTCAGCACCGAGGCGGAGACGGTCTTGGTCGTTCGGACTTGCCGAAACCATTAAAATATTGGGCATATAGATATGAGTTTGGGATTGAGTTTTGCTGGAAATGCAAACTTACGCTCCAGCTTTCTTGTGCCGACGTCCCATTCTATACGTTTTCAACAACATTTATGATCTTGGCATGTTGCGAAATGCCATCTTGTGCTGCTTATAAATCAACATGACAACTGTTGCGATTTGGGCTATTTAGATGGTCAAGTTCTATCTAAATTGACGTAAGGTAGAACGGTCTTCACTTCGCTGTAGAATTGACGCTTAGTTAAGCGCGCGCGCTGGCGCTCTGGTTGCTCGCTTTACATAGTCTGTGTGACCGCGATGATCAAAGGTTTTCTCGGGAGAAAGAAACTGTCGGTCGAGGCATGGCATTGACTTTAAGCTTGAGCGTTCGCTCATCGATGTCTTCATCACTGTAGCCGTAATTCCAGTAAATCCTGTGTAGTGACAGAACTAGAAATGCTGAATTCCGGTTTATATCATTGTTGATGCTAATTACCACTTCCTCTGGTGGCGTGCGGCTCGACTCATCCCAACCCTTGATAAACCAATTTGTCTGCTCCATCTCAAGCACTAACATGGCATTTACCGCTTCGGAAGCGTCTGCAATAAACTTTTCGGTGTCTGTGTTCGCCACCTCCGGCGTGTGAACGCCATCTAGCGCCGTCAGCGCATCCTCAAGGTGTGACATGTGAGTGACGAAGGCAGCATCAACCCCGTGTAGATCAGCCTTTGGTGCAAGCCTAGCGACGGTCTTCTTCAACATTTCTTGGGCCTGTGCTTGTCGACTCGCAACTAGCCACGTGCTTTCGACAAACTTCTGTACAGCCGCCCACTCAGCCACACTAGACGGTTTCGCTGATGGTCGTTCATCGTTAGGCGCAGGTTCCATGGCTAGTGGTGCGGTCGGCGACAATTGTTGAACATGATTGGATTTTTGCAAGGCCGACAGGCCCCACAACACCAATCCAAGTAGGGCAGCTGCAACAATAGCACCATAAATTGGCCAGTTCTTGAAGTACATTAATTTCCACATGAGGTTGGTTACGACGATCAAAATGTCACGATTGGAGCGTGGTCTATCAGTGTACATTGCCCGACAGTGGCAGTGTGGAAACATTAAGAAAATCGTTGGGTAACCGAGTGCGCGAGCTCCGTCGCGATGCTGGAGTCTCGCAAGAAGACTTCGCTGATTCGTGTGGTTTCGCGCGTAGTTACATGAGTCGCATTGAACGCGGTACCTCGAACCTGTCCCTCGACGGTATAGAACGACTTGCATCGGCGTTTGGAATCTCAGTTGGTGAGCTGTTCGACGGACTGTAAGATTCACGTAAGACAGGAACTGAACGACTTCAATACTTTATCGACCTGTCATCTCAGACTAATTTTCAAAATTTGACCCCAGGTGATGAATGGACCCCCATTAGGTAGTCAGACCAACTCTAAGACATCGGTTTGCTGAGAGAGAGTGTGAGAATCGTGGCAAGTTCATGTCAGTCCGTGCACGTAGGCCGCTTCAATGCTCCACTTCGGCTACGTTAGGTTTCTCCGATTACGTCGGAGTCACCAGTGAAGGGTTTTAGTCTAATAAGGTATACATTCCAAACACTCTACTGTCATGCACTCGTGCCCGGAGACTAACTGTCCAACAAGTATATCTTTGCACTTTCTAGACATATTCTAGAAAGTTCTTTATACTTGTCGTACACATCAACGAGGGAGCGTCAACATGACAACAGGCCAGACAGTAGCGTACATCCGAGTATCAAGCGTAGGCCAGAACACGGCACGCCAACTTGACGGTATGACGTTCGATGCAACCTTCGAAGACAAGTGCAGTGGTAGCGACACCAACCGCCCGGCGCTGAAAGCTATGCTGGCCCACGTTCGCAAGGGTGACACCGTAGTAGTGCACGAGATAAGCCGCCTTGCCCGTAACACGGCTGACCTACTGTCGCTCGTGGAAACCTTGACCGGCAAGGGAGTGACCATCACGTTCAAAAAGGAAGGATTGACGTTCACAGGCGAGAAAGCCAACGCCATGAATCAAATGCTGCTGACCATGCTAGGCGCTGTCTCCGCCTTCGAGCTGTCCATGATTAACGAACGTCGGGCAGAAGGCCAAGCGAAGGCCAAGGCGGAAGGCAAGCACATGGGACGCGTGGCAAAGCTGACAGCCGATCAAGCCACCACGCTCCGCACCCGTGCCGCTGCTGGCGAGAGTAAGACCGCACTGTCCGATGAATACGGCATCAGCCGGGCCACGCTGTACGCCACCATCAAAGCAGCTTAAGGCGACACCACGCTTCATACCCGGTCGAGTCGAGTCGATCGCTACCCAGTCATATCAGCGGCAACAAATAGGTATTTCATTGGCCGTGGTGTCTTGTTAGGGCTACCGCTGCACGTTTAGCAAAATAGTACTAACTCGAAATATTTAAATTTGAAAATGCTGTAGCCCTGCTAAGAGGCAAGCACTAACAATATCTATGTTTTTTGAATCCCTGCTGCGGCATTCAGAACGTCGAGGAGTTCCTTGAACGTACGGACGACTTTATTGTGATTCGCTAAGGTGTAGTCGGTAGACGCCCACTCTTTGTCCTTTAGCAAAAATAGATGCATTTTATTTCTAAGATCCCACACCCAGTCAACATCTTTACGTAATTGAGGGGAAATGATGCCGTTGTCCTCCATGTAAGCAGTTCGCTTTCCAAAATTCTGCCCACATTTACCGTGAAGATAAACTTTAGTTACACTCTCAATAATACTTCCCAATAAGAAGAACTGTAGTTTCATTACCATCTGTTCTGCCATACCAAACAGATCTGTTCGGACAAGAATCCAATGCTGTACATCTGCCAGCATTAGCGTGTAGGCAATGTTATCTTTCAAAGGCGAGTTTTCCAAGAAACCAAGTCGCTTCCTTGCATCGTCAGCTGAGCGAATATGTCCGCGCGGAAAACGGAGCTCTGCTTTTTTTGCGAAGTCTCGTTTTGTATAATCTTGAATTTCTTGCATTAGTGAACTAGCTCTCGAAACAGCACGTGCTAAATCGTCATCATTTTGGATTGGCATAGTATCTAGGGAGGTAGCAGTAAGTGGTGCAGCAAATCTACTCACCACATCCTTGTTTGTACACAAATAAATTTTCAATACACGTACTAAAAGTCGAGGTGTTTTCCACAGTGCCCAATTACGACCACATTATCAGCGGCTACCCAAGCGAAATGTATCCGAATCGTCTCGGCAGCACTGTCTTTAACTCCGATCTTAAGGTGTTTTTCCATTAAAATGTCCTGACCTTTGTATTCAAAAGTACGCCGCTTTTTTCCGTCATTACTCAGCGCGCTGCCTTCGTTTTGAGCAAATCCATTTTGTCCAAAAACCTTTCGGCCTTCTGCGTCGCCGTCGCCTATCGAAAGCGCAGTCCAGTAGCTGGTTGCAAGTTTCCACAGCAAAGCAAATGCTTTACTGGGATAGCGGAAAAGATTTGATTCAATTGCGGATGAACTTGCAGATGGCAAGATGACTATGCGATCTGGAAATAGTGTTCGGATGATAGTCAGCGATTGATCGGGAGTAGGATTGCCTTCTACGAGCATACTGACGGCATCGCGTAGAGGAATAATCGCTTCTAAGCTTTCGTCATCTGCCGCTACCGCTGCCTGCCGTATTCCTGTGAGCGAATGTTTTAAACTTTGTATGTTGGCTTCGAGCGCGCTAATACGTTCTTCCTGCTCTTCTACTTCGGTGCGAAGCTCGTCAATGGAATTATCTTTTGCGGTCATTTGATTCATGGCGTCTTCAAGAAGTTCGATATATTCTGCGCCGTCGTCTGTTTGTTTGGCCCTTTCCAGAGCGTTTTCCAAGCGATTATGGAGTATGGCCTGATCGACAACATGAAGAGAAATATGGCGCCATGAAGTAGGCACATTCGTCTGATGAGTAACTGTTGCCAAAATCTCCGACTCTAAATTTATGCCAGCTTCTAACAGGTCATCAAGCCTGTCCGGTCGATATAGCGAGTTGTTACAGTGTGCACCTTTGCGTCCCTGCTTCGACCGGAATAACACATTGACGGCGCCGCCCCACGCACCGTATTTTTTCCCTAATATTCTTTCGATTTCAAACGTATCGGCCTGTGCTGATATTTCAACGACATCAGCAATGCCGACAAGTAACGATCGCATACGTTCGGGCTGAACGAGGTAACTCCCATCTCTTCGCGCACTGATGACAACAATTGGATTGCTCCTACCCAGACGCTCCACCTCAGCTAAGAACGCGTTAGCGCTAGCTTCGTTCAGCTGTTTGACTTTAACGCCAGGCGTGTTTGCTGCCAGCTGACACTGAGCCACGACATCGAGTACGATGCGTGGGCGGGTAACCTGAATTGGAGAAGAGACTCTCGTACTGACTTCGTCGGTTTTAAGCAAAAACGTGCACTCGACCGGTCCGTCAGCCGTAAGCTGGCGTAGCCCAATTCCAGTCGTCCAGAGGCGCCCTGATACCTGCTCGTCACGGTGGGAAAACTCTGCACTAAAAATCATTGGGAAATCAGTTACTGCAGGGTCAGTTCGGGTTGTATGAGAGGTGACGGTGCTTCCGTCCTTCATGCGTTTCCGCTTAACTCCTCGCGCCAACTCGTCGGGACTTATCAAGCCGCCAGCGCGCTTTCCCATCCATCTCGCAATCAATTCGATAATTTGCTTCGGGCTGTCGGCTGAAACCAAAGTTAAATTGCTGCTGTAAACAAGCATCTGAAATCGCCCCATGATCGTCGTTAAGTGAAATGACAATATATATTCAAACGCGTACGCTAACCTAGTATTTTTCGCGTTTTTATACTTGTTGCTTTTGCCCTGAAAAGGATGTAGGGGCCGGATAACTAAGCCAGTGCGATGACCTGCAATTTACTACCAGAATTTCGCAATTCTGAAATGGGCGTTCAGCGTCGACACAGAATGGCACCTCTACGCATCCTTGCCTCTAAGTCTTTGTAAGATGAGACAAAAGTGCGCCACTTTCCCGCCGTCAGGATTCTTCAACCACTTCGCAATCAACATCAATACCGGCGCCGTCACTGGCGCCGATTTCATCCAGACCATGCGGAGTGCTGATTGCCTCGCGTCCGTCCTGTTCGTCTTGAAATCGATGTGCTGCGCGCATTTCTGCAATGTCATCTTGGGTCAGTTCAGAAACGACAAGCTCGGGCATCTCTTCGCCCAGGTCGTCACGGAACCGGTCAAGGCGCAAGCCGCCGCGCACGATGTCGGAAGTGTTTTTAATGGCCGTCGAGTACGCAGACGCCGCGCGCATGACCAGCGCAGCGTCGGTCAAATTTGTAGCCGTCATGACCATCGAGGCGGCATGCATGAGTTCACGAAGATGCCGTGCATGTGCCAGATCGTCAGCAAGCAGCCTAGCGGCCTCTTGCTTTAACGAATCCTCGTTGGTGATGCTGGTCAGTAGGTCGGCCACCGCGCGGTCGTATAGAGCCGCTTTGACGGTTCCCTTGCGTGTCCCGTTCGCGGCGAAGTGACGTTGAAGCGTGCGCGTGCTGATGCCCAGGCGTTGACTGATGGCGAGGGCGGTGTATCCGGCCGCGCGCATTGCATGCGCTACGCCGATTGCGTCAGGTGGAGTAGCTTGTTTGGCCAATTTTTCCTCTGGTACCGTGTGAGTGTGTGTGATGTATGAATACAGTGGTAGTTAATAGGAGCTAGTTGTCTCTGCCCTATGGCGCAGCCTCAAGAAACCGGCGAAATTTGTCCTAAAAATTTACGCAAAGGTCTTTGTCAAGGACCTGAACGAACGACGCACGATGTCATTCAACTCGGCATCTGCATAGGTATGCGCGCTGTGCGCACGCGGTCGGGGGCTGCGCACTGCGCCGGGCCGGCGCTCTGGATTGAAAGCGGTCATGCCGATGTTGTAGTTCGTGATGCCGTACTCACGCCAAGGTAGCGTCCTCTCAAGCATCTTGGCCAGCACTGGATTAGTTGTAATCGCTTCAACAGACTTAAAACGACGAAAGTGTAAAAGGCCCGCCAAGCTCTCGAATTTGAATGTCCTTAAGTCACCTAGCGTCACCGGTCGCGAACTTCCATCAACGCCATGTATTCGTTTTGCTAACTCCTCGCCTGACAACGTGAATTCGGCGCGTGCACGTCGCTGATTCGAAGCTAATGGCTTGCCGTTGTTGTCTGTTTGTTTGTCGTACAACTGGTATTGAATCGCATCACCATCATTACCGATGCGAAGATTAAAGCGACGGTCGATCTTCAAGCCAGTAACCGGCTCAGGTCGCTCTGGGTTGAGGTACCGATTGCAGAACCCGCGTGATGGGCTTTTGTCAGGGTCGTATTGTCGTGGGTTGCCGTGCGCGTCGAGGCTTAATTGCATTCGGTGAACCAAATTGGCTACATCGGCTTTGTTGGTTCGCGGACGAAAATCAACAGCTATCTCAATGCCAGATACTACTGGGGGACGAGCAAAAGGGAACTTCAGCGATAGCGCTGCCATTACACTCTCAAGATTATCTAGCGATGCCGCGTGATGGTCTTGCAGCCGAATGACGAATTGTGTTGCGACACCACCAGCCGTGGGGTTATGCGGAAGCACAGCTGGTGGCTTTTCCATCTGAAGAATCGTCCCTAGGTGGGTTCGGACATACCGGAATTGCGTGCCGCGTATCAACGTGACAGTCAGCTCTAGCCAGTCAACAATAGCTGAGGATTTGAACGCAGCACGTACCTTTTCCGGCGAGTTCATCTTGTAGCATCTAATTCCAGCAACGGTTGCGAAAGTTTCGGCCAAAGATTATCCTGAAGATATTTTTGGCACTCTGCCGCTGATGCGCCGTTGAGTGACATCAGTTCCGTGTACAGCCAGACTTCCTCTAATCGGTCTAGAGCGGAAGTGAAGATTGGGTGTAAAACGTCTGCTACTGCAACACCATTGGACTTAGCGAGAGCGTCAACACACCGTAGGTGTCGTCCTTGAAGCTGAACCAAAAAGCCCCGCTCCTTACTAACCCGGACCTTTTCACGGCGGCGGCGTTGCCGCTCGGCTGGCGTCATTGCGGCTTCACCGATTGGCTTAGCGCCGCGCTTTTCAACAGTGGGGGTAGTTTGTTCAGTCATTGCCACAGTGTAACACATTATTCGTGACGTCACGAATAAAAATCGGCCTTTCCATTCTCTCGTGGAACCGATTTATCAAGCTTCTTTTTCATCTGCTGGTGCAGGTATATCAGTTACAGTGGCGCCGATACGTACAAAATTTACGCTGCTCTCGGGATTCCATTACGAATATCTTCCAACGTGGGCCTTCGTTCTTTCAGGCCCCCGTAATCAATGATTCTATCGAATTGTAGGGCGTCAATTGCTAGCTTTCGGTCCGCAATACTAAAGTCATTCAGCCTGTCACCATACCCGTCGTGTGTATCTTCGGCAGCGCTGTGCCCTACTACAACCATGCGGATTTCTTTCGCGACACCAGCGCCACGCATACGACCGATTGCACCATGGCGGAAACTATGAAAAACGAGGTCTGGATCAGTCAGGCCAAGCCGGTCGCATAGCCTGCCGAAGAATTTCGATGCTGGCTGACCAGGGCCATCGCGGCCACCGACAAGGTCAGGAAAAATTCGCGTCTGCGCCAGGTCGTGTATTGCCCTCACATAATCTAAGAAGCCAAGCGCTATCAGCGCAGTGTGGACAGGCACCATCCGCCTACCTGCGCTTGTCTTTACCTTCTTGGAGGGGCCTGCTGGATTGTCTTCACTACTCGGTAAATCAGTGACATTGAAGCAGATCACGTTTTCAAGTGTTACAACGTCTTCCACTTCCAGTTGAGCGATCTCGTTTATCCTCATCCCTGTATGTAGACCGATAAGAGGAACCCAAAACATATACGGGGTGCGTCTTCTTCCTGCGGTATATCCGTCAGCGCTAAACAGCTTACTTAGCTCGGAATCGCTGAACGCGCGTCGCTTAATATCTTTCGAGCGGGCTGTGACGCGAACATTGCTCATTAGTTCAAACGGCGCCTTTTGACCTGATCGACGAAAGGCCCACTCAAGAAAATTATTTGTCCGCTGCGCGATGTTCTTTGCAGTCTGTAGACTAAGCTTGGGCACGTTTAGCGACAATGACTCAGTCAAACTCAGCCCACGCGCGCTGGCAATTTTTGCCCGATTGGCTGGCACTTGCTTGATCGTGTCTTCGAACCGGTTTTGGTCATCGATGGTCAGCTGCGACAGCGATTTGTCGCCAACGATCTCGATGAACAGTGTGATTGCGGCGCGGTAAGACTCCAGCGTCTTCTCGTTCGGATTGTTCGTTGTGAGTACGAAAACAAGGTAGGGTTCGACCAGCTCAGAAAGTCCGTTCGGGTGTTTGCACTCCGAAATGTTGGGGCCAGCCACTGTCGCCGTGACTGGTGGCACAGCTGCAAGAACCGCCAGCATGGCGGATTCCATCTCGCCTGGCCTGTCCCCAGGCTCACTACTAAATACCACCGATGTTGGCCGCCGAAGCTCATCAAGCTTGATTTCGGTGACCCAATCAACCACGGTCCCGGTGTTCTGTTGCCGCTGTTTCGCGCACATGGAATTTTCTCGAAGTTGCTGAAAACGTGACTTGTAAGCCAGCGCCAGCGATTGGGCCGATAGCCGCGCCTCTGACACTTTACCTGTGTGCAGGGATCGATAGACCTCGGACAGAACAAAATGATGGCGTAGGTCTGTAGGAATTGCAATGCGGAAGTACAGCACGCCGTGACGACTGCGATGAAGGTGGGCGGGTAGTTTGTATGCCATGGCTTTTGGGGTCGTGTTTTGGGGCCCTAGGCACGAAAAAGCGACAGACATAAAAAAACCGCTGACGAATCAGCGGTTTAGTGAATCCTTGGTGGAGGCGGCGGGAATCGAACCCGCGTCCGCAAGCACTCTACAGACAGTTCTACATACTTAGCACTATCATTTAATTTAGCCCGTACAGCGCGGATGTGCACGCTTT
>Ga0308157_10009853_pt1 | contig 10487 bp, 9 predicted proteins | sample PhyBR1_FD_201035 | JGI IMG/M metagenome (GOLD analysis project Ga0308157, IMG submission 201035) | Phyllosphere microbial communities from UC Gill Tract Community Farm, Albany, California, United States - DLSLB.R1 | ecosystem: Host-associated > Plants > Phyllosphere > Unclassified | place: USA... | reverse complement strand
TTTCAAATTCTTCCCGAAATGAGTTACTCACACAAAAATGTTTTTCACCAATTGAAAGACCACTCGTTGTGTACGAATTAATTTTTTGGAAATTCACGATTTGGGATCTGTTAATTTGTACAAATAACGTTTTTGGTAAATATGTTTTTAGAGGTGTAAAGATATTTTCTTATCTTTCTTAAAACAAAAAAGACTATGGAATCATTCAAAGGAGAAAGTATCATTGATTTTTTCGACACATTCAAGACCGATTTGGATTGTTTGGAATACTTAGCATCCATAAAGTAGAAAGAAGGTTTTAGATGCTCAAAATGCAATTATAGCAAGTTTACTATTCGAAAATTAAATTTTGCTAGAGATTGTAATTTTTGTCATCACTTTGAAAGTCCAACAGCAAATACTATTTTTCACAAAGTAAAATTTGGTACTCGTAAAGCTTTTGGAATTGTTTTTGAAATGAGTGCGACCACGAAAAGCTATCCTCATCTCAAATGGCAAAACGTTACTCCATAAGCCGACCAACAGCATGGTTATTCATGCATAAGGTTCGTTCAGCAATGGAGAGTAGCGAGTTAAACCCTGTGGTTTGGACCGTATATGTTGATGAGTTTGTTTACGGTGGAAAAGAAGATTTAAAACAAGGACGAAGTAATGATAGCAAGAAAAAAAAGGTTGTAACAGCTGTAGAATTTGATGATAAGCGAGGTGTAAAAAGAGCTTATTTCAAAAGAATTGACGATTATTCATCAGATGAGCTTGGCAAGATTTTTCAAGGTCATATATCTCCAGAAGCAAAAGTAAAAACAGATAAATGGACAGGATATAAACCATTAAAAAAGCAATATAACATTGAGCAGATTAAGAGTAACACTTCTGATTTTTTTCAAATAAATACAATTATACATCAAGTAAAAGCATGGTTAAGAAGTACCTATTCTTGGATGCACAAGCAAAATATCGAAAAGTATCTTGATGAATATAGTTACAGATTAAACAGGTCAATACATAAGCAAAGTATATTTGATAATCTGATTATAAGGATGGTTAATAAAAAACATATTGGTTTACAATGAATTAAAATAAATATATAACTTTACACCTCAATACATTTATTTAGATTTAATTCGACAGAAAATTCAGTAAAGATGGAACAACAAAAATCAGATGATATTTTTTTTCAAAAAGCTAAAATATCTAAATGGACTGAGCGTAGATTCAGCCCTTGTAACTTTCTAGAATCTGTTATCCAGGAATATATGATAATCGAATCTACCGAAAGAACGGTGTTGGAAACTCTACCGAGTAACTTATTTTCTCTTAACTATATTTTGAGAGGTAGTGTACAACTATCTCAAGTTGACGGAACTCAAATAGATCTACCAAAAGCTGTCTCATTTGGTATTACACAAAGATTCTTTCACTTTACATTCTCAGATTTTGCAAAGCTTTTTGTTATAGTCATTAAACCCGGACATGCCTCTATTATAATCGATAAACCTCTAAATGAATTTTTCGAAAAATTCATTCCGATTAATGAGCTATTTGACGAATCAACTAATATGTCATTGCTAGAATCATTAAAGGAACTTTCGTCCGATGTAGAAATCATAAACAAAGTAGAACTTTTTCTGATAGATAAAATTGTGCAGAAAAATTTTGAAGAGCACGTACACAATTCCATATCAAAAATTCACCAGAGAAGAGGATCGATTACTATAAAGGAAATTTTAGAAGATTTACCGGTAAGCCGGGATACTTTCGAAAAAAAATTTAGGAAGCAGGTTGGAACGACCCCGAAAAAATACGCTAATATAGTACGGATCAAAAAGATATTGGAAAGAACTGCTGCTGATGATAAATTGACTCAAATCGCTTTAGACGCAGGTTATTATGATCAATCACATTTTATAAAAGATTTTAAGTTTTACACAGGAAAACTACCTTCAGACTGCTTTTAGTAATTGGCTATTCATAAAACTCCGCAGGATATTCTACTGTTCCATGAACGTTTTGTAAAGCATTGTCATGTAATTCTATCAGCATACAATTTTCCTCAGGAACATCAAACGGTAATTTTATTCCGTATTTTTTTGTCATTTGGTAGCCAAATTTCGGGTAATAGTTTTCATGCCCTAACAAGATTATGGATCCAAAATTCAATTCTCTAGCTATCTCATGTGCTTTCCGTATCAAATCGCCACCGATTCCCTTCCCTTGATACTTTTTCAGAACTGTCACAGGCGCTAATGCCAACGATGAAGTTTCTTTGGAATTGCTATCAATAATTTTAATTTTTGTTAGCAGAACGTAACCTACAATTTGATTGTCAACCTCTGCTACTAAAGATAATTCAGGAACGAATGCCTCTGAATTTCTCAACCTTTCTACTAAAAACTGTTCTTTATGGTACGTATATTGTTCATCTTGGAATGCATTTTCAATTAGCTTGAATACTTCCTTATGATCCTTATTTTCTTCTTTTCGAATATTCATTTTTAAAATTTATTTATTATTTAGTTTATCCCGACCAACTATTTTTTTTTCGGAGCAGAAAAACAACTTCATTCGCCTGTATTGATGTTCTAGATCGTATCTTGCATATTTTATAACCTATTACAGTTTACTTTTTCCAGATAATTTGGCCATTACTATAATATGTACGTCTTCAAAGTAAATTAGACAGTTAGATATAAAAACTAATTTAGTGTTTAGTTTATAAATTTATTAATTTTTGTTGGTTGTACAATTGTCTTCTTTTCTGAATTGTACTGTTTTTTATTTCATTTCTTTTTTCTAATATTTTATCAGATCTTCCATGATATACATCTGCGGGAGTCAGATTTTTTAAAGATTCGTGATACCTGTTGTTATTGTAATTATTAACAAAATCATTTAAAGCATCGATTAATTCTTTCGGATGATAAAAATGATTGAGTTTTACCACATTTTTCATTGTTCTATGATAGCGTTCAATTTTACCTTGGGTCTGCGGATGCATCGGTTTTCCGTGAACCTGTTTCATACCCAGCTCTTCTTTTAGATATTTTTTTAAATCGTTCGTAAAAACACTGCTAAATGAGGAATTGGAAGCAAAACATCTAAGTCGTTGCGAATACGGACATATACTGTGGCACCTTAACGGAAGAAAAGACCTAAACGATATGCTGACAACGGTTTTAAAATGGTAACCAACGATGAAGGACAAGAAGTTTTAACGGCGGTTGACTGTGAATGACAAACTGTTAAAAATAAAAAATACAAATATATTTCTTGATAAAGACCGTTAGTTTCTTAAAATAATTTTACTCTCAACATTTATCAATAAAAGCAAAAAAATGACAGATATAGAAAAATTAAAGTATCCGATTGGAAAGTTTGAAAAACGATCAGAAGTAACACCCGAACTACTCAACGAATGGATAACAGAGATTTCTACTTTTCCAAGCAGAATGATCAGTGAAGTTATAAACCTGACTGATGAACAGCTGAATACCCGATACAGAACGGATGGATGGACATTAATACAGGTGATACACCACTGCGCAGACAGCCATATGAACAGTTTCATCCGCTTAAAACTTGCTCTTACAGAAGATCAACCAACAGTAAAACCTTATTATGAAAACCTTTGGGCAGATTTAACAGACAGTACAGAAATGCCTATTGAATCTTCGCTGAAAATATTAGAAGGAATCCAAACCAGATGGGTAATGCTTCTTAACAGCCTGACAGACGAACAATTTAATAAAGTTTTTATACATCCTGAGCATGGTACGTCTTTCAGCGTTAAAGACATAGTGGAAATTTATACATGGCATGGTAAACACCATTTGGCGATATAACAGAGGCAAAGAAGCGAAACAATTGGATATAAGCCACCTAACAGAATTATGTAAAAGCAGACAGTTTCACCGTCTGCTTTTCTAGTAATATCTTTGCTTATGCAGCATTTTAAGCAACAGATGCACAAGTCTTGATTGATAAGTTTACTTCAGCAGACGGTTTAAACGTTGCGTCAATTTTGATGGAGTTATTTGTCTAACTACTATTGAATCACAGCCGTTAAAGACTGCAAAATTCTTTACTGCCTTTATAAAAGAAGCTTCCCATGATTCGATATTCATACCTTCTTTTTCGATATGGAGGTGTATTATTTCAAAGAGTTTTTCTTTTCTGTGCGCTTTACAGTCTGCCCTGCCAATGAACAAATCTCCAAATAATATCGGTAGACACAAATAACCATATTTTCTTTTTTCTTTGGGAAGATAGCATTCCAATCGGTAATCAAAATCGAACAAATACCAAATGCGATCACGATGAATAATGGAATTATCAAAGGGCGAAAGTAGCCTTACTGTCGAACTACTTTCTTGAACTTTAGTATCCATAAGATTACCTTGCACAAATACTGACGGAAATTCTTTACTGTCTATTCTTTCCACCGTATTCTCGCTAAGCATTGAATGAAGTACCTCTTCTACATTTTTACGCAAAACAGCATCCGTTTTAAGGTGTGTAACCTGCCTCAACGTTGTAAAACCGTAAGCTCGAAGATATGTTTTCACAAGAAATTCGGCAAATTCAAACGGTGAAGGTGGTGATGTATCAATAGTTGCAGGCAGTACCCTTTCGGTAAGATCATATTTTTTCTGCATTCCCTTTCTTTCACAAATCATCAGGTCACCTTGGATAAACAAGCGTTCAAGTGCCAACTTTGCAGGTTTCCAATTCCACCAACTGCCCGATTTTTTAGCTTCGTTTTCAAAATCAATTGCCCGTTTAGGACCTTCATTCCTAATAGTATCCATTACAAACTGCATGACCTTTTGGTCTGCATTGTAGTATTGCGAACCATTTTGTTTTATATCCAACATTTTGGGCAGTGCAAAACGAAAATCTTTCATAGGAAGGTATGAAGCAGCGTGAAACCAGTGTTCAAAAACCTTTCGGTCTTTTACCAGATCGTCCAAATATTCTGTTTTGTAATCCGGAATACGTGTCCACAGCGTATGATGATGCGCACGCTCTACCACCGAAAGTGTATCTATCTGCAAATAGCCCAAATGTTCCAGTGCACACAGCACTGCATCTTTGCCCGTACCAAATGAGTTTTCGTTTATAAGTCCCTGACTTTCTAATGTAATGAGCCGTAATTGTTGCTGTTTCAAAGCGATATATTATTTATTTCAAATTTACGATATTAAGAAGTCGTATGCGGAAAGTAAATGTCGTTTTGTTTTTTGAAAAGTTTGTGCTTTACTTGACAACCTTTCGTAATCAACTCAAATATTTAAATAGTTCTTGCTAAATCTGCGATTTTCTGTTTAATTTCCGCTACAATTTTATCCTTATTCTTAATCCAGTCTAAAGTCCATATTCTGTAAATTTCCCAACCTAAACCTTCTAAAACACTCGGAATTAACAATTCACGGTCATTGGTTGTCTGTGTTTGCACATAGTTTTCCCCATCTACCAAAATGCCTAAAACGTATTGATCTTTATTCTGCGGATCAACAATTCCAATGTCTAATCGGTAAGCAGAAGTACCGATATTTGTTTTGACATCTAATCCATTTTGGTTTAAATATTTTAAAATACTTTCAATTAAATTCTGTTTTTGAAGACTGTTTGCTGCATTAAAGCTCGTTGGCAACAAACCTTTTTCTGCAAAATTTAAAAATCCTTTTAATCCTTTTACACCTTCAGCCTGCGTTCTGTTCAAATCGATCTGATCTGCTTTTAAAGACGAAAAAACTTTCATTTCATAACGCGCACGTGTAACGGTAACGTTCAATCTTCGCCAACCTCCTTCCCTATTCAAAGGTCCAAAATTCATTGATAATTTACCGTCTTCATCGGCACCATAACCGATTGAAAACAAAATAATATCGCGTTCATCACCCTGAACATTTTCTAAATTCTTAATAAAAATAGACTCTTCTGCCTGCAAAGCTTTCTCTTCTAAAAACGCATTTTCCTGATAAAGTTTCTGAAGCAGATCTTCAATTAAAACCTGCTGTGTCTGGCTAAAAGTAACCACACCAACCGATTCTTTTCTATCCGAATGCAAATGTTTTTTTATGTACAAAACAATCGCTTCAGCTTCTTGCTTGTTGGTTCGTGAATTGCCTTTATCGTAATGCCCGGCAATATATTCAAACGTAACTTTTTTGTCTAAATCGTCGGCAGACGGAAAAGTAAGCAGTTTGTTTTCGTAAAAATTGGCATTGCTAAAAGCAATCAAACTTTCGTGTTTACTGCGGTAATGACGCAACAAATATTTAGACGGAATGGAAATTGCCAAGGTATCGTCTAAAATACTTTCCAAATCTTCTAATTCCATATTTTCTTCGTCGATTTTAGTCGATGCAAAAAAGCTTGTCGGCGGCATCTGTTTCGGATCTCCCACAATAATTGCCTGTTTTGCACGCGCCAAAGCACTAATTGCTTCAGATGTTGGTAATTGGGAAGCTTCATCAAAAATAACCAAATCAAAATGATTCGTATCCACATCAAAATACTGCGCCACAGAAATCGGACTCATTAAAATACACGGCTTTAAGCGCGGAAGCAATGTTGGAATTTGGTCAAAAAGTTTACGGATTGATACACCAACGCTAATAACAAATCATTATATTTTCTTCAAAGATTTAATTATTTCTTGATAATCTATAAATGCTCGTCCAAAGTCTTCGGTAAATTCATAGTTACTAAATTCATATTCTTCGTTTAGACCTGTACTTGTCCTTAAACTAATTTCCCCATATCTTACCACTGGAATTTGATAATTTTCTTTAAAGCGTTTGTCGGGTGTTCCATTCTTATTCACTTTAGCCCAAGTTTTGTCTATAACTTTTGAGTCTCTTGGAACTGTTCCTGTTTCCGTAAACCTTACATAACTGTGATTGAGTTCTATTTCATCAAGTCCGATTAGTGCATAACTCGTTTTTGATGAATACATAACAATAAAACTTGGATAAAAATACAAGTCAGCTCCATTTGCATTTTGAAAATAAAGTGCTTCATACTCTGATTTTATGTCGGGAAGTGATTTAAATGCAAACTGCACATCTTTTTTCTTTACGATTGTACTTGCTAATGACCTTGTAGTAACTCTGTCTTGATAATGTGCACTTGTTACGTCCCAAATTTTATGCGAAGTTGTAAGGTTTTTGAAACTCTCAACAAGTTTGTAATACTTCTCTTTAATTTCTGGATCAAAATCAATGTCAAGTTTTACAAAACATTTTCCTATCTGTTCTTTTGTCTGCTCTATCGCTTCCTTCTGTGCTTGAATATCTATTTTTATATTTTCTGCTTTTGTCTTTTTGATTAGACCATACAGTAAAATGTAGCTCAAAGTTAATTTTAGTTTTGAAGTACCCAAAGTCGCTTGAATTTTAAGTAAGTCTGCCTTGAGTTCTTTTCTCTGTTGATGTGCCAAAACAATTGCTTCCTTTACGCCCTGCATATTTTGGCTTGTAATTTCTTGAATGTCCGTACTAAAAATATTATCGGAATTTTCGGTTAATTGTTGAGGATTGTTGATTTGAGGTGTCGGATTTGTGTCTGAACCTGATAATTTTTTTCGGTTGTAAATACCCAAAATTGGGACACTTGTATTTAGGTATGTTCCTGATTTCCCAAAAGTCATACTTGCTCCTTTAACACCTACAGAAGTTGTGATACCATTTTTACTAAAATTCAAGTGTACTCCTGGTATTATTTTTATTCGTCTGCGAAAACTCCAAGCCATATGTGTATTAATTCTTTAATTAGGATTATGATAGAAGAGATGTGTAATAAGCTATATTACAAAACTCCTTCTTTTTTATCAATTATTTTTTATTACTACATGTTTATCTGATAAATCAACGGATGATTCGCTAAAACATAGCTTGCCAAAAGTTCGGGATGCGCATTTAATCCACCAAAATAATCAACAGGAAGTACAGGTAAATCAAATGTTGTTTGAAATATCAGTTCATTATTACTGAATATTTTCAATGAAATAATATCGATATCGCGTTCAACCAACTGTTTTAAAAACGATAAATTATAGTTGAATTTTATATTTTGCAGGGAATGATTTCCAACAGTCATACTATCCTGATGTTCTTCAAAAACATCAAACAAACCTAATTGCGAAGTTATTTCAATTCGAATATTTTCTAAAGATTTTTCTTCTAACTGCCATACAACACTTTCTAAAAACGAATAGTTGTTTACACAAAAGTTATAATTAAAATACGGTTGTTTATTTATGTTGATAAGTTTAATTGCTGATAATTCGCCTATGTTTTTTGCGGAATATTAATGTTATAAATATAAAAAAAAAGTCGCAACAAATTTTCAGGTAGTAATTATTCCTTAATTGTTTAAATGTGGTAATTATTAAGTAACTTGAAAATAAAAATGATGAAAGGTAAATTTCTGTTCAAACTAATTTTTGGGGTTTTGATATTTTCTTCCTGCAATAAATCAGACAACAATAAAGCGATGGTGAACGATAATAATGATACGCTTAAAAAAACGGAAACTATTGTTAAAAAAGAAAATGTAATTGTTGACAATACGAAACCTAAACAAGATTTTATTCCAAAAGGATACGTTGTTTTCAGGGAGTTTTTTGGCGATTTAAATAAAGACGGTGTTAACGATTGTGTATTGATTATTAAAGATACAAAACCCGAAAACATTGTTACCAACCGATTTGAAACAGAAGTTGACCGCAACCGCAGAGGAATTATTGTGCTTTTTAAGAAAGATAAAGGTTATGAATTGGCAACGAAGAATTACGATTGTTTTTCGTCTGAAAACGAAGACGGCGGCGTTTACATGCCTCCAGATTTGGATATTCGTCTTGAAAAAGGAAATCTTATTTTACATTATGCCCACGGCAGATACGGTTATTGGGCATACACTTTCAGACATCAGAACAATGATTTTGAATTGATTGGTTACGATTACAGTGAAAATTTCGGTCCTGTAACACAAAGTTTTACAAGCATAAATTTTCTTACCAAGAAAAAGCTGGTTAAAACCAATATTAATCCGCAAGGCGATGCTGATGACGAAGTTTTAGAAAGCAAATGGCACACTATTAAAGTTGCTAAACTTTTAAAATTATCGGAAATTGAAGATTTTGATGAGTTGAATGTAGACAAATAAAAAACGCCCGATAAATATCGGGCGTTTTCATATATTATAACTTCAAAAATTATTGAGCTTCCATATCAACCGTAGTTTCGGCAGCAATTTTTTTGTAAGTTCCATCTAATAATTTTCCGCGGATCGCTTCAAACGCTGATAATGTTTGATCGATATCTTCAAAGGTATGTGACGATGTAGGAATTACACGTAACAAAATGATTCCTTTCGGTATTACCGGATAAACTACAATCGATAAAAAGATTCCGTAATTCTCACGTAAATCATTCACCATTATCATAGCTTCAGGAATAGATCCTTCTAAATAAACCGGAGTAACACAAGTGTTTGTATCTCCAATATTGAATCCGCGATCTTTTAAACCATTCTGTAAACGGTTTACGTTTTCCCACAACTTATCTTTTAACCCTGGATTTTCTCTTAATAACTGTAAACGTTTTAGAGCTCCTTTTACCAAAATCATAGGTAATGATTTAGCAAACATTTGCGAACGTAAGTTGTATTTTAAGTAATCGATAATATCTTGATCAGCAGCGATAAATGCACCAATTGAAGCCATTGATTTTGCAAATGTAGAAAAGTATACATCGATACCGTCCTGACATTCCTGCTCCTCACCTGCTCCAGCTCCAGTTTTTCCTAATGTTCCAAAACCGTGTGCATCATCAACCAACAAACGGAAATTGTATTTTTCTTTTAAAGCAACAATTTCTTTTAATTTACCTTGTTGACCGCGCATACCAAAAACACCTTCGGTAATAACCAAGATACCTCCGTTTTGCTCTTCTGCCATTTTAGTAGCACGCTGTAAATTTTTTTCTAAAGATTCCACATCGTTATGTTTGTAAGTAAAACGTTTACCCATGTGCAAACGAACACCATCGATAATACATGCATGCGAATCAACATCGTAAACAATTACGTCGTTTTTAGTAACCAAAGCATCAATGGTAGAAACCATTCCTTGGTAACCAAAATTCAACAAATAAGCAGCTTCTTTTTGAACAAAAACAGCTAATTCGTCTTGTAATTTTTCGTGCCAGTCTGTATGTCCGGACATCATACGTGCACCCATTGGATAGGCTGCACCAAATTCTGCCGCTGCATCAGCATCTGCTTTCATTACTTCAGGATGTGTAGCCAAACCTAAATAGTCGTTTATAGACCAGTTTAAAACTTCTTTTCCTTGAAACTGCATTCTTGGTCCTAATTTCCCTTCTAATTTAGGAAATACAAAATAACCTTCTGCTTGTGAAGCCCATTTTCCTAAAGGCCCCTTATTATCGTGAATTCTTTCAAATAAATCCTTAACCATT
>Ga0308157_10009852_pt1 | contig 10487 bp, 7 predicted proteins | sample PhyBR1_FD_201035 | JGI IMG/M metagenome (GOLD analysis project Ga0308157, IMG submission 201035) | Phyllosphere microbial communities from UC Gill Tract Community Farm, Albany, California, United States - DLSLB.R1 | ecosystem: Host-associated > Plants > Phyllosphere > Unclassified | place: USA... | reverse complement strand
ATTAGTTGATTATATGATAAAAGATACATCTAAACGTTCGCTATATAACGGAGAAAGAAAAATTTTACCATTGATTCTATTTCTAATGCTAGTTCTTTTTTCTTACGGTATAGCTATTCTCTCAAGAAACTCCATTTTATATCCAAATCCTAGTAGTTTTCTTCCAGTTCCGAGCATTAATTTCTTGCCTCTAACCTTATTTTGGATATTGAATATTATCTATTTATGCTTTTTTATTTTTTTTCAAACGAAAAGTAGATTTAGTAACAAATTATTTATTAAGTTAAATAATTTGAATAACTACATCATACTGCTGGTTATACTAATGAACCTCTATTTTTTAACAATTTTTTTCAAGCCACTAACATTTTTTGGCACTCTATTTCTGTATCTATGTGTTATTTCAGTTGGATATGTATTGGTGATCAGTAAATTCAATAAACTAAAACGTCTTTTATTTAACCAGACTTCAGAAATGAACAGCTTTGACTCGAAAATAGAAAAATTAATGTATTTGGTTTTAAAATGTGGTGGGGGGTTGATTGTTGTCGTGGGGATTTGGAAATTTATATTTCCAGATACTGGAGAAGTTCGTAACGATATTATTGGATTTACTAGCATCGTATTCATGTGGCAGGTGATGAATATTGTAATCATAGCTGCAGAAGTATACATGTTCTTTCCATACCTATTACATGGTTATTATAAAAATAAATTCTCAGAAGAGTATCGTCGTTTGGAAGGGAAAACACAATTAGAATGGTATGGAGAGAAATATTTTAACAAACATATCAAAGGAACCGACAGGGAAGAGAAATAGCATGGGAAGTAGTGAAAATATATATAATAATTGGAAAGGCACTATCTTCGGTGAAAATTCCAAAGATTAGTTTTTGGTGATAGAGAGTATGAAAAATCTGTTCAATGCATCATTTGAACAAAGTATTAAGTTGTTGGATGACCAATTAATAATATATATGATTGAGAAAGGAGATCCTAAATCACTTCGGAGTAGACCAATATTAAATACTTTTTTTTCAATAGTAATATTTAGCATTATTTATCTTATATCTAGACTGTTTTATCATCAAGATCCTAATAGTCCAGTGGGAAGAGCTGAAATCAACTTCTTCCCATCTTGGTTAGTGGCTATGTTTTTATTTTTATGGTTACTATGTATCGTTTTCATCAAAAGATTTGTTTATAAGGAAATTAGTCAAGTTGTTTTTCTTCTAAATGCGAATAATCTATTGATAATAATGTTGTTAAGTGCAAACTTATTGTGTATTACATTTTTTCTTAAACCATTGACTCTAATAGGATTGACAGTGTTACTAGGATTAGTATTACTAGTTAGTTGTGTCATTTTTATAAATAAGAAGCGTTCAATTGAGTATGTTTTGTATGGAACAGGTAGAAAGAAAGATATGTTGGAAATGTTAGTAGAGAAAGCAATAAAATATGGCTGGATAGTTGTCATTGTCGTCATGGTATGGAAGATCGTATTTCCGGATAGTGATGAGGTCCGAATAGATTTTGTTGGATTTATCAGTACTTTAGGTTTATGGATAGCTATGAATATCGTTATGATTTTCGGAGAAGCCTATCTATTCTTCCCGTATCTATTACACGGTTATTATAAACACAAATACTCAGAAGAATACCGCAATAGGGAAGGCAAGAGTCAGCTAGAATGGTACGGTGAGAAATATTTTATGAAACATATCAAGGGAACCGCTATGGAAGAAGTATCGCATAGAGAGATTAAATTATTCGTACAGAGAAAATAAACTTTAATTGGGGACAATTATGAAAAATTTATTCAAGGCATCTTTTGAAGAAAGTTTAAATTTGAAAAATGACAAGCTAATCAATTATATGAAAAATGATGTTGAAAGGTGGGATTTAAAAGAAAGACCTATTTTATTGAAAATATTAGCGCTAGCTTTGATAGGCATGCTATATGGCATAGTTTTATTTACAAAAAACATTATTACGAATCACGATAAGAATAGTTTGGTTCCACAAGCTGATATAAACTTTTTACCATTATCTTTGTTTTGGATACTTTTGGTAATGTATTTAGTTATATGGGTCTATACATTGATTAAACGTTATCGAGCCACTAAATTTTTCTGGGGCTACATTAATGCAGTAAACATTTTTGTTTGGCTAGTAATTGAAACTAACCTTCTTTTCATCACAGCATTTCTAAAGCCTCTAACAGCTATAGGAATGGGAATATTTTTCTCAATAATTTTATTAGTAGGATATATAGTAGTTAGAAGTAAGAAAGCGTCGTTGGAAAATTTGCTTTACGATACAAATAAAAAAGAAAAGGTGGATGAATGGATAGAAAAATCAATAAATTTAGTGGTGAAGTATAGCTCAATAGTCGTTATTATCGGGGTTATTTGGAATTTTATTTTTCCTAGTGGAGATGCGCCACGTACCGATATGACGGGCTTTATAGAAATTTTAGCGATGTGGTTAGCACTTGATATAGGCTTTATTATTGCACAGGCCTATCTATTCTTCCCTTATCTATTGCATGGTTATTATAAACACAAATATTCAGAAGAATACCGTAATTTAGAAGGGCAAACACAATTAGAATGGTATGGAGAGAAATATTTTAACAAACATATCAAAAGAACTGACAAGGAGGAAATATATAATGAATGAGGGGAAAAAGTTATTACCATTAGGAAGTGTCGTGTTGCTTGAGGAAGGGTTACAAAAATTAGTCATCGTTGGAAGAGGTGCTGTATATACAGATCAACAGTCGAAAAAAGATACGTTTGCAGACTATATGGCAGTACTTTATCCCTCAGGATTAAATCCTGAGACCACGATTTTTTTTGATCATAAAAATATCGATAAAGTTGTTTTTGAAGGATATAGTGATGAAGAAGAAGTGAGATTTTTAGAGATCTATAGCAAGTGGGAGACTGACGTGAAGCAAGCAACCAGTAAACCACCCCAATCAATTCCGATTGGATTTGATTGACAGATGAGATACCATGTTATTTAAAAGTGTTTGAAATGCTTTTTCTATTTTAGGAAAATATAGGAAACAGACAAATTTGTAATCGTCTATTCAAAAAAGCCGAATCAACGGCGTTGCTTGTTGATTCGGCTTTTTGAAGTACGGACTGTGAATAGGGTCGCTATTGCTACATTATTTATACGTTTTTTCTAATTTTCTCAATTCTTCTAGCATCGCTTTTCTGCGTGGGTATTTTTCTTTTAGTTCTTTGATCAGTAATTGAACAGAGATGGTGCTACTTGGAAGGGTGGCCATTTCGGCGATCAACAAAGCCATTTTATGATACCGTAAACGTGTAGTCGTCTCAGCAGCCATCCGCCGTAATTCGTATTCATATTTTTGAAGAAGTGCTTCTGGAAATTGCTTTCTCAAGAAAGAAAAATAGCGACTTGCTTCTTCCAGTCCTGGTGACTTGAGGACATAATCCAACAATAAATCATAACGTCTTTCTTTTGAATAAAACAATCCAACGTCTGTACGATATTTTAATTTTTCAAATAAGTTTTCACGTACCTCTTCCCACTGATCAATCGAATATGTTTTTTTCAATTGATGGATCAAATTCATATCGACGGTCTCTCCCTCTAATAGAAGATGCAAGACTTGTTCCGCATACAGCTCTTTTTCCCCTAGTTTATGATAAAGATTTTTTAATGCATAACGATGCAACGTGACCATATCAGAAGAGTGTTGATCTAATACAATACTTTCATTCAAAACAGTGATTGCTTCTTCATATGCTTTCTTTTGCATCAGATAGTCAATATATTGTGAACGTATAGTTGGAGATTGCCAGCTTTCGCGTGCACGTTGATGAATTTGATTGTCTGTATAATTCAAATTTTCCATTTGGCGAATGGATAGCAGTCTTTTGTTTTTATAGTTTAAGTGTCCGTTATTTTCAGATGTTTGATCAAGTTTTTGCTGATCCTGATCAGAGAACTGTTCGGGGAATTCTTCATGTAAAATTTGTTGGATATAAAAACTAGACTGGCTTGCGTTATTTATTTTAGCTGAAAGTTTAGAATATATTCGTTGTTTTTCTTGCTCAGACGCATGTCTAAGTAATTTTTTCCATAGAGAGTAACATTGATGCATGATAAGGCTGATATCATTTTCTACATTATGTACCTTTGCTAAGTCAAAGTGTTCAACTATTCTGTTCATTAATTCGAATGCATGAAGGATCTGCTTTTTTGCGATGGATGTATCAATAAGACTGTTTAAAAATTCAGACAGTTCTTTATTGATGTTTTGAAGTGTACGATCATGAATATTGCTTCCAGAATAATGGGTATGTTTTTCTAAAATAACAATCATTTTATCGTAATCGTCCATATTTTTGATTGCAGTATGTTCTTGGAATCGTTGAGCTAGTTCTTGGTTCTCTTTTAAAATAATTAATAGAAAGTCTTGAATATCTTGTTCATTTGCATAAGAAATCAACTTGACCAGTTCGTTTGCTTTTCTCTGCTCTTTTTCTTGTTCATATTTGAACAAGGTAGCCACGACATGAGGACAATGACCTGTGTCTTCGTGGGAGCAACTGCAAGACAGACCATAGAATTGGTTGTCATCTGTTAATTGGATAAGTATGTCATACTCCTTCTTGTTTTCTTCTGTGACTTTTGCGATGATTTTTTCTTGTGTAAACAAACATCCATGAACGCGTTTTTCAATAAACATTTCATAGCCATGATCTAAATCAGATTCCCAAAAATCGTTTTTCCAATCTTTCATAAAATTTCCTCCTTTAGTTATCTTCATAGTTTAATTTTACCGAATAAATCAAAAGAAAACAGCAATTTTTTTCCAGTACGAAGATTATTTAATCTATTATAAAAGTAATAATAATATAAAACTGTTATTTTAATTTTTAGATAACTAAAAGTGACTCTGATTTACATCAAACTAAAGAAATTTTTCCACGAGCGGCTGGTTTTCTGGACGTTTCTCTTTTTCTGATAATGCAATCTGTTTAATGAGTCCATCTAAAGTGATTACTGCCATTTCTTCTTCCACTTTTTTTTGTAATCGAGAATAAGTTGCAGCCAAGACTTCTTGGATATTAGCGCCTACCACGCAATTCGGATTTGTTTTTGGATCTACTTGGATCAAATTTGTGTTGCCTTCAATACTTCGATAAATTTCCAATAAATTGATATTTTCGGGAGCTTTCGCAAGTCTGGGTGTTGGTTTCCCGCTTGTTGTATGGATAAGATCTGCTTTTTTTAATTGACTCATGATTTTTCGAACATTTGTTGGATTCGTTTCAATGCTACTTGCAATCATGTCGCTTGAAAGTAAATCAGTTCCTTGAAATATGTGGATATAAGCTAAGATGTGGATCGCATCGCTTAATTGTAGAGAATATTTCATTAAAATCCATCCTTTCAACTTGATTTCTTGACTTATCTTAGCATACTCTTTATGATAATGGTGTATTTTAAAAATGTACAGCTATATGAACAAAAATAATTAATCAATAGGGAGTGGGAATATGACTTATTTAGTAACAGGAGCAACTGGAGGATTTGGACACTACGCTTTAGAAGAATTAAAGAAACTGGTTCCATTGGAGGAAATCTATGTCCTTGCTCGTAATGAAGAAAAGGCACAGAAATTAATTGAAGCAGGTCTTCAAGTTCGCATCGGCGATTATGCTGATCGCGAGACGATGGTACAGGCGCTACAAGGCATCGATCGTCTATTATTTGTATCAGGTGTACCGGGAAATCGACAAGCTGAACATCAACATGTTGTAGAAGCAGCAAAAGAAACAGGGGTTTCTTTTATTGCCTATACTAGTTTTGCGGATGCAGATCATTCAACTAGTATCCTGGCTCCAGACCATCAATTTACAGAAAAAATCATCAAAGAATCGGGTATTAAACATACCTTTTTACGAAATAACTGGTACTTAGAAAATGAGATGCCATTGATTGGAGTAGCATTGAAAACTGGTCAGTTTGTTTATGCAGCTGGCGAAGGGAAAACCGGTTGGGCGCTAAAGAGAGAGTATGCAGAAGTAGCTGCAAAAGTGTTAGCAGGAATGGATTATCCTGAGGTCTTAGAATTATCTGGAAAACCAATCACCTATCAAGCCTTGGCAGAACAAGTGGCTAAAGTAAGTGGGAAATCTTTAGACATCCTTTCATTGGCTCCGGATGAATTTACAGACAAACTAACAGCGTCGGGATTTTCTCAAGGTGGTGCAGAAATGACGACCGCAATCCAAAATGATATTCGCAATAATCAGTTAGATGTAACTTCTGATGATTTTGAAAAAGTATTAGGACGCGAATTGACTTCGATAGAAGATGGATTAAGGGAGTTAGGTATCTAAATTAAGGACTAGTTTTTTCTACCAAATTTAATAGGAATGTTACTCTTAGAGCACGCGTACGGGTTTGGAAATAGCAGATGTATTTCTAAGCTATGCCGGCAAGCCTCTAAGAGTTTTTTATTTTTTGATTTGAGCCAATAATCATCGACTTCAAAAATAGAAAGTTACAAAATGGCATAAAGACTCCTCTAAATCTTAAGAATTTATATACTGAAAAATGTTGAAATCTATGTATAATTAAAAAGTGTATGATGTTTAAAGAGAGTGTATATTTCTGTTATCATATGCAACACATTAAATTATTTTATTTTTAAGAATAAAGGAGAAGTAATGAAAGCAAAAAATTTATTATTTAGTGCAATTGTTCTGAGTAGTCTTGTGACTACCAACCTTACTGTACTTGCAGAAGAAGTAGGGACAAATAATTCTGTTGAAACCACCGTTTCGACACAAGCAGACGATGTGACAGAACAGCCTACGGAAAATGTGGAACAAACTGAATCTATTACGAATCCTCTGACAAATGGGGAAGAACTAACACACACACATCAAGCGGATTTATCACAATTTGAAAATCCTGGCATAGCAGCATTTTCAGCACGTGCTTCTTCAAATGCGCAACAAGCGTTCATTGATAGCATTGCTGCAAGTGCACAGACCTTAGCAAGCGCGAATGACTTATATGCTTCAGTTATGATCGCTCAAGCGATTGTTGAAAGTGGCTGGGGGAAAAGTACGCTAGCTTCGGCACCTAACTACAATTTATTTGGAATAAAGGGAAGTTATAATGGGCAATCCGTAACAATGCCAACTTCTGAGTTTGTAAATGGGCAATGGATCACTGTAAATGCCGCTTTTCGTAAATATCCTTCGTACGCAGAATCTTTACAGGATAATGTAACTGTTCTTAAAACAACTTCGTTCCAATCGGGTGTGTATTATTACTCAGGTGCTTGGAAAAGTAATACCTCTTCGTATAAAGATGCCACAGCATGGTTAACAGGGCGTTACGCGACAGCACCAAACTATGGTTCAACATTGAATAGTATTATTGAAACCTATAATTTGACACAATATGATACGCCAAACTCTAGTTCTTCACCGATGTATCGCTTATATAATAAAAGTACAGGGCAACATTTGTACACATTAAATGCGGGAGAGAAAAACTATTTATCAACAGTTGGTTGGAAATACGAAGGAATTGCATGGCAAGCACCAAATAGTGGTCAACCGGTGTATCGTCTGTATAATCCAAATAATGGGGATCATCATTATACAATGGCTCAGTCAGAAATCAACTTCCTTACACCACTAGGCTGGAGATATGAAGGGCTAAGTTTTTATTCTGGAGGTTCTAAACCAATTTATCGACTATTTAACCCAAATGAAACTATCGGAACACATCATTACACATTAAGTTCAGTAGAAAGAGATTCTTTGACACCATTAGGTTGGAGATATGAAGGAATCGGCTTTTACGCGAATTAATAAATAAAAAATATCTACTTGGCATTTTCAAATAATGTCAGGTAGATATTTTTTATAAAAGATCAGATCAATCAAACTGATCCAAACGCCAACGTTCAATGATGTTGTTTAATTTTGTTCCATAATTTGGATCAGTTGCATATGTTCCAGTTAAGGCTTGGGTCGCATCTCGATAAGAACGTGTATTAACTTTCCAAGTTCCACGATAGCGAACAGGGTCCCAAGGTACGCCATATTTCAGTTTCACAGCATTGTCGATGAAAGATTCATCGGTACTTTGATAGACGCGGAATTTAGAATTGACAGGTATCGTGATCCCGTTGACAACTTCATTGGATACATGCCAAACGTAATCATATTTCCCTTCATCTTCCCCATCTTTGAACTTCATTCCAAAGAAATTGTTCGCATTGCGTGCCAAGAAGCTAGTGCCATAGCCGGTCTCTAGAATTGCTTGAGCAAGCATGACAGAAGTGTACAATCCATATGCTGGAGCAACTCGATTTGCACTTTGTGTAATAGAATTGACAAATCTTCCTTCTGGTGTTGAAGTGTCAATTTGACCTAATATGGTCAGTTGATTTGCTTGGTAACCCGCTGGTTTTCGATCATTTTCTACAATCGTGACTTCAATTGCTTCGACAGGTAGACTCATTCCAACTGAGCCTGCTTTTTGACCATTTGAAGCCCAACCTAACCAACCGCGTGAACGGACGAATGAACGATAGTAAATATCGTATTTTTCAGATAATTCACCTGTTAGTTGAAAAGAGAAGGCCTGGAGTGCACGACTATGTCCGACCGAACCTGATATTGCTCCATTCTCAACAGGATTTGTCCATCCACTTGTTGAAATATGTGAATCATATCTAATTCCACCAGAGTAATCACTTTGTTCTAATTGTGCACGAATTGCTTCAAATTGCCGCCCTTGATTCGCATGATTGATTGAATTACTTAGACCATTGCGATTGACCCAACCAATACCAGACACATGACCATCAAAGGAAACCTTAGGTGGCGCAATTCGAAAGGCACGAGCAGTTTGACCTGGGGGAGCTTGCCCTTTTTCGACTAGTTTTATTTGTAAGCTCTCTGCACGATATGAGTAACCTTGTGTGCCAGCTGATTCTCCATTTTTTGCCCAGTCTAACCAGCCGAAGTGTTGGGAGTGGACACGGTAATAAATATCATAGTGGTGACTGATATCACCGGTCAAATTAATTCGGACAGCTTGTAATGCTAAGCTTTGTCCAACGGTCCCTGAAGTTTGTCCTTCCTGAATCCATGAAGTTTCCCAACCACGATGTGCCAGGTGGGATTGGTAAACGATACCACCTTCATAACTATTTTCCGTTAATTTTAATTGAAGTGCCTGTAAGCTAAGTCCTTGTCCGACCGTTCCAACTTGTGTCTCGGCTGTTTGTTCTGGTAGCCATCCTCTAGAAGCTACGTGAGCGTTCGCTAAGACAGAAGGGGTTTTTTCAACATAAGATTCACCCGTTGGTGGCCCAATTTGCTCTTTGGGTAGCAGACGTATTTCAATTGCTTCAATACGATAACCGTACCCCAATGTACCAGCACTATTTCCATTTTCTGCCCAAGGTAACCAGCCTAGATTTTGAGCATGGATTCGGTAATAAATATTGTAATGTGTTGCAAGTTCGTCTGTCAGTCGTATCCTGATTCCTTCAATCTGACGACCTTGTCCTTCTGTTCCCGATATCCCTCCATTTGATACCCAATTTTGCCAACCATGATTTTCAATATAGGAAGTATATTCGATTGATCCAGAAAAGGCAGAAGAGAGATTGACACGTAACGCTTCAATACGTAACCCTTGTCCTTCTGTTCCAGAAATTTCCCCATTCGAAGATTCAGGAAGCCAACCTTGCCCGCGTACATGCGTGGAATAATTTATAGATGCTCTTTGGACGTAAGAATCTCCAAGTTCAGGACCTTGTTGGGAGCGGCTAATTAATTGAATTTCGATGGCTTCGATTCGGAAACCAAAACTGGATGTTCCAGAAGGATTTCCATTTTTTGCCCAAGGTAGCCAACCAAGTTTTTGAACATGAACTCGGTAATAAAGGTTATAATTTTCAGCCAATTCTCCTGTGAGTCGCATATTAATTCCTTCAATTTGAAGACCTTGCCCCTCCGTTCCTGATATTGCTCCATTTGATACCCAGTCTTGCCAGCCAGTTCCTTCAACATAGGAACTATACTCAATCGAACCAGAAAGGGAAGAAGTAAGATTGGCACGTATTGCTTCAATGCGTAGTCCTTGTCCTTCTGTGCCAGACAACTCACCATTTTTTGAGGTGGGCATCCAACCATGTCCACGCACATGTGTTGAGTAACTAATTGAAGTTTCTGTTCTTCTTTCGCTAGGTGAATGATTTGTATCATTGACACTACTATTTGAAGGTATAGTAGGTGTAATATTTTCTGTTTCAGTTGTGTCTGGATCACCTTGTCCCAATTTGTTGAAGTCGTTCTGATCAACATACCCCACCACAACATTGTCATGGGATATTTTATAAAATGAACGGTTATTGATTTGTATTTGTTGATTTATTTCATAAAGTGTTTCAAGAT
>Ga0308157_10009851_pt1 | contig 10488 bp, 10 predicted proteins | sample PhyBR1_FD_201035 | JGI IMG/M metagenome (GOLD analysis project Ga0308157, IMG submission 201035) | Phyllosphere microbial communities from UC Gill Tract Community Farm, Albany, California, United States - DLSLB.R1 | ecosystem: Host-associated > Plants > Phyllosphere > Unclassified | place: USA... | reverse complement strand
GGAGATCTGGTCGGCAATCTTGTCCGGATGGCCTTCGGAGACCGATTCGGAGGTGAACAGGTAGCTGGACATCAGGCGTAATATCCTTTGATTCGGATGGAAAGATGGGCGCGAATGATACACGGCAAGTCGCGCGCTTGCATTGTGCGCCAGCGAGGGTTGCCCGTGGTTAAGCCTGCGTGCCCGTCGCAGGGCCCGGTGTGACGGGATTGAGGCCCAGCGTCACCGCCCAGTGTTCCACCAGCGTGACAAACGGCCGCCCGCAGCGGCACCTGCCCCGAGAGGCACGCCAGCCGCACGCGTTCACCATGGGCGCAACGGGCATCCGAACCCCGCGAGCGTCATCGGCCCGTCGTCAAACCGCCATCGGGCTGTCGTCGCCGCAGGGCAGGCTTCGGCGCATCCGGCCGCCGGACCTGAGGAGCACGCCATGCACGACGTCGAGCAGCGCGACGCGCGGGAAGCCGCCAAACGGCCCGTGACGACCCTGGCGCCCCATCGGCGGGCCGTCTTCCTTTCCGATGTCCACCTGGGCTCACGTCACTGCCACGCCGCCGAACTGGCCAGGTTCCTGGCCGAGCTGCGCTGCGAGCGCCTGTATCTGGTGGGCGACATCATCGACCTGTGGTGGATGGCGCACCGCCGGGCCAGTTGGCGGCCGGCCCACAGCGAGGTGATCCAGACCCTGCACGCGCTGCAGCGGGCCGGCACCCGGATCATCTACATCCCGGGCAACCACGATGCTTCGCTGCGCAAGGTCTGCGGGCTGATGCTGCCGGCCATGCAGGTACGCCGGCGGGCGATCCACGTGACCGCCGACGGACGGCGGCTGCTGGTCGTGCATGGCGACGACTACGACGGCATCACTCATTTCGGTGGCCTGCAGGAGCGCTTCGGTGACTGGCTGTACTACCGCATCCTGACCGGCAACCACCTGCTCAACGCGGTCCGGCGGCGGCTGGGTCAGCGCTACTGGTCTCTCTCTGAATTCCTCAAGAAGCGCAGCGGCGCTGCCGAACGCTACATCGAACGCTTTGTCCAGGCCGGGCTCGAGGATGTGCGGCGGCGTGGGCTGGACGGGATCGTCTGCGGGCACATCCACCGCGCCACACTGGTGGAGCGCGACGGGCTGATCTATGCCAACGACGGCGACTGGGTCGAGAGCCTGACCGCGCTGGCCGAGGATCCGGACGGCAGCCTGCGGCTGCTCGATCACACCGGGCAGACCCTGGCGGCGCTGCCCGGCAACGCCGCACTGGCCAGAGCGGCCTGAGCAGAACGGCATCAACGCAGCGCCAGGCCCGGCTGCTAGCATCGGCCGATGGACTCCCTCACCCAGATCGTACTCGGTGGCGCGGTCGCCGCCGCCATCGCACCGGCCGGCCATCGCCGCGCCGCCCTGTTGGCCGGTGCCGCGCTCGGCACCCTGCCGGACCTGGACGCGCTGCTGCTGGCGTTCACCGCCGCCGATCCGGTGGCGCTGATGGTCGAGCACCGCAGCTACAGCCACTCGCTGCTGGTGCTGCCGTGGGTGGCCGCGCTGATCTGGTGGCTGTTCAAACGCTTTGGTCACGGCCGGGTGGCGCAGGCGCCGGGCCGCTGGTTCTGGGCGATCACGCTGGCGCTGATCACCCATCCGCTGCTGGATGCCTTCACCGTCTACGGTACCCAGCTGTGGTGGCCGTTCACGCCGCACCCGACGATGTGGGCCAGCGTTTTCATCATCGACCCGCTCTACACCGTGTGGCTGCTGATCGCCTGTGCAGTGGCGTGGTTCGCGCGGGCGCGGCCGTTGGCGCAGAAGGCGCTGGTGGCCGGCCTGGTGCTCAGCAGTGGCTACCTGGGCTGGTCGCTGCTGGCCAAGCACAGTGTCGACCGCGAGGCCGACCGCGCCCTGGCCGCGATGGGGCTGGGCGATGCGCCGCGCTTCTCGGTGGCGATGCCGTTCAACACGCTGCTCTGGCAGGTCGTCGCGATGACGCCCAACGGCTACGTGATCGGCGAGCGCTCGCTGATCGCCGACCGCGGCCCGATGACCTTTGAAGGCCATCCCTCCAACGTGCAGGCCCTGCGCCAGGCGGCCACGCTGCCGGCCGTGCAGCGCCTGAACTGGTTCAACCGCGGCTTCATGCGCGCACAGGTGGTCGATGGCGAGCTGCGGCTGAGCGATCTGCGCATGGGCCTGGAGCCGGACTACACCTTCACCTTCGCGGTGGCCCGGGCCGAGGGCGGGGGCTGGGCCGCGATCACGCCGCGGCAGCTGCGCCCGGCGTATGAAGGGGAGCAGGGCAGGGCGATGGTGAAGCGCCGGTTCTCGGCGATGTGGCAACGCATCTGGCATGCACCGGCGAGCACCGAGGTGATCGCACCCAAGGCAGGTTGGACGGAGGCACCGTGACCGAACGGTTTGAAATGGAGATCAATGGCACGCGCTACACCCGGCTGGCCGATGTACCGCCGGAGTACCGCGCACTGTTGCTGGATGTGACCCCGGGTCGCTCCGCCGAGCAGCCGGCGGTGCCATTGCGCGAGATCCTGCACAAGGCCAGGGCGCAGCCGGACCGCGCGCGTCAGCAGCAGGTGCTGCTGGAGGAACTGCACAAGGTCGACCCTGAGCGGGCGCGGCGCATGCAGAACAAGCTCACCGAGCGTAACCAGCGGCCGGCCACCGGCACGCTGGAAGTAGGCCACACGCCCACCGCGCGTCCGCGCGAAGGTGCCCGTCTCACCGCCGGCAGTGCGACGGTCGCCCCGGGTGATCGGGGCGGACTGGGCCTGTGGTTGCTGCTGGCCGCAGCGGTGGTGGTGACCGTGATCGCCTGGGTGACGCGCTAGCGCCGCCCCCCGGTCAATACACCGTCGCGCGCGCCTGCACGAAGGAGAAGAAGAACACCGCGTTGGGGTCGTTCTGGACCAGGCTGAACTCGCGGCGCATCCCGTCCACCGTCTCCTGGTCGACCAGGCCGGCTTCCAGCAGCGGATCGGCCGCCGACAACAGCAGTTGCTCCCAGAACGCGATCATCGTCTTGCGACGCGCCGGCTCGCGGTTGTCCAGGTGGATGGTCTTGATCTCGGTGTGCACGTCGCGGAAGCCGCCAGCCAACAGCAGGTTGCCGAGCTTGGCACCGACGAACGGATCGCCGCCGTGGTCGTACTGGAAATCGTTGAACGCCATCCAGTAGCGCCAGATGTGCGGCGAGTAAGGATCGAGCAGGAACGAGGCGTTCATCACTTCGGTGACATACACCGGCGAACCCGGGACCAGCACGCGTCGCACTTCGTTGAGCACCCGCGCCGGCGAAGGCACATGCTCCAGCACCCAGCACAGGAAGGCCGAATCGAACTCGCGCGCACCGAACGGCAGATTGCCGGCGTCGGCCTGCAGCAGGGTGTAGCGCTCGCGGCACCACGGGGTCTTGGCCAGGTTGGTGGCGGCAGTGGCCAGCTGCGCTTCGCTCAGGTCCACGCCGGTGACGTGCAGGTCCGGGAACCGCCGCAGCAGGATGTCCGTCTGTGCGCCCACGCCGCTGCCGACTTCCAGCAGGCGCGTTGCGCCGCCGTAGTCGATGCCGCTGAAGATGCTCGATTCGAACAGGCGCGACTGGGTGACCAGGCGATGCTGCTCGGTATCGGAAAAGCCGTGGAGATAGGTCGGTGCGGTGATCGGCGGGTTCATGACAGAAGGCTCAGGCAGCGGACGACAACGGCTCGCCGGCGGCGAGGGCGTCGAAATAGTCGGTGGTCAGGGCGACCTGGCTGGCGGCATCCTCGGCGCGGTTGACCACCGCACGGAAGGCGGCGTTCTCCGGCCGGTCCTTGGCGTACCAGCCCAGGTGTTTGCGCGCGATGCGCACCCCCTGCTGCTCGCCATAGAAATCGTGCAGCGCGTGCAGGTGGCCCAGCAGCAGATCGCGGACCTCGGTGACCGAGGGCGGCGCCAGCAGCTCGCCGGTGGCCAGGTAGTGCGCCACCTCGCGGAAGATCCAGGGCCGGCCCTGGGCGGCGCGCCCGATCATCACCGCGTCCACGCCCGTCTGCTTGAAGACCTGCGCCGCTTTCTGCGGTGAATCGATGTCGCCGTTGGCGACCACCGGAATGCGCAGCGCCGCCTTGATCGCGGCGATGGTGTCGTATTCGGCGGTGCCGGTGTAATGCTGGTCGCGGGTACGGCCATGCACGGCCAGCGCGGCGATGCCGCTGTCCTCGGCGATGCGCGCGATCAGCGGGCCATTGCGGTGGTCGCAGTCCCACCCGGTGCGGATCTTGAGCGTGACCGGCACGTCCACCGCATTGACCACCGCGCCCAGGATGCGCGCGACCAGGTCTTCATCGCGCATCAGCGCCGAGCCGGCCCAGGCGTTGCAGACCTTCTTGGCCGGGCAGCCCATGTTGATGTCGATGATCTGCGCACCGTTGTCCACGTTGTAGCGTGCCGCCTCGGCCAGCTGCTGCGGCTCGGTCCCGGCGATCTGCACACTGATCGGGTCCGGTTCGCCGGCATGGTCCATGCGGTGGAGCGACTTGCGGGTGTTCCAGAAGCGCGGGTCGGAGATGGTCATCTCCGAGGCCGCCAGGCCCGCGCCCAGCTGTTTGCACAGCAGGCGGAAGGGCTTGTCAGTGACACCGGCCATCGGTGCCAGCACCACGTTGGGCTGGATGTTGTAGGGGCCAATCTGCATGTGCGCATTGTAGTGCCGGCCGCTGGCCGCCAACCACGCAGGTACCGCTACCTGTTCAGGCCTATCCGGAAGGGTCTGATGCGCTCCGGTCATGAGCATATGCTTGACGATTGGTTCCGCCGCCCCCAGCGGCGGCGGATGCTGGGTGGTTACCGGTCGTGCCGGCCGCTGGTCTGGAATCGCATGATCAGGAAGGGCCTGCCGCGATTCCGGCGATTGTCAGGGCGCCGGACCGCACGCATAGGCCAACACCGCCAGATGCCGCTGCGGGTCGAGCCCGAGCAGGGCCAGGAGGGCGGCGTCGTCGAACGAGCCGATCGCGCAGCCGGCGGCGTTCATCGACGCCACCTGCTGCCCCAGCGCCCCCAGCCAGACTCCAGCCTCGATCAACACGAAGCGGCCGCCGCGCTCGCCGTATTTGGCCAGCGTCCCGCCTGGCTCGGCGATCAGGAACAGCACGGCCGCCGGCCGCTCCGGCCAGTCCACGCCCAGCAGCCCGGACAGCGCCGGCCATGCGGGGCAGGGCGCCACCGGTACCAGCGCGTGCTCGAGCGGATCGTACCAATGGATGCCCGGCGCTGATGCGATCGCATCGTCGATGCCGTACAGCGCGGCATAGGCCTGGATCGGGTACTTGGCCCCACCGGATGGCAGACGCCGCGTGTCACTGTCGCCGGGCCGGGCCCGCAGCGGGGCCAGCACGCGCCCCAGTTCCTGCGCGCCCCACTGTGCATCACCGAAGCGGCGGCCACTGCGGCGCTGCGCGAGGGCATCGCCGGGGCGTACCGGGTCCGGCAAGGCGACGCCGGCTGCTGCATGCAATGGCCGTGGCGGCGACCAGGCGCGTGCGGCATCTTCGGCGATGCGCGCGCGCATCACGTCTGCGCGCGCGGGATTGAGCTCGCCGTTGTGCCAGAACAGATGGAACAGCGGGGCATCGTCCCAGGGGGAAGGCGGTGACGGCATGCGGTCCTCGGGGATCAGCCCAATGGATGCGGGAAGGGGTTGGGAAACGCGCCGCCGTGCGGCACGCCGGGATAGCGCCATGCCACGTCCCGGCAGCGGCCACCAAGGAACGGCGCACGTTCGTCGGCATGCAGACCGCTGAGCTGTGGCGACAACACCCGCATCACCCGCAGGCCCGCCGCGGCCACATCGGCGGTGGTCAACTCGCGGTAGTACAGCGCGATGCCGGCACGGCCCAGCCGGCGTCGCAGCTGATCGAGCTCGATGACCGCGCGCGGCGCGGCGGACGGGATCGCCGCGCCTGGTAGTGGCAGCTGCAAGGTACTGTCGCCCGCCTCCCGCAGCAGCGGCAGCTGCGACCACAGCTCCGGGCGCAGGGTGTAGAAGGCGGCATGCTCGTCGAAGCTGCGCAGCGCTGCGGGTTCACGAGGCAGCCGGGCGCTTTCGCGGCCACACAGATGCGCGGCAAAGGTCAGTGCCTGCTGCCATTCCAGCAGCGCCTTGTGCAGTGCCTCGCCCGGATCGGCGCGGCAGGCGATGCCGAGGACGTAGCGGGGGCGGCCTTCGAAGGGAATGCCACCGGCGACCGCGATGACCGGGTGCGGATTCCAGTGCTGGGTCAGGTCGAACGCCTGCAGTTCACCACCGCGCGCGTCCACATGGGCGTGCCATTGCGCCGGCAGCGCGATTCGCCGGCCGGCCACGCCATTGAGCCATGTCACTGCCAGCGCATCGCGCTCCAGCAGTTCCTGGGCCGCGCGCAACAGCGCCAGCCAGGCGCCATCGCGCCCATCCCGCCAGGCCGCCAGACCACTGGACGTCGATGGCAATCGCGCCTGGCCGCTGCGCGGCCCCAGTCCCACCAGCTCTTGCGGCACCCAGGCGACCCGGTTGTCGTCCAGCGCATGCACCGCTGCGAACAGGTCTTCGTCGCGTTCGGGCATCGGCCACGGGAAGTCCGGCATGGCGCGTTGGCTCGCCGAGAACAGCGCGAACGCCGATTCGTCCAGACGTTGTGTGGGCGTCAGCGCATCGCGACGACGCACTTCCAGGCCCGCCTGCGCCGCCGCCAGCCGCTCCAGCGCCTCGGCGACCGCGCCGTCGGCGGCCGCAGCGGCCTCCAGCGCAACCGCGCCCGAGACGCCCTGCCAGGGATTGGCCGGGTCCGCCGGCGTGGCGGCATTGTGTACGCGCCGTCCCTCGAACAAGGGGCCGGTTGCATCGCACGGGTCGGCTTCGATCGGTTGGGCTGGGCGCACCAGGCCACAGCGCGGACGCGCTGCGCCATGCAGCAGGTGCGACGACAGCGTGGGCATATCCGGCTCTGCCGCCTGCACGGCGGCGCGGCTCATTTCATCACGCCCAGCCAGAGCATCATCTCGAGCGCGCCTACGGCGAACAGGCCCAGCAGCAGCCCGATGGCGATGCCGATGCCGCGCCCGAGCGAACGCCCCGCGCGCTCGTAGACCAGGGCATAAATGCCGAGATACAGCCCGACGGCGACGAACAGCCCGAATATCGGGTTGGAGGTGCTGATGAAAATGCCGCCGCCGATCGCGGCCAGCGGCAAGGCGAACAGCCCCAGCAGTATCCGGCTGGTGCGGCTCAGGCCGGCTGCCGGCATCACCGGTGCCGGTGCCGCGGGATGATCCGGAGTGACGGCGCTGGGCGGTTCCTGCGGCAACGCAGGTGGCTGGCCGTGGCGTTCGGTGGGCGTATCGACGGTGACGGGGGGGATGTCTGCGGCGCTGCTGATGGCGGCGGGCGCGACGGGTTCCAGCTTGCCCAGCACCACTGCCGACAGTACCGAGGTGCCGAGCAGGGTGACGACACAGGAACTGCAGGTAGTCGATGTCGAGCCGCCACCTGCCGCGGCAAGGTCCTGGCGCGAGGCACTGGCATCGAACTGGGTCGGCAGGCGATACATGGGGTCACTCCGTTGACCGGGGCGGAAACGCCCGGCGCACGCCCCACATTATCACGGGCGCCCGATGTCCCAGGGCAGCGGCAGCAGTGCAGGCATCGACATCTCACCGCCCTGGCAGGCGGGGCACCATGGCAGCCGCAGCACCCGGTCGCGTTCCCCATGCAGGCGATGCAGGTCGAGCCAGACGCTGCGTTCGAGATAGCCGAGCAACAGGTGGGGCTGATCCAGCAACGGCGCGACCAGCGCCGCGATCCGTGCCGGTTGCGTTGCGACTTCCGGCAGCGCGGGCACCACCGCTTCGCCCCAGCGGCGCAGTACGCGGTTGCCCAGGCAATACACACAGGCAGTCTGGCCGGGCACCACATAGGGTCCAAGCGCGAGGGTGTGGTGATAGCTGAGGTCCAGCAGCAGATGCGGCTGTGCCGGCATATGTGACACGTAGCGGGCCAAGGCCTGTTCCCAGCCGAGCCCGTGGCGGACCAGCACGAGGAGGTCGGCATCGGCGGTGGCATCGACGCGCTGCAGATCCGCGCTGGCATGCTGGTCGAAGGCCTCGGCCAGCCCAGGCAGCGGTTCCCCGAGCCAAACCAGTGCATAGCGGCGCACAGGGCGCACCGCCTGCGACGGCACCAGTACGCCGAGACGCATCAACTGGCGGACCGCCGGGCCACAGTCGGCATCGTCCTGCACAAGCGCCAGTGTGTCGTCCTGCCAATGGCCGAGGATGCGTTCGATGACCGTCGGGGTATCGGCCTCGTCGACCACATACAATTCGTCGGCGCCACCGGACACCAGCAGCAGCGGGCGCTGCGCATGGGTCTGCGAAAACAGGGCCCAGGCCGGATTGCGCGTCCAGCGCGGTGTGTCCGCGTGCGTACCTGCGTGGTGCTGACTGCCTGCTGCTGCCACTGCGTACAGTCCCGGTATCCGCGAAAGCGCAAGGATAGCGGCAAACACGCTTGCCACGTTCTGCTACGGTGCGCGCGTGCCCACCCCGCCTCATGCCCGCGCTCCGCTCCCGCATCCGCCCTGGCGCGAGGCCATGCTGTGGATGCTGCTGCTCGGCGCGATGTTCATCCATGGCTACAGCTGGACCAATCAATGGGCTGCCAGCCAGGCCCATACCTACAGCCTGCACGGTCGCTGGGACGAGGCGATCCCGTTCTGGCCTTGGTCGATCTGGCCGTACCTGGCGCTGAACCTGCTGTACCCGCTGACGTTCTTCCTCTGCCCGACCCGATCCGCCCTGCGCCGCCATGCGATGGCCATCGCGCTGGTGCAGGCCGCCTGCATGCTCGCCTTCGTGTGTTGGCCGACCGGCAACGTGCGTGTTTTGCCGCAGCCGGATGGCGCGAGCGGACTGGTGTTCGCCCAGCTGCGCGCGTTCGAGGCGCCGTTCAACATGGCGCCATCGCTGCATGCCGCGGTACTGGTGGTGGTCTGGCAGGCATGGCGCCGCTGGCTGCTGGCCGATACGGCGGCGTTGCGCTGGCTGTGGCACGGCGCCTGTGGGCTGATCCTGGTCTCGACGCTCACCACCTGGCAACACGATCTGCTGGACGTGCTTGCCGGCCTCCTGGTGGGCGCGCTGGCGCTGTGGATCCCCGCGAGCTCAAGGGCCCCGTAGCGACCGGTAGGCCCCTCGGCAAATGTCCCCCGGCCGCCGCCTCACAGCGACGACCTCCTCCTTGATTTTGCCCAGGGGCCTACCGGCCGCTACGGCGCTCCGGCTCGCGGTAGGCAGAAGAGAAGCCGTGCTTTCCATGCAGCGCCAGTGGTCTGGACACGTGGGGCGCGATGCCCTTGTGGGCGAAATAAAGGAGGAGGGGGCGGCCGCAGGCCGACGCCGGGGGACATTCGCCGGCAAGGGCATCGCGCCCCAGCGCTCGACCTACTCCAGGCCTCGCCCGGAAAGGCTCAGAGGGCGCTTCTTGATTTCACGCAGATGGGAGCAGAACAAAAAAAGGCCAGCGCGAACGCTGGCCTTCCGATATCCACACCGGTGAGGCTTACTTGTTCTCGGCATCACCCGGAGTGAAGTGCGGCATCGCCGCAGCGGCGCCTTCCTTCTCGGTCGAACGACCGGCGAACTGGTTGGCGAACCGCACGTGACGGGCGAAGGCCGCCTCCGGGTCCTGCGCGATCGAGGCAACCAGCGCACCGTTGAACGCATCGCCGGCACCGGTGGTGTCCAGCACCTGCACCTGCTCGGCGCCCACGCGGTAATACGGCTGGGTATCGCCACGCAGGTTCTCTTCGGCGTGCGACACGAACACACCCACCGAACCCAGCGTCACCACCACCGTGCCGTTGCCGACCAGCTTGCGGCACAGCGCATGCAGGCTGGCGCCATCCAGCGCGGCGACATCGTTGGCATCCACGCGCTCGCCGACATGACGGCCGAGCAGGGCGGCGAACTCGGTCTCGTTCGGGGTCAGCACATCGGCCAGCTTGAGCAGGCCGATGCTGGAGGGCGCATCGGCAGGCGCGACGTTGAGCACGGTGGTGGCACCGGCCTCGCGTGCGATGGCCAGGGCCGCCTCGATCGTTTCCACCGGCGATTCCAGCTGCGCCAGCACCACCTTGGCACCGGCCAGCAGCGCGCGCTGCTGATCAACGAAACCCAGGCTCAACGCGGCGTTGGCGCCCGGGCCGATCACGATGGTGTTGCGGCCGCGGCTGTCGACATAGATGCCGCCGGTGCCGGTCGGCTCGCTGCTGGCCTCGGCGGTCAGCGCGAAACCGTCCTGCTCGGCCAGGCCGCGGGCCATCGCACCGCCGGCGTCATCGCCCAGCGCGCACAGGAACGTGGTCGGCGCGCCGGCACGGCGGGCGGCCACGGCCTGGTTGAAGCCCTTGCCGCCGGGACCGGTGCTGTAGCGGCCGGCAATGGTCGCACCCGGGGCCGGGAGCGAC
>Ga0308157_10009849_pt1 | contig 10489 bp, 9 predicted proteins | sample PhyBR1_FD_201035 | JGI IMG/M metagenome (GOLD analysis project Ga0308157, IMG submission 201035) | Phyllosphere microbial communities from UC Gill Tract Community Farm, Albany, California, United States - DLSLB.R1 | ecosystem: Host-associated > Plants > Phyllosphere > Unclassified | place: USA... | reverse complement strand
TCTCCAGAAAACAATGCCATTGAAGAAGGTCTTAATTTTGCGATGAATGAAATATCGGTAGGCCGAAAAGAGACTACATCAATGATAACGATAGACACCTACTTGAACGAAGAGTTTTTAAATTCGTATTGGGCAGACGGACTAATTATTGCTACCCCTACAGGAACAACTGGCTACTCATTGAGTTGTGGAGGACCTATTTTGACACCCGATGTAAAAAGCCTGGTTATTACACCAATTGCTCCCCATAATCTAAACGCTAGACCTTTGGTAGTACCGGACACTACCGAAATTCGTTTAAAAGTTTCCGGCAGAGAACAGCAATATTTAGTATCGTTAGATTCCAGAATAACAAGCGTTGCAAATGATTCCATCTTGACCATTAAAAAAACAAATTTCCAAATAAATATGGTTGAGATCCCAGAAGAAACTTTTTTGAAAACCCTAAGAACAAAATTACTTTGGGGCGAGGATAGACGGAATTAAACAGACCATACGATTTATTTTTTTTTATCGTTACTATTACAGCCTTTATATATAAAAAAAGGCCGCTCGTCGAAAAAAAGACAGTATTCCTAAGATACGTATTGAATCCTATTGATAATTATTATATTTGCAGGCAATTTTATAATTTATGAGTAAAATTTTTATTTCATTTTTATGCTTTTTTACCTTTTCCTCTATTCATTCACAAATCAATGAATTAGGGATTTTCCTTGGAGGCAGTAATTTCATAGGTGATGTAGGATCAACAACTTATATCGCACCAAATGAACCTGCTTTTGGTATTTTATACAAATGGAATAAAAGCCCAAGACATGCTTATAGATTTTCGTACACACAATCACAAATCTCAGGAGACGACCACGATTCAAAAGAATCAGGAAGACACGATAGAGGGTATAGCTTTAAAAACAATATAAAAGAGCTTTCAGCAGGACTAGAGTTTAATTTTTTTGATTTTAATTTACATGATGAAAAACCAAAATTCACTCCTTATGTATATTCCGGCTTAAGCTATTTTTTTTACGATGATTTACATATAACATCGGGAACCACTCATGAAAACGGAATAAAAAGCTCTATTGCAATACCAATGACCCTGGGAGTCAAAACAAGTTTCTCAAGAGACTTCGTATTAGGTCTGGAAGTTGGAGCCCGCTATACTTTTACGGACAATATTGACGGCAGCAACCCTAGTAACAGTAGCTTAGTCAAATTTGGCAATATAAATAATAATGATTGGTACGTTTTCTCGGGAGTAACACTAACGTACACTTTTGGAGACAAACCTTGCTACTGCGCAGATTAAAAAATAAGATGTTAAAAGACGAAATAAACACAGACAATATTCCCAAACACTTGGCCATTATAATGGACGGGAATGGTCGTTGGGCAAAACAAAAAGGCTTCATTAGAACAATTGGCCATGAGAATGGCTCAAAAACAGTAAAAAGAATAATAACAGAATGTTCACGTCTAGGCATTGAATACTTGACCCTATACGCTTTTTCCACCGAAAACTGGAACAGACCCAAACTTGAAGTAGACACTTTAATGAAAGTTCTAATCAATTCATTGAAAAAAGAACTCCAAACAATGCAGGAAGGCAACATCAAGATGAATGCAATTGGCAACTTGGAAAAACTACCCGAGAAAGCCCAAAAACAGCTTTTTGACGTACTGGACAAAACAAAAAACAATACAAAAATGACACTGACACTTGCCTTAAGCTACGGCTCTAGGGAAGAATTAGTGAATGTTGTTAAATTAATAAGCGAGAAAGTTAAAAATAATATAATTTCAATAGACAGTATTGACGATTCAATTATAAATGAGCATCTTTACACGCATAATATACCGGATGTTGATTTACTAATACGAACTAGTGGAGAACATAGAATAAGTAATTTCTTGTTATGGCAAATAGCCTATTCAGAATTATATTTTACTGATGTGCTATGGCCTGACTTTAAAGAACAAGATTTACATGAGGCTATCATTAGTTATCAAAAAAGAGAACGTCGATTTGGAAAAACAAGTGAACAAATTAAATAATTTTTTAGTGTTACAAAAAAGCATAAAACTAGTACTTACCGTTTTAATTTTAGGAACTTTTACTCAAATAAAAGCACAAGACAGAGTACCATTCGACCAAGGTAAAAAATACATATTAGCAGATGTAAAAGTTGTTGGGGACATCAGTTTCAATCCCCAAACAGTAGTTACTTTTGCTGGTTTGGAGAAAGGACAAGAAATTACGATTCCTGGAGAACAAATCAGTAGTTCTATAAAAAAATTAGGAAAACTGGGCCTTTTTGACGAAATCGCATTTTATGTAAATCGAATTGAAAACGACAGCATCTATCTAGACCTGAACATTAAAGAATTACCAAAAATCAATGAAGTAAAATTTGCTGGCGTATCTAAAAGTAAGACGGAAACTTTCATTAAAGACAACGGGCTGACCAATGGTAAAATTGTAACTGAAAACTTAATTACCACCACAAAAAACTATATTGAAAAAAAATACAAAAAAGATGGTTTTTTTAATGCAAAAACCTACATAACTACCACAAAAGATTCACTAAAACCAAACCAAGTAAATATGCTTGTAAGAGTTGACGTAGGTGAAAAAGTCAAAGTTTACAAAATTGATTTTGAAGGAAACAAAGAAGTTCCAAGCTCCAAATTGCTAGGTGCGATGAAAAACACTAAAGAACAAAATTTCTTTCATGTTTTAAAGAGATCAAAATACATTGAAGACAAATATCAAGAAGATCTAGAAAAAGTAGTTAATGAATATAAAAAAATCGGATATCGTGACGCTCGTATCGTAGATGATTCCGTTGCCTATAACACAGAAAAAAAAGCTGTCTACATAAAAATAAAGGTTGAAGAAGGACTGAAATATTATTTCGGAAACATTAAATTTATCGGGAATACTGTTTACTCTGATGAATTGTTAAACAGCTTTTTGGGAATCCGTAAAGGTGATGTATATAATGGAGTTCTACTTCAGGAAAGGATTGCAGACAAAACAAAACCAGATGGAGAAGATATCACCAATTTATATCAAAATAACGGGTACTTATTTTCTACCATAAATGCTGTAGAAACAAAAACATCAGACAACGTTATTGATTTTGAAATCCGCGTAACCGAAGGTCCAATCGCGTATTTTAATAAAATTACAGTTGTTGGAAACGACAAGACCAACGATGAAGTTATCTATCGAGAACTAAGAACAAAACCTGGAGAAAAATACAACAAAGCAGAGTTAGTGAGAACCATCAGGGAGATTGGGCAATTAGGCTTTTTTGATCCAGAAAAAATTGATCCAAAATTCAAAAATGTTGATGCGGGTGCAGGAACTGTAGATATTGAATACAATGTAATCGAAAAAGGAGCCAGCCAAATCGAACTTCAAGGTGGATATGGCGGAGGTGGTTTCGTAGGTACCTTAGGACTGTCTTTTAATAACTTCTCAGCAAGAAATTTATTCAACAAAGAAGCCTACAAGCCAGTTCCAATGGGGGATGGACAAAAAGTAGCTTTAAGACTTCAAGCGAGTTCTTACTACAAAACCTACAGTTTGTCGTTTACAGAGCCATGGTTTGGAGGGAAAAAACCGATTCAATTTAGTAGCTCATTCGCTTTTAGCCAACAATACAGCACCAACTACCAACTGCAAAATGTGGATAAATCAAAATACATAAACATTGTATCGTTATCTGTTGGAATGGCAAAGAGACTGACAGTGCCTGATGATTTCTTTACCCTTTCACAATCTATCAGATACCAACAATATGATTTGCACAATTATTATTATGGATTATTTACATTTGCAAATGGGTCATCCAAAAACTTATCCTATTCTGTTGGATTAACAAGGAACAGTAAAGGAAACAACCCTATATTTCCAACATATGGTGCCGAATTTTCCGTAAACGGAGAATTTACACTTCCTTATTCCCTTTTCAATGGAATTGATTATGCGAAATTAGGTGAACAGCAAAAATATAAATATGTTTGGGCCGGAGCTTCATATGTAGATAATAATGATAAGGTTGTAAATGCAGGGGATTATCTGGACAAACTTCCAAATACTTCAGCTGGAGTTCCAAACAAAGTAGAACCAGAAAATTATCAAGACGCTGTTGCCGACCCAGGAAAAGTGGATCAAGAAAAATACAAATGGCTCGAATATTACAAAGTTCAATTTACTGGAGACTGGTACACTACTGTATATAAAAAATTAGTGATGCGAACTTTAATGCAATTTGGATTTTTGGGTGCTTACAATCAAGACCGAGGAGTTATTCCTTTTGAAAGATATTATTTAGGAGGAGACGGTATGGCTGGAAGTTCGATAGACGGAAGACAAAACATACAGCTAAGAGGATATGAAAATGGAGCCCTTACACCTTCTAGTGCAAGTGGCGACGCCTATGGTGCGACTATTTACAACAAATTCTCATTAGAAATGCGTTATCCAATCACTTTGAAATCATCAGCTTCTATCTATGCTTTAACTTTCGCTGAAGCAGGTCAGTCATATGAATCAATATCCGATTATCAACCTTTCAATCTAGCTCGTTCAGCTGGTGTTGGTTTAAGAGTATTTATGCCTGCTTTTGGTTTGTTGGGTATCGATTTTGGTTATGGATTTGACGCTGTTCCTGGAGCAGTTAAGCCAAGCGGATGGCAGACACATTTCATCATAGGTCAGCAATTTTAAATAACTTTGGTTTAAAATTTCTAAATTTAAAAATTATGAGAAAAGAATTTTTATTTATAATTTTATCGTTTTTTGCCTTAACGAGCATAAAAGCTCAAACCAAAGGAAATAAAGTTGGTTATATTGATATGGAATACATATTGCAAAATGTACCCAACTATATTGAAGCTAAAGCACAATTGGAGCAAAAAGCCCAGAAATGGAATCAAGAGATTGAATTAAAAAAATTAGAAATCAATAAACTGACCGAAGCCCTAAAAGCTGAAAAACCATTATTGACGGCAGAATTAATCGAAGAAAGAGAAACAGAGATAAAGTTCCTAGAAACTGAAAAACTAGATTATCAACAAAAAAGGTTTGGTCCAAATGGGGATTTAATTATACAAAAAGCCGGATTAGTTAAACCAATCCAGGATCAAGTTTTCACAGCTGTCCAAGATATTGCGGAAGCCAAAAAATTTGACTTCATATTTGATAAATCTTCACACTTAACCATTCTTTTTGCTGCAAAAAGATTTGATATCAGTGATCAAGTGATTAGAGTATTAAACCGAAGCGAAAAAAGAGAGCAATTAACTAAAAAACAGCAAAAAGAAGAAGAAGCTAAAGAAAACAAGGAAGATGCATTAGACGAAAATCCTGCTTTAGCTGAAAGAGAAAAAGCTTTATCAGACAAAAAAACGGCTAGAGAGCAATTAGTGGCCGATAAAAAAGCTGCCCAAGAGGAAGCCAAAAAGAAATACGAAGAAAGAAGAAAACAATTACTAGCAGACAAAGAAGCCAAAAAAAATGGCACAGTTGTTGCACCAGCTGAAATGACGACGGCTCCAAAGACAGCGACCGATACTGCAAAAACAAGTACAACGGCTGATCCTAAGACAACAACCGAAGAAGTTAAGCCAAATTTACAGGAAGAACGGAAAAAAGCTTTAGAAGAAAGAAGAAAAAAAATACTTGAAGAAAGAGAAGCTACCAAAAAAGCCGCTGAAGAAAAAAGATTAAAAGAAATACAGGACAGAGAAGCTTTAAAAAAAGCTAATGAAGAAAAATTAAAAGAAACCAAATAAAAAATTCTAATACTAAATATTTTAAAACAATGAAACAATTCAAAACTTTACTAATTGCTGCGATACTATTTTTAGGTGCAACTCAAATTTCAAATGCTCAAACTAAAGTAGCCCACGTTGACGTAAACGAAATTATGACAAAAATGCCTGCGATGCTTGATGCCCAAAAACAATTGGAAAAATTGAGCGCCACTTATGATGCAGACTACAAAAAAATGATTGAAGAATATCAGGCAAAATTAAAAAAATACGAAGCTGAATCCGCAACTGTTACTGAAGCCGTAAATCAAGATCGTTCTAAAGAAGTTCAAGATATGCAAAAAAGAATCGGTGACTTTAGAGACAATGCTCAAAAAGAATTACAAGCAAAACAACAAGCAATCGTTAATCCAATTATGGACAAAGTAAAAGCTTCTATTCAAAAAGTAGGTAAAGCCAAAGGTTTTCAATATGTTCTTGACGGATCTACACTTTTACTTGCAGACGGAACAAACATTACTGCTGACGTAAAAAAAGATTTAGGTTTTTAATATAAGACAGATCAATAATAAGCTGCTCTCCCGAAATATTGGGCTGAGCAGTTTTTTTTTTTACAAAAAAAATTATAGTATATTTAATCTATAGCTTTTAAATTTGCAAGCATGACAAACGATAGACCTATTGGTGTTTTTGACTCTGGAATTGGAGGAACCTCCATCTGGAAAGCCATTCATGATTTACTGCCAGATGAACAAACAATCTACCTTGCCGACAGCAAGAATGCTCCTTATGGGCAAAAATCAAAAGCTGAAATCATTGCTTTAAGCATGAAAAACACAGATTTATTGATTGAAATGGGCTGCAAACTAATTGTTGTTGCCTGCAATACCGCTACAACTAATGCTATACAGGAATTAAGAACTAAATACGACATCCCTTTTATTGGAATAGAGCCTGCGATAAAGCCTGCGGCGACAAACTCCAGAACGCAAACAATAGGAATCTTGGCAACAAAAGGAACATTAAACAGTGAGCTTTTTAATAAAACAGCTGAGAAGTACCAGGACATCAAAATCATCGAGCAAATTGGCCATGGATTGGTTCAACTAATTGAAGACGGACAAATCAATTCTCTTGAAATGACTCAATTACTTTACTCCTACCTTACACCAATGATTGATGCCAACATTGACTTTCTCGTATTGGGTTGCAGCCACTATCCCTATTTAATTCCTCAAATAAAAAAAATACTTCCAGAACACATTCATATCATTGACTCAGGACAAGCCGTTGCCAGACAAACACAAAAAATCCTCAGAGACAAAGTAGGTTTTTCGACTGCAAAAAAGAAGGAGCCCATATTTTACACAAACACCAACCCAAAAGTTTTAACCGAAATTTTAGAAAATAATTATACCATTGAACAAATGGATTTTTAAACTACCCCTACACTTTTCGAAAATACACTTACTCAAAAAACATAGAAAAATAAAAAAGGGATTGACTTTATTTAGTCAATCCCTTTTTTAATATCAAATTACAAAAAACCTTATTCCTCTTTAAACCAACTCGAATACATCACGTAATTATTGGAAATACGCTCAATTTCGCCAGCAAAATTAGACTGGTCAATATCTTTTACTTTTTTGGCAGGAACACCAGCCCAAATGCTTCCCGATTCCACTATCGTATTTTGAGTAATCACTGATCCTGCCCCAATAATTGAATTGCTCCCGATTACGCAATTATCCATCACAATAGCTCCCATTCCAATTAGCACATTATCCTGAATCGTACAACCATGCACAATAGCGTTATGGCCTATTGAAACATTGTTTCCGATAATAGTTGGATGTTTTTGATAAGTACAATGAACAATTGCCCCATCTTGAATGTTTACCTTATTACCAATGGAAATAAAATGAACATCACCGCGAATTACCGCATTGAACCAAACACTGCATTCGGAACCTAAAGTGACATCACCAACAATCGTAGCATTCTCGGCCACATAACAATCTTCAGGAATAACAGGTGATTTTCCGTTTACAGCCTTGATAATCATTTCTAGTTTTTTTATTAATTAACCGCAGGACAATTACAATCGTATTTTACTGGTTTACATGCAAAGTTGTACCCTAAAGTAAGCTGATGAAAACCTCCGTTTTCATATTGAATTTCGCCCAATAAATGAGTATAAGTATAAGCAACCATAAAGCTTTTATAATTAACACCTACAACAGGCGTAATATATTGCAATTTCTGGCTGTTTGTCCCACTTCCGCTAAGATATTCAGCACCGTCAAAACTTCTACGGTATGATAAACCTCCCCAAAGTTGACCCATTTCTAAATTTTTATAGGCTTTTAAATTCATATCTAATGAACTTTCTTTTGTCTTGTCCACATATTGATACAAAAGCGAAGGTTCTAGCAAAATCTTATCCGCATTACCAAAAATATAACCACCACTAACAACAAATTTTCTCAAATTATCACTTTCATATTCCGTATAAAGCTGCTGTCTAGTTTCCAAAACGTTCTTAACCACAGCATGCAAACTAAAATCCATAATATTATAGGAGGCTCCAATATCCACATTGAAATAAGAAGCATGACCCACTTCATTCCCTAGTATTGGATCAGCATCTGTAAACTGGCTTTGATCCAATTGACTTTGATTCACTCCAAGATTAACCCCAAAAGACAATTGATTCAAATCAACTTCATCTCTTGAAAACATAATATGATGAGCATAGGTAGCCTTGAAACCAAATTGGGAATGATATCCATTGACATCATTAAAAACGATAGCACCAACCCCAGATCTCTCCCCTACTCTTCCGTTGTAACTTAAGGTTTGAAGTGCTGGCGCATCTTGTTGATTGAACCATTGTCCTCTCACTGTAAGTCTAAGCTTAGAACAATTGGCAGCACCTGCCATAGATGGAAAAATCAAATAATAATTATCCGATAAATAATCGGAGTAAATTGGTATTCCTTCCTGCGAAAAAGCAAAAGAAGTAACGAAAAAAAACGCAATTAAAGACTTAATTTTAAAACACATGTGAGGGGCAGTTTTATGAAATTAATACAGATAAAAAAATATCTGTTAATTTAATTATTAAAAAACCAAATATAGTTAAACCTAAGAAATAACTTTACTAAATTTGCAAAAAAAACAAAAATCATGACAAAAGTTACGATAAAGGAAACGCAAAACCCGACCATCATAAAATTCGAATTTCAAGACTTTATCACTCAAAATGAAAGTTACGAATTCAAGAATATAGACGAGGCCAAATCATCGCCTTTAGCACAACAGCTTTTCTATTTACCATTTGTAAAAACAGTATATATATCAGGAAATTTCATCGCAGTCGAAAGATTCAGCATTGTGGAATGGGACGACGTAAAAGATGCAGTGGCAGAGCAAATTGAAGCTTATGTAGACAAAGGTGGAGTGATTATCAGTGTTGATGAAAACAAAACTAAAAAACAGCCCGTTACCGTTTATGGGGAATCTACTCCAAATCCATCGGCGTTGAAATTTGTTGTCAACAAAATGATAACCAAAAGTGCCGTAGAATTCAAAAACATAGATCAAAGCGCACCTTCCCCATTGGCGACTGAATTATTCAAATTTCCATATGTAAAAGAAATTTTTATTGATGAAAATTATATTTCGGTTACTAAATATGACATCAATGAGTGGCAGGATATCACAATGGAATTAAGAACTTTCATCAAGCAATTTATTGAAAACGGAGGAACTGTTCTTGACGAGAATTTAATTCAAGCCATTGTTAAAGACGAGAAAGCCAAAGACGAATCTTTTGATTCTCTTGACGAAACGTCCCAAAAAATCATCAATATACTGGAAGAATACGTAAAACCGGCTGTTGCGGCAGATGGAGGAAATATTCTTTTTGATTCCTACGACGAATCATCCAAAGTAGTAAAAGTAGTTATGCAGGGTGCCTGCAACGGATGTCCATCCTCTACTTTTACTTTAAAAAGCGGTATCGAAAACATGCTAAAAAGTATGTTGAATGATGAAGGAATAAAGGTGGAAGCCGTTTAAAAAAAATAAACTTTTTATTCAAAAGCGTTTCAGAAATGGAGCGCTTTTTTTATACTAAAAAATGAGTTCAATATTTATTTTTTATATGACAGTCCACCAAGCCTACTAAGTTTTTTGACACAGATTTCACAGATTTACACAGATTGGATTCATAATTAACTAGGAAATCCGTGTAAACCTTTTTAAGCTGCGATTAATTATGGATAGTCCTATTTATTATACTAAATCTAAAAAACAAAAGATCTTCCCTAGCCCCGATAGAAGTGGAAATCTATATAAGCCGGGGTTCGGCTTATATAGATTGTAGCGGATAGCGGGACAACTCTTGATAGAATAGCAAATCTTTCTGCTCCAAATTTAGAATCTAACCACCATTCTATAAAACATTCATTACTTACAACTTACCTTTGTTTCGATTCGAAAATCACATAAAAAAAAGTAACTTTAATTCCTTAACTAAACATAAAAAAACCATGGGATTATCATCATTTTTCAAGAACCTTTTTAATACAGGCAAAGAAACTGCCAGCGAAATTAACGATCAAGTAGAAACCATTATTAAAGAAGCCAAAACAAAGGCCGAACCCTATTTTGAAAAAGCAGAAGCAATCGCGGAAGA
>Ga0308157_10009847_pt1 | contig 10490 bp, 6 predicted proteins | sample PhyBR1_FD_201035 | JGI IMG/M metagenome (GOLD analysis project Ga0308157, IMG submission 201035) | Phyllosphere microbial communities from UC Gill Tract Community Farm, Albany, California, United States - DLSLB.R1 | ecosystem: Host-associated > Plants > Phyllosphere > Unclassified | place: USA... | reverse complement strand
AGATGGACAAGCCATACACCAAGGCCTCCACCTGGAGCCTGGGCGCGACCTACACCTACAGCCGTGGCGAGACCACCAACAAGGAATGGACCAACGATATCTTCAACTGGACCTACGGCCGCAATACCGCGGGCTGGCATCCGTCGACCGACGTTGAGCGCCACCGCCTGGTGGTGGCCGGCGTGAGCGACGGCGTGCTGCCGTTCGGGTTGATGTTGTCCGGGAAGCTGACGCTGGGTTCAGGCCTCCCTTACCGCATCACGGACTGCTCGACCGGCTTCGATCACTGCGTTTCGGCCAAGGGCAATGGCAGCGCGTTCCACCAGGTCGATGTTGGCGTGTCGAAGGAAGTCGGTTTCCGCTACGGCAAAGTGTCGCTGCGTGCCGACGTGCTCAATCTGTTCAACAGCGTCAATTACGGCGGCTACGACGGCTGGGGCGGTGGCCCCGGTAATCCGCAGAACCGGTTTGGCGGCGACAACAAGAACCTGGGTACGCCGAACTCGGTCGGTGGTCCGATGCGCACCTTGAAGTTCAGCGCCCGCTACGCCTTCTGATGCCGGCCGTAGTTCCGTTGTGTAGTGCCGCTCCCTGTTCGATGGGAGCGGCGGTTTCCTGACGCGCCACGTGCGCTCGCCATTGGAAGAAAACGATCCATGTCATTGCCCCTTGCTTTACGACGTACGCCGCAAGTCCTGGCCGGCCTGGCCCTGGTGGTTTCAGCGCTGTGCTCCGGCACCGTTGCCGCCCGCGACAACCAGCTGCCGCCGCTGTTCGACCAACTGGAACAGCGCACCTTCAACTTCTTCTGGGATACCGCCAACCCGGTCAACGGCCTGGTGCCGGACCGTTATCCGACGCCGTCGTTCTCCAGCGTGGCGGCGGTGGGCTTCGGCCTGACCGCCTATCCGATCGGCGTCGAGCGCGGCTACATCACCCGCCAGCAGGCACGCGACCGTGTGCTGGCCACCCTGCGCTTCTTCCGCAATGCGCCGCAAGGCCCGGCCAAGGGCACGAGCACCAGCGGCTACAAGGGCTTCTTCTATCACTTCCTCGACATGAAGACGGGGCTGCGCTACAACGACAACGTGGAACTGTCCACCGTGGACACGGCGCTGTTCCTGGCCGGTGCCTTGTTCTCCCAATCCTACTTCGACGGCGATGACGCCGCCGAGCAGGAAATCCGCAAGCTCGCGGCGGAAATCTACGAGCGCGTGGACTGGACCTGGGCGCAGGCGCGCAAGCCGTCCATCGCGCTGGGCTGGCATCCCGAGTCGGGCTTCATCGGCTACGACTGGAAGGGCTACAACGAAGCGATGCTGATCTACGTGCTGGCACTGGGATCGCCATCGCATCCGGTGCAGCCGGAGGCGTGGAAGGCATGGACCAGCAACTACGCCAAAAGCCTGGAGGGCAAGGGCGACAAGGAGCACTTGGGCTTCCCGTCCATGTTCATCCACCAGTACAGCCATGTATGGATCGACTTCCGCAACATCCGCGACGACTACATGCGCGAACGCGGCTACGACTATTTCGAAAACAGCCGCCGCGCCACTTATGCTCAGCGTGATTACGCGATCAGCAATCCGCTGCGCTGCAAAGGGTATGGCGCCAACGTCTGGGGCATCACCGCCAGCGATGGCCCGGTCGACAAGACGCTGGACTACGAAGGCCAGAAACTGCCGTTCCGTACCTACGCCGCGCGTGGCATCGGCGGCCTGAAAACCTACGACGACTGCACGCTGGCGCCCACCGCCGCCGCCGCGTCGCTGCCGTTCGCGCCGGAGATCGTCATCCCCGCCGTGCTGGAAATGAAGCAGCGCTATGGAGACTTCATCTACGACCGCTATGGCTTCCTGGATGCGTTCAATCCGAGCTTCGACTACAAGGTGCCGCTGCAGCAGGGCCGCGTGGTGGCCGGCAAAGGCTGGGTAGACAACGACTACCTCGGCATCGACCAGGGCCCGATCATCGCCATGACCGAGAACTACCGCAGCGATCTGGTTTGGCGCGTCATGCGCGGCAACCCCGCCATCCGTCGCGGGCTTGAGCGCGCCGGCTTCACCGGCGGCTGGCTGTCGAAATGAGGATGCGCTTTGCTCCGGCCCTGCTGGTGCTGGCCTTCGCCGCGCTGCTGTCCTCCTGCGCGCCGCGCCGGGAGGAGGGCGTGGTATTGAAGTTTTGGGCCATGGGCCGGGAGGGCGAAGTGGTCACCGCCCTGATGCCGGAGTTCGAACGCACCCACCCGGGCGTGCGCGTCGAAGTGCAGCAACTGCCGTGGACCGCAGCGCATGAAAAGCTGCTGACCGCGTTCGCCGGCGATGTGATGCCGGACATTTTCCAGCTGGGGAATACATGGGTGCCCGAGTTCAAGGCCATCGGCGCCTTGCGGGCGCTGGACGGCGAGGTGGCGACATCGCAGCACGTCACGCAGGCCGACTACTTCCCCGGCATCTGGGACACCAACATCGTCGACGGCAAGCTGTGGGGCGTACCCTGGTATGTCGATACGCGCGTGATGTTCTACCGCCGCGACATGCTGGCCCGCGCCGGCTACGCCAAGCCGCCGCAGACCTGGGCGGACTGGATGAAGGCGATGACCGCGATCAAGCGCATCGTCGGCCCGGACAACTATGCCATCCTGCTGCCCAGCGACGAATTCGAGCCGCTGCTGGCGCTGGCCCTGCAGCAGGACGAGCCGCTGCTGCGCGATGGCGGCCGGTACGGCAATTTCCGCACGCCGGGATTCCGCCGCAGCCTGCAGCTGTATGCGGACATGTACGCGCAGAAGCTGGCGCCGCTGAACCGCATCACCAATGTGTACCACGAATTCGGCATGGGCTACGTGTCGTTCTACATTTCCGGCCCGTGGAATATGGGCGAGTTCAAACGCCGCCTGCCTGCGGACCAGCAGGACAGCTGGATGACGGCCATCCTTCCAGGCCCGTCGGGGCCTGCGGCATCGGTGGCAGGCGGCTCCAGCCTGGTGCTGGCCGCGTCGTCGAAACACCAGCGCGAGGGCTGGCAACTGATCGAATACCTGTCACGGACCGACACCATGGCGCGTTTCCATGAGCTGACCGGCGACCTGCCGCCACGCCGCAGCAACTGGTCGCATCCACGCCTCGCCGGCGACAAGTATGCCCAAGCCTTCGGCGAGCAGCTGGAGCGCGTCAAACCGGCGCCCAAGGTGCCGGAGTGGGAGCAGATCGCGACCGAGATGCGCCTGGTGGCGGAGCGCGTAACGCACGGCGAGCTGACGGTCGACCAGGCCGCAGCCGAACTGGATGCGAAGGCCGACCATATCCTTGAAAAGCGCCGCTGGATGCTGGCGCGGAAGGAGGGCGAATGAACTCGCAGCGCGCCGCCTGGTGTTTCGCCGGCCCGGCGCTGCTGGTCATCGGCGTGTTCTTCTTCCTGCCGGTGCTGGCGGCGTTGGTCATGAGCCTGACCGACTTCGATATCTACGCGCTGGCTGATCTGCGCAACCTGCGCTTCGTCGGCCTGCGTAATTACGTCGAGCTGCTGCAAACGCCGCTGTTCTGGCAGGCCTTGGGCAATACCCTGTACTTCGTCGTGGTCGGCGTGCCGCTGTCGATCGCCGCCTCGCTGGGGGCCGCGCTGCTGCTGCATTCGCGGCTGACGCGCTTCAAGGGCCTGTTCCGCACCGCCTTCTTTGCGCCGGTGGTGACATCGCTGGTGGCGGTGGCGGTGATCTGGCGCTACCTGCTGCACACGCGCTACGGCATGGTCAACCACGGCCTGGAATTGCTGGGCATCTCGCCGGTGGACTGGCTCAACGATCCGCACTGGGCGATGCCGGCGATTATCCTGTTCGCATTGTGGAAGAACTTCGGCTACAACATGATCATCTTCCTGGCCGGGCTGCAAAGCATCCCGGACGATCTGTACGAGGCGGCGGGCCTGGATGGCGCGGGCGTGTGGCAGCAGTTCCGCTACATCACCTGGCCGATGCTCGGGCCAACGCTGCTGATGGTCAGCATCCTGAGCATGTCCGCCTACTTCCAGCTGTTCGCCGAGCCGTATGTGATGACGCAGGGCGGGCCGGTACAAAGCACGGTCAGCGTGTTGTACTTCATGTATGAGCAGGGCTTCAAGTGGTGGAACCTGGGCGCGGCATCCGCCGTGGCCTTCATCCTGTTCGCGATCATGTTCTGCGTCACGCTGCTGCAGCTGCGCGTCGCCAAGGGAGTGGATGCATGAGCGCCCTGCAAAACAAACCGCGCGCGTTGCTGCTCAATGTCCTGATGTTGGGCGCGGGCGCGCTGACGCTGTTCCCGCTGTGGTGGATGGTGTCGACATCGTTGATGGCGCCGGGCGAATCGAGCAATTTCCCGTTGCCGATGCTGCCGCGTTCCGCCACCTTGCATAACTATCGTGAGCTGTTCAGCCATGCGGGCATAGGCCAGTACCTGCTCAACAGCGTGCTGCTGTCTTGCGCGGCGACGCTGCTGTCATTGCTGTTCAATGTCAGCGCCGGCTATGCATTCGCCAAACTCCGCTTCCAGGGGCGGGACCGCATCTTCAAGGTCATGCTCGGCGCGCTGGTGATACCGAGCCAGGTGGCGATGCTGCCGCTGTTCCTCCTGCTGAAGTATATGGGGCTGGTGAACAGCTACGGCGCGGTACTGGTGCCGGCGATGGCCGGCATCTTCGGCATCTTCCTGGTGCGCCAGTATGCGCTGACGATACCGGACGCCCTGCTGGAGGCGGCGCGCATGGATGGCGCCAGCGAGTTCCAGATCTTCCGCATCATCGTGTTGCCGCTGCTGACGCCCATCCTGGTCACGCTGGGGATCTTCACCTTCCTCGGCACGTGGAACGATTTCATGTGGCCGTTGATCGTATTGACCGACAAGGACTTGTACACGCTGCCGGTGGCACTGGCGTCGCTGTCGCGTGAGCATGTGCAGGACAATGAGTTGATGATGGCCGGTTCTGTGCTGACCATCCTGCCGGTGCTGCTGTTATTCCTTGGCCTGCAACGGTACTACATACAGGGCTTGCTGGTGGGGAGCGTCAAGGGATGAAACGCCTCTTCACATTATTGGCCGCGTTCTGGATCACGGTGGTGGCGCATGCTGGGGTGCTCGATGACTTTTCGAATATCAGCCTGTGGCAGGCGCAGGCTTCGGACGGCGTGCAGTCCAGGGCCAGCGCCGCAGACGGCGGCCTGCGGCTGGATTTCGACTTCGCGGGCCGTGGCGGCTATGCCTTCGCGCGCCGCAGCCTGCCGCTCGACCTGCCGGAGAATTATGAGATATCGTTCTACATCCGCGCCGATGCGCCGGTCAATCACTTCGAGTTCAAGCTGACCGACGCCAGCGGCGACAACGTCTGGTGGTTCCAGCAGCAGAACTACGCCTTTCCAAAACAGTGGCAACTGGTGCGCGTCAAGAAGCGCCAGATTCTGTTTGCCTGGGGGCCGGCCAAGGATCACACATTGACGCATGCCGACCGCATTGAATTCGTGGTCAGCGCGGGCAGCGGTGGTGGCAGCGGTTCGGTCTACATCCGCCAGTTGGCGATCCGCGAACTGCCACCCACGCCCAAGGCGTGGCCGCAAGCGACAGCGCAGGCCTCGTCGGCGGCCGCACAGGGCGGGGCGGCGCTGGCATTGGACGGCAATCCGTCGACAGCCTGGATCAGCGCAGCGGGCAAACGGCAGCAGCTGGTGATCGACCTTGGTGCCGAGCGCGAATTCGGCGGGCTGGTGCTGCACTGGCAGGGCCGCCGCTATGCGCGCCGCTACGATATTGAACTGTCCACCGATGGCGCCAGTTGGCGCATGGTGCGCCGTGTTGTCGAAGGCAACGGCGGCGACGACCCGCTGCGGTTGCCGGAATCGGAAGCGCGTTACATCCGCCTTGCCCTGCACGATGGCCCGGCAGCCAACTATGCGCTGTCTGAAGTGGAGCTGAAAGACCTGGCCTACGGCGCCACGCCCAACGATTTCATTTCCGCAGTGGCGCAAGGCGCGCAACGCGGCCTGTATCCACGCGGCTTCTCCGGCCAGCAGCCTTACTGGACGCTGGTGGGCGTCGATGGCGGTGGCGATCATAGCGCACTGATTTCCGAGGACGGCGCCATTGAGGCACGCCAGGGCGGCTTCTCGCTCGAGCCTTTCGTCGAGGACGGCGGAAAGCTGGTGAGCTGGGCCGACGTGAAAGTCACCCAGAGCCTGCGCGACGGGTATCTGCCCGTGCCCACGGTGCGGTGGCTGCATCCCTCATGGACGCTGGACGTGACCGCGGCGGCGGCAGGCACGCCGTCATCGTCGCAACTGCTGACTCGCTACGAACTGAAAAACCTCACCGCCGTGAGCAGGAAATTGAAACTGGTGCTGGCCGTGCGGCCCTTCCAGGTGAACGCGCCACGCCAGTTCCTCAACACGCCGGGCGGCTTTAGCGCGATCAACGACCTGGCGTGGGATGGCAAAGCGTTGACCGTCAACGGCGACGCCAAGGTCTATCCGCTTGAGCGTCCCGCAAGCGTGGCGCTGGCGTCGTTCGATGCCGGCCTGCTGCCGGGTGGCGCTGTCACGCGAACTCGCATCGCGCGAACCGCGCACGACGACACCGGCATGGCTTCGGCCGCACTGACCTATGAGATCACGTTACCGCCGCACGGCAGCGTGGTGTTGGGAGCGGTCCTGCCGATGGCCGGCGGCGCCAACACCCACACACCGGACGGCGCGCGCGCCGCCTGGCTGACGCGGGAGCAGGAAAAAGTGGCGAACGAATGGCGCACCAGGCTGAATCAGGTCACGCTCCGCCTGCCGCCGGCCGGCCAGCACATGGCCGACACGCTGCGTTCATCGCTGGCCCACATCCTGATGACCCGCGAAGGTGCGGCGCTGCAGCCGGGCACACGCTCCTACCGCCGATCCTGGATACGCGACGGTGCCATGATGTCCGAAGCGCTGCTGCGACTAGGACAGCCGGAAATCGCCGCCGACTACCTGCGCTGGTACGCGCCATACCAGTTCGACAGCGGCAAAGTGCCATGCTGCGTGGACCGCCGTGGCGCCGACCCTGTACCGGAAAACGACAGCCACGGGCAGCTGATCTTCCTCGCCGCCGAACTGTATCGCTACACGCAGGACAAGGCCGCGCTGGCCGCAGCCTGGCCGCGCATGGATGCCGCCGCGCGCTACATGGAATCCTTGCGCCAGTCCGAACGAACGGACGCCAACCGGACAGCGGAACGCCGCTCGCTCTTTGGCCTGATGCCGGCCTCGATCAGCCATGAAGGCTACTCCGAAAAGCCGATGCACTCCTACTGGGACGACTTCTGGGCCTTGCGTGGCTACAAGGACGCGGCCGACATGGCGGCGATATTGGGCGACAGCGCCGCCGCACAACGGCTCTCGGCCCAGCGCGACGAATTCCGCCGCGACCTGTACGCATCGCTGGCCGCCAGCACCGCCGCGCACAACGTGAACTACATGCCCGGCGCGGCGGAGCTGGGCGACTTCGACCCCACCTCATCCACCATCGCGTTGACGCCCGGCGGCGAACAGCAGCAACTGCCGCCGGCGATGCTGCTGGCGACCTACGAAAAATACTGGGACTTCTTCCGCGCCCGCCGCGACGGCGGCAAAGCATGGGAAGACTACACGCCCTATGAACTGCGCAACGTCAGCGCCTTCATCCGCCTGGGCTGGCGCGAGCGCGCCGCCGAGCTGCTCGACTACTTCTACGCCGATCAACGCCCGGCCGCATGGAACCAGTGGGCCGAAGTGGTCGGCCGCGATGCGCGCCAGCCGCGCTTCCTCGGCGATATGCCGCACGGCTGGATCTCTTCCGATTACATCCGCGCCGCACTCGACTCCTTCGCCTACGAACGCGAATCCGACCACGCGCTGCTGCTGGGCGAGGGCATCCCCAACGCCTGGTTGCAAGGCGACGGCGTGGGCATGCACGGCCTGCGCACGCCGTATGGCCCGCTCAGCTACACGCTGGCGGCGCAGGGCGGCCAGCTCACGCTGCGCATGGAAGCCATGCCGCGCATGCCGCCCGGCGGCGTGATTTACACCTGGCCTTGGGCCGGCACGCCGGGCGCCGTGCGCCTGAACGGGCAGCCTGCGGCCTTGCAGGGCAAGCAGATCACGATCACCAGCCTTCCAGCGGTTTTGCAGATTGACGCCGCACCGTTTTAACTTCCGCCTCAAAGGGATTTTTACATGAACAAAGCCATTCAATTTCCAGCCAACTTCCTGTGGGGCAGCGCCACGTCGGCCTATCAGATTGAAGGATCGCCGCTGGCCGATGGCGCGGGAGCCAGTATCTGGCAGCGTTTCTGCGCGGTGCCCGGCAATGTGCGCGACGGCCACCACGGCGACATCGCCTGCGACCACTACAACCGCTACAAGGAAGACGTGGCGCTGATGGTCAAGCTGGGATTGAAAGCCTATCGTTTCAGCGTATCGTGGAGCCGCATCCTGCCGCAAGGTCGCGGCGCGGTGAACCAGGCCGGCCTGGATTTCTACAGCCGCCTGATCGACGAGCTCCTCGCCAACGGCATCGAACCGATGGTGACGCTGTACCACTGGGACCTTCCGGCGGCGCTGGATGACCGAGGCGGCTGGCTCAATCCCGACATCGCCAACTGGTTCACCGACTACGCGCGCGTGTTGTTCCGCGCCTTTGATGGCCGCGTCAAATCCTGGGCCACGCTGAACGAGCCGTGGGTGGTGACGGACGGCGGCTACCTGCATGGCACGCTGGCTCCCGGCCATCGCAACCTGCACGAGGCGGCGCTGGCCAGCCATAACCTGATGCGCGCGCACGGCAGCGCCGTCAAGGCCTACCGCGAAGAGGGCAAGTACCAGATCGGCATCGTCGTCAACATCGAACCCAAATACCCGGCCAGCCAGTCGCAAGCCGACCTCGATGCGACCCGCCGCGCCGACGCCTACATGAACCGTCAATACCTGGACCCGATCTTCCTCGGCTCCTATCCGCCGGAGATGAAGGAGATCTTCGGCGAGGCCTGGCCCGATTGGCCCGCCGCCGATTTCGACCTGATCGGCCAGAAGCTGGACTTCGTCGGCATCAACTACTACACGCGCAGCGTGGTGCGCCACGAGCCGGCGCACTGGCCGCTGCGTGTTGCGCCGGTTCGCCAGACGCAGGCCACCTATACGGAAACCGGCTGGGAGGTCTTCCCGCAAGGCCTGACCGATACACTGGTCAACTTCAAGCAGCGTTACGGCGACACCCCGTTGTATGTGATGGAGAACGGCTCCGCTTTCTACGACCCGCCGCAGGCCGAGGATGGGCGGGTGCACGATCCTCTGCGCGTGAGCTGCCTGCGCAAGAACATGGGCGCGCTGCACGCGGCGCTGGAACTGGGCGTGGACCTGCGCGGCTACATGGTGTGGTCGCTACTGGACAACCTCGAATGGTCGCTGGGCTTTTCCAAGCGCTTCGGCATCATCCACGTCAACTTCGAAACCCAACAGCGCACCCTGAAGGACAGCGCGCTGCTGTATGCCGACATCGTCGCCAGCAATGGCGCCTGCCTGAACCAACCGGGTTAACGCCATGCCTACTCCTGAACTGTCGCGTCACGCACAACTGCTGTCCAACGGCAGCTTTACTACATTGATCACCGGCGCCGGCACCGGCTTCAGTCGCGTTGGCGATACCATGCTGTCGCGTTGGAGCGGCGACCGCATCGAGGATGCGGAGGGCTATTTCTTCTATCTGCGTGACGCCGCGAGCGGCCAGCTTTGGTCGCTAGCCACCCAGCCCGGCGCGGCCGATGCCGCCGGCGTGCGGCGCTGGGCGGGCGGCGATGCCGGCAGCTGCTGGATCGGCGTGGTTGCCCACGGCATCGAGGCGCGCATGGGTATCGCCGTCGATCCGGAGCGGAACGTGGAGCTGCGCAGCGTCTTGCTGCATAATTTGTCGGACTTCGAGCGCACGATCGAAGTGACCAGCTACCTGGAGGTTGTGCTCAATCGCCAGTCCGATGAGGCTTCGCACCCTGCGTTCTCCAAACTGTTTGTGCAGACGGAGTTCGATGCCGCCACCGGTGCCCTGCTGGCGCGGCGCCGTCCGCGCGGCGAGGGGGAGGCCGGCCTGTGGATGGTGCACGCCGCAGCCGGTGGCGCCGCGGCCGGATACGAGACGGACCGCACCCGCTTTATCGGCCGTGGACGCGATCTGCGCGCGCCGGCGGGCTTGGACGGCGAGCTGTCCGACACCGTCGGCAATGTGCTCGATCCGGCCTTCAGCCTGCGCCGCCGCGTTGTGCTCCGGCCGGGCGAGCAGGTACGGCTGGTCTTCATGCTGGGCGCGGCGCCAGGCCGCGATCAGGCATTGGCGCTGACATCGGCGATGGACGCCGGCGGCCAGCCGCTGTTCGACGCCGCGCGCGCCGCGGGCAGCGCGTTGCAGCAGCGGATCGGGCTCACGGATACGCAGGCCGAGTATTGCCAGCGCCTGGTGGCCGCCATGTTG
>Ga0308157_10009845_pt1 | contig 10491 bp, 9 predicted proteins | sample PhyBR1_FD_201035 | JGI IMG/M metagenome (GOLD analysis project Ga0308157, IMG submission 201035) | Phyllosphere microbial communities from UC Gill Tract Community Farm, Albany, California, United States - DLSLB.R1 | ecosystem: Host-associated > Plants > Phyllosphere > Unclassified | place: USA... | reverse complement strand
CGACTACACCGACATGAATGTGCTCGACATCTGCCAGCTGAAATAAGGAGCATCCATGCAGAATTTGTTCGATCTGGACGGCCGGGTCGCCCTGGTCACGGGCGCCAATACCGGCCTGGGGCGAGCGATCGCGGTGGCACTGGCGCAGGCTGGCGCGGACATCGTGCTCGCCGGCCGCAGCGATCCTGCGGCCACCGTTGAACAGGTGCTGGCCAGCGGCCGTCGCTGCCACAGCGTGTACGCTGATCTCCTGCCAGGTACGCTTTCCGTCGCTGCTTCGGCAGCGCTGTCCGGCAGTGTGACGCAGACGGGCGGGCTGGCGGGCGTGGTTGACCAGGCACTGGCCGCATTCGGCCGGCTGGACATCCTGGTCAACAACGCCGGCATCATCCGCCGCGCCGATGCCACCGATGTCACCGAGGAGGACTGGGATGCGGTGGTCGACACCAATTTGAAATCGATGTTCTTCCTGTCGCAGGCAGCGGCGCGCCACATGCTGGTCAATGGCGGCGGCAAGATCATCAACATCGCCTCGCTGCTGTCGTTCCAGGGCGGCATACGCGTGCCGGCCTACGCTGCCAGCAAAAGTGGCGTGGCCGGATTGACGCACGCGCTGGCAAATGAATGGGCCGCGCGCGGCGTCAACGTCAACGCCATCGCACCTGGCTATTTCGCCACCAATAACACCGAAGCGCTGCGCAACGACGCTGTGCGCGAGCCGCAGATTTTGGCACGCATTCCGGCCGGGCGCTGGGGCCAGCCGGACGATCTCGCCGGCGCCGCCGTGTTCCTGTCCAGCCGCGCCAGCGACTACGTGCACGGCGTCGTACTGCCGGTGGATGGCGGGTGGCTGGCACGATGAGCCTCTTCCCGTACAACAGCGGCCCGGTGGTCTGCTTCGGCGAATTGCTGCTGCGCCTTGGCGCACCGCGCGGTGAACTGCTGGAACAGGCACGCGCGCTCGACGTCCACGTCGGCGGCGCAGAAGCCAATGTCGCCGCCTCGCTCGCACGCCTCGGCCACGCCGCCAGCTTCGTCAGCACCGTTCCCGACAACCCGCTCGGCCGGCATGCCCGCGACGTACTGCGCAGCCACGGCGTAGACGTCGCCGCGCTCGAACTGGCGCCAGCCACGCCAACGCACCGTGTCGCGGCCACGCAAGACGCCGCACGCGCTCTCCCCGCCATGCCGGTTGCCGCAGCTGGCCCAGCGTCCGATATCGTAACGGGCCGCATGGGCCTCTACTTCCTGACACCGGGCGCCGGCAACCGTGCTGCCGACATTATTTACGACCGCGCTGGCTCGGCCTTCGCGCTGCGTCCTGCCGCCAGCTACGACTGGGATGAGCTGTTGGCCGGCGCGGGCTGGCTGCACGTTTCCGGTATTAACGCTGCCGTCAGCGACGAAGCGGCACGCGCCACGCTGGATGCCGTACAAACCGCGCGCCGCCTCGGGGTGCTGGTCTCCTTCGACGGCAACTACCGCGCCAAACTGTGGGCCGCACGCGGCGAAGACGGCGCCGTCACATTAGCGCAAATCCTGGCCTGCGCCGACCTGGCCTTCATCGACCAACGCGATATCGCCCTGCTACTCAACGATACACAGCTAGCCCAGGGCGAACAAACGACAGCCACACTGGCCGCCTTCCATGCATTTCCGACACTGCAAGCCATCGCCTGTTCCACGCGCCGCCAGCACAGCATCGACCACCACGAACTGTCGGCCGCCCTGTACACGCGCAACGGCATCAACCTGGCGCCGGCGCGGCAGATCAACGGCATCATCGACCGCATCGGCACTGGCGACGCTTTCGCCGCCGGCTTCCTGCATGGCCTGCTGCGCGGCTGGCAGGAGCCAGACACACTCACTTTCGCCCTGGCAGCCGCCTGCGCGAAGCACAGCATCGTCGGTGATATTCACCCGCTGGACGAAGCGCAAATCCTGCAATCCATGGAAGGCAAGCCCGATGTCTGCCGCTGAAATGAAACACATCGCGCGGCCGCCTATGTGGCGTCTCGAATGGGACCACGGCAGCGCCGAAGTGCAAGCCCTGGGTGGCATGCTTGGCCCCCTGCACTTCCGCCTCGACGCCGAACGCGACCTGCAAGTGATGCACGTCGCCCCTTGGGCCGGCACGGTCGACTCCATGGGCCTGCCCGGCATGCTGCGACGCATGCGTGGCGAATGGCCATGCGTCCCGTTCGGCCGCACCGACCTGCCACCCGACTTGCCGCAAGGCTGGACCGCACTGGCGCCGGACGACCGCTGGCCGCACGGCTACGCCTCCAATCACCGTTGGCGCTGCAAGCACGCAGACCAGCAAAGCATTTGCCTGGAGATCGACTATCCCGAAGACTCGCCCGTCGCCAGCATCGAACGCCACATCAGCGTCGTGCAAGGTGCAGCAGCGCTGGACATCACACTCACCATCCGCCCGCGCCGAAGCACGCAACTGCCTGCCGGCCTGCATCCCACCTTCCGCTTGCCGCAGCCGCACGGCCGCGTCACGCTGGAACTGGGCCGCCACGAAGGCATCTACAGCTACCCAAGCAGCAGCGCCGGTGCCGTCAGCCGCCTGCTGCCTGATACCCGCTCCGCTCAGCTGAATGCACTGGCCGGCATCCACGGCCCGCTGGACCTGAGCCGACTGCCACTCACCGACGACGGCGAAGAGCTGCTGCAAGTCCGCGCACTCACCGCCATCAACGGCGCGGCGCCATTCAGCCTGCACTACCAGGACTACAACGCCCACGTCGGCATGTGGTGGAATCCTCAGCAGTTCCCCGACCTGATGCTGTGGCTCAGCAACCGAGGCCGCCCCGAATTTCCATGGCAAAGCCGCCACGTCGCATTGGGCGCGGAACCGGTCAACAGCGTGTTTGACCTGAGCCGCGTGGCGCAACCGCCGGCCGGTCACCCGCTCAGCGACAGGCTCGGCATCCTGCTGCAAGCCGGCGAAGCCTGGACCACCCGTTACCGCATCGCCGCCTGGAGCGGCATCTTGCCAGCAGGGCTGGCGCCAGACTACTGACCATGGATACCGCTATGTCACCCGACTTCCAATCACCTGACTTCCTGCAGTCGCACATCGCCCAGACGATGCGCTTCTACCACCCGCGCTGCATCGATCCCAGCGGCGGCTTCTATCATTTCTTCAAGGATGACGGCAGCATCTACGACCGCGAAACGCGCCACCTGGTCAGCAGCACACGCTTCATCTTCAACTACGCCATGGCCTGCCGCCACAACGACGACGCCAGCTACCGCGACGCCCTACGCCACGGCCTGAATTTCTTGCGTGACGTGCAGCGCGATCCCGCCACCGGCGGCTACGCCTGGCAGCTACGCTGGAACGGTCAGCAAAAAACCGTTACCGATGGCGACAACCACTGCTATGGCCTGGCCTTCGTGCTGCTGGCCTACTCGCAGGCGCTGGCCGCCGGCGTCAGCGAAGCGCGCCAGTGGATGGCCGAAGCCTACGATCTGATGGAACAACACTTCTGGCAGGCGCAGCACGGCCTATACGCAGACCAGGCCAGCGCCGACTGGCGCACGCTGCAACCCTATCGCGGCCAGAACGCCAATATGCACGCCTGCGAAGCTATGATTGCCGCTTACGAGGCCAGCGGCGAACGCCGCTACCTGCTGCGCGGCGAAACACTGGCGCACAACATCACTGTGCGCCAGGCCGCGCTGGCCGATGGCCGCATCTGGGAACACTACGACGAGAACTGGCAAATCGACTGGGACTACAACCGCGACGACAAGACCAATATCTTCCGTCCGTGGGGCTACCAGCCGGGCCATTTCACCGAATGGGCCAAGCTGTTGCTGCTGCTGGAACGCCACGCCGACGCGCTGGCGGAGCCGGGAGACTGGCTGCTGCCGCGCGCCATCGCCCTGTTCGATGACGCCCTCGAACAATCGTGGGACGCACAGCACGGCGGCATGGCCTATGGCTTCGGGCCGGACAACGCCATCTGCGACGGCGACAAATACTTTTGGGTGCAAGCCGAATCGCTGGCCGCTGCCGCTGTGCTGGCGGTGCGCACCGGCGAGCCACGCTTCTGGAGCTGGTACGAAGGCCTGTGGAACTATAGCTGGACGCACATGATCGACCACCGCCACGGCGCTTGGTATCGCATCCTCGGCCCGGACAACCGCAAGCTCAGTGATGAGAAAAGCCCGGCCGGCAAAACCGACTATCACACCATGGGCGCCTGCTACGAAGTACTGCGGGCGCTGGGGAGCGCCGCATGAACGCCCTGCCGCATTTCGTCTCGGCTGGCGAAGCGCTGACCGACCTGGTACGCACCGGCCCTGACCAGTGGACCAGCATGACGGGCGGCGCCGGTTTGAATGTGGCGCGTGCCATGGCACGGCTGGAGGTGCCAAGCGCCTTCGCTGGCGCCATTTCCAACGACGTCTTCGGCCAGGCCTTGCAGGCCAGCGCGCAGCAGGCCGGCCTCGATCCGCGCTTCCTGCAACTGAATGACCGCGCGCCGTTGCTGGCAGTGGTCCACGAAACAGCGCCGCCCGACTACTTCTTCATCGGCGACAACAGCGCCGACCTGCAATTCGCACCGTGGGAACTGCCGTCCGGCTGGGAGCGCGAAGCGCAGTGGGTACACTTCGGCGGCATCAGTCTGGCGCGTCCGCCGCTGGCGGACCGGCTGCTGTCACTGGCCTCCAGCCTCAAATCACAAGGTGTGCGCATCAGCTACGACCCGAACTTCCGCAAGCTGATGGACCAGCAATATGACCCGATGCTGCACCAGATGGCGGCACTGGCGGATGTCATCAAGGTGTCAGACGAAGACCTGCAAGGCCTGTTCCGCACCAGCGATACCCGCTCAGCACTTGAGCGCCTGCGCCAGATCAACCCGAACGCCGTCGTCCTGCTGACGCGTGGCGCCGAGGGCGCGGAACTGTTCAGCGGTGCGCAAGCCTGGCATGCGGCGCCGCCCGCCATTATCGTGGCCGATACCATCGGCGCTGGCGACGCCAGCGTCTGCGCGCTGTTGTACAGTATGATGCACCGGCCGCAAGCGGGCAGCATAGAGCACTTGCGCCATGCGGTAGCCGCCGGCGCCGCCGCCTGCACGCAAGCCGGCGCCACACCGCCTACCCGTCAACAGATCGAGGCGCTGGCGCCGTCGGTCAGCGTCATCCCATTTATTCAAGGAAGCCAGCCATGCGTCGTATGATTGCTTTGATTTGCCTGTTGGCCTGCAGCGTGGCGCAAGCCGCCGGCCTCGAAGAACGCCTCGCCTCACCGGATGGCAATGTGGTCCTGACCTTGCAACAAAAGACCGATGCCGCCGGCAAGCGCGCCCTCTACTACAGCGTGCACTATGGCGCCCACACAGTGATCCGCGACTCGCTGCTGGAACTCCGCCTTGACAACCATTTGTCCGAAAGCGCGATGGCACTGCCGGTCGACCGCCGCCCACGCTGGTTCGACAACCTGAACGTCGCTGGCGTACGCCGCAGCAGCCATGACAGCAGCTGGAAACCCGTCACCGGCGAAGCCGCACAAATCCGCGACTACTACCAGGCCATGACCGTGGAACTGGTCAAAGATGACAATCCGGTCTACAAGCTGGCAGTGGAGGTGCGCGCCTATAACGAAGGCGTGGCCTTCCGCTTCGCCTTCCCGGAAAATGAAAAAGGCAGCTACTACCGCATCATCGGCGAAGACACTGAATTCGCTCTGCCAGCGGGCACTCGCGCCTGGTATCACGGCTGGGCACAAGCACCGTACAAGCTGCTGCCGCTGCGCGATTGGCCCGATCAATCCGAGCGCCCGTTGACGCTGGAACTGCCGAACGGTCTGCACGTCGCCCTGCTGGAGGCGCAGATGACCGACTACGCGCGCACCAAATTCAAGCTGAGCGCCGACAAGCCGGACACGCTGGTCACCGCCATGCACGATGCCACCGACCTGATCTCGCCGTTCGCGACGCCATGGCGCGGCATCATGATCGCCCGCACGCCGGGCGAACTGGCGCAGAACAACCACTTCATCCTGAACCTGAACCCGCCGTCGCGCATCGCCGACAGCAGCTGGATCAAGCCGGGCAAGATCATGCGTGTGATGACGCAGACCACCGCAGCCGCCAAGGCCAATATCGACTTCGCCGCGCGCCACAAGCTGGAATACATCCTGTTCGACTGGAAGTGGTACGGCCCCGCCTTCTCCTTCGACTCGGACGCCACCAAGGTAGCGATTCCTGACTTCGACCTGCCAGCCATCATCGCCTACGCCAAGGAACGCGGCATCGGTGTCTGGCTGTATGTGAACCAGCAAGCCTTGCTGACGCAATCCGACACGCTGTTCCAGACCTACCGTGACTGGGGCGTCAAAGGCGTGAAATTCGGCTTCGTGCAGGTCGGCTCGCACCGCTGGACCACCTGGGTCGAGAAGGCCATCCAGCAGGCCGCAGCCGCCGGCATCATGGTCAACATCCACGACGACTGGCGGCCGACCGGTGAACAGCGCACCTGGCCCAACCTGATGACTTCCGAAGGGATACGCGGCAACGAGGAAATGCCGGACGCAACGCACAACACGGTGCTGCCATTCACCCGCTTCCTCGCAGGCGCCGCCGACTATACCATCTGCTATTACGATCCGCGCATCAAGACCACGCACGCACACCAGCTGGCGCTGGCCGTGGTGTATTACAGCCCCCTGCAAACGCTGTACTGGTACGACAAGCCGGAGATGTCGCAGGACGAGCCGGAACTGGCCTTCTGGGACCGCATTCCGACCGTGTGGGATGAAACCCGCGTACTGGATGGCGCGCCGGGCCGCAACGCCACCATCGCCCGCCGCAGCGGCAATGAATGGTATGTCGGCGCCATCACCAACAACGAGGCGCGCACGGTGCAGCTCAAGCTGGACTTCCTGCCAGCCGGCCGGCGCTACGAAGCTACCATCTACGCCGACGACGCCAAGGCACGAACCCGTACCAAGGTCGGCATCCGCAAGCAGACGGTCGACGCGCGCACGGTACTGCCGCTGGCCATGCCGGCATCCGGCGGCCAGGCGCTGTGGCTTCGCCCAATAAAATAAAAAATATAACTAGATAATGGAGACATCCGCATCATGAGCAGCAAGCAAGCCCACTTCCGCTTCCTGTGCACCTTTGTGTACGTGTACTTCTTTGCCCAGGCGATGAGCATGTCGCTGCTGGCGCTGTGGCTACGTTCCACGCTACAGCTGTCCGGCGCCGAAACCGGCATCGTCTTTGCCGCCAACTTCATCGCCGCCATGTGCTCGCAGCCGGTGTACGGCTACGTTTCCGACAAGATCGGCATGCGCAAGCATGTGCTGTGGGCGGTCGGCGTGATGTGCATGCTGTCCGGCCTGTTCCTGGTGTACGTCTACGGCCCGCTGCTGAAGACCCACATCCTGGCCGGCGCCGCGCTGGGCGGCATCTACCTCGGCATCACCTTCATCGCCGGCAGCTACGCGATCGAGTCGTATGTTGATCGCATCGGGCGCGCCTACGGTTTTGAATACAGCCGCGTGAGGCTGTGGGGCTCACTGGGCTTCGCCAGCGCTGCCTTCCTCACCGGCCGCTTGTACAACGTCGACCCGCACATCAACTTCATGCTGGCCTCGTGCGCCGGCCTGCTGCTGGTGCTGATGCTGGCCTTCTGGCGCCTGCCGGAGCATGCAGTCAGCAGCGCCACCGGCGAAAAGCTGCGGCTGGCCGACGCCCTCGCCCTGCTACGCGACAAGGCATTCTGGCGCTTCATGGTGTTTGTGCTGACGGTGACGAATATCTACCTGGTCTACGACCAGCAGTTCCCCAGCTACTTCGCCTCGCAATTCCCCGACAAGGCCACCGGCGCCGCCATGTTCGGCTACCTGAATTCGCTGCAGATCTTCGTTGAGGCGGCCGGCCTGTTTGTCTCGCCGCTGCTGGTCCGGCGCATCGGCGCCAAGTACGGCCTGCTGTTGGCCGGTTCCATCATGATCGTCCGCATTGCCGGTTCCGGGCTGGCGGTCGGGCCGGTGTCGATATCAGCGATGAAGATGCTGCATTCGGTCGAACTGCCCATCCTGGTAGTATCGGTGTTCCGCTACATCGCCTATCACTTCGATAACCGCCTGGCGTCCACTGTCTACATGGTCGGCGTCAGCTTCGGCCACTCGCTCGGGCTGGCCCTGTTGTCGCCGCTGGTCGGCAAGGCCTATGATCTGATCGGCTTTAACCATACCTATCTGCTGCTCGCCGCCATCGGCGCCGTCTTCCTGCTGCTATCGGTGTTCGCGCTATCGCCAACGCCGGCGGAAACCACCAAGGCCACACCATGAGGAACACCATGCCAGAAGTTTTACAGACCGGACGCCTGCCGCAGGCGTGGCGCCAGCTGCCGCAGCGCAGCCACATCGATCAGGCCATCGCCGCTGCACTGGCTGCCGTGGCGCGCAACGCCGCCCATTTCGGCGACCGTTTTCCCACGCCCTCCAGCACCGGTGGCGTCTACGGCGCCATGGACAACACCGAATGGACCAATGGCTTCTGGACCGGCATGCTGTGGTTATCTTATGAGCTAAGTGGACAGCAAGCCTTTCGCACGGTGGCGGAAAACCATGTGGCCAGCTTCGATCAACGCCAGCGCGAACGCATCGCCACCAATCACCACGACCTGGGATTCCTCTACAGCTTGTCGTGCGTCGCCGGCTACAAGCTGACCGGCAGCGAACAGGCGCGTGAAGCGGCACTGGGCGCAGCAAAGCTTCTGCTGGAGCGCTATTTCCCCAACGCCGGCATCATCCAGGCGTGGGGCGATCTGAATGATCCGGCCCAGCGCGGCCGCATGATCATCGACTGCAACCTGAACCTGCCGTTACTCTACTGGGCCAGCGACACCAGCGGCGACCTGCGCTTCCGCGAAGCGGCCGATCACCATATCCAGCAAGCTGCACGCCACATCGTGCGCGCCGACGGCTCGACCTACCACACCTTCTTCTTCGACGCCGACAACGGCCAGCCGCGTGAGGGCAAGACGCACCAGGGCTACAGCGATGATTCGTGCTGGGCACGCGGCCAGGCCTGGGGCATCTCCGGCTTCCCGCTGGTGGCGCGCCACAACGGCGACACCCGTTTGCTCGATCTGGGCAAGGTACTGGCCAACTACTATCTGAACCGCCTGCCGGCTGACGGCATCTGCTACTGGGACCTGATCTTCACCGATGGCGCCGAAGAACGTGACAGCTCTGCTGCCGCCGTCGCCGCCTGCGGCCTGCTGGAACTGGCCAGCCGCCTGCCGCTGCTCGATCCACTGCGCGCAGAATACGAGCACGCCGCTGCCGGCATGGTCATGACGCTGTCCGAACACTACTTCAACCACGACGGCATTCCGGGCGCAGGACTGCTGCGCCACGCGGTCTACCACAAGCCTAACCGCATCGGCGTCGACGAGTCCTGCATCTGGGGCGATTACTTCTACCTCGAAGCGCTGACGCGCCTGAGCCGCATCTGGGAGCCATACTGGTGAATCTCAAACACATTCCCCTCGCACTGGCCGTCTTGCTGTGCCAGTCCGCCCACGCGCAAACGCCGCCAGCCGACGCGCCATGGGTCGCCGACCTGGGCGACGGCCGCTATCGCAACCCGGTGCTGCACGCCGACTATTCGGACCCGGACGCCATCCGCGTCGGCGACAAGTTCTACATGACCTCCTCCAGCTTCAGCAACGCCCCCGGCCTGCCGCTGCTGGAATCGCCGGACCTGGTCAACTGGACGCTGGTAGGCCATGCTCTGCCCGAGCTGCTGCCGCGCGATGTCTTCGCCAAGCCGCAATACGGCAAAGGCGTCTGGGCGCCGGCGCTGCGCCACCATAACAGGCTTACCTGATGCATGCCTGGGCCTTCAGCCGCGCCGGCAAAAACAACGTTGTCACCATGCGCCGCATGGACGCCGGCGCCACGCGCATCCTGGACGGCAAAGGCCAGGACATCATCAACGGCGCCGACTATCCGGGCTATCACACAGTGGAAGGCCCGAAAGTCTACAAGGCCAACGGCTACTACTATGTGTTCGCCCCAGCCGGCGGCGTCGAGCAAGGCTGGCAGGCAGTATTCCGTTCGCGCTCGCTGACCGGTCCCTATGAAGTGCGCAATGTGCTCGCGCAGGGCGACACGCCAGTCAACGGTCCGCACCAGGGCGCATGGGTGGATGCGCCGGATGGCCGCCACTGGTTCCTGCACTTCCAGGACAAGGGCCCATATGGCCGCGTCGTCCACCTACAACCGATGCAATGGAAAGATGGCTGGCCGTTGATTGGCCAACCGGGCCGCCAGCCGGGCATCGGCGAGCCGGTCATCACCCACACCAAGCCGGTGCAAGGCAAGCCGCTGGCCGCACCGCCGACCAGCGACGATTTCAGCGCGCCGCAGCTTGGCCTGCAATGGCAATGGGGCGCGAATCCGCAACCATCGTGGTACTCGCTGAGCGCCAAGCCTGGCGCCTT
>Ga0308157_10009841_pt1 | contig 10495 bp, 9 predicted proteins | sample PhyBR1_FD_201035 | JGI IMG/M metagenome (GOLD analysis project Ga0308157, IMG submission 201035) | Phyllosphere microbial communities from UC Gill Tract Community Farm, Albany, California, United States - DLSLB.R1 | ecosystem: Host-associated > Plants > Phyllosphere > Unclassified | place: USA... | reverse complement strand
GCCGCCCAGCTGGTGCTGCAGGCCGGGGCCATGGCCCAAGGAGGCGACGTGTTCGTGCTGGACATGGGCAGCCCGGTCAGGATCATCGACCTGGCGCGGCGCATGGCGCAGCTCTCGGGCATGCGCGTGCGTGACGAGGACAATCCCGAGGGCGACATCGACCTTTGCATCACCGGCCTGCGCCCGGGCGAAAAGCTCTACGAAGAGCTGCTCATTGGCGACAACCCGGAAAAGACCGCGCACCAGCGCATCATGAAGGCGCACGAGGACTTTGTGCCCTGGGCCGAGCTCGCGCCCATCTTGGTCGAACTGCGCCAGGCGGCCATCCTCAGCGACGAAGCGGTGATGACGGCCATCATGCAGCGCCTGGTGCAGGGCTTTCGTCCGCATTCGGCCTGCAACGCGGCTGAGGCCAGCGCGGCCCAGCCCGCCCCTGTGCCTGCTGCCGTTTCCACCGCCGCCCGCGCGGTGCCTGTCGCCGCCCAGCGGCTTCAAGCCTGAGCGGTGGCGCCTGGGGCGGCTTGCGGGCCGCCTCGCCAAGCCGCCGCGCCCATGCGGCACAATTTGCAGATTTTCCACTTTCAGGCTGAAACCCCATGACCCCCAACCCTTCCCCTGACCCCGACCTGTCGCACATCGGCCCGCGCGACAAAGCCGAAATCCTGGCCCAGGCGCTGCCCTACATCCGCAAGTTCCATGGCAAGACGCTGGTCATCAAGTACGGCGGCAACGCCATGACCGACCCGGCGCTGCAGGCGGACTTTGCCGAGGACGTGGTGCTCCTCAAGCTCGTCGGCATGAACCCGGTGGTGGTGCACGGCGGCGGCCCGCAGATCGAAACCGCGCTCAACCGCCTGGGCAAGAAGGGCCACTTCATCCAGGGCATGCGCGTGACCGACGAGGAAACCATGGAAGTCGTCGAATGGGTGCTGGCCGGCCAGGTGCAGCAGGACATCGTCGGCCTGATCAACCAGGCCGGCGGCAAGGCCGTAGGCCTCACCGGCCGCGACGGCGGCATGATCCGCGCCAAAAAGCTCACCATGCTCGACAAGGACGACGCCAGCAAGGAGCACGACATCGGCTTTGTCGGCGACATCGTCAGCATCGACCCCAGCGTGGTCAAGGCGCTGCAGGACGACCAGTTCATCCCGGTCATCAGCCCGATCGGCTTTGGCGAGAACAACGAGAGCTACAACATCAACGCCGACGTGGTGGCCGGCAAGCTCGCCACCGTGCTCAAGGCCGAAAAGCTGGTGCTGCTGACCAACATTCCGGGCGTGCTGAACAAGGACGGCGAGCTGCTGACCGACCTGACGGCGCGCCAGATCGACGAATTGTTTGCCGACGGCACGATCTCGGGCGGCATGCTGCCCAAGATCGAAGGCGCGCTCGACGCGGCCAAGAGCGGTGTGAACGCGGTGCACATCATCGACGGCCGCGTGCCGCACGCCATGCTGCTGGAAATTCTGACCGACAAGGCCTACGGCACGATGATCCGCTCGCACTGAGCACAGGGGCGCAGGGGGGGCAGGCGGCGCACTTTTGCGCGCGCGGCCGGGCAACGCTGCGGCCCGGGTTTGGTGGTTTTACTCGGCGGCCGTGCTCATTCGACCAGCCGCACGCCCACCTTGGTACCCGCCGCCACAATTTCCTGCCAGGTTGTCGGGTCCACCGCGATGCCCTCGCGCCCGCGCTGCGCGCGCAGGGCGCGCTCGGGTTCGCCGGCAATCTGCACCGCTTCAAAACCCTCGGCCGGCGGACTCTGGCGCAGCCAGTCCACGAAGGCCTGCGCCTCGGCTTCGAACGAACCCTGCGTGCCCAGCTTGCCCGGGTCGATCAGGATGGTAAGCATGCTGTTGTGCACCGCCCGGGCCGCCGTGGCCGGCCGGTGCCAGGTGCCGCCGCCGGTGAGCGCGCCGCCCAGCAGCTCGCAGGCCACCGCCAGGCCGTAGCCCTTGTGCTCGCCAAACGGCATCAGCGCGCCAAAAAATCCGTTGGGTTGCGGTACCACGACCACGCCGGGGTCGGTGGTCGGCCGGCCGCATTCGTCGATCAACAGGCCGGGCGGCACCGCCTTGCCCTGGTTGTGCGCGACGCGCATCTTGCCCTGGGCAACGCGGCTGGTGGCGAAGTCCAGGATGAAGTCCTGGCCCAGGCCTGGCGCGCCCAGCGGAATGCCGATGCAGCACGGGTTGGTGCCGTAGCGCCCGTCACCGCCGCCCCAGGGGGCGACCACCGGGCGCGACAGGACGTTGACGAAGTGCAGCGACACCAGCCCCTGGGCCACGGCCATCTCGGCAAAGTGGCCGATGCGCCCGAGGTGGTGGGACTCGGCCAGCGCCAGGATGCAGCTGCCGTGCGCGCGCGCCTTGGCCATGCCCAGGCGCATCGCCTGCTCGCCGATGACCTGGCCGTAGCCGCGCTGGCCGTTCAGGCTGAGCAGGGCGCCGGCGTCCAGCACCGTCCGCACGCTCGCATTGGGCACCAGGCCGCCTTCGAGCACCGCGTCCACGTAGCGCGGCAGCATGCCCACGCCGTGCGAGTCGTGGCCGCTCAGGTTGGCCATGACCAAGTTGGCGGCGACCGTCTGGGCTTCTGCTTCAGAACTGCCGGCTGCTATCAAAACGCTAGCACACTGTGCAAGCAGGGACTGGGCTGGAATGGTTTTTTGCATAAAACCCCCGCCTCACATGACCGCGCCGACCTGCCAGGGCACGAACTCGTTCTGGCCGTAGCCGTGCTGCTCGCTCTTGCTCTGCGCGCCCGAGGCAGTGGCCAGCACCTGCTCGAAGATGCGCTGGCCCATCTCCTGCACCGACACGCCGCCCTCGATGATCTCGCCGCAGTTGATGTCCATGTCCTCCTCCTGGCGCTGCCACAGCGCCGAGTTGGTGGCCAGTTTCAGCGACGGCGAGGGCGCGCAGCCGTAGGCCGAGCCGCGCCCGGTGGTGAAGCAGATCACGTTGGCGCCGCCGGCGACCTGGCCGGTGGCGCTGACCGGGTCGTAGCCCGGCGTGTCCATGTAGACGAAGCCGTGCGCATCGACCGGCTCGGCGTATTCATATACCGCCTCCAGGTTGCTGGTGCCGCCCTTGGCGACGGCGCCCAGCGACTTTTCCAGGATGGTCGTCAGCCCGCCGGCCTTGTTGCCGGGCGAGGGGTTGTTGTTCATCTCGCCCTCGTTGATCTCGGTGTAGTGCTCCCACCACTTGATGCGGCCGATCAGCTTTTCGGCGATGTCCGGGCGCACCGCGCGGCGCGTGAGCAGGTGCTCGGCGCCGTAGATTTCGGGCGTCTCGCTCAGGATGGCGGTGCCGCCGTGGGCCACCAGCAGATCGACCGCCGCGCCCAGGGCCGGGTTGGCACTGATGCCCGAGTAGCCATCCGAGCCGCCGCACTGCAGGCCGATGGTGATGTGCGCGGCGCTGCACGGCTCGCGGCGCACGTCGTTGGCGCGCGGCAGCATCTCCTTGACCAGCGCAATGCCTTTTTCGACGGTCTTGCGCGTGCCGCCGGTGTCCTGGATGTTGAAGACGCGGAAGTTGTCGCCCTCGCGCAGCGCGCTGTGCGCCAGCCAGGCGTTGATCTGGTTGGCCTCGCAGCCCAGGCCGACCACCACCACGCCGGCGAAGTTGGCGTGCGTCGCGTAGCCGGCCAGCGTGCGCTCCAGGATTTTCAGGCCCAGGCCTTCGGCGTCCATGCCGCAGCCGGTGCCGTGCGTGAGCGCCACCACGCCGTCGATGTTCGGAAAATCCTGCAGCGCCGCCGGGTTGGTCTGGCGCGAGAAATGGTCGGCAATGGCGCGCGCGGCCGTGGCCGAGCAGTTGACGCTGGACAAAATGCCGATGTAGTTGCGCGTGGCCACCCGGCCGTCGGCGCGCTTGATGCCCATGAAGGTCGCCTCGCGGCGCGGCGCGGGCGGCTTCACGTCGGCGCCGATGGCGTAGTCGCGGGCGAAGTCGCCCTTGTCGGGGCCCATGTCGAGGTTGTGCGTGTGCACATGCTCGCCCGGGGCAATGGCCTTGCTGGCAAAGCCGATGACCTGGTTGTAGCGGCGCACCGGCTCGCCGGCGGCCAGCGCGCGCGCGGCGACCTTGTGGCCGGGCGGAATCAGGCCGCGCACGGTGATGTTTTCTAACGGGGTGCCGCCCACGAGCTGGGTGCGGGCAATCAGCACGTCGTCGGCGGGGTGCAGGCGGATGAAGGGAATCATGGGGTGACCTCCGGGTCGATCAAATAATCAAAGTCAGTAAAACATCTTGGGCAGCCACAGCACGGCCGCGGGGAAGTAGGTGATGATCCCCAGGCTGGCCAGCAGCGGCACCAGCCACGGCAGGATCGCCATGGTGGTGCGCTCGACCGACAGCTTGGCCACCCGCGCCAGCACAAAGAGCACCATGCCCATGGGCGGGTGCAGCAGGCCGATCATCAGGTTGAGCACCATCACCAGGCCGAAATGCACCGGGTCAATGCCCAGCTTCTGCGTGATCGGCAGCAAGATGGGCACCAGGATGGTGATGGCGGCGGTCGGCTCCAGGAAGCAGCCGACGAACAGCATCAACAGGTTGGCCAGCAGCAGGAACACCCAGGCCTCCTGCGTGAAGCCCAGCACCCACTCGGCAATGCCGGTGGTCACGCCGGTGGCGGTCAGCATCCAGCCGAAGATGGACGCGGCCGCGACGATGAACAGCACCGTCGCGGTGGTCTCCACCGTGTCCAGGCAGACCTTGACGAAGAGCTTGAACTTGAGCGTTCGGTACCAGGCAAAGCCCAGCACCATCGCCCAGACGCAGGCGGCGATTGCACCTTCGGTGGGGGTGAAGAGGCCCGTGGTCATGCCGCCGATCAGCAGCACCGGCGTCATGATGGGCAGCACGGCCTCAAAGCTGAAGAGCTTGTCGAGCACGAAGAGCGCCACCAGGCCCAGCAGCACGGTGAGCTGCGCCGGCGCGCCGACCTGGATCAGGCCCCAGAGCGCCAGCGGCCAGCCGGCCACCACCGCCATCTCGACGAGCGCCTTGCCAAAGCGGCTGCGTGAAAAGCGGATGTCGCCGCCCCACTTGTTCTTGTGCGCGAAGTACGCCACCGTGAGCATCATCAGCACCGCCAGCATCAGCCCGGGCAAGAGGCCGGCCAGAAACAGCGCGCCGATCGACACGTTGGCCATCATGCCGTAGATGACGAAGGGCAGGCTGGGCGGAATGATGGGCCCGAGCGTGGCCGAGGCCGCCGTCACGCCGACGGCGAACTCGGACGAGTAGCCGTGCTCCTTCATCGCCTTGATCTCGATGGTGCCCAGGCCGGCGGCGTCGGCAATCGCCGTGCCGCTCATGCCGGCAAAGATCACCGAGCCGACGACGTTCACATGGCCCAGCCCGCCCTTGAGCCAGCCCACCAGCGCTAAGGCGAAGTTGTAGATGCGGGTGGTGATGCCGGCGTTGTTCATCAGGTTGCCCGCCAAAATGAAAAACGGCACGGCCAGCAGCGGAAAGCTGTCGATGCCCGAGACCATGCGGTGGATCACCACGAAGGGCGGCAGCGTGCCGCTCATCAGGATGTAGACCAGCGAGGCGCCGGCCATGGCGATGGCCACCGGAATGCCGGCGCCCATGAAGAGCAGGAAGAAGATTTTCAGCATGTGTGCAGCCTGGGTTGCCTGAAAGGAAGAAAGCCGGCGCTCACCGGTCCTGCATGGTGGTCTCGGGGCGCTCCAGCACGCTGTAGCCGCGCCGGTAGTGGATCAGCGCCACCTGAACGGATCGCAGCAGCATCACCGCAAAGCCCAGCAGGCACAGCGCATAGACGATGTTCATCGGCAGGTCCACCACCGTCATGCGTGTCTGGTTGCCGATCTTGAGCATCATCTGCACCGTCATCACCACCGCGGCGGCAAAGAAGGCGATGCGCAGCAGATCGACCGCGCCGGAAACCCACCGGCCCAGGCGCGCCGGCATGTGGCGGTAGAAGAAATCGACCTGGATGTGGTTGTTTTTCACCACGCCGATGGCCGCGCCGATGAACACCACCGCCACCAGCTCGTAGCGGGCGATCTCCTCGGTCCAGGCGGCCGAGTCGTTCAGCGCGTAGCGGGTGATGAACTGGTAGAACACCGTCAGCCCCAGCAGCCAGAAGATGCCCAGCGCCGCCCAGGCCTCCGGCGTGGTGCCCGAGAGGTCCACTTCCTCGTCCTCGGCATGAAATTCGCCGTCGTCACTGATGATCTTGTCGCTCATGGGCACTCCGCTAACCGTTCAATGGGGTCACAAGGCGGCCGGGCCTGCGCTGGCGCACGGCCCGGCCGGATGCTGGTGGCGCAGCAGGGCTGCCTACTTGATCGCCGTGATGCGGTCGTAGTCCTGCTGGCGGTAGCCGTGGTCGGTCGGCTTGGTGTTCTTGAGCACCGCCTCGCGAAAGGCCGCCTTGTCCACCGTGATGACGTTGTTGCCCTTTTTCTTGAACTCTTCGACCAGCCGGGCCTCGGAGGCGATGATCTCGCGGCCGGTCTTCTCGGCCGCCTCCTGCATCACGTCCGAGAAAATCTTCTTCTCATCGGCCGAGAGCCGGCCCCAGAGCGAGCCGGAGGTGATGGTCAGCAGCGAGTCGATGATGTGGCCGGTCAGCGAGATGTTTTTCTGCACCTCGAAGAACTTCTTGGCCTCGATGGTGGGCAGCGGGTTTTCCTGCGCATCGACGGTGCCGTTTTGCAGCGCCAAATAGACCTCGGCAAAGGCGATCGGCGTGGCGTTGGCGCCCAGCGCCTTGGGGAACGCCAGGTAGGCCGGCGCGTCGGGCACGCGGATTTTCAGGCCCTTCATGTCCTCGGGCTTGGACACCGGCTTTTCGGCGCGCGAGGTGACGTGGCGCGCGCCGTAGTAGTTCAGCGCCGTGATGTGGTTGCCGCTCTTGTCGTCGTAGCCCTTGGCGAGTTCCTTGAACACGTCGCTCTGGGCGTATTTCAGCAGGTGCTCGGCGTCGCGGAAGATGAACGGAAAGTAGCTCACCGCCAGCGGCTTGTAGGTGTTGCCAGCAAAGCTGGCGCCGCTCAGGATGATGTCCACCGTGCCCAGCGTCAGGCCCTGGTTGATGTCGGCCTCCTTGCCCAGCGTGGAGGCCGGGAACACCTGCACCTCGTACTTGCCGTTGGTGCGTTTCTTGATCTCGTCGCCGGCCCAGACCGACCATTTGTGAAACGGCTCGGAGGTTTCGTAGACATGCGCCCATTTGAGCTTGGTCTGCGCCGATGCGGTGCTTGAAAAGCCCGCGGCGCACGCCAGCAGGGCGCAGCATGCGATGGTTTTAAGAGCGGTTCGTTTCGTGGTGGCGTCGTTCATGGTGTCTCCTCTGGGGGTGGGTGATGGGCGGCGTGGCGCCGCGCGGCTCTCGGGGGCTTTCAGGTGTCGGTCGTGCCCTTGGGTTTTTGCGCCTGGCGCCAGCTGGCGCTGAAGCGCTCGTGCGAGTTGTCCATGTGCCGGTGCATCGCCAGCCGGGCGGCGGCGGGGTCGCGGCTGCGGATGGCCAGCAGGATCGCCTCGTGCTCGGCGATGGCGGCGCGCCAGGAGTCCAGGGTTTCAAAGTAGCCGGTCAGCCGCTCGAACAGCGGGCCGCGCCGCGAGTCCCAGAAGCGCTGCACGGTCTCGATCAGCACCGTGTTGCCGCAGGCCTCGACGATGGTGGTGTGAAAGTCGCGGTCGCCTTCGAGCGGCAGCACGTCGGCGTCGGCATCGCGCTGCATGCGCGCCAGCGCCTGCGCCATGGCGGCGATGTGTTCGGCCCGGGCCTCGGTGGCGGCAAGGGCGGCGATCTCGCCCTCGACCACCCGGCGCGCCCGGATCAGCTCCAGCGGGCCCCATTCGTCGGCCGGAATCTGCGGCTGCCGGGCCGCCACGCGGCTGGCCGGGCTGCTGCGGTCGAGCACATAAATGCCCGAGCCGGTGCGCACCTCGACCCAGCCCTCGACCTCCAGCGCGATCAGCGCCTCGCGCACCGAGGGCCGGCTCACGCCCAGCTGCTGGGCCAGGTCGCGCTCGGCCGGCAGGCGGCTGCCCACGGCCAGCTCGCCCTGGCTGATGAGCGTGCGCAGCTGCGCGGCAATCTGCCGGTACAGGCGCTGGGGTTCGACGGCTTGGAGAGGCGGCATGGCGGCGGGGGTCAAGGCAGGTCTATCAATCGGATTAAGGGTAAGCCAGAATTGGACAAGTGGTAAGGCCAATTCATAATCCCACGAAACAGGCCGGCCCCCTATCGGGCAAAACCCTGCCCCGGCGGCCGGTCTGTGGGCCGGCGGCGCGTGGCCGCGATGTGTGAACCGATGGAATCAACCGAAGGAAATCCAAGCATGCGACTCGAAGGAAAAACCGCGCTGGTGACGGCGGCCGGGCAGGGCATCGGCCGCGCCAGCGTGCTGGCGATGGCGGCCGAGGGCGCCCAGGTCTGGGCGACCGATGTGAACCCGGCGCTGCTGGAAGGCTACGCCGGCGTGCCCAACGTGCGCACCGCCGCGCTCGACGTGCTGGACAAGGCGGCGATCAACGCCTTCGTCGGCGGCCTGCCGGCGCTCGACGTGCTGTTCAACTGCGCCGGCTTCGTGCATGCCGGCTCGGTGCTGCAGGCCGACGACGCCCAGTGGGACTTTGCCTTCAACCTCAACGTGCGCTCGCAGTTCTGGATGATCCAGGCCGCGCTGCCGAAGCTGCTGGCCAACCGCGGCGGCCAGGGCCAGGGCAGCATCGTCAACATGGCCAGCGTCTGCGGCTTCAAGGGCCTGCCCAACCGCTTCCTGTATGGTGCCTCCAAGGCCGCCGTCATCGGCCTGACCAAGAGCGTGGCGGCCGACTTCGTCGCCCGGGGCGTGCGCTGCAACGCGGTGTGCCCCGGCACGGTGGACACGCCTTCGCTGCAGGAGCGCATCAACGTCTTCGAGGACCCCGCGCAGGCGCGGCGCGACTTTGTCGCCCGCCAGCCGATGGGGCGCCTGGCCCAGGCGCACGAGATCGCGCCGCTGGTGGTGTTTCTGGCCAGCGACGAGTCGGCCTTTGTCACCGGCCAGGCCTACAACATCGACGGCGGCATGACCGTCTGAAGTTGGCCCGGCCGGTGGGCCGGGCCGTTTTTTGCAACCCTTTCCATCCATTTTCAGCACAAAGGAACCCCATGAAACTCGTTCGCTACGGCCAGCCCGGCCAGGAAAAGCCCGGCCTGCTCGACGCGCAGGGCCAGCTGCGCGACCTGAGCGGCGTCGTGGCCGACATCGGCCCCGGCCAGCTCGGCGATGACGCGTTGGCGCGCCTGCGCCAGCTCGACGCCAGCACGCTGCCGGCCGTGGACGGCACGCCGCGCCTGGGCAGCCCGCTCACCGGCACGCGCAAGTTCATCGCCATCGGCCTGAACTACGCCGATCACGCGGCCGAGTCCAACCTGCCGATTCCGAGCGAGCCGGTGGTCTTCATGAAGGCCACCAGCTGCATCCAGGGCCCCGACGACGCGGTGATGCTGCCCCGCGGCTCGGTCAAGACCGACTGGGAGGTCGAGCTGGGCGTGGTCATCGGCACCCGGGCGCGCTACGTGCCCGAGGCCGAGGCGCTGGGCCATGTGGCCGGCTACTGCACCATCAACGACGTGAGCGAGCGCGAGTACCAGACCGAGCGCGGCGGCACCTGGGACAAGGGCAAGGGCTGCGACACCTTCGGCCCGCTGGGCCCGTGGCTGGTCACCCGCGACGAGGTGCCCGACCCGCAGAACCTGGCGATGTGGCTGGAGGTCAACGGCCAGCGCGTGCAGACCGGCAACACCCGCACCATGATCTTCAGCGTGGCCAAGATCGTCAGCTACGTGAGCGAGTTCATGACGCTGGAGCCGGGCGATGTCATCACCACCGGCACCCCGCCCGGCGTCGGCATGGGCATGAAGCCGCCGCGCTACCTCAAGGCCGGCGACCGCATGGCGCTGGGCATCGAGGGCCTGGGCGAGCAGCGCCAGGTGGTGGTGCCGTTCGAGCGCTGAAGGCGCTTGGCGCTGGCGGCCCGTTAGATACGCCAGCGCCAAAATATGAATCAAAACCCGCTCATGCCCTTGCGGCGGCTTGGTAGTCTGCTATGAATTGCGTAGCATTTTCGGCCACGCTGGCTGCCGACAGGCCCGGTTTGTAGAGCGCCGAGCCGATGCCAAAGCCCTGCGCGCCGGCGGCCAGGTAGGCGGCCATGTTCTGCGGCGTGATGCCGCCCACGGGCAGCAGCGGCACGGCCGGCGGCAGCACCGCCCGCAGCGCCTTGACCACCGCCGGCGGCGCCATCTCGGCCGGAAAGAGTTTGAGGCCCGTGGCGCCGGCCTCCAGCGCGCCGAAGGCCTCGGTGGCCGTCATCACGCCGGGCAGGCAGGCCAGCCCCAGCCGCACGGCTTCGCGCACGACGGCCGGGTTGAAGTGGGGCGAGACGATCAGCGCGCCCCCGGCAGCGTGCACGGCGCGTACCTCGTCCGGCGTGCGCACCGTGCCGGCGCC